>FKKE01003633.1_pt1 | contig 47487 bp, 48 predicted proteins | sample 1106331 | NCBI WGS metagenome assembly FKKE01 (sample SAMEA3931202, study PRJEB13176) | freshwater metagenome | biome: Drinking water system; feature: drinking water; material: freshwater | place: China | collected 2013-02-06
GCCTCCGCCAGCCGCGCCCCCGCCACCGCCGGCCGCGCAGCCGACACAACCTCCGCCTCCGCCGGTCGCGCAGCCAGAACCGCCTCCGCCGCCGCCGGTTGCGCCACCGGCGCCACCGCCAGTCACACCACCCAACACCGAGCCTTCAGCGCCGGTTGCGACAATCGAGCTGGGTTGCGTCGACGCCGAAGTTAGCGATCAGACCTGCGCCGCATTCATCGGCGAAGTGGAACGCACCACGCGCGTGCGCCTCGCCGACATTCGCGACACGCCGGATAAGGTGGTCACCAAGCGGCTGCCGGCCGCACCGGCCGGCGCGATGACGATCGCGCAAGTGCAGCAGGGGTTGGCGTCGCTCGGCTTCTTCCCGGGCGGCAAGGCCGACGGCATTTGCGGCTATCGCACGCAGTCGGCGATCCGCTTGTTCCAGGAATTCCTGCGCGCTTACGAACGCCAAGACATCGTGCCTGACGGCAAGTTCGGCCCGCGCACGGCCGCGCATTTGCAGCGTTGGTTGAGTTCAGGCCAGCGCCCGGATTGGCGCCAGACGCCCGGCGAGTACGACGCGTGGCTCGGCCTGCTTGAACGCGTGAAGCAGAACTACATCGCCGAACCCGGTCCGCTCACGCAGAAGGTCAACGCCTTCGAAGGCGCCAGCGACACGCTGAAGCCCACAGAATGGGACACCAGCGGTCCCGGCAACATTCATCTGATCGGCGTGCGCCGCTCGCAGTTCAACAACAAATTCGACGACATCTTCGTGCTGTTGATGAAGGGCCTGGTGTTCAAGTTCCAGGGCTCGACCGAGCCGGGCCATAGCAGCCATCCCGAAGGCCCGCCCTTCCTCGTGCCCGGCCAGCACAAATACCATTTCGGCTGGCATCAGCGCTCGTATCTGGCGCTGCGTCCGCAGGGCCCTGGCGTCCTCGTCATCCGCGGCGGCGCCGATGGCCGCCTCGATCAAGAAGACATCGGCAAGCCGCTCACGCCCAACGCGACCATCAACATCCATTGGGGCGGGCGCGGCATGGCCGGCGACGTCAACAATTGGTCGGAAGGTTGCCAGGTGATCAATGGCTCGGTGTATCTGAATCCGGCCGGCGAGATCGTGAGTTGCCAGAGTTTCGCCGCCGTGCGCTCGGGCGAGCCGCAGACGCCTGGCTCCGGCAAGACCCGCGGCGCCTACAATCTCTTGGTCGATCTGGTCACCGCGCTGTCGGGCGACATGCCGAGCAACACCGTGCGCTACACTTTGTTCAAGGAAGGCGATCTCTCGCTCGCGCCCGATCTCGAACAAGCGCTCAACGGCGCGCGCGCCAGCGTGCTGGATATGGCGACTTGAGGATCAGCGCAGTGCTTTGCGGATGACGAGCTTGAGGCCCGACCACGTCTCGTCGACCGCGCACACTTTGATGTCGACATAACCCATCGGCAGCGCGACCTTTCGGATCGTGTCTTCGGTGATGTCGGTGTCCATCTTCGCCGCCTTCTTCGGCCACGACACCCAAATCATGCCGTCGGGCGCGAGCTTGGCGCGCAGCGCCTTCAAGTCGGCTTCGAGCTTCGCCGCGCTGGTATGAAAGAGGTGTGCTGCGGCGAGCGCCTTGGTCGGCCGCCCCAGATAGCGGGGACAGGCCTGCGCATCGAGCACGGCCTTGACCGAAACTGGCATGCCCCGCGCCCACAACGGCGCGCCCGGCTTGAAGCCGAGCTTCTTGGCCAGCGGCGTCCCCGAATAGCCCGCTTGCGGCATCAGCTTCCGCCTTTGTCGCGGAGCTTGGCCAGGAGCTGCGCCTCCTCGGCCTTCAGTCGCGCGGACTCGCGCCGCTGCGCCGCCTCGGCCTCGACCTTGCGTCGCTCGCCCCGGGCCCAAGCGGCGACGCCAACCACCGCCAAGCCGCCCAAACCGCCCAAGAACAGCCAGATCATCGCTTGCTTCCCCAGCGGCGTTCCGCTATCAGCCGCGCTTCCAATTTTCCCCAGGACACGGGTCATGAAAAGCGAAGGCCATCCCGACTACCACATGATCACGGTCCAGATGACCGACGGCACGACCTTCAAGACCCGTTCGACCTACGGTCAAGACGGCGCGACGCTGGCGCTTGAAATTGATCCCAAATCGCATCCGGCCTGGACGGGCGGCGGCCAGCAAATCCTCGACCGCGGCGGCCGCGTCTCGCGCTTCAACGACAAGTTCGGCGGCTTTATCAAGAAGAAGTAGTTGGAGCGCGGGTCTTCAGACCCGCATTTCGACGTCTGGAACAAGATGCGGGTCTGAAGACCCGCGCTCCGAAGCTTACCGCCCGAACGCCTGCGCCAGCATCGCCATCTGGCTCGACACCGCGTTAGCCTTGTCTTCGCCGTCGCCGTACATGGTTTCGTCCAACCGGCGCACGCGTTCGTAAATGGCGCCGCCGCGCACGATCAGATGCTTCAGCGCTTCCGGCAATTCGCCACTGCCGGCGAAGGCCGGCGACGGCCGCGGATCGCGCGAGATCAGGCGGTACTTTTCGTTCGAGGCTTCCATCAGCTGGATCTCGCCGTCGCGCATGGCGCGCTGAACCAGAAGCCATGACGCCACCTGCATCAGCCGCGTGGTCAGGCGCATGCTTTCGCCGGCATAGGCGAGCGCCGCTCCCCGTGAGAGCCGCTTGGAGGCGGCCCGGCCCGGGCCATCGAGATAGGCCGCGGTTTCCTCCACCAGCGCCATCCCATCCTTAAAGGTGCGCTCAAATAACTCCGAACGGGCGAATTCCATGGCCCGTCTGGCGTCGGAAGGCGCCCTCTGAGGAGAAGTCTGGTTCGTATCGGTCATTGTGCGGTGGCAGTCGCAAGGCGCGGGCCGTCTTACGCGAGACGCCGGCGCGATGGGTTAAGACGGACCGCCTCCGAACACAGAATCCGCCGCCGCGCGCTGCGCCCGCTTCTTGGCGATCTCCTGCTCGCAGAGCGCGATCTCGGCCTTGAGCTTTTCGATGCGAAATTCGAGCTCGCCGATCGACGCCGTTTCCAATTGCTGCTCCAGCGGCACGGCCTTCTTGACCGGGGGTGCAAAAGGATCGTCGTCGATCATGGCCTCTCTCCTCGGCTGGAGTATACCTTCAAGCGAGGCTCAGTTTAAGGGAGAGACAGCGTGCTCAAACCGCCGACCATGCGCAGGGTCATTCACGCGCCGGACAAGCCCCTCTCTCTGGCCACCGACGATGTGCCGAAGCCCGGCGCGCATGAAATCCTGATCCGGGTCGAAGCCGCCGGGGTTAATCGTCCCGACCTGATGCAGCGCGCGGGCCTCTACCCGCCGCCGCCCGGCGCGCCGCCGACGCTTGGGCTCGAAGCCGCGGGCGAGATTGTCGAGATCGGCCACGGCGTCAGCCGCTGGCATGTCGGCGACAAGGTCACGGCGCTGCTGGCCGGCGGCGGGTATGCCGAATACGCCGTCGCGCACGAGGGCTCGGCGTTGCCGATCCCTAGCGGCTTGAGCCTCGTCGAAGCGGCGGCGTTGCCGGAAACGGCGATGACGGTGTGGGCTAATGTGTTCGAGAGCGGCGCTTTGAAACAAGGTGAGACATTGCTCGTCCATGGCGGCGCTTCCGGCATCGGCACCACCGCCATCCAGATGGCGAAGGCCTATGGCGCACGCGTCATCGCCACCGCGGGCGACGCAGCGAAAGCGAAGCTCTGTGAAAAACTGGGCGCCGAACGCTGCATCAATTATCGCAGCGAGGATTGGGAAACGATCGTGCGCGACATGGGCGGCGCCGACGTCGTGCTCGACATGGTCGGCGGCCCTTACATTCAGAAGAACCTCGACGTCTTGAACGACCAAGGCCGCCTAGTGATGATCGCCTTCCTGCAAGGGCCGACGGCGCAATTGAACCTGATGCGGCTGATGCTGAAGCGCCTGACCCTGACCGGCTCGACCTTGCGCTCGCGCAGCGTCGAGGAAAAGGCGCGCATCGCCCGCCAGGTCGAACGTCATGTCTGGCCTTGGATCGAAGCCGGCCGCGTCAAGCCGGTGATCGACTCGAGCTTTCCGCTCGCCGAAGCCGAACAGGCGCACGCTCGCCTGCAATCGGGTGCGCATGCTGGCAAGATCGTGTTGACGGCTTGATATCACCCCCATGTTCAAGGGGTTGAGCAAACCCCCGAAGCGAGGCCCACTTCAGTCGCGAACTGAGGAGTGGGCGATGCCAAACATCAACGGCAACAATTCCAACAACGTGCTGAACGGCACGAGCGGCAACGATGTCATCGACGGGCGCGGCGGCCATGATCGCATCGATGGCGGCGCCGGAAACGACATCATGTTTGGCGGCAACGGCAATGACATCCTCATTTCCAACGCTGGCGACGACCTCATGACCGGCGGTAACGGCGCCGACACATTTGTGCTGGGCCCCCGCAGTAGCGGTACAATTACCATCACGGACTTTCAGAACGGCGTCGATCGTATCGATTTGCGCGCCTTCGGCTTCGACGCCAACGGCGAATCGAGCAATTGGGCCGGATTTCTCATTGCCGACGGCGCCAATACCATTCTCGATTTCTGGGGCGCGAACGGCGAGAACTTCCAGGTTGTGCTCCAAAATTTTTCGTACACCAACATCGACATCAGCGACTACATCCTCGGACCCTGAGGCGATCGCTGACGCGCCCATAATCCCGGCGGCGTTCAGCAGCAGGTTAGGTGCGGTTCTCGCCTCCGTCGCGAGAATCCCGCCTTCCCTTTTGACGCGCCAGCGGCTATAGCCAACCGCAACTGACCTCGTCCGCGCCCGGATGCGTCAGCCCGTTGCACCAGATGGCCTGAGCGCCTGGCGACGACGCCGGGCGCTTTCGCATTTCTGGAGCCTCCCGATGACGCAGAATGTCCTGATGCCGAAGGCCACCGCCGTGTGGCTGATCGAAAACACCTCGCTCGCCTTCAATCAGATCGCCGAGTTCTGCGGCCTGCATCCGCTTGAGGTGCAGGGCATCGCCAATGAGGACGTGGCCAAGGGCATTCGCGGCGTCGATCCGATCGCCGGCGGCTTCCTGTCGCGCGAGGAGATCGCCAAGGGCGAAGCCGACGACAGCTACAAGCTGCAGCCGCTCGAGCAGAAGCGCATCGACCTGCCGCAGATGAAGAAGCGCGGCGCCCGCTACACGCCGATCGCCCGCCGCCAGGACCGTCCCGACGCGATCCAATGGTTCTTGAAGAACCACCCGGAAGTGCCGGATTCCAAGGTCGTGAAGCTGATCGGCACCACCAAAGCGACCATCGAACAGGTCCGCAACCGCACCCACTGGAATTCATCCCAGATCAAACCGGTCGATCCGGTGACCATCGGCCTGTGCAGCCAGATCGAACTCGACGCGGTGGTGGCCGAGGCTGCCGCAGCGAAAGCCCGCGCCGACGCCCGCGCGGCCAAGGCCGCATCCAAGACGTTGAAGGCCGCACAGGAAACCGTGCCGCCGGAAACGTACGAACACCCGAAGGAGTAGATGGCCCGGCGCTCTTTGTGGCGGTGCTGACCGATCGCGAGACGGCGTAACGATCCGCCTGCGGCGGTCGTGCGTATCTCCGCGCATGAGATTGATGACCCGCTTCGCCCTGGCCGCCGGCCTGTCACTCCTCGCTCAAGCCTGCGCGACGCGTCCGCCGATTCCAGCCGAGACCTCTGCCCCGTTTGTCTTGGAGCGCGACCTGGTTGGCGAAAGCGTGGCGCGCGGCGAGTTCCGCGCCATAACCGGCGTGCGCCGCCCGTTCACAGCGCGCCTCAATGGCGCCTGGGATGGGCGGGTGCTCACGCTCGTGGAGGATTTCTATTTCGATGACGGCGAGCGCGATCGCAAGACGTGGAGATTAGAGCGCGTCGCGCCGGGCCGCTATGTCGGCGCACGCGAAGATGTCGTTGGGCAAGCGCAAGGCTTCCAGGACGGCGACGTGTTTCGCCTCGAGTACGACATCGTGCTGCCAGGAGAGAACGGACGCGGCCGCAAGGTCCGCTTTCGCGACGTCATCGCGCTCCGCGCCGATGGCGACGTGATCAACAACGCGACGGTCGGCTGGTTCGGCTTGCGCGTCGGTTCGGTGTCGTTGGTGATCGAACGCGAGTGACAAGACGCGCGCGATTGCTCACACAAAAACGCCGCGGCCATGAAGCCGCGGCGTTTCTGTTCACAGGGCGAAGCGCCTACATGGCCGCCAAGCGCAGCATGCGGCGGAGTTCATCCGGCTCGCCCGCAGCGCGGCGCTTGCGCGCCTGGCTCGGCTGATAGGCCACGCGCGCGTGGTCGTGGCAGTACGGATGATTGCCGAAGACCCCGCGGCCGCAGAACGCGAAGTCCGCGTCGGTAGGGTCGCCGATGGGATATTTGCACATGCTCTCTTTGATGGTGAGCACGGTGGCGGCCTTGCCGTCCTCGAACTTCACCGGTTCGAGATCCGGAATGACCACCAGCGGCACGCTGGATGCGGTCCGCAGCCGGGGCGCGCTTGGCCCCAGCGTGCGCGGACGCGCGGTCCGCACCGGCCGCTTCGCGGGCCGCGACGGCGTCGCCCGGCCCGCCAAACCGAGGCGGTGGACCTTGCCGATGACGGCGTTGCGGGTCACCCCGCCTAATTGTTTAGCAATTTGGCTCGCCGAGAGCCCTTCGGCCCACAGCTTACGCAGCAGCGCAACGCGCTCCTCGCTCCAACCCATGTATCAAGCCCCCTTGGCCCATGGCCCCGCCCATTTCTGACGGGAATGAGCCACAGTCCCTTTTTGGGGAACGAAGTCAACTAATAGCATCGTAACTCCTGGGGATGCGCCATATGCAGTGGTTATCCCATGCCAGATGGGGGTTACCCACTGCTTATCCAGGGGCTTTCGGCTCGGACTCGGCGCATTATTTTGAGCGCACACCGAGACTTGGCCCCTCAACATGGTTAACGGGCGCTCGGACTCGTTAAGAATTCGTGAAAGAGATGTTCCCGGTATGGACACCGCCACCCGCACCACACCCGCCGCGCTGACTTCCCGCCATTACGGCGCGGTCAATTGGCTGGGTCTGCAGACCTTGGTGTGGCGCGAAATCCGCCGCTTCCTGAAGGTCGGCGCGCAGACCGTGTTCGCGCCGCTGATCCAGACCTTGTTGTTCATGATGGTGTTCAGTCTCGTGCGCGGCGGCGATTGGCCGGGCACCACGCGCGCCTACGCCGATGGGCTCGCGGCCGGCCTGGTCATGATGTCGATTTTGTCGAACGCGTTTCAGAACTCATCGTCGTCGCTCGTCATTGCGAAGGTGCAAGGCAATTCGGTTGATTTCCTGATGCCGCCGTTGAGCGCGCTTGAGTTGACGATTGCGTTTATTGTCGGCGCCGCGGCGCGCGGCTTGCTCGTTGGCGTTGCTTCTTTGATCGCGGTCGCGTGGCTCGCCAACATCATGCCGGTGAACGTGTTCGTGGCGCTCTATTACGCCATCGTCGCGTCGGTGATTTTCGGCGCCATCGGTTTGATCGGCGGCATCTGGGCCGACAAGTTCGATCACCTCGCGGCGGTGACCAATTTCATCATCGTGCCGCTGACGTTTCTCTCCGGCACCTTCTACTCGACGTCGATCCTGCCCGAACCGATGCGCACCATCTCGCACTACAACCCAGTGTTCTCGCTGATCGACGGTTTCCGCTACGGCTTCATCGGCCACGCCGATGCGCCCTTGCTGACCGGCGCATTGATCACCGGCGCCCTGGCGCTGGCGCTCAGCTGGGCAAGCTGGGCGCTGATCAAGAGCGGGTACAGGTTAAGGAGTTAGGGCGGCGTCCCTTCTCCCGTTGCACGGGAGAAGGTGTCCGCGAAGCGGACGGATGAGGGCAATGCGGGAGCGAGAAGGATGACACGTGACCCTGACGCGGTCCGTCGCGCGCGCGAGATGCGCAAGAACCCATCGGGCGCTGAAGAGAAGCTATGGTCGCTCCTCCGCGATCGGAGACTCAGCAGACGCAAGTTTCGCCGCCAGTATCCCGCCGGCCAGTGGGTGGTCGACTTCGCATGCCCGGCGATACGGCTCGCCATCGAGGTCGACGGACCATCACACGACTCCCCAGATCAACAGGCGTGGGATGAGTTGAAAGAAGAATTTTTGCGCGCGAATGGTTGGCGCATCCTGCGCATCAAGAATGCAGACATATCAGGCGTTCGGAGAGATCGAAGCGCAGATCATTAGCCCCTCATCCGGTCTCGCTGCGCTCGACCACCTTCTCCCCATCACGGGGAGAAGGGACGCTTTTAACCACTCAACGCCCTTGCTAATTTCGGCAAAAACACATCCATCCGATAATCGACATCCATGTGATCGTCGTCGAATTCTTCGTATTCGTGCGCGATGCCGGCGGCGGCGAGCTTCTTCGCGAAGCGTCGCATGCCGAAATGAATGCGGAAATTGTCGTGATCGCCGCAATCCATGTAGATGAGCTTCAGCTTGCGCAAATTCTCGCCCAGCGTGTCGAACATCACCACCGGATCGTGCGCGAGCCAATTGGCCCAGCGCTCGGGGATGAGTTCGCCGGTGTAAGGATCGAGCGGCAGGCGCATGCTCATGAATTGCGACGGATCGGGATCGTAAAACGCGCTCTGGGCAAAATCCATCAGCGCCACCGATTCTGCAAAGCTCATCTTCTTCTTGGCGGTAAGCGCCCGCCACGCCTTCTCGATCGAGTTATCGTATTTGCGCAGAATGTTCAGGTCTTCGAAGAACGCCGGAATGTAGAGCGCATCGAACCCCATATCGCCGCTATTGATCGAAATCGCGTGCCAGAAATCGCTGCGCGTCAGGCCGTGATAGGCCGCGCCATAGCCGCCCGACGACTTGCCGAACACGCCGCGTTTGCCCTTGCCGCCGCAACCGAAGCGGGCCTCCACAAACGGCACGATCTCATCGCAGAGATAATCGGCGTAGCGCCCAGTCCCGGCGCTGTTGAGATATTGGTTGCCGTAGAGTTTGGTGAAGCAATCTGGGAACGCCACAACCACGCGCGGCATGCCTTCATGCGTCAGCCGGTCGAGCCGCTCGGGCACATTCTCCGAAAAGCCCTGCCAGTTGACATGCGCCAGGCCCGAGGAGGTGTAGCCCTTCAAGTCCACCAGCAGCGGCAAGCGCTCGGCCGCGCTCCAGCCGGGCGGCGTCCAGACATAGAGTTCCCGCTCGGTTGGATCGCCCAGCGGATTGCCTTGCAAAATCGCAGATTGGTGTTGCAGGCGATGCACCTCGCCGCGGGGAATGGAGTGGTCGCGTCTCATGAAATGTTGATGATATGAGCGGCTTGACCTTGCAAGCGGCGCGGCTCAAAACCCCGCCTTTCCCAAATCCAGAGAGCCCTCGATGAGCGCCGCCGACAGCCACATTCTTCCCGTCTATTCGCCGCCGGAGCAGATTTTCGTGCGTGGCGAAGGCTGCTGGATCTGGGACGAAAAGGGCGACAAGTATCTCGATTGCATCGCCGGCATCGCGGTGAACGCTTTCGGCCATGCGCCGCCGTTTCTGGTCAAGGCGCTGACCGAGCAAGCCGGCAAGCTCTGGCACACGTCGAACATGTTCAAGATCAAGGGCCAGGAAGAGCTCGCCGCCAAGTACACGCGCGACAGCTTCGCTGACGTCGTCTTCTTCACCAATTCAGGCACCGAGGCGATCGAAGGCGCGCTGAAAACCGCGCGCAAGTATCACACCGCCAACGGCAATCCCGAGCGCATCGACATTATCGGCTTCCAGGGTTCGTTCCACGGCCGCTCGTATGCGGCGATCAACGCCTCCGGCAATCCGTCCTATCTTGAAGGTTTCGGCCCCCGTCTCCCCGGCTTCATTCAGATTCCGTTCGGCGACGAAGAAGCGCTGCGCAAGGCCATCGGCCCGACGACGGCGGCGCTCATCATCGAACCGATCCAGGGCGAAGGCGGCGTGCGCGCCGTGCCGGACGAAACGCTGCGCCTCTATCGCAAGCTCGCCGACGAAAACGGCTTTCTGTTGATCTTCGACGAGGTGCAATCCGGCGCCGGGCGCAGCGGCAAGATGTGGGCGCATCAATGGTCGGGGATCACGCCGGACATCATGGCCGTAGCCAAGGGCGTCGGCGGCGGCTTTCCCATGGGCGCTTTCATGGCCAGCAAGGAAGCCGCGAAGGGCATGGTCGTTGGCGTCCACGGCACCACGTTCGGCGGCAATCCGCTGGCGATGGCGATCGGGAATGCGGCGTACGATGAATTGTCGAAGCCGGATTTCCTGGCCCATGTGAACACGGTCGCCAATCATCTCGGCCAAGCGCTTGAAGGCCTGAAGGACCGCCATCCGAGCCTGGTGGTGGAAACGCGCGGCAAGGGCCTGCTGCGTGGCCTGAAGCTCACGATCAATCCGAAAGACATCCAGGCCAAGCTGCGCGCACGCAAAGTTCTGGTCGGCGTCGCCGGCGACAACGTGCTGCGCATGGCGCCGCCTTTGGTGATCAGTGAAGCGGAAATCCGCCAGGCGATCGACGCCATCGACGCTGTGCTGACGGAGCAAGCCGTGCAAGCGAGCGCGTGATGAGAGCCGTCTCTTGGACCGCCGGCGCCCTCGCCGGCGTTGCGGCGGTTCAATCTGCTCCGATAGAGAAAGCGGAAACGGAGTCGCCGGCGGGGGCGCCGGCGGTCCAAGAATGACCCCCCGCCACTTCCTCGACATCGCCTCGCTCTCGCGCGAAGAGCTGCGCGCCATCCTCGACGAAGCGCTGACCCGCAAGGCCGCGCGCATCGATTGGCCGAAGGCCAAGCCCGACGAAGACAAGCCGCTCGACGGCTACGCGCTGGCGATGATTTTTCAGAAGAACTCGACGCGCACGCGTGTCTCGTTCGAGATCGGCATGCATCAGCTTGGCGGGCAGAGCATCGTCCTGAACGCCAACGACACCCAACTCGGCCGCGGCGAGACCGTCGAAGACACCGCGCGCGTGCTTTCGCGCATGGTCGATTGCGTCATGATCCGCGCCAACAACCACCAGGACGTGCTCGATTTCGCCGCCGCAAGCGATGCGCCGGTGATCAACGGCCTCACCGACCTCTCGCACCCCTGCCAGATCGTCGCCGACATCATGACTATCGAGGAATGGTCGGGCGATATCGCCGGCAAGACCATCACCTGGCTGGGCGATGGCAACAATGTCTGCACTTCGTTCATTCACGCCGCAGAGAAGCTCGATTTCAAGCTGCGCATAGCGACGCCGCCGAACTATGCGCCGCGCGGCCAAGAACTTGCGGTGGCGAAGGCAGCTGGCGCAGACATCGAGGCGCATCACGATGCCGCGAAGGCCGTCGAAGGCGCCGATGTCGTCGTCACCGACACCTGGGTGTCGATGGGCGATAGCGACAAGGACGCTCGCATGGCGGCGCTGCCGCCTTACGCCGTTGACGAAACGATGATGGCGCGCGCCTCCAAGGACGCGCTCTTTCTGCATTGCCTGCCGGCGCATCGCGGCGAGGAAGTGACGGCCGCGGTGATCGACGGCGAACGCTCGGCCGTGTGGGACGAAGCCGAGAACCGCATCCATGCGCAGAAAGCAGTGCTGCTCTGGTGCCTGGGGAAACTGTGACGGAATGATGCTGCGTCGAACGAAGGTTGGAGCGCGGGCTTCCAGCCCGCATGCACCCAACGCACCACAAGCGGAAAATTGCGCGCCCGGAGGCGCGCGCTCCCACCTCCAAAAGCCAGCGCTTCACCCCACTCCTCGGTCACCTCCCCTCGCGGGGAGGGGAAGTTGAGCCGCGACGACCTCATCGCGCCCTTCTCGCTCGACGCCGCGCCGGTGCGCGGGCGCATCGCCCGCATTGCACGCGGCGCGCTCGATCCGATCCTGCATCGCCACGACTATCCGCGCCCCGTTGCGCTTCTGCTGGGCGAAGCGCTGACGCTCGCGGCTTTGGTCGGATCGCTGCTGAAAACCGAAGGTCGCCTCGTCGTCCAGGCGCAGGGCGAAGGCGTGGTTCCGCTCTTGGTCGCCGAACACGCCGGCGGCGGCTTGCGCGGCTATGCGCGTCTCGCTGAAGGCGCAGCAGAAAAGCTTGCGGGCGCGCACCGCATGACCCCCAAGGACTTGCTTGGCGCCGGCAGCCTCATTCTGACCCTCGATCTCGGCGAAGACACGACGCCATTTCAGGGCGTCGTGCCGCTCGAGGGCGATACTCTGGCGCAGTGCGCCGAAGCCTACTTTCGCACCAGCGAACAGACCGACACCGGCATCCGCCTTGCCGTCGGCGAAGTCATCAGCGGCTCCGGGCCTTCGCAATGGCGCGCCGGCGGCGTGCTGATGCAGCGCATCGCCGGCGACGCGGCGCGCGGCGACACGCAGGAGGATTGGCGCCGCGCTTCGATGCTTTTTGAAACGCTGACCGACGAAGAGCTGATCGATCCCGCCTTACCCGCCGATCGCCTACTCTATCGCCTCTTTCACGAAGAAGGCGTGCGTATGGGAGACCCTACGCCGCTCGATGATCGCTGCAGCTGCAGCGCCGAACGCCTCACCAATGTCATGAAGACGTTTCCAAAGGCCGAGATCGTCGATTTGATCGAGCCCGACGGCAAGGTGCATGCGCGCTGCCAGTTCTGCGCGCGGGAGTATTTGATTGATCCGACGCAAGTAAGCGGAGTTTAAGCCGTCCCAACATCCAGCGCATAACCGGCGCTGCGCACGGTGCGGATAGGATCGCTTTCTGGTCCCACCATCAGCGCCTTGCGCAGGCGCCCGATGTGCACATCGACCGTGCGCGCCTCGACATAAACATCAGAGCCCCACACTGCGTCGAGCAATTGTTCGCGACTGAACACGCGCCCCGGATGCTGCATCAGATGTTCGAGAATACGGAACTCCGTCGGCCCCAGGTGCACCTCGCGCGCCCCGCGCTTCACCCGGTGCGACACGCGATCCATAATGATGTCGCCGGCGACGATTTTGTCATCGGCCAGACCAGGGCGGATGCGGCGCATCACGGCGCGCAGCCGCGCTAGCAATTCGTTCATCGAGAACGGCTTGGTGACGTAATCGTCGGCGCCGACATCGAGGCCGCGGATGCGGTCGCTCTCCTCGATGCGCGCCGTGAGCATGACGATGGGCGTGTTGCGGGTTTCCTGGCGCGCGCGCAGCCGCCGGCACACCTCGATGCCCGGCGCCTTCGGCAACATCCAGTCGAGCAAAACAAGGTCGGGCGGACTTTCGTCGGCCACCACCAACGCCTCCTCGCCGTCGCTGGCGACTGAGACGCGATAGCCTTCCTTTTCCAGATTGTATTTGAGCAAATCCCTGAGCGCCGCTTCGTCCTCTACGACCAGCACGTGCGTTGGCTTGGCCATGGCGGTCTCGAGCCCTACTCCGAGGCGTCGCCGCGCGGCCGCTGCGCCGCGATTTCTTCGCCGGTGACGAGAAAGTGGATGTACTCGGCAATGTTGGTGCCGTGGTCGCCGATGCGCTCGAGGTTCTTGGCGATGAACAGCAAGTGCGCGCACGAGCTGATCGTGCGCGGATCCTCGATCATGTAAGTCAGCAATTCGCGGAACAGCGAATTGTAGTGCGCGTCGATGTTGTCGTCCGAATTCCAGACATTGATCGCCGCCTGCACGTCCTTCTCTGCATAGGCGTCGAGCACCTGCTTCAGGTGCGCCGCCGCGATGTTGCCCATGCGTTCGACGCTGCGCGTCAACTGGATCGGCTCTTCCTGGTTGAGGATGAGGGCGCGCTTGGCGATGTTCTTGGCCAGATCGCCGACCCGCTCCAGCTCGCCGGCGATGCGCCAAGCTGTCAGCACCACGCGAAGATCGCTCGCCATCGGCTGGCGCAATGCGAACAGCTTGATCGCGCGCTTCTCGATGTCGCGCTGCGCCGCGTCGATCTTGGGATCGCGCTGGATCACCACTTGCGCCAATTCGGTGTCGCGGCGGGTCACAGCCAACAACGCATCGTTGATGGCGGTTTCGGCCAAGCCGCCCATGCGGGCGACTTCCTGCGCGATGGCTTCGAGCTCCTCGGAGAACGCCTTGACAGTGTGCTCAGCCATGATCGCCTTTAGCAACGCTCTCGCATCTCTTCCAATTTCGGCTCAATCAGCCGAATCTACCGGTAATGTAGTCCTGCGTACGCGTATCGCGAGGCTTGGTGAATATTTCCTCTGTCGCGCCCGTCTCCACCAGCGTTCCCAAATGGAAGAACGCGGTCTTTTGCGACACCCGCGCCGCCTGCGCCATCGAGTGGGTCACGATGATGATGCAATAATTCTCGCGCAGTTCGTCGATCAGCTCCTCGATCTTGGCGGTGGCGATCGGATCGAGCGCCGAGCAGGGTTCGTCCATCAGAATGATGTCGGGGTTGACCGCCACCGTGCGGGCGATGACCAGGCGCTGCTGCTGACCGCCGGACAAGCCGGTGCCCGGCTGCGCCAAACGGTCCTTCACCTCGTCCCAAAGTCCGGCGCGGCGCAGCGACCGTTCAACAATGCCGTCCATGTCCGCCTTCGACTTGGCCATGCCGTGAATGCGCGGGCCGTAGGCGACATTGTCATAGATCGACTTCGGAAACGGATTGGGCTTCTGGAACACCATGCCCACCCGCGTACGCAGCACCACCGGATCGACATTCTTGGCGTAGGCGTCCTTGCCCTCGATCTTGATCTCGCCGCTGACGCGGCAATTGTCGATGGTGTCGTTCATGCGATTGAAGCAGCGCAGGAACGTTGTCTTGCCGCAGCCAGAGGGGCCGATGAAGGCGGTCACCGCGCGGTCCGGGATGTCCATCGACACGTCGAACAGCGCCTGCTTATCGCCGTAGAAAACATTCACGTCGCGGGCGGCGATCTTAACCGGCGCACCCGTGAGCGTGCCGGCGCCGTTCTTGACGATTGGCGCGGTCATGGCCGGGCTGCTCATGGCGCGTTCCGATCCGGCGGCTGAGAATTCCATGACGTGCAACCCCTTGCCGCCGCGCTCGCACGCAGCGATTCGACCCATCCTCGTTTGCCGCCGTGTCTATGGGAGTTCCATGACACTGATGTGAAACGCCCCCCGCGCAACGTCAGCCCTCCTCCGCCAATTCGACATAAGCCGCGAAGGCCGACCCCCGCCCCGGCTGACTTTCCACCAAGAGCCCGCCTCGATGGCGATTGACGATATGCTTGACGATGGCAAGCCCCAGCCCGGTGCCGCCGCGTTCGTCGCCGGTCTCGCGCTCGACCCGGAAGAAGCGCTCGCCCAGACGGGGCAGATAGCGGCGAGAGACACCGGGGCCAGAATCCTCGACCCGGACGTAAGCGTATGACCGGTTGGCGGCGGCGGCCGGGGTCAGAAGCGCGACGCGACCCGCCTCGTCCCAGCGCCGGCCAGCCGCCGCCGCGACCTCCTCGCGGTCTCCAGAAGCGGCGATTTCGACGGTCACTACCCCGCCTTCGGGCGCGTACTTCACGGCGTTGTCGACCAGGTTTTGCACCACTTGCGTGAGTTGGAAGCGCTCGCCAACCACCATCACCGGCGCTTCGGGCGATTTCAGCTGCAGCCTGATCTTTCGTTCTCGGACCAGAGGCGCGGCCGCGTCTGCGACTTCATGCGCCACACTGGCGAGATCGGCGCGGTCCGACGGCGGCACGTGCTCGTCCAGCTCAATGCGCGACAGCGATAAGAGATCGTCGATCAGGCGGCGCATACGATCGGCCTGCACCTGCATCATCGCCAGAAACCTGTCGCGATCGGCAGCGTTGTCGCGCGCCGGCCCGGACAGCGTTTCGATCAGAAGCGTCAGCGACGCGAGCGGCGTGCGAAGTTCGTGGCTGGCGTTGGCCAGGAAATCCGCGCGCAATCGTTCGGTGCTGATTCTGGCGGTTTGATCGTGAAAAACCAGCATGGCCGCGCGCTCGGCGCCGCGATTGACCGGCGCCACATAGCACCGGGTAAAGCGATCCACTTGCGCCGCCGTTTCGTATTCCACCGCGCGCGCCTGCCCCTCGCACACCGCTCCCTGCACCGCTTCGAGGACGTCCGGATGGCGCAAGATCGATGTCAAGAACTGACCGCGCGGCTCAAATTGCATCTGCGCGCGCGCGGCGGCGTTGGCGCCGACAATGCGCGAGTCGGCGCTCACCAGCAGCGCCGCGTCGGGGAGCGCGTCGAGCAACGGCGCGAATTCCGCGAGACCGGGCTCTGCTCGCTCATCGCCAGCGGACGCAATGGTGAACCGGCGGCTCTCGCGCATCGCCCAATAGCAGGCCGCGCCCGCCAGCATCATCAGCACAGCGGCCCAGGCGCTGGTCGAAAACGCCAGCAGAGCCGCCACGCCGGCCAGCCCGGCAGCCACCCAAGCCGCCGCCGGCGCTCGGTCCAAAACCGGAACGAGACGGTTTGTCGCCATGGTGTCCGGCTTAGGTCGCCAGCCCGGGGTCGCGCAAGCGAGCCGGCGCCATTCGCCGACGGAATCCGCCGTTTCGTCGTACCGGCAGGCCCGCCGCATCCAAAAACGCAACCGTCGGCATCCCAGGAACGACAGGTACCGGCGGCCAACCCCAAGGGATGGGTTAATATTATCGATTTTCAATACAGATTTGTTGACTTTCGAGAAATCGAGGACTAGAGCCGCCAAAGTGAGGGACTTGATGAAATACGGCGTGCGTCTCTTGATCGGGGCCGGCCTTATGGCCGCGGCCGGATCGTGCGCGGGACGCAATCTGCCGCCCGAGCCCGACTCTTATGTCGCTGCTGACGCCATTGGCGCCGAACGGGCGGCGGAGATCGCCGCTTCTCCGGCTGCGACCTGGCTCGACGATCTCAATTCAACCGAGATGTCGGTGCTCGCGCGCGAAGCGCTCGCCGGCAGCCCGGATCTGCAGATCGTCGAGGCGCGCTATCGCGCCGCGCGTTGGCGCGCCCGCGGCGCTTTCGGGGGCAACCTGCTGCCGAGCCTGAGCATTGGCGTCGACGGCGCCCGCACCGAGACGCCGACCGCAACAGACGAGCGCATCCGCACTGAGTTGATGACGTCGAGTGTCGTGGCCAACTGGGAGATCGACCTCTGGGGACGCCTCACCTCGCGCGCGCTGGCGGCGGATTTGAGCGCCGACGCCGCCAAGGACGATCTCGACGATGCGCGCCTCTCGGTCGCCGGCCAAGCGGCGCGCGCTTGGGTCGATCTGGTCGAAGCGCAGCAATTGCTCGCGCTCGCGCAAGAAGACTTACAAACGCGCGAACGCGCGCTCGAACTGACGCAACGCCGCTACGATGCAGGCATCGCGACGTCGCTGTCGCTGCGCACCGCGCGCAGCCAAGTCGCGTCAGCGCGCGCTTTCGAAGCGCAAGCGCAAGATCAATTGCTGATTTCCTCGCGCCGCCTGCAGGAGCTGATGGGCCGCTATCCGGACGGCACGCTGCGCGCGCAAGGCGAGTTGCCTCAGCTCGGCGAACTCGCTGCCGCCGGCGCGCCCACCGATCTGCTGGAACGCCGCCCCGACGTGCTCGCGTCCGAAAATCGCATGCGGGCAGCCGGGTTCCGCATGCACGAGGCGCGCGCCGCCATGCTGCCGCGCCTGACGTTGACCGGAACGGCGGGCTTGACCGACAGCGGCCCCAACCCGTCGATCAACAATATCGACGACAGCGCCAACATGATCTCCAACATCGTCGCCGGACTGACCATGCCGATCTTCAACGGCGGCGCGCTGCTCTCGGAGTCGCGCGCTTCCGCCGCCGATCGCCGCGCCGCCGCGGCGGAGTACGTGCGCACAGCCCTCGCCGCCTGGCGCGAGGTCGAAGGCGCCATCAGCGCCGACCAGAGCCTCGAAGTGCGCGAGGCTCAGTTCGGCATCGCCGCTGACGAAGCCCGAGAGGCGCAAGCGCTGGCGGAGCGCGAGTACGCGCGCGGCGTCGCGACGCTGTTCGAACTGATTGACGCCTACACGCGCCGGATCGATGCAGAGCGCGGCCTGATCACCGCCCGCGCCACGCGCGTCTCAAACCGCATCTCCTACCACGTCGCCCTCGGCGGCGGCGCCCGCTCCGGCGGCATCGACGAAGACCGGGAAATCACGCCATGAACAAGATGGACCTCAACATGATGTCGCAAGCCGCGCCGGATGAAGAGAACCGCCCCAAAGGCATGCTGGGCGCGCTCAAGCGCTTCGCGATCTTCGCGGCGCCGCTGGTGGTTATCGTCGGCGGCGGCGCGCTGCTGGCGCTGATGATCGCCACGGGCCCGAAGGCCAAGGAAAAAGGCGAGGCGCCGCACCCGCCGGCGGTGCAGTTCGCGGTGGCGCATGCACGCCCGACGACAATTTCGATCAACGTGCAGGGCGAGGCGCGTCCGCGCGTCGAAGCCACGCTCGCGGCCCAGGTGGCGGGACGTCTGGTGTGGGCGAGTCCGAAATACGCCGAAGGCGGATCGTTCACCGAAGGCGAAGTCATCGCCCGCATCGACGCGGCCGATTACCAACTCGCCGTCGTGCGCGCGCGCGCGCAGGTGGCGCAGGCGCAAGAAGCGCTCGCGCGCGAGGAAGCAGAGTCCGAGCTTGCGCGACAGGACTGGGCGGCGCTCGGCCGGGGCGATCCCCCGCCGCTTGCCGTGCGCGAACCGCAATTGGCGCAGGCGCGCGCGCAAGTCGCCGCCGCCGAAGCAGCGCTGCGTTCGGCTGAACTCGATCTCAACCGCGCCTCGATCCGCGCGCCGTTCACCGGACGTCTGCGCGAACGGCGCGCCAATGTCGGCGACTATGTCGGCCCCGGCTCGCCAGTGGCTGTCATGTTCGCGACCGACGCGATGGAAATCAGGGTGCCGCTGACGGATGCTGACTTGGCCTCGATGCGCTTGCCGGTCGGGTTCACAGCCACAACAGCAAACCCCGGCCCGTCCGCGCATGTCACCAGCGTCACCGGCGGGCGCATCCGCGCCTGGGAAGGTCGCTTGGTGCGCACCGAAGCGTCTGTCGATGCGCGCACGCGCCTCGTTTATGGCGTCGTGCAGGTGCGCGATCCATTCAATGTGCGCAACTCCGCTCCCCTCGCGCCGGGCATGTTCGTGTCGGCCAGGCTGGAGGGCTCGAACCGCGAAACCCTGGTCGCCGCCCCCCGCAGCGCGCTCAAGCGCAACGAGTTCGTCTATGTGGTGACTGCCGACAACACCATCGACGTACGCCAGGTGCGTCCCGCGCAAACCACCGCCGACGAAGTGCTCTTCCGGGAGGGCGTCGCGGATGGCGAACGAGTCGTCGTTTCGGTCTTGACCTCGCCGCGCCAAGGCATGGCGGTAACGCCGATCGACCGCGCCGGCGAAAGCACAGCGCCTGCGCCGGCGGCGCAGCAGGAATTGGATATTCGTGAGTAACGACGACCTCGCCGCGGCGAGGAACAAAGGACTGGTCGTATGCTGAAAGGCCTCGTCGCCTGGTGGGGACGCAATCCCGTCGCCGGCAATTTGCTGATGCTGTTCGCGGTCGTGGCTGGCGTCTTCTCCTTCAATCAAATGGAGAAGGAATTCTTCCCGCCCGGCAGCGACGATGGTGTCTTCATCAACGCCGTTTGGCCTGGCGCCAGCCCCGAAGACATGGAAAGCCAGATCATCGTCCGCATCGAGGAAGCGACCGCCGACCTCGACAACGTCGATTGGGTGCGTTCGCGTTCCGGCGAAGGCTTCGGCTGGGTGCGTCTCGCCGCCGATCCGGGCACCGATGTCGATGCGATGACCGAAGAGGTCCGCTCGCGGGTCAACTCGATCAGCGGGTTGCCGCAAGGCATCGAGCCGATTCAAGTCGCGCGCCAGGTCGGCCGCAACTGGTCGATCATTCTGGGCGTTCACGGTCAGGTGGCGGAGCGGACTCTTCGCGATACCGCCGAGCGATTGCGCGACCGAATTTCGCTCTTGCCGGGCGGCGCCAACACCATGGTCATCGGCGTGCGTACGCCGGAAGTATCCATCGAGGTCTCCGAGGCTTCGCTGCAGGCGTATGGCCTGACATTCGACGAAGTAGCGCGCGCCGTGCGCTCAAACTCGATCAATGTCGGCGCCGGCAACGTGCGGACCGCGGACGGCAATTTCCAGCTTCAGGCGCGCAACCTCGCCGACAGCGAACTCGACTTCGAGAACATCATCATCCGGCAGACGCCGGACGGCGGCGCTATCCGCGTCGGCGATGTCGCCACCGTGATCGACGGCTTCGAGGACACTAACCTCTATTCCCGCATGAACGGCGAACCGTCGGCTCTGATCTCGCTGCAGACAGCCGACCAGTTCAACATTTGGGAAACCAACAAGGCGGTGCAGGAAGCCCTGGCCGATTTCCGCGCCGAACTGCCCGCGGGCGTGCAAGTAACGACCATCTATAACGAGAGCGAAGACTACAACGCGCTGCTCGGCATCCTGTTCCAGAACGCCGCACAGGGCTTTTTCCTGATCTTCTTCCTGCTGCTGCTGACGCTGCATCCGAAGGTCGCGTTCTGGTCGACTTTGGGCGTGATGACCGCGTTCGCCGGATCGTTCTTCATCCTGCCCTATGTCGACGTTTCTCTGAATTTCATGAGCGTGTTCGGCTTCCTGCTGGTTCTCGGCATCATGGTCGACGACGCCATTATCGTCGGCGAAGCCGTCTACGAACGCGCCGAACGCGGCCACCACGGCGCGGATTCCGCCATCCTCGCCACGCAATTGGTGTTGAAGCCGCTGGTGGCTTCGGTGTTCGTCACCATGATCGCCTTCAGCCCGATGATGCTGCTCGAAGGCGATGTCCGCCAATTCACGCGCGCGATCTCAATCGTGGTCATGTCGACATTGGTGTTCTCGCTGATCGAGAGCCTCATCATCCTGCCGGCGCACTTGGCGCACGTGAAGAAACCGGATCCGCAAGGACAAGGTCTGGTTAGTCAGCTCATGCGGGTGCAGCAGAAGTGCGCGCATTCGGTGCTGTGGGTGGCCCAGCATCTGCACGGACCGCTGGTGCGCACCGCCGTCAAGTTCCGCTACCTCACCTGGGCGATTTTCCTCGTCATCATGGTGCTCGGTGTCGGCCTGATGATTTCAGGGCGGGTCAAGCAGACCTTCATGCCGGAAGTCGAGGGCGACTTCATGCAGGCGTCGATCACGCTGCCGCAGACGACGCCGTTCTCACGCATGGAACAGGTGGCCGAACAACTCGACGCAGCGCGCCGCGCGCTCGAAGAGGAAACCACAGAACAAGCCGTCGAAGATCCGAACACCGGAGCGATGTCGCGCGGGGTCGTTCGTTCCTGGAGCCAGTCGATCGAGGAGAACTCGATCCGCGCCTATGTCGGCCTGACGCCGCCCGAAACGCGCCCTGAACTGCGCTCGCGCGAAATCACTGAGCGGCTTGAGGAATTGCTGGGCGAAGTGCCCGACGCCGACGAGATCAGTTTCTCGCTGTCTGGCTCCGGCTCCCCCTCAATCGACCTCGCCTTGATGGGCGAGAACAAGGAGGACTTGGAAGCCGCCGTCGAAGAGGTGAAGGCGCGTCTGCTGCAATTCGCCGACGTCACCAGCGTCCGCGACAGCCAGGACGCCGCCAACGAAGAGCTGCGCTTCACGTTGCTGCCCGGCGCTGAACAACTCGGCATCACGCTGAGCGACGTGACGCGCCAAGTGCGGCAAGCCTATTTCGGCGACGAAGTGCAACGTCTTCCGCGCGAAGGCGACGACGTCCGGGTCTATGTGCGTTATCCGCGCGACGACCGCCGCACGCTCGAGAGCCTCGGCTCCTTCCGTATCCGCACCAGCGACGGCCGTGAAGTGCCGTTGGCCGCGGTCGCGACTTGGGAGTTCGCGCCGGGCGTTACCGGCCTCGATCGCCGCCAGCGCATGAGTTCCATCCTGGTCACCGCCGATCTGGTCAACGCCGAGGGCCGCCAGGAAATCATGCGAACCCTCGATCAGGAATTCTGGCCGAGCTTCGAGCAACGCTACTCGACGGTGTCGCGCCGCGCTATTGGCGAAGCCGAGGGCCAAGCCGAATTCATGGCCAATCTAACGCGGCTGATGCTGCTCGCATTCGCAGCCATCTACTTCCTGCTGGCGGTCACGTTCCGTTCCTATGCGCAGCCGCTGATGATCCTCTGCGTCATCCCCTTCTCGATCGTAGGGGCGCTGCTGGGGCACTTGGCGTTCGGGATCAGCTTTGCGCTGTTCTCGTGGCTCGGCATGATCGCGGCCATTGGCGTCGTCGTTAACGACAACGTCGTGCTCGTCGACCGCTGCAATCAGATCCGCGGCTATTTCGCCTTGCGCCTCAAGGGCTCAGGCCCGGCCTTGGCGGAAGATAGCGGCTGGGAACCGCACGAGATCGTGCTGCCAAACGGCCAGACAGTCGAATACGTCGGCATCGCTCCCGATCTCGAACCGCACGAGGAGATGATCATCGAGGGCGCGCAGTCCGGCTTCCAGCGCGGCCCCATCGAACTCAAGGCTTCATCGCAGATGAACGACAGCCCCGAGCACACCGAACGCGCGCAGGAGCTCGAGTCCATGGGTTTCCAGATCATGCGCGTAAAGGCCGAGGCCGGCATCACGCATGCCTCTGTCTCGCGCTTCCGGCAGATCTTCCTGACCTCGGTCACCGAATTCGTCGGCACCTCGCCGATGATCCTGGAAAATGCCGCCATCGTGCAATTCCTGAAGCCGATGGTGATCAGTTTGGCCTTCGGCGTGCTCATCTGCATGCCGGCGACCTTGATCCTGACGCCCGCCTTCTACATGATCGGCGTCGATATCAAGCGCGTGGTCGGCGGCCTGTTCGGCTTCTACGCACGCCTGTATGGGGGTCGCCGCAAGCTCGCCGCGGCGGAATAACGGACAACACTTGGAGGGAAGTAGATGATGATGTTGACCCGCCGCGCTCTTGGCGCGTCGTCAGTCGCGCTATTGGCCGGCTGCGCCACCGGCGCCGCGACCGAGGAAACGCCGGTTGCGGCGCGGCCGCCGGCTGCTATCGGCGCCTGGGGCTTCGATCTTAGCGGCCGCGATCTTACCGTTCGGCCCGGCGACGATTTCTTCAAATACGCCAGCGGCACGTGGGCCGCGAACACCCAGATCCCCGCCGACCGTTCGCGCTGGGGCGCCTTCGACATGCTGCGCGAGAAAGCCGACCAGGATGTGCGGGTGATCATCGAGGAAGTCGCGCTCGCCGGCGGCGCGCCGGGATCGATCCAGCAGAAGATCGCCGACTACTACAACACGTTCCTGAACCAGGACGCCATCGACGCCGCCGGGCTCGCGCCGATCCAACCCGAAATCGCCCAGATCACCGCCATCCGCACGCATGAAGATGCGATCCGATTGATCTCAGCGCCGGGCGTCGCCGTCACCTCTCCGATCGCGATCTTTGTCGGTCTCGATGACCGCAACCCAGACCGCTACATCTGCAACATGGTGCATGCCGGCATCGGCCTGCCGGAACGCGAATACTATCGCCGCACCGAGGATCAGTTCGTTCAGATTCGCGCCGCCTATGTCGCCAATATCGAGCGCCTCTTGACGCTTGCCGGCGAACGCGACGCCGCGCGCAAGGCGCGGGCAGTGATGGCGTTCGAAACCCGCATCGCCGAATTGCATTGGCCGGTGGCCGATCGCCGTGATCGCGACCGCACCTACAATCTGAAAACGCGCGCCGAGCTGCGCGCCTTGGCGCCGCGTTTCCCGTGGGACGCGGGTTTTGAAGCCGCCGGCCTCGGCGGCGTGCAGGAAGTGGTGGTCTCCGAGCTTTCGGCGATGGGCCCGCTGGCGAACTTGTTCATGGCGACGCCGGTTTCGACGCTGAAGCCCTACCTCTTGGCCGCCTTGATCCGCAACAACGCCGCGGTGCTGCCGAAGGAGATCGACGACGCCGTGTTCGATTTCTTCGGCAAGACGCTGAACGGCCAGCCGCAACAGCGCGAGCGCTGGAAGCGCGCGGTGCAAGCGGTCAACGGAGCGCTTGGGGAAGCCATCGGCCAAATCTATGTGCAGCGGCATTTCCCACCTGCGTCGAAGTCGCAGATGCAGGAACTGGTCGAGAACCTGCGCACCGCCTACGGCCAGCGCATCGACCAATTGTCATGGATGAGCGCCGAGACCAAAGTCGCGGCGAGAGAAAAGCTCGCGGCGTTCCGGCCGAAGATCGGCTATCCGGATCGGTGGAAGGATTACTCCGCGCTGGAAGTCCGCGCCGGCGACGCCTACGGCAACAATAAGCGCCAACAAATCTTCGATTGGAACTTCGATCTCGCCCGTCTCTCGCGTCCGACCGACAAGGATGAGTGGTTCATGACGCCGCAGACGGTGAACGCCTATTACAATCCGACCTTCAACGAGATCGTGTTCCCGGCCGCCATCCTGCAGCCGCCGTTCTTCGATCCGAACGCCGATCCGGCCGTGAATTACGGCGCCATCGGCGGCGTCATCGGTCACGAAATGGGCCACGGCTTCGACGACCAGGGCGCCAAGTCGGATGCGCGCGGCGTGCTGCGCGATTGGTGGAACGCCGAGGATGTTCGCCGCTTCGAGGAAGTGACCGGGCGGCTCGCGGCGCAGTATGAGCAGTTCGAACCGCTGCCGGGCCTCCGCCTCAACGGCCGTCTCACGCTGGGCGAGAACATCGGCGACAATGGCGGTCTGCAGGTCGCCTACCACGCCTATCGCTTGTCGCTCGGCGGCCGCGAGGCGGCTGTGCTCGATGGCATCACCGGCGATCAGCGTTTCTTCCTTGGCTGGGCGCAGGTCTGGCGGACGCTGATGCGCGACGAAGCCATGCGCAACCAGGTGCTGAACGGTCCGCACTCGCCGGGCTATTACCGCGCCAACGGTCCGGTGCGGAACATGGACGCCTGGTACGCGGCGTTCGACGTGCAGCCGGATGACGATCTCTACGTCGCGCCGGCCGATCGCGTGACGATCTGGTAGAACAACGCGCACAAACGGGAAAACTGAAGGGAGCGGCTTTGGCCGCTCCCTTTTTCATTCCGGGTATTTCTTCGCCATCCTCTTCCAGCCGTTCACGGCGATCTGGCGCAGGACCTTCTCATCGACGTCGGCAAGCTTGTTGATGTAGAGGCAGCTCCGCCCGGTCTTGTGCTTGCCGAGAGCCTTCATCAACGGCTCATTATCGTAACCGTCCATGATGTAGAGGACGAGATTGGCCTTGCGCGGCGAGAACCCGATGCGCGGCCACTTGCCCGACAGTGTCGGATACTCGCCGTAGCCAATGATGGACGGCCCCCACATCGCCGGCTTCTCGCCGGTGATCTCGCGGAACATCTTGTCGACGGCCTTCGCGTCCTTGCGGCGCGTCTCGTCGTCCACCGCGGCAATGAAGGCGGCCACGGACGCCTTGGTTTTCTGGGTCTTGGGCTCGGCCATGGACTTTACCTCACGGTGCGAGTTGGCTATTGCCCCGCGATCTCAGTCAAGATGTTGCAGAAAGCGGCGGGCGCGTTGCCCTGGCTGCACGCCATATTGCCCATGCTGAAAACGAAAATGATGATCGCCACCAGCGGGAAGATCACGCCGATGGCGCGGGTGATGAACATGGAGAGCGAGAACGGTTCGCGCCGTGAATGGGCGGCGGCGCGCGGCGCCTCCGCGTCCATGCTGCTAGCGCCGCCAAGATGTAGGCTGCCGCCGGCGGGAACCTCGATCCGGTTCGGTTCACCGCCGCCGCCCACCTGAATGTTGACGTTCTCCATGGTCACGCCCTGCAGCTTGATGCCGGGCGCTTCGAAATGCGCCGGGCGCGGCGCCAGCGGGATCGGCTCGCTGCGCACGATCGCTTGCACGACGCCGAGGAAATGTTGGAAGCGCGGATCGTCGGCGGCGCCGCTCCACGCGGCGAGATCGGCATATTGCGTCTCGCCGAAGCCGAGCGGCGGCGAGACGAGATCGAGCCGAACCGGCGCCAGAATCTTGCGCGCCTGGCCGTGCGTCGCCTCCTCCATCACCCAAGAGCCCTGCTCGTGATCGACGCTGTCTTGCGTCCACACCGCAACCACGCACTTCGCGGCGCCGAGTTGCTTGGCGATCTCCGCGCGCCAGGAGGTGGAGGGCTGAATGCCCTCATCCCACCAGACATCGAGGCCGGCAGCGCGGAGATGTTCCACCAACGGCCGCACGCGATCGGCGTCGGATTTCTTGTAGGAGATGAAGACGTCTGGCATTCGTCCACCCAGCTATTTCTTGCCGAACAACTTACCGACAAGTCCGCCAACCGGACCTGCGGCCTTCAGCGCGTCGGCAACAGGTCCCTCCGCCAGCAGCTTATCCTTGCCTGCTTCAACGAGCTTGTCCGTGAATTGCGAGATGATCTCTTCTCGGATCTCGGTGTCGGCGGCCACCCGTTGCGCGACATTGCCGCCCTCTTTCATGTGTGCGGCCAACGATTTAACGACCCTGCTGGTGCTTTCACCGTCGAGTCCGACGGACTCTCCGACCTGCGACACGGCTTGATCGCCGAGCGCTTCGACAATTTTGTTCACGTCAATGTTCATGGCTGCCTCCTGGGGCGCCCCCAAGCGCAGCGGCCTAGCAGAGCTCAAAGCGCGGGCACAGTGTCTGCTTGTTCATGGTGGAGGTGAGGCGAGCGGAGCGACCTTACGATTTCTCGATGCGGAATTTTCGCGCGATAACTGCGCAGATGAGGGCGGCACCGGCACCCGCGACAGTGTACCAGCCCGCACCCGACAGGCCGAAAATTGGCTGATCAGTAATTTCAGTGAACAGCAACGCGTAACCTGCGCTAACAACGCCGCCGACGATGGGCGCGACGACTATGCGCTGCAGTGCGGCGGGCAGGAACGCATAAATCATCCCCGTCACCAGCGCCGGAACTAAGCCCACTATCGCGCCCCAGCCAGCTATCGTTAGCGACAACAACAACCATGACTGCAGAGCGCCCGGTTGAAGCAACATCGAAGGCTGAGACAACACCAAAATGAGAGCAATTAGAGCGCCGCCAACAGCACCACCGCAGACAGAGAAAAGAGCAATCACCGCAGTGCGACTACGAGACTCGCGGGCCGACGCGTTGCCCACTTCACAGCCCCTTCACGATTTCATCCGTCATCTTCTTGGCGTCGCCCAGCAGCATCATGGTGTTGTCGCGGTAGAAGAGTTCGTTATCGACGCCGGCATAGCCGACGCCGCCCATGCTGCGCTTCACGAACAGCACCGTCTTGGCCTTCTCGACGTCGAGGATGGGCATGCCGAAGATCGGGCTCTGCGGGTCGGTTTTCGCCAGCGGATTAGTGACGTCATTGGCGCCGATGACATAGGCGACATCGGCGGTGCTGAACTCGTTGTTGATGTCTTCGAGTTCGAAGACTTCGTCATAGGGCACGTTGGCTTCGGCCAGGAGCACGTTCATGTGGCCGGGCATGCGGCCCGCGACCGGGTGAATGGCGTAGCGCACCTCGACGCCCTCCTTCTTCAGCGTGTCGGCCATTTCGCGCACGCTGTGCTGAGCTTGCGCGCTCGCCATGCCGTAACCCGGGACGATGATGACCTTCGAGGCGTTCTTCATGATGAAGGCGGCGTCGTCGGCGCTCCCGGCCTTGTAGCCGCGCTGCACGCCGCCGCCCGCCGCGGTCGCGCCGTCGGCGGCGCCGAAGCCGCCGAGGATAACGCTGATGAAGCTGCGGTTCATCGCCTTGCACATGATGTAGGAGAGGATGGCGCCCGAAGAGCCCACCAGCGCGCCGGTGATGATCAGCGCCACGTTCTCCAACGTGAAGCCGAGCGCGGCGGCGGCCCAACCGGAATACGAATTCAGCATCGAGACGACGACCGGCATGTCGGCGCCGCCGATCGGAATGATCAGCAGCACGCCGATCAGCAGCGAGAGCGCGGCGAGCGCCCAAAAGTGCCACTCAACTGTGCCGTGGGCTTGGATCATCATGACGATGAGCGCCACGATGGCGACGCCAATGCCGATATTGACGAGGTGCCGCGCCGGCAAAATGATCGGCGCGCCGCTCATATTGCCGTTGAGCTTGGCGAAGGCGATGACCGAACCGGTGAAGGTGACGGCCCCAATGGCGGCGCCGAGCGAAAGCTCGATCAGCGATTGCATGTGGATCGGCTGGCGCGCGTTGAAGGTGTTGTTGACCGCCTCCTCGGCGATCCCAAAACTCTCCGGCGCGTAGAACGCCGCCGCCGCAACAGCGACCGCCGCGAGACCGACGAGCGAGTGGAACGCCGCCACCAGCTGCGGCATCTGCGTCATCTGAATCGAGCGCGCGATCATCGCGCCGACGCCGCCGCCTATGGCGATGGCGGCGACGATGATCGCCCAGGTGGTTGCGTCGGGGCTGACCAGCCACAGCGTCGTGCCGATGGCGATGGCCATGCCGATCATGCCGAAAATGTTGCCCTGACGGCTGCTCTCGGGGCTCGAAAGCCCACGCAACGCCAGAATGAAGAGCACCCCGGAAACGAGATAGAGCAGTGCGGCGAGATCGGCGTTCATGTCAGCCCCTAAGGATTGGCGTTCAACAGCCGCTCGATCTCTGCGATCAAGGGCGGGAAATGGTTATGAATCGTCTCGAACAGCGTCTTTGGCTGGAGCGATCGATAGCCGTGAATGAGCTTGTTGCGCATGTCGATAATGCGGCGCCACGGTATGCTTGGATTAGCTTGCCGAACATCCGACTTGATCTGCGAGGCCGCTTCTCCGACGATTTCAGCCGCGCGCGTCGCAGCATGGATCATGACACGGGTCTCCGAGAAAATCTCGACGTCGAGCCCGCCGATATAGTTCAACGCGTCATTTGCGTGATCACGCATGTCTTCCAGCAAGATGCGAGTGTGCGCGTCAATCACGCGCGAACCAGATCACGTTCGATATAGGCGCGCGCCGCCGGGCGCATGCCGTCGCGATCGACCAGATCGACGGCGCGGTCCAAGATGGCGGCGAGGTCGTGTTCCGCGTCCGACAATTTGAAGAGGTCTGTCCGATCTACGATCTCATACGTGATATCCACGTCGCTGTCGGCGCGCTCCTCGCCGCGGGCCACCGAGCCAACGACGCCGAGCAAGCGAATCCCGTAGCGCGCTTCGAACTCGCCGCGGCGATTTCGGATGGTTTCCAGTGCGATCTCAAGCAGCGTAGCCATGTGCCCTAGCAGAATCTTCCTTCCCTCACGCTAAGTCAACGCCCGGATCGGCGATAGCGCGACCAGCCGGAAAAAATGGTCACCGCGGGCGCGGCGAAGAAGACGATAGCCGCCACCCACGCGGGCCAACCGGCCGCGGTGGCGCCCAAGAACGCGAGCACATTGCCGACGATCGGAACCCAAGCCAGGAAGAAGCCGATCAGCGCCGATAGCCAAACGTTGGGAATGACATTGGCGTGGATCCACTCGATCACGAAATTAATCTGCAGCACGCAAAGCCCAACCCAAATCAGCGCCAACACACAGCCAACCCCGGCGCAGCCGCGAAATTGAAGCTGGAAGCGCCTCATATCCTCGCGGGCGCGCGTGCGGTCGAACGTGTGCGGCGCGACGGCGGGCTCTTCTTCGAGATTGGCGAGGGCGCGCTGGGCGGCTTGACGCAATTCGTCGTCGCTAACTTCGCCGTCTTGGCCTGCGTCGAGGACATCGGCCTCGAACGCCTCGACCGTCGATTGCAGACCGGCGATGGCGCGCGGAACGGCGCCGCCCGAAGTCCGCCAGCCATCGATGAATCGGCGCATGAACGCCTCGGCCGACAAGCGACCGTCGAGGTAAGCCTCTATCAGAGCGCGCCAGTCAGCCGGCGTCACGTCACTTCTTCTCTTTCTTCTTATACATCGCCAGCATGCGCTGGGTGACGAGGAAACCGCCGAAAATGTTCACTGCGGCCAAGCCCGCCGCAAGGCCGCCGGCGCCCTTGGCGATCCAGCCGCCATCGCTCAGCGCGCCCGCGCCCGCCGCGATCAACGCGCCGACGATGATCACCGACGAGATGGCGTTGGTGACGGCCATGAGCGGGGTGTGCAGCGCCGGCGTCACCGACCAGACGACGTAATAGCCGACGAAAATCGCCAGCACGAAGATGGCGAGATAGAAGACAAACGGATCGACCGCTTCCATGGGGTCCTCTGAGCAAATTTCGGAAGGACTAAGAGGCGGAATTCGCGTCAGGTCAACTGCAAGGTGGCGAGCGCTACGATCCGAAACGAGCGCGACATTCGTTGGCTACTCTGGCGCGCGCGGCGGCCGATTGCTCCAACCAATATCCCTTGGCGGCGCTGGCGGCGTAGCGGCCGGTCATGCCCTCGACGCCCTCTTCCCGATTGAGGCGTTCGAGAATGGCGCCGAGCACTGGCGCCCATTCGCCGGACGCGCCGTTCGGAAAGCTCAGCACGTCGAGACCGGCGTGCGCGGCCACCGCACCGGCGCAATTGCTCAGATCCTGCGCCTGGCTTGCTGTTTGGGCAGCCGCAGGCGTCGCGACAAGAAGCGCCGCAAACAAAGCGCTGCGAACGAAACCGGCCATTTGGGCGCTCCCTTTGTGCGTACCTACTCGGTACTGTAGGTCGCGTCGGCGCGGATGACGAGGCCGACGCCATCCATTTCATGCGTTTCCGCAGCGCGTTCGCCGCGATGGTTGCGGTAGATCAACGTGTGACCGCGCGCGCCGACGCACAGCGCTTCCGGCGTGAAGGTGAGCTGCGGCGCGCGCTCGAGCGCCTTCTCGAAATAAAGGCGCAGCAAATCCTTGCCGTGGATGACGCCGTCGGGCGAGAATCCGAGCGCCGCGATATAGGGTGACGAAAACTCGATATCGTCGGCATAGAGCGCCAGGATGGCGTCAAGATCGCGCTTGTTCCACGCTTCGTAATAGCGCTTGGCGAATTCGACGTCGTTCATGCCGCGCCGACCTTAGCGCTCTGGGGCGCGAAATGCGGATGCACGAGCGCGCCGCCCCGGCTCAGCATCGCGCCCTGCACGATTTCATCGTCCCAAGCCGGCGCGAAGGCCTTGGTTTCTTTGTCGGTCAGCAATGGCAACAGCGCCAGCAGGTTCTTGGCGTAGAGCGAGGACGCGTCCGACGCCAACCGCGCCGGAAGATTGGTAAAGCCCATGATCCTGACGCCGCCGGCTTCGACCAGTTCATCGGGCTTCGACAGCGGGCAATTGCCGCCCTGCGCCACCGCCAGATCGACGATCACCGAGCCTGGGCGCATCGATCTGGCCTGCGCCTCGGTGACCAGCACCGGCGCCGGTCGCCCCGGGATCAGCGCGGTGGTGATGACGATGTCCTGCTTGGCTATGTGTTCGGTGACCAGCACGGCCTGTTTGGCCTGGTATTCGGCGCTCATCGGCTTGGCATAGCCGGCGGCGGTCTCTGCCTGTTTGAATTCTTCGTCCTCGACGGCGACGAACTTGGCCCCGAGCGAAGCCACCTGCTCCTTTGTTGCAGGGCGCACGTCGGTGGCGCTCACCACCGCGCCCAAGCGGCGCGCGGTTGCGATCGCCTGCAAGCCGGCGACGCCGACGCCCATGATGAACACTTTGGCGGCGGCGACCGTGCCAGCCGCGGTCATCATCATCGGGAACGCGCGGCCATAGAGCGCCGCAGCCTCGATCACGGCGCGATAACCAGCGAGGTTGGCCTGGCTGGAGAGCGCATCCATCGATTGCGCGCGCGATATGCGCGGGATGAATTCCATCGCCAGCGCATCGATCTTGGCTTTGGCCAGCGCATCAATGACGCCCCGATCGCCGTAGGGTTCAAGCAAGGCGCAGAAACCGGCGCCGGCCCTTATCTTCCCGATTTCGTCATCGTTCGGCCGGCGCACTTTCAAGACGAGGTCGGCGCCGCCAACGCCGCCGTCGGCGCTGATTTCTGCGCCGGCAGCCTTGTAGAGATCGTCGGAAAAGCTCGCGCGCGCACCCGCGCCGGATTCGACGCTGACGGCATGCCCTAAGGCAACCATTTTCTTGACCGTCTCCGGCGTGGCCGCCACCCGGGTCTCGCCGGGCGCGCTTTCCTTGAGGACGGCGATCTTCAACGCTTCAGCCCGCGCCGCCGGAAAGCGCCGGCACGATCAGCCCGCCCAAACCGAGCAATATCCAGAGCGCCACTTGCATCGCCCAGTAAACGCCGGAAAGGCGGAACGCCATGCCGACGGCGATGCCCACAAGCACGAACACGACATAGCCCGGCCACCAGCCGGCGCCGATGGCAAACGCCAAGGTCAGCAAGCCGACCAATTGCGCGATCAGCCCGCAGCTCCAGACCGTCGCCATGAGGAAGCCGTGGAAGGTCGACTTCTGGTCCTGGATATCCATGTTCCCGTGCGCCCCGCTCTGCGCCATGCCGCGTCTCCTGATGTGGTCGCGGGGGGTGTAAACCGCGCCGCGCGTGCGAACAAGCGGACCTCGCGCCGCGCCCTCCCGCGACTGTTCGTTGCGCTGCCAACGGCCCTGGCCCCCGCCTTGCTTCCTCCGGCCGATAGCGTAGGAACCCGAGCGAGGATCGCATCCATGACATCGCCAATCTGGCACAGCCGCCGCGCGTTCCTGCGGACCCTTACCTTGGGCGCAGGCGCCGCCGCGCTGGGGGCCTGTACCACCATGGCGCCGGCCACGGGCGAGGCAGCCGCCGAGCCGGTCGAGTACCGGCTGGGTCCGGGCGACCAGATCAGGGTCACCGTGTTCAACGAGCCGGAATTGACCGGCCCCTTCACCGTGGGCGCGCAGGGCACGATCGCCTACCCGCTGGTCGGTTCGATTCAGGCTGGCGGCCTGACGGTGCCGGAATTCACCACCGCGCTGCAGACCGCGCTCGCCACCTATCTGCGCGCGCCGAGCGTCAGCATCGAAGTCACCAATTACCGGCCCTTCTTCATCCTCGGAGAAGTTCAGCGGCCGGGGACCTACCCCTATTCGGCCAGTTTGACGGTGCTCAATGCAGTCGCCACCGCAGGCGGGTTCACCTATCGCGCCAATCGGGGCCGCGTCTTCATCCGCCACGCTAACGAGAACGTCGAGCGCTCGTATCCGCTGACGGTCGCTACGCCGGTTCTGCCTGGCGATACCGTCCGCATCGGCGAGCGCATCTTCTAGCGGCCACCGGGGCTACGGCGCGAAGCGTGCATGGTTAGGTCCTTAAGGACGTCGTAGGCTGCGCGTGGGCCAGATGAATATGATGAACAAGGAGCCGATCGCGATCCCGACGCGCAGGCATGCGCCGCGCGGGCTCGCCGACATGATCGGCCTCACTGCAGCCATCAACATGCTGCGCCGGCGCGCTTGGCTGGTGTCTGGGCTCGGCCTCGGTTCGGCGTTGGCGACGTTCGCATTCATTATGCTGCAGCCGCCCTCCTACTCGGCGACGGCGCTGCTTATGGTCAATCAACCGCCGTCGAACGCAGCGCCACAGCAAATGACGGCGCTGGAGGCCGAACTGGCCTTGCTGCGCTCGCCGGCGCTGATGAACGAGCTTGGCGTCGCGCTGGGTCTGCAGGCTGAGGGCGCGGAAGTGCCGGGGCTGGCCGAAGACCTCGCCCAAGCGATCAGCGTCGACGTGCGGCCGAACTCGCAGATCATCGAGATCAAGGCCCGCGCGCCGGAAGCCGAACAAGCGCAGCTCTTCGCGAACACCTACGCCGACGTCTACATCGCCAGCCAAATAAACATGGGCGCCAACGCGCTCAGCGAAAATTCCTGGCTGTCACGCCGTCTGGCGGAACTGCGCGAGGACGCGCAGGCCAAGGAAGAGGCGTTGAATGCCCTCCGCGCCCAGGCCGGCGTCGACTCCCCAGACTATGTCGTCGCCTCGGCGCCGGAAGACCTCCAGGCGCAAATCCCGGCCGCGCAAGCAGAACTTTCCGAGCGCGAGGCGCGCCTGCGCCAGTTCCGCGACATGCGCTCGTCCGGCGCCTCGATCGAGGCCATCGCCAGCGCCTTCGGTTCGCCGGCGATGAGCGCGCTGCGCGAGCGCGAAGCCGACATCGTGAGCCGCCAAACCGATCTCGAGAACCGCTATCTGCCGACCCACCCGGCGGTGCAGGCCATTCTGACCGAGCGCCGCGATCTCGACGCGCAGATCGAGCGTGAAATCGAACGCATCTCCGGCAATCTGACCGCCGAGGTTTCTCGCGCGCGGGCGCGCCTGCAGTCCTTACAGGCGACGACACGTCCCACCGTCAGCCAACCGCGCGCGCCTATCAATTCCGGTCAGGATGTGGCCGAGCAAATTCGCCGCCTCGAAGCCGAAGCGCAGACCGCGCGCGACCTCTACGAAACATTCCTGCAGCGTTCGCAGGGCTCGGCCGACCAGACCCAGCTCAATGCGCCCAGCGCCCAGCTGTTGTCGCGCGCCGCACTCCCCGCTTCGCCATCGTCGCCGAAATTGCGCGTGGCGCTGCTGCTCATGCTGGCCGTGGGTCTGGGGCTCGGCCTGCTCGCCGGCATGATCGCGGAATTGTTCGATCAGTCGGTGAAGAACGCCGACGATCTTGAGGCGAAAGTCGGAGTGCCGGCGGTTACCTCGATCCCGACGATCTCCAAGCGCATGATGCGCCAGCTTCCCCCGGCCGAACGCCATCCCTCCGGCTATCTGGTCGGGCGGCCGATGTCGGCCTTCACCGAGTCGCTCCGCGTGCTGCGCACCGTCATCGTCTATTCGCGTCCTGATCTCACGTCGAAGGTCGTAGCCGTTACTTCCGCCACGCCTGGCGAAGGCAAAACCACCATCTCCATGTGCCTGGCGCGCGTCGCGGCAATGTCGGGCCAGCGTGTGTGCGTGGTCGATTGCGATCTGCGCAAACAATCGATCAACGACGTCGTCGATATCGAAACCGACGTCGGCATCCTGCAAGTGCTGGCCGGCGAGGCGCCGTGGCGCTCCGCCATCATCCGCGATCCGAATTCCGAAGCGCACATCTTGCCGATCGCCGCCTCCGGCTTCACACCGCGAGACGTGTTCGGCTCCGACGCGATGGGCAAGCTGATCGACGATCTGCGCGCCCACTACGATCTCGTCATCCTGGATTGCGCGCCGATCTTGGCCGTAGCTGAAACCCGCATCGTGGTTGGCCGCGCCGACACCACCGTGCTGGTCGCACGCGCTGGGCGCACCGCCATTGGCGCGATGCGCGCGGCCGTGACTCAGACCGAAGGCGCCGGCGGCAATATTCTGGGCATCGCGCTGAACTATGTGCGCCCGCGCTGGCAATCCTACGCGGACTCGCTCTATTTCAACGAATCCAAGTCCTATTACAGCGTTTCGTGAAGCTTTAGTCTTCGGCGCGGCGCACGACCACGCCGCTGGTGCTCTGATCCGGTTCGCCGCGCGCGAAGCTCGGCTTGAAACGATCCTGCCGCGTCCACAGCGAGCGCAGCGCGTCCCACAGGATGAGCGCGTCGGTCACAACCTCCCAGGACATTGCGTAGATCTTGTATTGGCTCGGATCGTTGGTGCCGATCAACGTGGCGACGCCGACAACGCCAGGGCGGGCGCTCAGATAGTAGCGCCGCGCCGAGCGCAGAGGTTCGAGCTCCGCGCGCGAGAGCGGCCGCGGCCCAACCAAGGCCATGTCGCCACGCACCACGCTCAACAATTCCGGCAAGCGCTCGAAGGCATCGCTCCATTTTGAGCGTGCGGTCGTAACGGCTTGCTTGGCGACTTGCAGCGACAGGCGATTGAACCCGCGCCCGCCATAACCGATGCACTCGGTCGCGCTCAGCATCTGCGTCCGGCCGCTGAGTTTCACCCACAACATCGCTAAGCCGAGCAAAGGCAGCCAAATCGGCGCTGTGATCAGCGTAAGTGCGAGATCCAGCGCACGCTTCATCACGCCGCCGAGCACGGCGTCGTAGGACACAACCGGCGCGCTCGCGAGATCGCGGCGCAGCCCCGCTTCGAACCCAGCTCCCGGTTGCTCACCGGGCTGTTGCCCTGGTTGGTCGGGTCGGCCGCTGGGGAGTTGAATGAGCATCGTTATTTTGGCTTTCCAGAGAGATTAGGGGCCAACGACCGCAAACTGCAACCAGCTTACCCATTCACAAGGTGTATTGATCGCAATCAACCTCCCCGTTCGATTGCTTCACAGACTCACAATCGGGGTCGAAATTGCCGAAGTTTGCGGTATGAGGGCTGTGGACTTGGGGATCTGACCGGGGGCGCGTGATGCGCCCTGCGGGCCAGAGAGGATGGATAGGTGACGGCACCCTTGAGTGGCGACCGGCCGCGCTATGAGCCCGGCACGCTGGGCGCGGCGACGCTCAGGCGGCGGCCATCGCGGTCGCTTGCGCTGGCGCGCTTGCGCCGCGGCCTCAAGCGTCAGTGGTTGCTGTTTGCCGCCGTCACGATCGTGATTGCAGGCGCGGGCCTCGCCTTCGACTGGACCGGCGGCGTGCCGCTTCTGCCTTCCGCTACATTCTGGCTGCCGCTCAGCTTCGCTGCCGGCTTCGCCGTGGCGCTGACGCGCGAGCTGAGCCGCAACACCGTCACCTCGCTTTCGAGTTTCGGCAAGCATCGCGGCTACGCCATCCTGGGGGCGGCGCCTGAGCTGACGCCGCGCACGCTGCGGCAATTACCACCCGACAAGCGCACGCCGCTCGGCTGTCTGGCCCTGCTGCCAGCTTCTCCGTTCGCCACCGCGTTCCGCGATCTGCAAGCGTCGGTGAGCAAAGACGCCATTGTCGCGTTCACGTCGTCCGTCCCCGATGAGGGCTCGACCACGGCTGCCCTCTGCACCGCGATCAGCGCGTCGCAGCAGGGCCGCAACGTCGTCGTCATCGATTGCGATCTGCGTCGCCGCTCGCTCACGCGAAAACTTGGCTTCGACCCCGACGAAGGCCTGCTCGACGCCTGCGCCGCGCCTGATCGCTGGCAGGCGTTTGTCGGCGAGGAAGATGAGATTGGTCTGCACTTCATTCCGGCGCCGCGGCCGACAGGCAAGTGGCGCAATCTCGACGCTGCCGCCGGCCTCCAGCGTCTGCTCGCGAACCTGCGCGAGCATTACGACCTCATCGTCCTGGATTGCCCGCCGGTGCTGGCAACCTCCGACGGCCCGGCTATCGCCGCGCTGGCCGATAGAATCGTGCTGGTGACCGCTTGGGATCAGACGCCGCTCAACGCCATTCGCCGCGCCATGGGTTGCCTGCAACGCCAGCCAGGCGCGATGACCGGCGTCTACGTCAATCGCGTCCCGCCCGAGTATCGCTTCGGTCGTTTGCGGGGCGAGTGACGCCGCTGCGCGCGGCCAGCATGGCATCCGGCGCCAACGCCCCGCCAATGGCGATGGCAAGCTGAGGAAACACCGGCGCCAGATTGCCCTTGAAGACGCCGCCGCGCGCCCAGTCCGGCGTCGCCGGCCTCGGGGTCACCCGCGGGCGCGTCGATCCGGCCTTGCGATGAATGAGGTCCTGGATGAACGGCGCCGAGGCGCCGCCGCCGACCGCGATCGCCTGCACCTCCGAGCGCCCGCGCGCCTGCGCGTCGTCACGCACCACCGCCAGCGCGTGATCGTAAGCCTCGCGCAGCGCCTTGACGAACTCGCGAAAATCCCGGTCCTGTTCGATGTCACGCTGCGACAATGAGATACTGCGGCCCTGATTGCGCAGAGTGGCGCGGCCATCGGCAAAGATGGTTTCCTTGATGTCGCCGATCTGGCGCATCAGCACGGTCCAGAGCTCGGTCTTCTGCTCCCGGCTGCGCGCCCATTTCGCCGTGTCGAGCACCCGGTTGGCGATGACGCGATCAATGAAATCGCCGGCCTGTTTGAGGGTGACGCGCGCCTCCGGCAACTCGAACGCGCGGGGCCCCAGCCGCGCCAACGCGGCGATGTCGGTGGTGCCAGCGCCCATATCGACCACGATCATGTGCGAGGCGCTCTGCTCCAGCCCCACGGACGTGTATGCCGCCGCGGCTGTCGCCTCGAACACCAACCCCATGTCCTGCGGCGCGGCCTGATCCATCGCCTTGGGCAGCGCGTCGCTGATCGTACGCAGCGACATGCCCTCGGGCGCCAGCAATTTCTTGCCGACGGCGGCGCGAAACGCCTCGGCCTCGCCGAACAACTTGACGATCACCTGGTGCATGCCGGCGCTGTCGCCGCTGCGCCAAGCGGGCGCGGCGTAGCGGCGATTAGTCAGTTCGGCCTGGGCCAACATCGTGTCGCTGGCGGCGGCGCGATCGATCGAGGCAAGCAGATAGGCCAGGTAAAGCACGATCAGGTCACGCATCTGGAAGATGCGATGCGGATCGATTGTCGCCGGCGCGTTGGTGTTGAGCGCCCGATCGAGATCGCTGACGCTGAGCAGGGTCTTAAAAGATCGAAGCGCGCTGCGTTTGGTATCGGCTTGTGCGTTGGCTTGCGCGATCGCCGCGCGGCCAAACAGGACGCGGTCGTCATCGACGAAGATCGCGCTGTCGAGCAGGAACGCGCTGCCCTGCCCCTCGTGCGCACTCAGCATCAGCGGCCGCACCTGCGCCGGGTCGAAGCGCGACCACGCGCCCGCGGGCGCCGCCGCCGCCTTGGAATACGCGGTGCCGAAATCGATGCACAGCGTCCAGTCGCTCATGGCCGCTTCTTCTTAGCTTCCACCGGGACCACCCGCGCCTTCTCCAGGAGTTCACCGCCGCGCATGACCCCTCGCGCCTGAATAAGCACGGCTTTCGGCGCCTGCGCCACGGCTGCGTTCAGTTCGTGCTGGCGGGCGTCGAAGGCTGCCGTCTCGCCCAAAGCACCCACACGGGTCAGGCCGCGCTTGCGGCCCACCCGCGCCAAGGCTTGACCGAGCCGTTCAATGGCATCGGCGCGCGCGGCCTTGGTCAGGGCGGTCTCGGCTTCGTCAAAATCGGCCAGCGCCTGCGCCAGCGCTGCGTCGGCCTCGGCCCAGGCGGCTTCTGCCAAGGCGTCGGTGACTGAAATGGCTTGCGCCGCGCGTTGCCGCGCGGCGCTTTTTTTGGGCGGCCCTGGCGGGCGCTTGGCCTTGGATCCCCCCGCAGGCATGCCTGACCTCGCCGGTCGCCGGGCCTGCGCCGCCTCCTAGAGGCGAAGCGTCAGACCAATTGTGAACCTGTTGGCCTCGTAGTCGCGATAGGCGGGGGAATCAACTTCATCATGCTCGTAGCGGAAGCGGGCGACCGCATTACGGTTGAGCATGTAGTCCACGCCGGCTTCCCACTCGACGTACTCGTCCTCGCGAGCGATGGTCTCGTAGTCGCGGTCGCCCATGCGCACGGCGCCGCTCAGAATGACGTTGCGGAGCAGTTCGTGATCGACCCGCGCCCCATACTCCTGGGTGATGTAGGGCTCGCCCGAGGTCGCGCCGATCTGATCGTCGGCGTCGCGGCGGGCGTCCAAAGTGAGCGTCGTGAGTTCGGTGAGATACCATTCGACGTTGGCGGCAATGGCGACGCCATCGAATGTCTGCGCCACGCCCGCGTACTCGCGCTCGAACTGGCCGACCGCCAATTCGCCACGCATCAGATCGGTATCGAGCGTCAGACCGGCCAGATAGGATTGGCCTTCGGAATCGAATTGCGGCGAGTTCTTGTAGTCGCGCTCGTCGGTGCTGGCTTGCAGCATCAAGCCAAGGCGCGGCGAGAGCTCGGCATCGAGGCGTCCGCGCAGCGCGCTTTCCTCGTTGTCGCGGAAGTTCTGCGCGCCGTCATAATCGAAGTCGCTTTGCACCGCGTCGGCGCTCACCCTGAAGCGAGCGAAGCGATGCGACACGCCAACGCCGGTGTCGACGCGATCGTACTCGACCGGATCGCCGATGAAGGGCGAATCCGGGTCGGTGCGCGGCGTCACCTGGTGGGCGGAGCGCACCGAACCGCGAAGCTCGGTCGCCTCGCCGATATCGAAGCGGCCCTGGGCGCGGACGTAATGATCGTCGGCGTCCTCGTTGGAGAAGTCCTCGTGGCTGCGCAGCGTAGCGCCGGCCTCGAACGCCACCATGTGACGCGACCAGTCAGATTCCAGCCTGGCCGTGGGCGCCACAGTGTAGATGATGTCGTCGACATCGCTCGGCGATCCGTCCGGAGCAGCGAACAGATTGTCGGTGCTGGCGATGGCCAGATCGAGCGACGCGTTGAGGTTGAACGTGCCCAGGCGCCGCCCCGGCGCGTCATATTCAGGCCGGTCGCGGTCGCGCACGGAAACCGGGCGATTGGGATCGCTGCTCGCTTGCGTCTGCGCCATCGCATGGACTGGCAACAGCGCCACCAGCGACGCCGCGAATAAGGAAACAAAAGGATTGATGCGCAATGGACTGACCCCGCGTCTGCGCGTCCCGGCCTCGGGCCAAGGCGCGAATTCAGGGCCAAGCGTTTGGCGCACTGCGCCCACATCGCAACAAGATGCTCGCGCGGCGAGAAATACGGTGACCGATTGATTAACAGCAAGCGCGCTCATGTTCAGGCTCCGCGAGTTCAGAGTGTCGCGCCAGACGAGCCCGCGCGGCAATGACCGGAGACGAAAAATGCCGCACTGTGGTTAAGGGAGAACGACGATTGGCCCCTCAGACCACGTTGGCGGCGCCCTCGGGACGCTTGTTGAACGTCCGGTAGACCATGTCCGACGGCGGACCGACCAGAAACTTCTCCGCCCCATCGCTCAAGGCGCGGGCATAAACCTCCATCGCCCCGGCGAAAGCCTCGATGGTCTGGTCGATGTCATCGTCCTTGTGGGAATAGGACACCACAATCGACGGCGCCAACACCCCGCGTTTGATCAATTCCTGCAAGAGCACGCAGCGATAAGCCTGGCTCGGCTTTTTGTCAGGGCCAGTGGTCCCGAACACCGCGTTCGAGGGCATGCCGGAGACCGTTACGTGTTCATGAACGCCGCAGGCGCGCGCCGCCTGCTCTATACCGATCATTAACCGCTTTCCGGCGCGGATCATGTGCTCAATCACCGGTTCATTTTTGTAAACGTCCATCGTCGCCATCATCGCGGCGAGGCCGTGGGTCTCCCCACCATGCGTCGTCGACATCAGAAACACGCGCGGCTTGTCCCACTGAACCAGATCGCCCAGGCGCATGTATTCGCGCTTGCCGGCGAGCGCCGACACCGAGAAGCCGTTGGCGACGGCCTTGCCCCAGGTCGAGAGATCGGGGTCGATATCGTACATGTGCTGGGCGCCGAACTCGTGGACGCGGAAGCCGGAGATCATTTCGTCGAGGATGAAGAGCGCGCCGGCTTCGTGCGCCAACCGCTTCACTTCGTGCAGGAAGTTGTCCTTCGGATCAACGCCGCGCGTCGGCTCCATGATGAAGCCGGCGATCTTGCCCGGATACTGCGCCAGCAGCGCCTTCACGCTTTCGATGTCGTTGTATTTGAACTTCAGTGTCAGATCGCTGATCGCCTTCGGCACGCCGCCATTGATCGGGGTCGAGCCGATGAACCAATCGTCGACGGCGAAAAACGGGTGGTCGCCGCAGATGGCGATGTAGTCGCGCCCGGTGTAGGCGCGCGCAATCTTCACGGCGCCGGACGTAGCGTCCGAACCATCCTTGGAGAATTTCACCATCTCGGCGTTGGGGATCATCGAGAGAAATTTCTCCGCCGCCGCCACTTCGATCGCCGCCGGTCGAACGAAGTTCACGCCGTTCTCAAGCTCGGCGCGCACCGCCGCCAGCACCGGTTCGTACGCATGCCCCAGCGTGACGGCGCGATTGCCCATGCCGTATTCGATGTATTCGTTGCCGTCGGCGTCCCAGGAGCGGCAACCCTTGCCGCGCACGATGTGGCCCGGCGCGAGCAGCGGGTACTGGTCGTCGCCCTTGGCATAAGTGTGGCACCCGCCGGGAATGAGCGCTTGGCCCCGCGCGCGCAGCGCGTTGGATTTTTCGAAGCCGCGATGAGCCATAATCGTCCGTCCCTATTTCAACAGCAGTTTGCGCGCATAGAAGGCTTCTGCGTAGCGCTCGCGGCATTCGACGCCGCGCAGGCGCGCAAGCCCGCGAAACGTCTCTTCGTCGAACCAGGCCTTCGAGCGCTGGGTGCCGAAATGCTTGTGCAGGAGCGCGATTTTCCGCGCCAACACAACCTCTGAGAGCGGCGCGTAGAGATTGGGCCGGCCCAGATCGCCATCCCATTTCGGAATTTCGTACTCGAGGATCAGATGATCGCGGAATGTGTTCCACGCCAATTCGCACACCAGCCGATGGTCCTGATGCGCGTCGTCGCGCTGATGGCACAAGATGACGTCCGGCGTCTCCAGCCGCTTCAACGCTTCGACCCAATCCTTCACTGCATTGCGTTCGGCCGGAAAGTAACCGTCGCGGAAATCGCCAAGGTGAACATCGGCGCGCACCGCGCCGGTGAGGAACTCCATCGCGCTCGCCCGCGCCTCGCCCGCTCGCTCCCCCGGCGCGCTCAGCACGCACCAATCGACCGAGACTTCCGCACCAGCTTGGATCCACGAAAGAAGCGTGCCGCCCGCGCCGATCTCAATGTCATCGGAATGGGCGCCGAGCGCCAGCACGCGCAGCGCTTTGCCCGGCCGAGCGAGGTCGAGCGCCAGCATGTTATTTCGGCTTCTTGCCGTTGCCGTTGACCTTCCAGGGGGTCTCGCCCTTTTCCATCATGTCCTCGAGCACTTGGCGATCGCGCAGCGTATCCATCGAGCGCCAGAAGCCGGTGTGCTTGTAAGCCATCAGCTTGTTTTCCTTGATCAGCCGCTCGAACGGCTCGACCACCAGCTCTTCGCCGTCGTTCATGTAGTCGAAGATTTCGGGCTTAAGCAGGAAGTAGCCGCCATTGATCCAGATCTCGGAGCGATCCGACGTGACAAAGCGGTTGACGCGACCGTCATCGGCGATATCGGCAAGGTGGTAGGTCACCGGCGGGTGCACCGCCAGGAAGCACGCCACCTTGTCGCTCTTCTTGAACTTCGAGATCATGTCGTCGAGGTTCACGTCGGAGAGGCCGTCGCTGTAATTGGCGAGGAACATCTCCTCGTTCTTGACGTGATCGCGCACCGCCCAAAGGCGGCTGCCGATATTGCGCCAAACGCCGGTGTCGATCATGGCGACGCGCCAATCCTCTTCGCGCGGTCCGAGCATCTCGATCTTGGCGCCTTGGACGATGCAGTCGCCGTAGGTCTGGGTTTTGTAGTTAAGGAAGAAGTCCTTAACCGTGTTGGCCTTGTAGCCGAGGCAGAGCACGAAATCCTTGTGCCCGTACTGGCTGTAATAGTTCATCACGTGCCAGAGGATCGGCTGGTGGCCGATCGGAATCATCGGCTTCGGCACGCTTTCGGAGTACTCGCGGATGCGCGTGCCCAAACCGCCGCAGAATAGAACGACCTTCATGATCCCTGCCCGCCGGGTAGAGCGCGCCCTTCGCGCCGGCCGTTAAGGCTGCAACCTCCGTGCCGCGCCGGCAAAGTTACGCGCACCAATTACCGCTCCCGTCAACGACCGGCGCCAGCAGAGTCTGGCTTGACAAAAAGCCCCCGCGAGCGGCACCTGGAAAATCCCGACAAAATTTGGAACGTCCCTCCGACGCACCCCGCGGCGCATGCTGCTGCGGCCCGATACCTGCTAGGCGCGCCGGCAAGAGACGCTCCAGTCGCGATTTAGGAAACCGAACGATGCCCATGATCCGTGAGTCCGTCGTCCAGAAGCTCTACCAGCCGGGGATCGGCCAGGAACTGTGGGATTTCGCCAACACGCTCTACCCGATCTGCCGGTCAATTTCGGGCAACGGCGTTCGCGAGACGTTGAGCCACATCAATCAGAAGATCGATCTTCAGATTCATGAAGTGCCGTCCGGCACCCAGGCTTTCGATTGGACCATCGCCCCGGAATGGAACATCCGCGACGCCTGGATCAAGGATCCGCAAGGCAACAAGATCATCGACTTCAAGAAGCACAATCTGCACGTGCTTAACTATTCGGCCCCGATCAGCGGCAAGTTCCAGCTCTCGGAACTGAAGAAACACATCTACACCATGCCGGATCAGCCCGACCTGATCCCGTACCGGACCAGCTATTACAACATTAACTGGGGCTTCTGCATGAGCCATGACCAGTTGATGAGCCTGCCGGACGGCGAGTACGAGGCCTTCATCGATTCAGACCACAATCCCAAAGGTTCGCTCACCTACGGCGAATACTTCCTGCAGGGTGAGAGCGACGAAATCTTTCTCTTCTCGGCGCATTGCTGTCACCCCTCGCTCGCCAACGACAATTGCTCGGGCATGAGCGTAAACACCCACTTGGCGCGGGCGCTGACCTCGCTCAAAGGCAAGACGCGCTATTCCTATCAATTCATCTTCGCGCCCGGCACGATCGGCTCGATCACCTGGCTGTCGCGCAACGAAGACAAGATCAGGCGCATCAAGAACGGCCTCATTCTTTCGTGCGTCGGCGATCCCGGCGGACCGACCTACAAGCGCAGCCAGGCCGGCGACGCTATCGTCGACCGCGCGGTGGAGAAGATTTTGCGCGACGAGGAAGCCAACCCGAACATCGTCGATTTCTGGCCCTACGGCTACGATGAGCGCCAATACAACTCGCCGGCGTTCCGTCTGAATGTCGGCCTGCTGCTGCGCTCGCGCTTTGGCCTCTTCCCGGAATATCACACGTCGGCCGACAACATGGATTTCATCCGCCCCGAGTACCTTGAGAAATCCTACAAGAACACGCTGCAGATCATCGACATCCTCGAGAACGAGTACAGGACGGTGAACCTCGCGCCGCATGGCGAACCGAACCTCGGCAAGCGCGGTCTCTACGGCGCCATCGGCGGCGACAAGAAAGCTTATGACGCCAATCTGCCGGTGTTCTGGATGCTCAACCAATCCGACGGCGAACATACACTCCTGGATGTCGCCACCCGCGCCAAGCTTCCCTACGAACGCATCCACGATGCGGCCAAGGTGCTGGCGGAAAACGGGCTACTGCGCGTCGAAGGGTAGTCGGAGCGCGGTAACGCATGACGAGAGCGACGATGCGCGTTGCCTCGCCTACCAAAGGCTCGCTGGCCGAAGCGAGTGCATGAGTTTGGCTATCGCGCCTTAAACACGATTCGGCGCATGCTAGTTTAACCAGGCTTCTGGACGAACCGCTTAACCGCACGGGTGCAGACTTCAAGGCATGCGGACGCTTTTCGCTGCCTTTGCTTGCCTTGCCTTTTTCTGCGCGGCGCCCGCGCGTGCGGACGATGTGCACGACGCGCTTGAGGCCTACGCCCTCTATCAGAACGATGTCAGCACCTTGCTCGAGTCTGACATCGCCAGCGCCGCCGACGTCGATGCGGCCTTGGCGCGGCTGCAACGCCACAACACCGCGCGCGTCAGCCGCGGCTGGATTGCCTACGGCGCGCTCACTGCGGCGCAATCGCCGGCTTTCGCCGCCGGAATCGAGCGCAGCGTGCGCGAGAGCGGACGCACGCCGCTGCTCAATCAATGGCGCGACAACGTCTATTCCGTGCGCCGCGACACGCGAGGTTCGGATCAGGCGATCCAACTCATCCTCAACGCCGCCAACGCCGACGGCGCACGCGTGGAGATGGTCGGCGCGCGCTACGATCGCTACGCCCGCACAGCCGACTCGCCCCGCCGCAGTGCGGCCGCGCCAGCGGCGAACCGCGAGCCGATCCGGCTTTCGCCGGACATGCGCGAACGGTTGCGCGTCACGCCAGTGTCGGCGCGGCCGATGAGTCGCATCGAGGATTTCGGCGGACGCGGCTTCTGGGACGCCATGGCCGGACGCGACGCGCCGGCGCCGGGCGAGCGGGCGCGACGCGAACAAGCCGAATATGCCTCCGTCACCGACCACATGCTGACTTTGGCCGCGCTCGTTGTCGCCGACGCAGCCGACAGCGAACGCCGGCGCGTGTCCCAATTGCTCAACGAACCGCTCACGCAGAACTGCATGGAGATGCAGCGGTTGCAATTGCGCCAATGCCTCAGCGTCTCCGTCGACGCTACCGAGCGCGCTTACTGCTTGGCGCAACATGGCCTCAACGGTCCAGGGCAGTGCTTCGCCAACGTCGCCCGTTAGCGCCTGTTTGCTGCATCCCATGCGGCTACCGCTTCGGCGTCGCGCGGGGTGATATCGGGGTAACGGGGATCGGCGGTCGCCGGATCGAAATACTTCCACGAACGCGCGCACTTCACGCCCGGCGCCGCCTCGATCACGACCGCAACGCCCGACATCTCAGCCAAGCGGAATGCGTCCGCCGGCCCCTCGCCCGCAACGATGGCGATGCCGCTGGTGATGCAGAGTTCGGCAAAATCGACGGCTTGCAGCGACGCCCGCAGCGCATCGTCCTTCACAAACACGCGTGGGCGCGCCTCCAACGCCGAGCCGATGACCTTGTCGCGCCGCGCCACTTCCAGAGCGCCGGTGACGACCGCGCGCGCCTCGCGCAAGCGCGCCATTTCTTCGCCGGCGAAATCGTCACGCCAGGTCTCGGGCGTTTCGGGAAAGGCGCGCAGGTGCACAGAAACGCTTTCGGGGAACCGCACCAGCCACGCCTCTTCGGCCGTGAACGGCAGGATCGGCGCCAGCCACGCGGTGAGCCGCGAGAACGTTTCGTCCAGCACCGTGCGGCAGGCGCGGCGGCGGAACGAAGACGGCGCGTCGCAATAAAGCGCGTCCTTGCGCACATCGACGTAGAACGCCGAAAGATCGACGTTGCAGAACTCGACGATGGCGGAAAGCGCAATCCGGAACTGATAGGTCTCATAAGCCGAACGCACCGTGCGATCGACCTCGTAGAGCCGGTGTAACAGCCAGCGTTCGAGCAGCGGCAGCGCTTCGGGATCCTTGTTGCCGGGATGCCCGGGATCTGGCTGCAGCCGTTCGGCGTCGTCGAAACCCTTCAACGCACCCAGGAGATAACGCAAAGTGTTGCGGAGTTTGCGATACATCTCGGTCGATTGCGCCAAGATGGTCGGACCCAGACGCAATTCGTCGCGATAGTCCGCCGCCGCGATCAGCAGGCGAAACGGCTCGATCCCGTATTGCTTCTCAACTTCCTGCGGCTCGACGCCATTGCCGAGCGACTTCGACATCTTGCGTCCGTCTTCGGCGACGGTGAAGCCATAGGTGATCACTTCGTCATAGGGGGCTTTGCCGCGCGTGGCGCAACTTTCGAGCAGCGAGGAATGGAACCAGCCGCGATGTTGGTCGGAACCTTCGAGATAAATGGTCGAGACCGGATTGGCGAACGAGGCGCGCGTCGGGCCCTCGGGATTGCCGACGACAAAGGCGTGCGTCGAGCCTGAATCGAACCACACGTCGAGGATGTCTTCGACCTTCTCGTAGTCCTCGGCCTTGTATGTCGCGCCCAGGAATTCTTGCGCGGGCGTCGCCCACCAGACGTCAGCGCCCTCCTTCTTCATCGCCGCGACGATGCGCGCATCGACCTCGTCGTCCTGCAGGATCGAACCGTCGCTTTTGCTGACGAAGATCGGCAGCGGCACGCCCCAGGCGCGCTGGCGCGAGACCAGCCAATCGGGGCGATCTTCGATCATGCCTTTGATGCGGTTCTTGTCGCGCTCGTCGCCGATGCGGTGCTGGCCCCAATCGACGCGCTCGATCTCGTCGAG
>FKKE01001755.1_pt2 | contig 47268 bp, 40 predicted proteins | sample 1106331 | NCBI WGS metagenome assembly FKKE01 (sample SAMEA3931202, study PRJEB13176) | freshwater metagenome | biome: Drinking water system; feature: drinking water; material: freshwater | place: China | collected 2013-02-06
AGCATTTCCCCGCTGGCGGACTTTTTCAGCATCATGTTAGAACCGCCGGGGGTTCAGGAAGGGCGTTCGTCGCACGGTATCTCACAGCACCTGCAAAATCAGCCAGAAGAGCGACCCGGACAGCGCGATCGAGGCGGGGAGGGTCAGCGCCCAAGCCATCGCGATGTTGCGCACCGTGGTCCACCGCAGGCCGGAGCGGTTCGCCGCCATGGTGCCGGCGACGCCGGACGACAGCACGTGGGTCGTGCTCACCGGCAGGCCGAAGATATCCGCCGCGCCGATGGTGCCCATCGCGACCATTTCCGCGCAGGCCCCCTGTCCGTATGTCAGATGGGCTTTGCCGATCCGTTCGCCGACCGTCACCACGATGCGCCGCCACCCGATCATGGTCCCCAGCCCCAACGACAGCGCCACGGCCGTTTTCACCCAGGCTGGAATGTGTTTCGTGGCCTGATCGAGCACGCTCCGATACTGCGACAGCGCCTCCCGATCCGCCCCCGAAAAGGAAAGATCGCGCGCCTTGTCCATCCATCGGAGGGACTCGCTGAGGAGATACATGTCGTTCCGAACATTGGTGGTCTTTTCATTGGGAATCTGCGCGACCGACCCATAGGCGGCGATACTGCCGCGAATCTCGGCGCTCAACGCGCGCACGGCCGCCAGGGTGGCGGGGCGGATCGCGCGAGTCCGCACATAGTCGGCGACCACCGTCCGGGGTGACGGGGGATCGGGCGTGGCCAGCGCGCGCCGATCGAGCACGACTTCCGCCTTCCGCGAGACCTCCAAGAACGTCGGCATATAGGAGGGTTCTACCGCGCGATTGAGCGCGTACACCGTCGGCACGGTGCCGATCAGGATCAGCATGATCAATCCCATCCCCTTCTGTCCGTCGTTGGAGCCGTGCGCGAAGCTGACGCCCGTGCAGGTCAAGACCAGCAGTGCGCGAATCCAGAGCGGCGGCGGCGTCTTGCCCTTGGGCGGCCGATAGAGCTGCTCGATCGGAACGGCTTTCATGGCGGCCAACAAGAGGAACGCCGCGACGGAAAAACCGATCAGAGGAGAGAACAGGAGCGACTTTCCGACGCTCGCCGCCTGCGACCAGTCCACCCCGCTGGTGTCGGCGGCTTTCGCCGAGATCAATTGGTTCATCAATCCCACGCCGACCACCGATCCGATCAGCGTATGCGAGCTGGAGGAGGGCAATCCAAAGAACCAGGTGGCCAGGTTCCAGAGAATCGCCGCCACCAGAAGGGCGAACACCATGGCAAATCCGGCGCCCGAGCTCACTTGCAGAATCAGCTCCACGGGCAGCAGCGCGACAATCCCGAAGGCCACCGCCCCGGAGGCCGCCATCACGCCGATGAAGTTCCAGAGACCCGACCAGACGACGGCCAGATGCGGCGGCATCGAGTTGGTGTAGATGACGGTGGCGACGGCATTGGCGGTGTCGTGAAACCCGTTGACGAACTCGAACCCGAGGGCGATCAGAAGGGCGAATCCCAGCAACACGAAAGGCCAGATGGATGAAGCGCGGACGGCGGAAAGGTCGGACGTGACGGAACTGGCCACATAGACGCCGCCGATCAGCAGGAAGACGACGAGCAAGATGCCGCCGACGGCGGCAAGAGATCGATCAGGGGGCGTTTCGAGTGGATGGTCTTCCGCCATAAGCGGCAGCACTGGAGGCGGCATGGCCACGACACTCCAACCGAGGCACCGGGTCAGCGAGCCAAGCTAGCACGATGGCCGATCAACGTTACATTTCGGCCAACGCACAATTAAGATTCGGTTAACCCGACAGTCTCCTTGCTACGGAACGCACCGCGACACCCTCATCGGGCCGTTCCCCGACCGATAGGATCGCCCGCCGCGCCGTCCGAGATTGTAACGGAGCCTTGAGCCTCGCCTGATCTCACCCTAATCGTCGGCCATCATAGTCGGCGAGCTTCACGTCCTATCCTTTTCAGCCGGGAGGCAATCAGATGAAGGGTACGCGGACACTTGCAGGAATCGCATTATTGAGCGTGATCGGCATGCCGTTCGTGGCGGCCGCCAAGGAATCCAAGACCATCACATTGACTCCGATCGGTCGGTACAGCGCAGGGGCCAGCACGAATCCGGACGAGCCGCGAGCCGAGATCGCCGCGTACGATGCGGCGACCAGACGACTCTTCAGCATCAACTTGAATCTGAGACAGATCGACGTCCTTGATCTCAGCGCGCCCGGTTCGCCAGTCCTGACCCAAACGATCTCGCTGGGCGGCAAACCCAACAGCGTGGCGGTCCGCAACGGGATCGTGGCCGTGGCGCTGGAAGGCGCGTCAAAGACCGAACCGGGGAGCGTCAAATTCTTCACCGCCAGCGGCGCGTTCTTGAATCAGCTCACCGTGGGGGCGCTTCCCGACATGCTGACCTTCTCACCGAACGGGCGCTGGCTCCTCGTCGCCAACGAAGGCGAGCCGAATAGCTACAACCAGGTGGACTCCGTGGACCCGAACGGATCCGTCAGTGTCATCGACATGGCCCCCGGCGCCGCCAACCTCACGCAGCTCGATGTGCGGACCGCGGGATTCACCCTCTCGATTCCCCAGATGGATCCTGCCAGCATCCGCATCTTCGGCCCCAACGCGACGATTGAGAAGGATCTGGAACCCGAATACATCACCGTCTCCCACGACTCCAAAACGGCCTGGGTCACCTTGCAGGAAAACAATGCGGTCGCGATCTTGGACGTTCCCTCGGCGACCTTCACCAAGATCATCGGCCTCGGCTTCAAGGATCATACCCAGGCGAACAACAAGCTCGACGCCAGCGACCGGGATGTTCCCGGCTCGAGCAACAACGGCGTCATCAACATCCGCAACTGGCCGGTCTCGGGCCTGTATCAGCCCGACAGCATTGCCGCCTATCGCGTCAAGGGGCAGACGTACCTCGTCACGGCCAATGAGGGTGACGCGAGGGAGTACACGGGCTTTTCGGAGGAGGTTCGCGTCGGAGCCCTCACGCTCGACGCCGCCGCCTTCGGCGCCCAGGGCTTTCCCGATGTGTCGACCGGCTCGGCAGGCCTGCGCAACAACGATAATCTCGGCCGGCTGACCGTCACCAACACCCTCGGCAACACGGATGCCGATGCCGATTTCGAGCGACTCTACGTCTTCGGCGCCAGATCGTTCAGCATCCGGAAGGCCGACGGCGAGTTGCTCTACGACAGCGGCGACGAGCTCGAGCAGCGGACGGCCCTCTTGGCCTCCACGATCTTCAATTCCAACGGGACCGTCGCGACCTTCGACACGCGGAGCGACAACAAGGGGCCCGAACCTGAGGGCCTCGCGATCGGCAAGGTGTCCGGACGAACCTACGCGTTCATCGGGTTGGAACGGACCGGCGGCGTGATGGTGTATGACATCTCGAAACCGAACGCTCCGACATTCGTCACGTATACGCAGACCACCCCCACCGATCTTTCCCCGGAAGGCTTGATCTTCATCAAGCGGAAAGACAGTCCGAATGGGAAGCCATTGTTGGTCGTCTCCCACGAGGTGAGCAATACGGTCACGATCTTTGAGATCGAGCGCGCGTCGCACGATGAGGGAGACGAGCACGACGACGAGGAGGACGACGACTGAGCCGAATCGGATGGCCTGGACCGACCTTGGAACGTCGGTTCTCAGGATGGGTTCGCGTGCATCCACCGCCGGATCAGCACCGGCGAGGCCAGGCCCCCGGCGGCTCGGCCTCGCCCGCCAGACATGGGCCCTTGTCGCGCCGCGGCGAGGGCCCATCAAAACGTGACTCGAGCCCCCTCCTCTCTCCCCAATGTGACAGTCGCCAGTCGACCCGTCGCTGAAGCCCGGCTTGCGGCCATTCGGGTTGCGCCCGATCGATCTTGGGACAAGCGGCATACGTAGGCTGGAAAAATTGATCAGAAAGGAGTAATCTGCCCCCCCTGCGCGAGCAGGCCTCAACGATGGGAGGACAGCCCGATGACCAAGTTGACCATTCTCGATGCGATCAGGCGTACGTCTCTGCTCAATGGCGGCAGGCCGTTGGGCAAAGCGCAGTTTGAATCGGAAACCGGTATCACGCGGTTCGACTGGTTCGGGGTGTTTTGGGCTCGCTGGAGCGATGCCCTCCGGGAAGCAGGCTGTCCCCCCGATCACGCGCAGGTGGCGCCAAACGGGAAGGCCGCACGCGCCCTTCCCCCGCGCCATGCTCGGCATGCCACCGGGCTTCGCTCCTCGTCTCTCTAGGCGCCGGCCTCACTCCTTCCGCAGCAAGCCGCCGCCCCGTTGCCTCTCGTAAGCCCCTACGTCCGATTTTTATCGGCCAGCCTCATCTTGGGATGGTGTATGGAACTCGGGTTCCATCTCATCGCGCGCGTTGATCCCCTCCCCCTCGCTAACGGCAGCAATCGGCTCACGGCGTCCCCGGCGGGGCGTCGAGGTCCTTCAGGAGCCGCTCGGCCTCGGGCTTGAACTTCGTGGACCAGGCGTAGGGATAGTGAGGCTGGGCGGTGGCGATGAGCGCCTGCAACTGTTCCCGCGCCTCCCCTTCCCGATTCTGCTTGAGATAGAGCTTGGCCAGGATCAGCCGCGCGTTGGTAAATTTCGGATCGGCCGCGATGGCGCGTTTCAGATAGATTTCCCCCGCCGCCTGGTCGCCGCCGAGCAGCCAGGGCAATTCGGCCAGCAGGCCGCCCATCATCTGGAGCGCCTGCGCGTGGGTCGGCAGGAGTTCCAACGCCCGTTCGACGTGCCGCTTCAGCTCTTTGACGATCAACGGGCCTGCGGTGAGGCCTTGCAGCTTGGCGACGCTCCCGGTCGTGGCGGCGTAGAGAAAATGCGCGTCCGGGTTCTTCTCGTCGAGTTGCATGGCCCGCTTGGCGATCGCCGCGCCCTCTTCAAAGGCCTTCCGTTTCAGTCCCTCGTCGGCGTACAGGTCGTCGCCGAGGTCGAGATACAGCTCAGCGAGGCGGAGCAGGACCCCGACGTCGCGGGATTCGGGGGCGCGGACGGAGAGCTGGAGCGCCAGCTCGCGCTCCAGGGAGTGGGGGTACCCGGGAGGAATGGTATCTTGCAGCGCCCAGGAGAAATCCGGCGTAGCGATCCACCACCCGCAGGCCATGAGCAGCCATCCGAGCAGGAGAAGAACTGGGCGTCGCATCGTGCGGGCTAAATGCGGCCTTTGACGACATCGAAGCTCACCGTCGAGGCGGTGACCATGCTGCGACCGGTGTACAGAAAAACGAGCACCCACAAGGCCTCCAAGGTCAGGATCATGGCCGGATCCCAGAAGGGCCGGAGTCCCGCCGTCACGTCCGGGACAACCGATTCCAGCGAGGGCAGGGCCAGGCCCAGTAGGGCCGCATAGCCCGCATTGAGCGCGGCCATGGTCTGGTAGGCCGAGAACAAACCCGCGTGCGGGATATCCGCCCGCAGCCACTCCGAGGCGACGCGCCAGCCCTGCGTGCCCAACGCCGCGATCAAGAAAGACGCGTGAAACCAGCCGGCCAGAAACAGCGCCAGCGCGAGCAGGCCTGCGCCCAGGCAGACGGCCGCGGTGAGGCCTTGAATCGGCACCAGCGGTTCCCCGGCCAGTCCGGCCTGATAGACGGCTTTCTGCGTCGGCGCGTAGAATCGGAACGCCTGCCCGCTGAAGAGCCGGCGCACCAGCGGGGAGCAGTGGGCCAGGGGCTTGCCGTAGCAACAGCCGAAGCTGATGCAGGCGAATCGGCCGAGCCCCTCCCCGATTGCGTAGGCGATCACCAGCGCCGCCAACGCGGGCATCAAGGGAATCGGATGACTTCCCCCCGACTGCGCTTGCGCGACGCCCCAGATCGCGGCCGGCGCGAAGAGAAACCCCACGAAGGAGGCCCCGCCCACCGTGAACACGTAGGCTTTGCCTTCGATCAGGCGAGCCATGAGCTTGGCCGTCGGAATGCAGATGCCCAGCACGATGGCTCCGATCATGGCGGCGGTCCCGAGCCCAATCCCCGTCGCCTCCATCAGGAGGCAGAACAGGGCGAATGCGGCGGTGACGGCCGTCGCCGTCCAGAATCCATAGTAGGTCAGATTCATCCCGTGCCACGAATGGACGGTTCGCCTCGCAACCGGCAGGGCCGCCATCATCTGCCAGCGCCCTTGCGGCAGCGCCGTCCAGGCCCAACGCAACAGGACGACACAGCCGGTCAACAGCCCCAGCACGAAGAGACTATTCGCCATGGGTCCCCCCTGAAGCGGGCCGGGCCCGGCCGATCGTCGATCGAACCTTCAGATCCGTCTCGACGAGCGGGCGTCCGAAGCCCTGCGAGAAGCGGCTGCGGACGCCGGGCCGCAGCATGTTCGCCAGCAAGTCCCGAGAGAATTCCACCCGTCCGCGTTGAAAGAGCAGCACGTCGGTCGAACTTCCCGGCCGATAGAGACTTTTCGGCTGCCCCTTGCGGAGCAGCATCCCCGGACGAACGGGACGAGGATCCTCGTAGCCCTGCTCGCTGTAGCACTGCACGATGTCCCCGATCATGAGCGCCACCACCTCGATCATGGCCACCAGTCCCGCCTGCGTGCCCCCCGGCACGTCGGTGTCGAGGATCGTGACGACGCGGCGGTTTTTCGAATAGGGCGTCACCACCCGCACCACCGGCCCCGGATTGCAGGAATGGTAGGCGCCGTCGACTTCATAGAGGTCGAGCACCTGCCCGGACACCGGGAGATGGTTGTAGTGGTACTTGTCGGGCGTGAGCCGGAAGATCGCCGCGTCGCCGTTCGTGAACCGCTCGGTCCAGAGCGCCTTATGCCGGCCGATCAGTTCCGCGACATCGAAGAACTTGTTCTTGAGAAACAGCTGCGAGGATTCGCGCAACGATCCGCAGAGCACCCGCGCATCCGCCGGCGACACCACGACGCGGGGGTCCTCCTCCATCGGCCGCACCTCCCAGTAGCGGATCTGCCGTTCGAAGAGCTTGCGCGGCGTGTCCAGCATCTCGGGCGCGGCGACGCATTCGCTGAGATCCACCGGCATCGACGGCAACGGCGGACCGGCGCGGCGGCCCCGCCGGTTCAACACAAGTTCGTAATTGAGGTAGGCCAGCATCTCCGAGGCGCGCGACGAGGTGAGCTGCCGAAACAGCCAGGCGGCCTGCTCCCGCGGAGGACCGTAGAGAAAGTTCACCAGCCGGTCCGCGTAGAGACGCTCCGTGCGGACCGCCGAGGTGTCGCGGTCAATGTATTGATGCAGCAAGGGCTTCATCCGACGCCCGCTCCTCCGCAACGCCCGCCGTCCGCGCATCCATCCCGATGCTCCAGATCGTCAACCCGATCAGGGTCCGCCAATCTTGTTCGTCCGCGCTCTCGTCGAGGATCGATGCTTTCAGCCGTGCCACGAGCCCGCTGGGGGACTCCCCCCTCGCCGGCCGCGGAGGCACGGCGCCGGCGTCCGCGCCGTCGGTCTGCGCCGCGACATCGGTTTCGAGCTGTGCCAGCCCCTCCCGAAGATGCCGCGCGCGCAAGGTCCCTCGGTAATAGGATTCGGCCGCCAGGTTGAATTCCGCCCCGGAGAGCCCGGTCCAGGACGAGGCGCCGGCCTCGTCGAGAATGCCTCGCGTCAATTTGCCGGCCGCCGACTCTCGTTCAGGATCGTCGAGCCGGGTCTCGAGGCGGCGGAGCAGCTCCTGCGCGCCGAAGGACTCCACCAGATCGGCGGCTTCGTCTTTCAAGAAAGCCAGCAAGGCGCGGCGATAGTCCAGCGTTCTCACCTTCCAGTGATCGGCATACCGCCGGCTGGGCTTACTCTGCCCGATCCGCGCCAGAATCTTCCGCATGAATCCGTTCGGGGAATGCTGCCGCACGTTGAACGTGGGAACCCCAATCGCCGTCGCGAAGATGATCTGGCGCCGCTCGCTCTCGGTCGACGGGTCGTCCGGAATGTCCTGGTGCGTCACCGAGCGGTCCGCAATCACGCGGTAGGCCAGGCCGGTCACGAGGGCTTGGAGCGTGGCGGCCTCGCCGAAATCCTCCAGCAGGCTGTCGAACTGGCTGTAGTGCCGCCCTTCGAATCCCGAGAATCCCATCACGGCCTGCGCCCGCAGCTTGTAGAGCAGATACAAGGACAGGTGCTCGTCGAACACGCCCATCTCGGCGAGGTCCTTTTTGAGGCGGTGATCGTTGCCCGGCGTTCCATCCAGCCCGGGACTCTGATCGGTGCTCAGCAACGACACGAGATAGTCGATCAGCCGGTGATCCGGCACCAGATCCCCGCGGAGTCCGAACAGGGCGCTGAGCAGGCGATCCATCCAGATCGGGCCCAGCGGCGTGATCGGTTGGCCGAAGATCTTCAGGCCGGCCTTCTTCTTCCATCGCCGCCAGAGCATGCGGAGATGCGTGTAATCCAATTCGTGCGGCAGAAATCCCAGGGCCCGCTCGGGATGGAAATCCCGAAAATCCATGCGATAGGGCGCCGCGCTGTAGGTGTTCACGAACAGGGGCAGAAAATGCTCGACGATCTTGATCGCGAGATCGCCCGCCTGCTTCTCCGCGCGCGCGTCGAACCGGGCGGCGGGATCCCGAAGCCAGGCCGACAGCGTGCGGCTGCCGAGACTGAGATGCGTCCCGTTGTTTGCGAGACTGATCGTCGACCCGTTCGGCAAGATCACCAGATTCCTCGTAATGATCCCCGCCTCCTTCAATTTCGGAATGGTATTCAGCAGGCTGCGGGAGAGCACCTGGTGGCAGAGCCCCATGTACCGATGCTTCTCTTCGCCCTGATCCCACCCCGACAGGCAGGGATTCATGAACAGGTCCCGATAGAAGGAGTCCGAGATGACGTCGTTGAGCAGTTTGAGTCGGACCGGCGGATTCGGCGAGAAGTACACCAGCGCCCGCTGGCCGTTCCGCCGGAGCCCGAACCGCTCGTTGGCGTAGCCGATCAGGAGCTGGGTCAAGAGGTAGCGCTTGGCGGTTTCTTTTGCAATCGCCCGGCCCATGCCGGTCGCCGGGCTGAGCGCGACCACGTAAAAGGAATGGGTTTCCGGCGAGCTGTTGTCGTTGAGAAAATGCCCCATCCACCGCTCGCCCAAACGCCGCACGTCGGGAGGCAGCGGCGCGCCGCTGCTGACGGCGTCCGCCAGGGCCAGCTTCAGCAGATAACTGACCGGGACCCGCAGCCAGGTTTCTCCCTGGCTCACCAAGAGGAAGCGGTCGGCGTCCCATCGGATCGGCCCATCCGGCCGCCGCTTGTCGGCGCGCAAATCGTGGTCGAAGACGGAGTCGGCAAAGGGGCTCAACAGGCGGCGGGGGAAGCGGACCCAGGAGTGCTCCCAGACCTGTTGCGGAGCGCGGCTGAGGAAGCGTTCCAGGTCCGAGACGGCGCGGGTCGGGCTGTCGCCGGCCGCCGCGCGCTTGAGGACGTTGCGGAAGTAGTTCGAGGCCTGCAGCGTGATGGCCAAATCCACGTCGTGGCGGGAGCCGGCGACGGCCGGCTGCAATTCGCACTCGGACCCGGCGGTGATGTCGAGAGCGGAGAAGGGGGCGAGATCCGTCGAGCCCGAGGGAACGGGGCCTTGCACAGCCCCCGGAGGCCATCGGTCCCGGACGGACCGCTCATCGAACGACGCGGAGTTCGACTCCGATCTGTTCATCCGATCGTTTGCGACCTCGCAGAGAGAGGCTGAAATCGGCCTGCGGCATCCGCTGCCGTCTGCACGTACGTCGCTTTACGCACGCTCAAATACTAGCAGTGGGCTGTTAACGGGCCGTTAAGGCCTGAACAGCGGCCCGTAAAACGTGGGGGACCGCAGGCCGGTTGCCGGCGGCTGGGTTCGGTTAGGCGACGGGGGAGACCGCCCAGAGCTTGGCGGCCAGCGCGGACAGATCAAAGCCCTGCAGCGAGAGCGCGACCACGTCGGCGTCCCACAGGTCCTCTCGCGGCACGCTCGTGGCCACGGCGAGACACCGCAGGCCGGCCGCGCGGGCGGCGGCCACTCCGTGGGGCGTGTCCTCGATCGCCAGACACTCGCCGGGCAGGAGCAGTCCCAGGCGGCTCAATGAGCGAACGGCGTGCAGGTAGGGGTCGGGCGCGGGCTTCCCGTTCGGCACGTCCTCGGCGGCGGTGATATGCTCGAAGGCGTCGCGGAATCCGGCCCGCTCCAGCGTCAGTTCGATTTCCTCAAGCAGGGCCCCCGAGGCGATGGCCAGGCGGTACGAGGCCCCCGCCGCGCGGACGAACTCGGCGATCCCGGGCAGCAGCACCGGCTCGTGCAAGAGGGCGGCTTGCATCCGGCGCGTCTTTTTCTCCACCAGGCTGTTCAGCCGTCCATACGTCGGCCGCTCCCCCTGGGCTTCGAGCACCGCATGGAAGCAGGCCGCGTCCGTCAGGCCGACATAGCGAGTCGAATAGTCCGCCTGGGTGAGCGTGAGCCCTTCCTCCGCCAGCACATCTCGAAACATCCGAAAGTGCAGCGGCTCGGTGTCGGCCAGCACCCCGTCGAAATCGAAGACGATCGCCTTCAGTCCGCTCATGACCGACAGTCTAGCCCACCGGCGCCACAAACCGGTTTCGATTGCGTCAACCCCGTGTAAACTGTGCGCGGGCCTCCTGCCGGCTCTTGCAGGGAACGCAATGGACCGCGTCCGGCTGGACACGAAGCCGCTCCAACGGAATCTGACGGCCGCAGTCCTGGCAGAGTCCATAGGAACGCGATCGCAGGCGCTGCATGGCCTGCTCGACCTGCTCGAGCCGGGTTCGCGCCCGTTGTTTCAGCAAAAAGGCGAACGCCACCTCCTGCTCCGCGACGGCTTGATCCGTCTCGTCCGCCGGGTTCTCCGCCGACGCGCCGGACAGGCCGAACCCCGCCATCGCCCGGCGCAGCGTCTGCCGCTGCTGCGTCAGCTCCGAGGCCAGCGGATGGAGTCGCGTCCCCGAATAGGCCGCCGGCCTGGGTCTGATCCGTCCCTTGATCGATATTCCTCCGTGCGATGACCTCATCGAGAATCCTCCTGGTTCAGGTTCACCCCCACGCGGGCAGCGACCGGCTGGAAAGCCGAACGCTCCACGCGCTCGTACGGCACGACGCTACCGCAATCAACGCACAGGATCCTCAGCGAACGATCAAATGTCTGTAAGCAATCCATGGAGTGTTAACACGGGCCTGACTCGAACCTGTCCGGCCGTTAACAGGGATTCGGTCATCATGTTGGGATGGAGCCGCGTCTGACCTGGCCCGTGCTGCGCATCATCGGGGCGACCGCCCGCCGTCCCCGGCAGCTCTGTCGCGTCGCGGCAATGACCGGGTGCTTGCTGACGAGCGCGGTCTCGGCGGCGCCCCTGTTGGAGGAAGCGTCCGGTTTAGCCCGGGTCGGCGACGTTCTCGCCGTGGTGAGCGACAAGGAGCCGGGCCGCTATTTTCTGGTGCCGGTCCCGTCCGTCACGGCGGGCGTGGTTCCCATCGAACCGGCGCGCGTCCGCACGATCGAGTGGCCTTCCGTAGCGGTCGCCCTGGACCTGGAAGGCATCGCCATGCTGGGCGACGGACGGCTTGTGCTGTTGTCCGAACGGCTCCGCTCGCTCCTCGACGACAGCGGGATCGTCGTCGAATACGACAATCCCTTGTCTGAACTCGGCAATCGCGGACTGGAGGGCGTCGCCGTTCGGCGTCTGGCGGAAGGGGCCTCGAGAATCGCCGTCTTGTGGGAAGGCGGCTATCCGGAGTTTCAGTCGCTCCCATCGGCGCTCCGGAAGGTCGTCGATCGGCGCGCGTACCGGCCTCAGATTTGGTGCCACACCTTGCCGGCGGGCAGCCCGCGCATCCGGATCAAGACCGATGCTCCTCCGGCGGTTGAACTTGAGCGCATTGAATTGAACCCTCCGCTGCCGGACGGCGTCGAGCCGGAGGCTCAGCGCTTTCGGGCGACCGACCTGGTCTGGCACCGGCTCGGGCCGCCCGGCTCGGAGGAATGGGGCTTCATCGTCCTCTTGAATTCGGGCAACGCTCCATCCGCCGGCCCGGCGGTCTACGAACATCAATGGCTGCAGAAGTTCTCCCGCGCCGGAGACCCGGTCGGCCCGCCTCTCGATCTCAACCGACTCGTCCCGGATTCGCTGCGTCACGCGAACTGGGAAGGGCTCGCCTGGCTGGAGGAGGGTTTCCGTCTGGCGCTGATCCACGACGTGCCTCCCGCCGGCACGCCCTCGCTTTTGATCGTCACCCTGCCCGATGGCTGGTAGCCAACCGCCGGCCGTTGTGGATCAGCAGGGCTGAACACGAAGCGGTCGCCTGTCACATCCGGAGGTTGTCGGTCAATTGCACGCGACGGGAATGCCGGCGCAGCCGTCGCCGCCAAGCCTCCGTCAACCGGGTAGTTATCCGTTCACGCATGCACTAGAATGTCGGGAATCCATCGCTTCCTGAGATGCGTGTCTGGCTGATACAACCGGCAATCGCCCCCTATCGAGTCCCGCTCTTCAGCGCAATCGCCCGCGCTCCCGGGATCGACCTCACCGTCGTCGTCCAGGCCCGACGGCTGGCCGGCCATCCTTGGGAGATCGACCCGGCCACCGTGCCGTTCCGCGTCCTCGAATTGCCGAGTCTCAGATGGCGGCAGGATTTCGAACGGGATGTCTTCATCAGCCCCTCGGCGATCATTCGGTTCCTGCGGGATCGGCCCGATGTCGTGATCTGCAGCGGATTCACCGCCTCGACGCTCTTGCTGTACCTCCCCTTGCTGGCGACTCGCACACCCTATCTCATGTGGAACGAGGGGACGCCGATGACCGAACAGGCGGCCTCCCTCCTCAAGCGATCCGTGCGGCGGCTGGTGGCCCGGTACGCGCGCGGGTTTCTCGTGGCGGGGACCCAGGCGCGAGCGTATGTGGAGGGGCTGCTGTCCCCACCGGCACGCGTTCGAATCGACGTGGCCTACAACTGCGTGGACAATGATCGTTTCACGAGGGCAGGCTTCACCGATGCGGAACACGCTCGCATGCAGGAGCTGAAGAGCCGCGCGGCCCCACGCAATCTGCTGCACGTCGGCAAGCTGGGTGAGCGCAAAGGCATCGTCCAACTGATGGAGGCCTATCGGCTGCTGGTTCAGCGGACGGACATGCAGGATGTCGGACTCACCCTCCTGGGCGAAGGCCCGTTGCGAGGCTACGTTCAGGAGTATGCCACGCGCCACGGGCTCCCCCATGTCTACCTCGAAGGCGTCATCGGACAGGATCTGATCAAGGCCTATTATGCGACGGCGGACGTGTTTGTCCTGCTGAGCCTGGCTGATCCGAACCCGTTGGTGCTCTTCGAAGCCTTGGGCGCCGGCTTGCCGATCGTCTGCTCGGATCGAGCCGGCAATGCCGTCGATTTCATCCGGGACGGCGTCAACGGCTATCGCGTGGACCCAGAGGACATCGAGACCGTCGCCGACCGGCTGGCCATGGCCCTGACCGCGCTCGATCGACCGACGGCAACCCGTGCCTCCAGAGAGCTCGTCGCCAAGGCCAACTATGACGACGTGGCCCAGGTGTTTCTGAACGCCGCACGCGCCGCCCGAGTAGCTCCTTCCGAGCCGTAGCGTTTCGATCCAACTGCTCCATTCGCCGCGGATCCATCCGACCGGTTCGTTTCCGGTACTGCCGCTTCTTCCCGGCTCGTGCGCCTTCCCATTCGATCGTGGCGAGACTTCAGTCCTAATCGAGCCTGCCGATACTCCTCCATTATATGGAACGCCTGCGGCGCCCAGCCTTGCTCGATGAGAAGCCACGCCTGATCCCCTTCACTCGCCACGCGATTCTCCTGGTTGTATTGACGATCACGGCCGGGCTCACGGGCGAGACTTGGATGGCCCGAGCCGCTGCGGCACGGTCGAATGGGGCCGTGTCATTTCCTGTGGATCGACTCGGTCGGGAACAGGGTCCCGATCGATCCCCTCACATGGTGCCGGTATCGCGCAAGAGGGCGGCGCCGCCAAACGCGCCGCCGGCTCGCTCATCCCAGGCCTCGCCGGCTCCGACGACTGCGAGTCCGGCGCCTGCCCACTCCGGCGGTGCCGCCCCCTTTGCCTCTCCGCGCTCCATCACATTGGCGTGGGACCCGGTCTCTGAACCGGACTTGGCGGGCTATCGGCTCTATGTCGGGAAGGAATCGGGCCGGTACGAGTCGGCCATCGAAATCGGCACTGCCTCAACCTACCGATACGATGGGTTGCAGACCGGCGTGTCGTACTACTTCGCCGTCAGCGCCGTCGATCGGCACGGCAATGAAAGCAGGCGATCGAGCGAAGTCACGCACACCGCGTCCGCAGTCTCAGCCGTTCGTTGCGACTTCATCGGCCGGAAATTCGTCTGCGGAAACTGACTCCCGTCCGGGCCATTCACCTATCCCCCGATCCCTTCATCCACAGTTCGGCCGCCATCCCCGCAGCCTGCGAGGCGGCAATTCTGTCCGAGACTCAGTGCGCCGCAGCCCCATCGTTCATGTATGGCTCGCCCAGCGGAAGCATCGCCGGAGAGGTTCCTGTCTCGGTCGTTGCGCAAACGGAAGGCGAAAGGGCGCTCACAGGGCCAGCCAGGCAGGACCAATGACCCTCAGGACAGATGAAATCCTTCCAGCCGGCTTGCCGCACGATCAAACGTAGCGGTCGAATCGCAGCCAGCGCTCCGATTGGTGACGCCCAAGAGGCAATCCGCAAAATCGGCAGCGCCCTTCCGATACTGACGCAAAGCCGTCCAGGCCGACTGCGGGTCTTCGATCTTGAGTTGGCTGGTCCGCAAGATCTTATCCAGTACGCCGGCGACCGTGTCTTTTGAGTATCCGTAGGCGCTCTCCAAGACCCAGACCAGCTCACAGAGAACGATTCGATTCACGAACCCAGGATCGTCACGCGAACAGTGCTCCGTAATCACCTCCGTGGCTCTTCGTGATTGAGCGGGATCGTCCTGCACCAAATGCCTGACCAGGACATTCGTGTCGATGCCGATCATCGCCCCCCGCCCCGCTTGCGTATCACTCGGTTCATCTCAGCCAGGCTGACCGGCCTGGCTGGTCGCTTGAGCATGCCCTCGAGTTCTGAGGCATCGACACTCGCCGGCAACACAAAGACACGCCCATCCTCCTCAACAAGGAACTCGATGCGATCTCCCGGATGGAGATTGAGCCGCGCTCGCACATCCTTCGGGATGGTCGTCTGGCCTTTACTGGTGATCGTCGAGGTCGACATGGGCACCCCTTACATGGTTAACAGTTCATTACCATAGCGTAATGGCATGCGAAGCGCAAGGGCGCCGCGGACATGGGACGGTTCTACGATGGCGCGGCGACTGGTGATAGCCGGGGGACAACGATCGAACAAGAGAGAGCTAGGCGGCAGAACCTAAACTACTTCGCCCTCAGCGCCTGCGGCCGCAACGGGGTCGAGAGCAGTAACTCCAGCGAGGTCGGCGACACCGCCGGCGCCGCGTCACCCATACGCTGCGGGTTCTCCTCAGCCGGATTCGTCTGCGGGAACTAGCAGGAACGGTCCTCTGAGGGAGTTCCGTGTTCTCTCGTTGCACCCGCTTGAACCGATGCATGCGACAGGCTTGACACGACAAATCGAAACTTTCCATTCGCCGTGCGGGGGATAGCCGAGACATATTCAAATCGAAGCTGAATAGCGTCGCCGAGACGCTGGCGGGCTTCTGTGCGAATGATAGCCTCCTCGTGTTCTGCAAACCCGTCGGCCTTTACGATCCGAACGATCAGTTCTTCCACTCGTTGCTGTTCCAACTGGGCCTCCCGCACATGCACGGCATCCTTGAAGAGGTGGTCGAGCCGGCCCACCGAACGTCCGTCGGGCGTTCGCACATAATCCTCGATGCGCCCTTCCACGCGTTCGACCAACGGGAAGGCGCAGCCGCACGGGCACGTCCCCGTCTGAAACCAGGCCACGTCGCCGATCCGATAGCGGATCAGCGGCATGGCCCGATTGTGCAGCCCGGTGGCGATCATCGCCCCGTCCGGCAAGATCTCCAGCAGCCCATAATCCGTCCGGTAGTGCAACCGTCCCGCCGCGCACTCCACGATGTTGCACGTCAATTCGGTGTTCCCATACCAGTTGTACACCTTGGTTTCGAAGGCCTGTTCGATATCCCTTCGTTGCGAGTCCAGGAGGGTCTCGCTCGCCGTGAAGACCGCCGTGGGCCGGACATCTTTCCGGCCTTCGCGCAGCATCGCCCCGGCAAGGATCGCGAGAGAAGAAGGATAGCCGTGGAGGAACGTCGGCGCGTAGTCGGCCAGCGCGTCCAGGTACAGCGGCAGGTTCCGCCCGGTGAGATGGTAGGAAGAACAGAGGAGCCGTTGCTCGACAGGATCGTATCGCCAGAAGGGCGGCGTCATTTGAGCCGCCGGGACGACCGCGTGACCGGAGACGTAGGCCCCCCGGCTCACAAACGGCGCGCCGCCCCAGGCCTTGTGTCGCCAACGAAAGGCCATCTCGACCTGATGCGCCTCCGGACTGACCCGCACGGTCAGCGGCGTGCCGGTCGTCCCGCTGGTCTTGAGCGTCAGCAGCTGCGAGGGTCGATAGGCATCCGAAAGAAATTGCTCCGGCTGGGCGCCGATCGCGTGTTTGTCGAGCAGCGGCCAGGCCCCGGGATCATCGGGCAAGCCCAGCCGGCGATAGTAGGGCACGTGGCGTTTGGCATATCTCGCCAGCTCCAACAGCGCCACACGCTGTTCGGCCAGCAACTGATCGCGCGACTTCCGCTCATTCCCTTCCAACCGTCCCAAGGCCTCATGGAACGTTCGGCCGTATTTGTGCCGAAAGCGCCGCGAGCCGACCAGCCGGACGGCGGCGGACTGCGCCCAGACCGGCAAGGCATCATAGAGACGTTTGCCTGGAATCATCGGCATCAGGCCGGCACGGCGGCCGCCTCCTGCTCAAGGTGCCCCACCCATCCAAAATGCGGGCGAAAGCGGAAGGCTTCTCCGAGCGCCGGGACCACCTGGATGTCGTCGGGCGTAAAGTCGACCAACGGCAGATCGGCGGCATGAAACGCCTCCCGGATGGTGGGCACCCTTCGCCAGTCGAACCCCATCAGTTGCGTCGCCACGAGGTCGGCGGCGACCGGGTTCGTGCCCGCGATCAGCACCCCGCAGGGTTTGGCATCGGCTTCCATCGGTCCATTGCCTTCCCCCGCCACGATGCCGTCGATGATCGAGAGGTAGCGGAGCGGCGACGTCCGTCGCCGGCCGGCCCCGTCGTAGTGGAACAGGATCTTGTTCAGATCCAGCGTCATCCGCCAGGTCGTGTCGTTGCCGTGCCAATTCCCGCTCCGTATGACCTCCCGGGTCGACCCGAAGACCTTGGCCCCCAGGCCCGTCGCAAGGGGCGCCCACAATTTAGTCGCCGCCCCCGACCACAAGGCGGTTTTCTTGAAGGCCGTGATCATCAGGCTCTGCACCTTGGACGTGGCGTCGCTCCCCGGAAATTCGTCGCCCCCCTGATCCGGCGTGCCGATGCAGAAATGCGGCAGGTAGTTCTTGTCTCCGTTGATCCCGACCAGATTCTTCAGGCTGAGGGTCACGCCGACTTTCTTGTGCGTCTTCATCTTGGGCAGGTTGATGAACACGTCCGCATCCATCGCGCTGCGCGCCAGCAGATACTCGTGGCGTCCGGCCGAATGGTGTCGCCCGGTCGCAGCGCTGTCGTAGTCGGCGCCGTAGAAACGTCCCGCCCTACCGTGAAAACTGCTGGCTGCTCCAAGATCCACCAAGGTGTACCCTCGCGGGTCCTCCCGGAGACGCCGGCGCTCCACCACGACGCCGCGTTGCGTCACCCAGTATTCACGGCGGAGATCCAGCACCTCCACCGACAGTTTCGGGTGACGAAGCTCAAGTTTGGCTTGAAGATCGAGGAGGCCCTGCCGCACGCAGATCCAATCGAAGTCGCTGTCGGTCTGCGGGGCATCGGCAATGGTGATCGTGCCCCGGCCATCCATCGCCCGGGCGGCTTCCTCGGCCACCGCGCCGATGACCGATCCGTGCGTAATGATCTGTTCCCATTCATTGGGGCGATCGGTGTGGGACTGGCGGATGCAGTTCGGTTTCAAGAGCACCCGATCCCCCGGACGCACGAGGTTCGTCCAGGCCGGCCCCAGAAGGGCCAACAGTTTCTTCACGGTTTGTCGAACCCGGGCCTCGTCGTAGCGGGGCTCCTGCCGCGCAACCGCCACTCTGTGCGACAGACGTTCCATCAGGTCACTCGCCCGGCAGGGCGGCCGTCGCCCCGGGCCCGGAGATCGACGCGACACCGGGCACCGCGCCGGTGACGGCGCGTTCATGCGCGGCTTTCAGCACGGCCGACAGATTGGAGACGAAATGCTCGCGGGTATACCGTTGCTCGTAGCGCTGCCGGCTCTCACGCGCCATACGGTCACGCTCTTCCGCATGGGTCATAAACCAGAGGATCCGCCCGGCGACGGCCAAGGGATCGCTGAGCGGCACCTCCCACCCGTTATGGCCTTGAATCACCGTCTCGCGCAGACAGCCTCGATTGGTGAAGATCACGGGAAGCCCGGCGGCCATGGCCTCCAGCACCACCAACGGCTGCCCCTCCTGCTGCACGCCGGGAAAGACGAAGAGATCCGCCGACTCATAGATCCGCTGTTTCTCCTCCGCGGTCGTGACCGCGCCCGTGAACGTGACATGGGCGTCGAGGCTGTACCGGTGGACAAATCCGAGGGCCTGCGCCTGCTCCTCAGGCCTGAACCAGGGACCCGCAAACACGAACTCCGCGTCTTTCTTGACCTGCAACACCGAGGGAATCGCCTCCACCAGGATGAACACCCCCTTCGATCGGCTCAAGGTGCCGAAATAGAGCACCCGAAACCGGCGGTGCGCATCGGGTGACACGTGAGGGGCCGACCGAGTCCCCCACGGAATGCCGTTCGGCACCACCGCCAGCCGTTCGGCGGGGAGCAAGCCGGTGAACAGCGGCCGCAGCGAGTCGCCGAGCACGATGACGCGATCGGCCCGGCGGATCACGAACCGCACGAACAGTCGCGCCCAGGCGGACAGGTTGTCGTACCAATGCCTGAAGTTGCTGCCGTGCAAATGCAACACGACGCGCCGCCTGAGCAGCGCGCACGGCAGAATGAAGAGGCTGTCCCGCAGAAAGCCGACCATCTGCTGCGAAATCGCCAGATAGACCATCCGGGGGCGCTCCATGAGCAGCGCCCGGATCATGCGAGACCACTGCCGCACGAAGAGCCACACGTCATAGAGATCCGGCTTGTCCACATGCTCGATTCCCCGCCGGTCCGCCAGATCGACCAGCGTGAGGCGAAACTCGCGGCCCAGATCGGACTCAAGGAGCGCCTGCGTGGCCATGCTGACGCCGTGGTGCGGCGGGGGCGTCGGGCCCATCACCAAGATGCCCGGTCTGGAGTTCACCGTCTCGCCTCCGCAGTCCGGCATACGGATTTCAAGAACCCCACCAACGCGTCCGCGACCGGCTCAATGTCCCACTTGGCGATCCGCTCCGAGGCGGCAGCGATCACGGCCTGACGCCGCTCCTCGGAGAGGCTCAACACCTTGAGGATCGCGTCGGTGGAACCCGCAGCGTCCCGGGGATCGATTCGATAGCCGGTCACGCCGTCGTCGATCAAATCCAAGGTCGCTTGGGTATGGGTGGAGGCGACAACAGGAACCTGCGCCGCCATGGCTTCGCCGATCAGCGCCTCGGAACAGTTCCGGAGGCACGGCGACACCCAGACATCCGCGATCGCAAAGTACCGGTGCAGATCGCCGCGCGGCACCTGCCCGGCCCAGTGAATGCGGCTCCACCCCCGCCGCCGCGCTTCCTCCTCGCGCCTCGCGCGACATGGGCCGTCTCCCAGGATAACGAGGGCCGCCTGCGGGCGACGCCTCTCGATACCGGCATAGATCTCGAACAAGTCCGCGTGACCGCCGGACGGACCGTCCTCGCCATGAGAGAGCAGGATCGGCGACCCATAGTGCGCGCGAAGCTGAAGCGCCTCCCGCGAAATCCGAAAGGTTTCGGCGCGCGCGCTCCAGAGACGCACGTCAACGGGCGCCACGGTCGTCAGCGACCGCTCCGTCTGCGCGCCGCCTCGTGCCAACGCTTCTTGCCCCAGACCGGACCCGGCGAACGCCCGCCCCGTCCAGGCGATGTACGGCCTTCCACGCCAGCGGCAATAGAGCATGGCTCGAATCGTCGACGACGCGCACCCTTCGTTCACGACGATGTCCGGGCGAGCGCGCGTCAGCGCGGCCATGATCCCGTAGTTCCAATGCCGATAGCGGTGTTCCCCTTTTCTCCGGAAATGGAACCCGGGAAGCACCTCCACACCAAGGGAGGCCGAGATTTCGTCGGCAGCATCCTTGCCGAATTCATGCGACATCAGCAGGACGGACACCTCCTCCCCACGCTGCCGCACGGCCTCCAACAGCCTCACGCGATCGGACGTCAGCTCGTCCGTCAGGAATACGATCCTCACAGGCTCTCCGCGCTTAGGTTGGGCTTTCGTAGCACGAAGGCCGCCAGGGTCGCCGCGACTTTCTGGTAGACCTTGTCGCAATGGTAATGCCGATTCCACGCGAACAGGCGCGAGAGCAGCGCATCCCCCCAGACGACCGGCGTCGAATTGTAGACCTGCGCGATCCCCAGCCGGCTCAGTCGGGAGGTCGCCGCGAATCCGCACGGGGCTTCGCGCACGATGACGAATCCGGCCTGCCTGAGAAAGGTCCGGAACAGGTGGAGGGGAATGCCCCGCTCGCGCTTGGTCAGACCGGGTCTGGGGCGCCGCCAATCGCCCATGGACACAATCGGTTCCCGGAGAAGGGCGACGCCTCCCGGAGCCAGACAGCGCCACATTTCCCGGATGACGGTGCTGACGTTGGGGATGTGATGGAGGCACCCGAAGCAGGTGAGCAAATCGAAGCTGGCGTCGACGAACGGCATGATCCCTGTCGGATCCGGCTTGACGTACCGGAGGGGCACTCCCCGGAGCGTCCCTCCCGGATAGGCGTCGGAGGGATCAAGCACCGTGATGTCGCGAATCCGATCGACGATCGGCAACAGCTCGTGCCCGTAGGCGCCGCCGACACTCAGCACGTGGCGGAATACGCGGTCCGGCAGGAACCGGAACCCATGAACCCGATTCAACGCATGAAATTCATATTGATAGGTCTCCGGCCCTGTCGCCCAGATCGAGGCGAATCCCTCTTTTTCATCCTCGAACCATTCCAGAATTTTGGGCAGCGGCAGATCGTCGCCGTAGAGACGCTCCCCGGAGAAGTACTTTCGCATGTGGACGTCGGCTCCCGGATCGTCCATGACCGACACCTCGCTCATCTGACCACGCCCCCGATCAGCGGGAGTCGCCGACAGACGTTCACATCCTCTTGCTCCAGACCCAGAACGAGGAGGCCCGCTACATAGCTGCCGAGACACAGCGCGACCTGTGCGATCGCTCCGACGTGAGGAACCGACCAGCGCAGCGCCAGAACCAGCGCGCCGGCGGCGAAGGCCGCCCCTGCGGGTTTTGCCAAGGCCGGAGGGAAGGGACGGATGCCGACCAGCCGGGCGGCCTGCCAGGTTCGCAAGCCGTTCATGAGGAGGAGGCCGATGACCGCTCCCCAGGCCGCTCCCATCGCGCCGAATCGAGGAACGAGGGCGAGGCAGGCCAGCACTTGGACGAGCGCGACGAGAAGGAAGTTCCACATGACCCGGCGTGCCTGACCTGCCCAGAGCAGCAGGTTGTTGGCGCAGGCCGTCACGGCGTTGACCAGATGTCCGACCGCAAGAATCGCGAGACAGCCGGTGCCGGCCTCGAAGCGCTCGCCGAACATCGACAGGATCCGGTCGGGAAACAAGAGCATCATCACACAGACGGGAAGCGCGAAGACCGCGCTCCATCGCACGACGGTTCCATACAAGAGGTCGGCCTGACACCAGTCGGCGGCTGCGACGCGCTCCGAGAGATAGGGCGTGGCAATGGATTCCACACAGCCGAGAATCATGGTCAAGCCCGTGGCGGTCTGCAAGGCCGCCGCGTACACGCCCACATCCGACGCGGACCACCAATACCCCAGAAGCAGGAGGTCGGCGCGATTGGCCACGCTGGCCGCCAGCAGGGCGACGATAAGCGGGGAACTGAACGACAGGATCGCCCCGGCCTGTTGGCGCGCGTGGCCGGCCGGGGGAGTCCGGCGGATGAGCCGGCGAAGCGGAATGAGACTCAGCAGCACCGATCCGCCCAGCGCCGCGACGGAGGCGGCGACGGCTCCCCCCACGCCCCACCCGAACCAGACGAGTAGGAGCGTCACGCCGGCTTTCAGGATCGGCTCCGCGACATACTTGATCGCCGTGCGCCAGGCGACATCCTGCAAGGCCTGCAAGACGGCGATCGCCACCGCGGAGACGGTAAAGATCGGGATGCCCGCGGCAAACCACCAGAGCACCGGTTCCAGCCCGTCCTTCACGAAGATGGTTCGGGTCAATGCCGGAATGGAGAGGGCGAGACAACAGGCGGCGCCCAATCCGAACCCCAAGGATAAGAGAAGCGCGGCCCGCACCACGCCTGAGATGCGGTCGTGGCTCCCCTGCGCCTTCTGATCCGCCACGAACTTCAACGCGGCATTGTCCACTCCCGCGATCGCCAGCACCGTCAGAATGTTGAACAGCGCCAGCCCCAACGAGAACAACCCGAACTCATCGGCGCCGAGCAGCCGCGCGAGGAGGATGCCGTAGAGATAGTTGAGGCCCAGTCCGAAGACCGTCCCCGAGGCGAACAGCGCCGTGCCCTTCGCGATTCGATCGAGGTCCGGCATGTGAGGCGTCACGGTCCCGTCGCCTCCCGACGGACGGGTCACCGGAGTCTTCATGGATTCGCGCACGATCATGGCGTCTGAATTCGAAGATTGAGCGGCGCAGAAAGCCGAAACGGCCCCTGCTTCGCGTTGGCAATTTGATCGTCGGACAGCCACTTGTACATATAGACGGCCACGCCGGTATTCGGCCAGCGGTTGGCGATCAGGCTGATCGTGTCGGCAAACCACCGGCCGTCCCGTGAGAAGAACTCGTCCTTCGAGCGCATTTCGTCGTAGGTGGAGACACTGGAAATAATGACCGTCAAGGCGTCGGGATTACGCAGCCGACCGCGAATGGTATCCGTCAACGTGACGTCGATGTTCCGGTAGTAGTCCATCCGGCAGAGGATGTCGACGAGCCCCGCGTTCTCCCAGGCGATGCTGTTCTGTCCCTGATCCACGCTCGCCTGCAACGGAATCACGTCGGCGCTGATGACGAGGTTGGGCTTCAAGGCGCGCACGCGCTGTGAGATGTCTCGAACGAGCGCCGTGACGTCCGTTTCCTGGTACTCCACCAGCGTCGGCACCCGCCCGAACGTCAGATTGAATTGGAGCGTGTCGGCTTGAAGATTGCGGCCGTACCGCCGCTGATAATCCGCCTGACAGAACTCGCTCGTACACAATCCCATGGTGCGCACAATGTCGAGATTGATCCCGTCGACGTCATACTTCGCGACCACCTCGGCGACCAGATTGGCCATCAAGCGCCGAAACTCGGGCATGTGGACGTCGAATGCGTATGGCGGCGTCCCCGGCGGAGCGAATTGGGGCAGAATATCGCCTTCCCGCAGGACGAGATTGAACCAGGGATGCACTTCGATCCCCATCGCATGCGCGCGCTCGATCAGATACTTCAAAGGATCGAAATTCTCCTTGGGGGTGGCCTTCAGCCAGAAATCCCAGTCAGCATGCTGCGACGGCCAGGTGGTTCCCCGCCCATGCCAGACGATGGGCATAAAGACGTTGAAGCGCGCATCCTTGATCCGCACCAGCATGGCATCGGCTTTCTCCCTGGTCGTCCAGTCGATCCCCTCCTCGGAGATGATGCGCTTACCGGCGAAGGTCTTCCCGCTTGCCGGCGCCGGGGCCGGCACGGCAACCACCATCGACAGGCAGACGGCCAAGATCACCCGGAGCCGAGTCATCGGAAGCCTCCTTTTCCCCTTGCTCGAACCGCGCCTGCCGCCCCTCACTTGACGCCCTCCACGATGACCGCCCGCTCGACGCGTTCGGCCAGCTCGAGGAGACGGATATCTCCAAGGCGACTGTCGAACGGCGCTCGCGCATCCGCGGCAAAGCCGATCTCCCGAAGAATGCCGACCAGCGTCGCCGTGTCGTACATGCATTGATGAGGGAAATGAATCAGATGCGCCAGCCGGCTCCGGATGCCGCTTCCGCCGGTCCCGTAGAGGACGCCCAGCCGTTCGACGAACTCATCGGCCCGCACGGCTCCCCTCCGATATTCTTCAACCAAGACGTGGAGGTCCGGCACGATGATCCTGATCACCCCGCCCTTTCGCAGCACCCGATGGCACTCGCGGAGAAACTCCCGTCCCTGCGCCCGCGTCAGATGCTCCAGCATGTGCGAGCTGTACACGGCATCCACGGACTCCCCGGCCCAGGGAAAGGGTCTCGTCAAATCATGGACGTAGATCCGATGATCCCAGCTCAGCTGGAAGAGCCTGAGGCGTTTGTTCAGCGCGCGAAACAAGGGCATCTTGGCCAAACGGGCGCCCACCGCATAGTCGACGTTGACCCACCCGTCATGCACTTGTGAGCCGCAGCCGAGGTTCAGGTTCATCGTGGCCACCACGCAGGCCCGGTCAGCATGTAATCCCTATAGCCCGGTCCAGTAGGCCAGGGTGCGCGCGCCGCCGGCCACCCGCACCTGCCGCTCTCGCACGCTGGTCATCCCGACCGCGCGGCTACCGTCGAACGCGACCCAGACCATCCGCCCGGGTCCGTCCAGCTCCAGCTCCAAGGCCGACGTCGCCCCGTCCGTTTGACATCGAATCAGAAACAGGGCCCGGACCGCCGCCGCGTCCCGGTCGTCGGCCCGTCGAGTCAGCACCCGGACAGGAGCCGCAGCGCGGCCGTGCGATTCGGCCGACGTATCCGGCGCCTGCGACATCACGGTCATGGCTGCCACCGTCCCGCGCTAAAACAGGGTGTAAATAAACGGCGCCACGGCGGACCCTTCCGTCAGCACCACCAGCGCGCCCAGCATGAGCAAGAACACCATCATGGGCAGCAGCCAGAACTTCTTCCGTTCGCGAAGGAATCCCCACAGCTCCCCGGCCAGCTCATGCATCCGTTCCCGCTCCTCTCATTCAGTACTGATGAAACATGTGCGATCCCGGCCGCGGCGTCCGAACGACACGATACGGCGTCTCCGATCGTCCGAACCGCCGGCCCATGGGATCTTTCCCGGCCAATCGCAACACGATCCCGATCGGCGTGACCAGCGCGTAGAACCCGGCGGCCAGGATGATGCGGGTGTTGATCCAGCCCAGCCATCCGCCGATCCACATCCACACCTGATGCAACGGCCGGAGCCATCGCGGACAGGCCGCCCCCAGGACGGCCAGCAGCAGGCCGAGGCCCAGCGGCCAGGGTCGCGGCGACTCCCCCCGGATCAGGAGCGGCCAGAGGGCCAGGAGGCCGCACGCCCCGCCCATGAGCAGACCGAACGAACGGAGTTCGTTCGCGCCGGGGAGGCCGCCCTTGTCATGCCCTGGTCGCGCCCATCCGCCCATGGCGTCAGTCCAACTCGAACTCCGTCCGCCAGTCGCGGTCCTCCGCGAGCGGCGGCTGATCCGCCTTGGCCAGGACGCAATCCTCCAGCACCAGCAGGTCCATCTCCGTCCGCATGAAGCAGCGATAGGCATCCGCAGGCGTGCAGACGATCGGCTCGCCGCGGACGTTAAACGACGTGTTCACGATCACGGCGCTGCCCGTCCTGCGCTCGAAGGCCTCGATGAGTTTGTAGTATCTGGGATTGGTCTCGCGATGGACGGTTTGAATCCTCGCGGAGTAATCCACGTGCGTCACCGCGGGGATGTCCGACTTGGGGATATTCAACAGGTCGATCCCCCAGAGCGCGCGCTCCGCCTCCGTCATCGCGCGGCGGCGCGACTCGCGCACCGGCGCGACCAGCAGCATGTAGGGACTGTCCGCATCCATCTCGAAGTAGTCTTTGAGCCGTTCCCGCAGCACGGACGGGGCGAAGGGCCGGAACGATTCGCGGAATTTGATCTTGCGGTTCATGACCGATTGCATCCGGGGACTCCGGGCGTCGCCGAGAATGCTGCGCCCGCCCAGCGCCCGGGGGCCGAACTCCATGCGGCCCTGAAACCACCCGACCACCTTCTCGGCCGCCAGTTCCTCGGCGACTCGTTCGAGGAGGGCCGATTCATCCAGCCGCACATAGGGAGCCTTGACCTCCCTCAGGAAGCGTTCGATATCCTCGTTCACATACGACGGACCCAGGTAGGCCCCCTTCATGGCGTCGCGGTGGCCATCCACCCGCCGAGGCCGATTCAGACATTGGTGCCAGGCGGCCAAGGCCGCCCCGACGGCCCCGCCGGCGTCGCCGGCCGCCGGTTGAATCCAGAGGCTCGTGAACGGACCTTCTCTCAGCAACCGCCCGTTCCCGACGCAGTTCAACGCGACGCCGCCCGCCAGACAGAGGTGCGGCGAGCCGGTTTCGGCGTGCACGGTGCGCGCCAGGCGGAGCATGACTTCCTCCGTCACCTCTTGCACGGAGCGGGCAAGATCCATCTCCCGCTGCGTCACCGGCGACTCGGGCGCCCGCGGCGGCCCGCCGAAGAGATCGTGGAAGCGATCGCTGGTCATGGTCAAGCCGGTGCAGTAGTTGAAATAGTCCAGGTTGAGGCGAAAGGTGCCGTCGGCGCGCAGGTCGATCACGTGGTCATAGAGGGTCTGCGCGTAGGTGGGCATTCCGTAGGGCGCCAAGCCCATGAGCTTGTATTCCCCCGAGTTGACCTTGAACCCGGTGAAATAGGTCATGGCGGAGTACAGCAGGCCGATTGAATGCGGGAAGGGAATCTCCCACAGCGGATCGAGCCGCCCGTCACGCCCCCGCCAGACGGAGGTCGTCGCCCATTCGCCGACGCCGTCCATGCACAGGACGGCGGCATCCGAAAAGGGCGACGGATAATAGGCCGACGCGGCATGGGACTCATGGTGCTCCGCAAACAAGATCGGCGGCACGGCCGCTGGGTCGCCTCCCGCCAGCGTGGCCAGTTGCTTGCGGAGGCCCTCCTTGATGAAGAGCTTGTCTTTGAGCCACACCGGCATGGCCGTCCAGAAGGAGGTCAGCCCTCGCGGCGCGAACGACACGTAGGTTTCCAGCAGCCGCTCGAATTTGACCAGAGGCTTCTCGTAAAAGACGACGGAGTGGACGTCGCGCAGCCCGATCCGTCCTTCCTTCAGGCAGTACGACAGGGCCTGCGCCGGGAAGCGGGCATCGTGCTTCTTTCGCGTAAAACGCTCTTCCTGGGCCGCCGCCACGATGTCGCCGTCACGAAGCAGGCAGGCCGCGCTGTCATGATAATAGGCGGACAGGCCGACCAGATACGTCGGGCCTGGCCCGCGCCCGGCCGCATCCGTCGCGTTGTCGGCTCGTCGATCCATGGCTCAGGTTCCCTGTTGCGGCGGCGGCGCGGGCTGGTCGCGCCAGAATCGCTCGTGCACGAGGGACGCCAGAGCGTCGCCGATCAGGCGGTGCGCCAGCGGCTTGGGATGGGAATCCTTTGCATAGGACAGCTCGCCCGCGGAACGGTCGCCGTAGATCGCCGCGCCGACATCCACGACGGTGACCGACCGGGGAAGCTCGCCTACAGCCTCGCGCGGATAGTTCGCCACACGGCGCCCCTCCGCCAGCACGGGCATGTTCAGAATCACCAGCGGGATGCCGCGGCCGTCCGTCTCCCGCGCCAGCGCCCGGATCAGCGCCGCGGTCACGATCCGCTCCTGGTCGCTGACGCGTTCCTGCACGTCGAAACTGATGCGGTGTTGCTCGGCCAGCGACTGCACGAAGTAGGCGGAGAACCGATTGCGGATGAGATTCACCAGATGGGAATGTTGGCAGAGGAACCCGTACCCCGGAATGCGGTACAGCCGATCTCGGATTGCGATGGCGGGGACGAACTCCCCGGATTCCCTGACCGGCTCGCCCTGCTCGAGCCGGAAGAGACGTGACACGACATTGTTGTACGGATCGTTCGGCCAGTATCCGAGCAGGACCAGATCGGGGTGGTAGCGCACCCCCACTTCCCGCAGTTGGATGAGCTCCTCGGCCGTGCCGAAGCCTGAGACCCCCATATTGAGGACCTCAACGGGCCTGGTCGCCGACAGGTTCCGCTCCAAGACAGCAGAGAAGGTCTCGCCGTCCTCGACCCCGTGCCCCAGCGTCGTCGAATCGCCCAGCGCGATGACGCGATAGACACCCGCCGGCTTCTCGATCGCATATTCCCGCGTGCCGCGAAACCCCTGGGAATTGGTCGAGAACCCGTGCCGGTACTCCGCGACGATCATCTCGCCGCGCACATTCCCGATGTTCTTGCGGATGCCGTAGGGAGTCGATTCGACATAGCGCGGGATGATGGGTTGCGGCACCAGGACTCGAAGCAAGATCTCGCCGATTCCCGCGACAATGACCAGCGAACAGAGCGCCAGGGCGAGATTGACCGCCCAGCTCTGCCAGGCGCACCCGAGTTCGGACCGCTCGACGTCGGACGCGATGATCGATGGCGAGACCTCGCTCATGGATGGTCTCCCGCCCACCATCGCGCGAGGGGATGCCTGTCGACCGATCGGCTGTCCCGTCGTTCCGTTGTTCCGGCGACCGCCTCCTGCTCCGCTCCCGACCCAAGAGCTGACTGGAGCGGGCGGGCCCGCCCGACCTCTTCTCCGGAGAGCCCCGCGCCCGGACCGATCTCGCGGCCGGACCGTCCGGTCGTTTCGTCCGGCGATCCCCCCGACCGGCTGGCCGGAGGAGCCGGCTGCCACAACGATTCCCGCATGCTGGTGGAAACAGGCTGCAGCACCTGCGCGTGGAGCAGCGTCAACAGCAGGAGGCCGGCCAGGAAAAATGGAAGGAACAATCTCATCGTGCGTCGCCCATTCACTCACCTCTCACGGTCACATCGATTCCGGGGACGACACGAGGGTGTAGCGACGGCCGCCCGCCGAGGCGGGCTGGAGGAGGCCAAACGCCGGGTCTCGCCCCGCCTTCCGTGCCGCCTCGACGGCGGCCGCAGACGGCTCGAGCGCCGGGTCCGCCTGCGCCAGGCGGAAGCTCAACCCGACCATTCCCCAGACAAACCACTGATAGGACGAGTAGGCGCTCGGCACGAGGCCGATCGTATCGATCATCCACATGAGGTAGGCCATGAGCGCGCCGACGCGCAGCGGCTCCACCCGCTCCCGCAGATTCATGGCCAGGCGATACCCCATGGAGCCGAGCAGACAGAGGTAGAGGCCCAGCCCCAACACGCCGCCGTGAAACAGCATCTGGAGATAGTCGTTGTGCGCGCCCAGCGCCGGATGGCCGCTGCCGAAGACCTTAGCCAGGAGCGGGAAGCCCTGCCACTGGTCGAGCATCTCCTTCCACCCGAACCAGCGACCCGCGAACGTCAGTTTCGTGTCGACCGTGCCGGTCAAGGCGCCGGCCTCCTTGTAAAAAATCTTCGCGATGTTGCCGGCGAGTTGGGGCGAATACCACAGCGCGCCCAGGGTGGCGGGCACAATCAGCGCGACCAATGCCGCGGTTTTCCGTTGCAGCAGCGTCCAGCACAGGGTCCAGGCCAGCATGGTAAGGAAGCTCGCCTTGCTGTAGCCGCGCACCATGACGACGACGCCCAGACCGCCGTACGCCAGCAGAGAGGCGCGCAGCGCCGGAAGGCCTTTGGCAAAGAGATCGAAGTAGAGCAGGATGGCGAGCATCGTCTGCGAGACGTATTCACGCAGGTTCACCCCGTCGTGCCATAGGCCGATCGAGCGGACCACGCCGTTGGATTCCTCCACGCGCCAGACCACGCCGGTGGCCATTTGATAGATTCCCACACCGATCGGGAACAGACCGGCCACCATCAGGGCCATGAGCAGGGATCTGAGCTTGCGCTGGTCGGCGAAATAGGCCTGCAAGAGGAGAAACCCCACCAGGCCGTTGATATGGCGGAAGAACACGTTGGCGCCGGCCTCCAGGTCCTCGGTGGCGACGATAATGAGGGAGAAGCCGAGCACGTTGAGACCGTAGAGGACCCAGATCGTCGGCAACGAGAGCGGCGGCTCCTGCTCGCCGCGAGACCGGAGGAGCAGATGTCCCGCGACGATCACCGGAACGAGCCCGCCGATGAGCGGCAGCAGCGTAAAGCCGCCGAGCACCGGCGAGTCGAACGTCGCGTCGATGACCGGCTTGGCAACGAAGAGCAGCAGGACGCCGGCGGCCGGACTCATCACGAGCGCCAGCAGGACGATGCCGGTGAGTCCGATGGAGATGGTGAGCAGCATGACGGCCCGCCTTACGCCGACAGATCGGTGAAACGCGGACGCGGGCAGCGCGCCCGGACCCGCCGGCATGCCGCCGCGCCCAGGGCCGCAAGGCCCGATCCGAACAACCAGAGCGCCCCGGGGATCGGCGTGGCCATCGGCGAGCCGGCCACCACGGCCGTGCCGCGCACCGTTACCACGCCGACGCCGCCGGATTGCGTCTGAGGAATGGCCGACGAGACCGGCGCGCCGACGCCGCCATACACCAGCGCGAACTGCCGTTGCGGCAACTCAGGCATGATGACCGCTTCGACAAATGGTTGCGGCAGCACGCTCTGCGCGGTGAGGCCCAACAGGGGCGACGCCGAGGGCTTGGGCGGCAACGGCGCCCGGATGATGCTGCCGAAGATGGGACCGAACTCCACCACGCCGCCTCCACTATCCAACGGAGTAGCCAAGGCCACGGGATTCAGCGTGGCACCTTGGACATTCATCCCCACCCGATAGGGCACCCGTTCGCTCAAGGCCAACTCCGTCGAGCGAAAGGCCAGGTTGCCCTCGGCGCCGTACGCGACCACATCCACGACGGACGCGCCGGCTTCCAACGTCAGACCGAGGGCCGTCACGACGGCCGCGAGCGCCAACCGCGCGAGAGATCGCAAACGAACCACGTTCCACTCCTCACTTTTTTCACTTCTCACTTTTCACTTCTGCTTTCACCTGTTCCCACCCATGATCGCGCAGCCTACCCTACCCGCCATTAGAGCCACGTTAGCCTTCTGTTACATTCGTATTACAAACACCGAGGCCCAGGAGGTCTCCCCCCTGGGCCCCGGGTACAGACCCACGATGCGCCCCTCACCTGTATCCTCTCCCCCTCAGGGGAGAGGGAAGGGGGCTACGAAGCTTTCCGGCGGGCCAGCCGGGTCAGCCCGACCAGGCCCGACCCGAAGAGCCAGAGGGCGCCCGGGATCGGCACCGCGTTCTGCACCACCTTGCCGCTGAAGCCCACGGCATCTTCGGGCGTCAGCGTAAAGGCGAGCACGGCCGACATGGTGACGCAGGGCGAGCCGCAGACCAGCGAGCTATCGGCCATGAAGGTCGTCCCGCCGGTCCCGCTGGCGATGGAGAAGAGCGTGCCGATATCCACGTTCTTGGAGATCGGCGCGCCGCCGGCGTAGAGATCGAACGAGGTCAGCATCTTGGCGCCGGGCAGCGGCAGGGCCGGCTGCACGGTGGCCCCGTTGTTCAGCCCATCGGTGAGCGTCACGCCGAGTTCCGCGTGCGAACTCACGGACCCCAGGAGATTCGGGAGCAAAGGGCTGTTGAACGCGAAGGAGTAGGCCAGCGGAATCCCGGCATTGTTGGTCGCGCTGGCGGAGAACAGTAACACCGGATCGGGAACCGCTTCCGCGCTGTGAATGGTGAAGGTGCTGCCGTTGTTGGCAAAGGACGTGGCCGTGAGGGGTCCGGCCAGGGTAAACCGGTCTTGCACCGCGTCGTAATTCCAGTTCGGCGTCACGTTGATCGCGTCGCTCCCGATGGTCACGGTCATCGTCGGCCACGGCGGAGTCTCCACCGTCACCGCGAAGGCGGGGCCGTTCCCCGCGTGAGTGACAAGGGCCGCCGACAGGGCGACCGTCATGCCCAACCATTGTTTGAATGTGAGACGTTTCAGTTGTGATCGTTTCTTGGCCATGCTGACTCCTTGAGACGGGCGAGACTCCTTCCCGTGGTTTCAAGAACTTACCGTTTGAATCGGTTCGCCATTCTGCCGACCCAGGCCAACCCGGTCCCGAACAGGAGCGCCGCGGCGGGCAGCGGCACCGGCGTCGGGTTCGGATTCGGCCCGACCCAGTGGGAATCCCCTGCCGGATTGACGTTCTGCACGTGCGCGGCCATCAGAAACGGCCCCGGGGATCCCCCCGGCCCGGGGACCGATAAGTGCTGAAAGTGCGATTCCTGAAGATTGCGCGATCCGCCCAAGGACAGGTCGAAGGTCAGGGTCTCGCCGAAGGCCAGAAAGTGGCTGTTCTTGAACGCGATCTTCCCGTCGAAATAGCCGTCGCCGTCCGCCTTCAGGCTGCTGAGGGTGGAGGACTCGCTCGGCGCCAGGACCGTTTCATACTTGCTCGACGACAGCGTAGCGCCGTTGACCTTCACGTTGCTGAACGAGAGATCGTCCGGGTCCTTGCCGAACGAGTCGCCGTTGAAATTGAAATAGAGGCTCTTGAACTTGCTGCCGGTCAGGTTGTTGAGAATGCTGAATCGGATGTTGTTGCCGAGATCGGTCAGCGTCACCGTAGCCGGGGACGAGGCGAGCGCCCCGACCGGAATGCTGAATTCATAATCGAGCTGATAGGTGGCGGCGGATGACACCGCCGGCTGTCCGGCGACCAGCGCCGCGGCCAGCGCGACGGTCAGACCCAGCCACTTCTTTGGTAGTCGGCGGCGGGCGGATGTAGAGCGTGGAGGTGCTTGCATGGGTTCAGCGCGCTCCCTTCTTGTCCGGATCCGGCTCGCAGGGAGACGGATCCGGTCTATCTTGTGGAGATTCTCGCTACGGGGACGCAGCGGCCGAGGCCGCCGCGTTCCCCTGTGACAGACTTAGACGGAACGGCAGCCCCGGGCGAGCCCGCCCAACCCCGCCAATCCGGTGGCGAACAGGATCACCGCCGCGGGCGCCGGCACGGGCGCCGTCTGCGCAGTCCCTTCGAGCGTAAACTCCGCGGTCGTCATGAACTGGACCGCGGGAGAATACAGATGCACCCAGGAAATCTCAAAGGCCCCGGTCGTCGGGTTGTAGCTGCCCGTCGCCAGGTTCGGCGCCTGCGTGCCAATGTTCAAGGCGCCGTTGAGAAAGGGACCTGCGATGCTCGCAAACAACCCGTGGAGATTCACATTGATGGTATTCCCCACGGTTTCCCCGGTCGGCACCGGCAAGGGATTGCCGAGGTCCGGCCCGGGATGCGTAAAGATGCTGAAGGTATGCCCATCCAAGGTGATGGGATTGAAGATATTCGGCGGCGGCTGGTATTGCCCCATGATCAGCAGACCGGGTTGCGTGAAGTTCCCCCCGACATGCACCGGAGGCGCGCTCCCGACATGCAGCGTCAGGTCGATGCTGCCGCCCGTGAGATTCAGTTGCGTGACCGTCGCGGCTTCGGCTGAAGCGGCCCCCAGCCAGCCGGCGGCCAGCGCCACCATCGCGAACAACCCTGTTCTGATTCGATTCATCCGTCTCATCGTTCCTCCCCTCTCACGTTCAACGGGACGTGGGAAGGATGTGGGTGACGGGCGGGGACAAGTTGGTCCCCGCCCGCTTGCCGTCATTGCCCTTCTTCCTGCTTACTCTTCACTTCTTCTTTCTTGCTTTTCACTTCTCACTTCTCACTTCTCACGACACTCTTAGTAGGCGTTGTTACCGTCGCCCGCCGGCGTCGTCTGCGCGTTGTATCGGCACCCGGCGAAGGGCGCCGGCACCGCACTCAACACCTTCCACTGCATTGGATCCTTGGTGTCCACCTTGCTGAGTTTCAGGGTATTCGCCGAGATCCAGAATTCGCCAGCAGGGGCGATGCCGATCGTCGCCGGATCTTGCGCGGTGCTGAGATAGGCCAGCACGAGCGTTTCGAGATCGGTGTTGGCCGTGTTGTCCTGATTGGTGGCCGTACCGGCGCGGCGGTTGAACCGCTGCCCGGACCAATAACGCCACCGACCTTCGATCAGATCACACTTCCGCAGATTCGTCTCCGTAAACCAAGCCAGCGTGCCCACCGGGGAGAGCGCGGCGGGAGAATAGGACCGGTCATAGGACAGGAACCCATCCATCCGGACAATGTACCCGCCCGGCGCGCGGACGGTCGTATCCGTTCCATTTTTCGGCGGGGCCAATGTCGCGAGATCATTGGCCTGCTCGCCCTCCATGTAACCGATCGCATTGGGGTGGGCAAACCGGTTGATGCTGGTGGTGTAATTGCCACCGATGATGTCGCGGATATCCTGCGTGCTGGTCCCGAAGATATTCCCGCTCGGCGGATTGAAGGTGTTCATCGCCGCCGTGCTCGGAGGAAGTCCGGCAGTGCTCTCATCGGCAATAATCATCACCGTTTCATCGAACGCGGCTTTGGTTCCGGAGTTGTGCCGTCGATGGGCCGTGATGGCCCGGTTGGGTTCCGTGGTGGTCAGCAGCGGCTCGCCGGCCGCCGGCGTGTCGCCCACATTCTTACCCACGCAGGTCGCGCGGCCGTCGACCGCATCCACCACGCCGGGGCTCGTGGTCCAATAGTTGACGTTGAAGAAGCAGGGGCGCACGACGCCCAGACCGAGTTGTCGCCAATCGCTGACCCGGTCCGAATAGAGCGAATTGACTTGGTCCAGCGAGAGATTCACCACCCGCCCGGCGGACAAAGTGCCGGTCGAATCGGGCCGAACCAGGCCGTTGCCTAGGACGATGGCAAAGGGCGTGACGGCTGTCACATCGCTCTGCGCGGGCGTCGGCAAACCGGCCGTGCAGTTGGCCGCGCCGACACCGGGACCGCACTGATGGAAGGCTGCCGCTTCCACGTCGGACCAACCCACGTTGAGTCCCTTCGCATCGGCGGTGTTCGTCGTCACCCCGCCGATCGTCTGTACAGGGCCGTCGCCGAGACATCCGGTATTCTCCAGGTAGATTTTACCGTCGCTCGGACGGGTCTTCTGGACGTTGGTCACTGAGCAGTTCGGGACCAAATGGTTGAAGAAATTCATCTTGGAGGCGTTCTGCAAGATGTCCTGCGCCACCTTGCGGACGCCGTCGCCCGATCCGGTCGCGGAATAGGCCATGACCACGTCGAAGGTCGTGCCGCCCACTGTCCGCTTACAGGTCCAAATGAGGATCTTGCCCGAGGTGATGATGCCGGACTGGCCGGTCACCACCGCATTGCCGTGCAAGGCACCGTTGATAAAGAGCTTCGGGATGTTGGGGTCCGCGAAGCTGGCTCCTGGATTGCAAAGGCTCAGAGGCACGTCCGTCGCGAAGGGCGTGGCCGCCGAAGCGCCGCCAGAATACATTTCCAAGATTTGGGCCTGGGCCGGAGCCGCCATGGCCGAGGCCATGAGCAAGCCCGCACAAGCGCCAAGGATTTTCGTCCTGGTCTTCATTAGGGTTCTCTCCTTTGTTTCAGCGTCACGAGTTTCATCTTACTTTTCACTCCTCACTGCTTACTGTCCTTACTAGGCTTGCTTCCCCATCGACCGGCGAGCCACACCCGCCAAACCGATCAGGCCCGTACCGAAGAGAACGACCGCCGCCGGGACCGGCACCGGGCTGCCGCCGACGGTCAGGTTCAAGCCCCCGTTACCGTCTTCCACGAGTTGAGCAAAACCCATGGCCATCAACTGCGCCTCACCTGGATTCGGGTGAAAATACGCCGAGTCAGTCAACAGATGCATGTCGGTGCCGATGGGGGCGGCGCCGGACACCATCGAGGTCCCACCCCAGGAGCCGTTCCCGCCAAAGAAACTGGAAAAGGCCTGGTTGGTTCCCTGGTTGGCAATGTGAATCGGAGCGGGACCGCTGCCCAATCCGATCATGTTGCCCATCTGGCTGCTCATGGCGCCGAGATTCAGAAATTGCAGTTCAGCCGTAGTCCAGTTGGCAATGGGCTTGATCGAGCTGAACTTGACTTCATGGGGAAGGAAGGCAAAATCCGGATCCAGCGAAACCAGCGAAAAAACGGAATATCGCAGCGGGGCCGCAGGGGTCCCGGCGATGATCGGATCGTTAAGCTGAGCGCGATCGGTCGAAGCAATGTTGAATACATTGCTCGCGCCCGCCGCCGTCAACGTGTTGGCGTTGCCGAGCACCCGGAGATACTCCTTGTTGTTGCCGTACACGGCCAAGACCAAGTCGCCGACGTTGAAGGTCAAGGCCTCGGCGCCCGGCACGTTGAGTCCGGCGATGGCGCCGGCCAATGCCACGACGGCGGCCGCCTTCCGGAGTTGTCGCTGCACGAAAAGACGCATGTGGGATCCTCCTCTGTGGTTCATTCGATTCCAACTGCCTGCTGTCGGTCGCTCACTGCCCGATGTTGCACCGTCCTGGGACCTGCCGGAGTCCATGGCCCCGACGGGCCTGGCGTCACCTCCTTTTCTACATCGTCTCCATGATGGATGGTTGAGGGATGGTTCGGTCATCGCTGTACGATCTCGCTCTATGCGTTCTTGCTCAACTTGCGACTCGCTCGCTGCTCACTGCGGTTCTACCGACCCATCATTACGATTGCCTCAGCGCCACCATCAGATGGAGTAAACCTTGGCTCAATTGTTCAGACTGTTCCCATCTTGCGATGGGGCCGACGCAGAGCATACCCCGCCACACTTACGGTTCGACTGTTACATCCGCCTCAGGATGGCCTTGGGCGGGGGTTACCGAGGTGTTAACAGTTGATAAGGGTTGTGGGGTGAACGGTGAACAGTGAGGAGTGAAGAGTCAGGAGTGAGGAGTCAGGAGTAAGGGGTGAACAGTCACGAGTGAAAAGTAAGGAGTGAGGGGAATGGAGGAAACTGTGAGGATTTATTGTGGGAGCCAGAGCGAGCGGATTCACTTCCCTTCTCACATTTACTGATCACGGATCACTGATCACCTACGGCAATGGCCGGCTACGTCGGCGGGAAGAACTTCACGACGACCGTGCGATCCATGCCTTCGGGCGGCGGGCGCACCTGCGTCACCTGGGAGAGGGCCTGCAAGGCCGATTCGTCGAACAGGGGACTGCCCGAAGAATTCACGAGCTGATAGTCCAGGACGCGCCCCTGCTCGTCGATGACCAACTGGCAGAGCACGGCATACTCGATGTCCGTGGGCAGATCGGCCGGCTGCTTATAGTGCTGTTGAATGGAGGCCGTCAGGAGATCGATATACCCGCCGAACTTTCTGGCCTTACCGATGGCGAAGGGATTGGCCGATTCCACCTGGGGCTGCGGCCGCGCGGCGTCGGCTTTCACCGGCTCCGGGGGCGGCGGCGCCGCGGCTTCCGGCGGCGGAGGCGGCTCGTTCTTCTTCGGCGGTGGCGGCGGCGGTTCTTCCTTGGGCGGCTCCGGCTCGGGCGGAGGCGGCTGCTCCTCCTTCTGCTTGTTCATGTTCAGCTTGTAGACGCGGATCATCTCCTTGCCGAAGTCGGTCGTCGAGAGCCAGTAGAGCCCCGCCCCCATGGCCACATGCACCACTGCCACATAGACCAGCGTGGTTCCCAGCTTGCTCTTCTTTTTCTCGAATCCCTTGTAGCCGCTCATTGTGGGCAGTGGAGAGTGAAAATCGGGCGGAGTGATCAGATGAGCTGGGGAGTCAGAGTGATTGGTGATCAGTGATGAGTGAGGAGTGAGGGAAACAGATGGCTCTCACGTCGCCTCCATGCTCCCAACTGTTTACGGCTCAGCCTTCACACCTCACTCCTTCCTGCCCCCCTCACTTTTCACTTCTCACTTCCTCTGCTCCCCTTCGCCCATCGGCTTCGTGGCGATGGCGAGGTCTTCGATGGGAATGCGCTGGAGCACGTCGAGGACCGCCACTACGTATTTGTATTCCGCGCCCGCGTCGCCTTTCAGCACCAGAGGGAGCTTGCCGCCCTTGGCCGCCTTCAGATCCCGCAGCAGCTTCTCCAGCTCGGCCACCCGCACCCGCTCTTCGTCCAGATAGACCTCCCCGTTCTTTTTGACGGAGACGGTCCGGGTCGTCGTCTCCATCTCGGTCTCGTGGGGGGTCGATTCCGGCAGCTTGAGCTCGATGCCCTGCACCATGGCGGTGGTCGTGATGATGAAGATCACCAGCAGCACCCAGGCCAGGTCGAGCAGCGGCGTGATATTGATGTCCGAAACCGCTCCATGCCCTTTTCGTGAAATGCGTCGCATCTTGTTTGGGTAGTGATCAGTGATCAGCGATCAGTGACTGACTGAGACAACGTCCGTCAGCCGCCGATCTTCCTCTCATCTCACCATCCCACTCCTTTTTTTCACTCATTACCCCTCTCTCCTCACTCTTCACCCCTCACTCCTCACTTTTCACTGTTCACTCCTTACCCCCTCTAATGTGCCGCCACTTCCGGCTCCGGCTCGTCGCCGCCCCGGCCGAAACTCAGGCTCTGCTCCTCCAGGCTGTCCCAGTCCTTGGGGCGCAGGTACTCCGTCGCGATGACCGTTTCGATGTGGGCGCCGAAGTTGTCCAGCTCCATCGTGATCGCCTTGGTCTTGGTGACCAGGAAGTTGTAGCAAAAGAGCGAGGGGATCGCGACCATCAGGCCGGCCACCGTGGCGATCAAGGCCGAGGCGACGCCCGGCGCCATGGAGGCCAGACTGGCCTGTTGCGCCCGGCCGATGCCCGAAAAGGTATCCATCACGCCCCATACGGTCCCTAACAGCCCGATGAAGGGGCCGCCGCTGATGGCCGTGGCCAGCACGATCATGCCGGACTCCAAACCGACCGCCGCCTCCCCCAAGGCGCGCTCGAGGGCGATGCGCACGGCGCTCAGGCCATGTTGAGGGATTTTCTCGCCCCAGCGGTCGAGCTGGGTCTTCAGCTCGTCGATGCCGGCCACGTAGACTTCGTGCATCGGCGAGCCCGGAAACTTCTGGCCGCCTTCGTAAACCACCAGGGGGCCGCGGCTATCCGAATAGGCCTTCAGGAACCGCCGGTTCCACTTTTTGGCCTTACCGAGTTGGCGGAACTTATTGATGATGACGGTCCAACTGACCAGCGAGAAGAGCATGAGCACCGTGATGGTGATCTTGCCCTCCAGCGTGGCGTGCTTCAGCGCAAATGCGATCCCGCCCGATGACATGTCCATGGGAATTCCTTTGTGATCAAAGTGAACAGTGACCAGTTGTCAGTGATCAGCGATTGTGATTAAGTGATCGAACAGCACGGGGTGAAGAGTGAACAGTGCAAAGTTGGGAGCATGGAGGCGAATAGCAATCTGCTGCCTTCATCCCTTACTCCTCACTCTTCACTGATCACCAGTCACCGATCACTCCGCCTCCTCGGTTCATCACCCATCACTCTTCAATCACTGATCACCAATGACCGATCATTCCGTTCTTCACTCCTTACTCCTCACTCTTCACTCCTTCCTGTTGACGTCATTGCACGACCGGGGCCGGGGCCGCCTTCTTTTCCTTCACGTCCACCTGGATGGTGACGCCGGATTTGAGGCGGATCGGCTTCTTGGCCAAGGCGGACTTGGCGCTGCCGGGCTTATTCGAAGTCGTCTTCGTCTGGGCTTGCGCCTGCTGCGCCACCGTCTCCTTGGCGGCATCCGCCACGGGCGCTGAGTTGCTGGCCGTGGACGCCGTGCTGGCCGTCGAGGACGAGGTGGCGGCCACGCCGCCGGTGCTGCCGCTCAAGCCGCCGCCGATTGATGTGCCCGAACCGGTGGCGGCGCCGCTGGAAGAGCTGGTGCTGGTCGAGAGCGCGAAGGCGCCCTTGAAGCTGTTGGAGGTATCGCCCTTGATGTCGCTGGCATCCACCTGGATCTGTCCTTCGATCACGCCCCCTTCCAGACTCAGGTTCCGCGCCGCCGAGAGCGTGATCTTGCGTCCTCGAATCCCCGCCGGCGGCACGCGCACGTCCAGACCCGTCGCCCGCGTCCGGATGGTGATGTCTCCCAGTTTCAGCGGAGCCACAAAATTATCAAAGATCTTCTCAAACACCGGCTCGCGCTCGGCCACGAGCGCCTCCAGTTGCTTCGCGAATGCGCTGCCGTCGCGGCCCAGGAACGACATTTTCACGAATTCCGCCCGGACCGCTTCCATTTGAGGCGTAAAGAACTCCGGGAATCCCAAGGTCTGGAAATCCGGATCGTTGTTGTGGAACGTGAAGATGCCGCTGGAGGGGACCTGGACGGTCGTGTCGATGAACAGGTCCTGGCCCGTGTTGGGATCCTTCACCGGCTTTCCGTCACTGTCGAAGACCTGCTCCCGGAAGTTGAACGTCACCAGTTCTTTCTTCGATCCGCTGCCGGCGTTCACGCTTCCTTCGGTGGAGGCGATTCGTATATCGCCGCCCTCCGGCGTCCGGGGATCGCCGAACGTCCCGATGCGGGACAGGTTCACATCCACGTCGCCTTTGGCGCGAATGTCGATATCTCCGCCCCGCAGGGTGACGATCCCCAGCGGAATCGTGGGACTCACCAGGGCCACGTTCGTCCCGACGCTGACTCTGCCGCCGACCGGATCGAGCAGGGAGACCTTGGTCGCCTCCACCAGCACAAGCGTCCCGCCGTGTTCAAACACGATCTTGTCGCCGAACTGAATGTGCTTGCCCTGGCTGAGAAGCGGGTTGACCGCCTTGCCCTCCAACTGCAAGGGCTTATCGCCCAGGAGGATTTCTCCCTTGATCTCGCTGGTCGTCAGGATGCGCTCCTGGCCCGTGAGGACCACCGGCAGTCCGGCGATCCTGACCGACTCTTCCAGCGCCACCGCCACGTGGGTTTCCAGCACATCGCCGCGCAGCATCGAGGTGGTGCCGATTTCAGTAAAGGTCCGCGTGGCGGTATTCTTCGGCACCGCGACGCCGGGCGGCAGCGAGTAGACGGTCCGGACGTGCAGTTGCCGCTCGCCGTCGACGATCCGCTCCGTGGCCTCGGCCAACAGCGGGGTGCCGTCGATATCCGGCGCCGACCGGCCGACACCGTCGACCACGGCGGTCTTCCCCAGCCCATGGATCGAGATGCGCGATCCGTTGCTGGTCGAGATGCGGGATTGGGTCAATTCCAGATTGCGGCCGACTCCGATATCGACCACGCCCCGAGGATCGCTGTCCGTGCTGCCGGTTCGATTGAGCAGGCTGACGATGCCTTGCCCATCGGCCAGGTTGAGGTCACGCCCGACCTTGACCTGCGTGACGCCCGGTCCGAAAATCTGAAAGGCATTGAGCTCCGTCCCCACACGGGTCATGTCCCAATCGCGGGCCACCTCGACTGTGACGGCCGGGATCGGCTTGCCGTCGGCATCGACCCCCAAATCATTGGCCGAGACCTGCAAGTCCACTTGCCTGATATCCCTGCCGGATGTGATCTGCGTTTGCTTGTTGAGCGTCGGCGTGGCAAGGTCCAAGGCCAGGCCTGTGATATCCCCGGCCAGTGTCTCCAGCTTGACCGTTCCCGGGGGGTGCGCAGGGACATTGACTCCCGGCTGCTTGACGACCTGCACGATGTCAGCCACCGTGTTAAAGTTCCCCTGCAAGGCCGATGGATTTTGGGAGCTGAGCTTCACCAAGGGGGGCGGCCCCGGAATCTCGATGAAGGGCTGGGGCGGATCGGGTGGCGGCAATTCTCCCGGAAAACTCGGGAGAAAAAACCGGCTTGGCGGAATCCACGCAGGGTCCGGCGTTAGGACGGTCGGCACGGTGCCCTTGATGTCGTTTCGAGCCGTCAACTCAATCTTCCCGCTCAGGGAAGGCCAGAAATCGAGGTTCTGCTCGATGATGAGGTTCCCCTTCCCCGGCTCGGTGGAAAGCGCCGTCGCGATGAAATTTCCCGGATAGCGGGCCAACGCTTCCCCCAACGTGCCGGTCGTCAGCCTCGGTTTCAGGTGTACATTTCCATGCGTCGAGACAGCCCTGATGCTGGTCGAGGGATCGATCGAGACTCTCGAGTATTCAGCGGTTTCCACCAGTCCGCGCTCCGAGACGGGTCCCAAAAACAGGTCTCCTCCGGCCGTGACTGCAATCTGGCCCTTGTCAACAAACATCACCGTCGGCGCTTCGGGCGTACCGATCTGGCCGCCCGCGGTGACCGTGGCGGCGCCGTCGGACAGCACGAACCCGGGGCCCCGATCCGCCGTGGCGCCGACGATATTGCCCTGTTCGGCGCTCACGACAAGATTCCCCTGACCCATGAGCACGATGCCTTGAAAGTCTCCCGGGGCCGGCGCCAGCATCGAGGCCATCACGTCGCCCTGCGTTGCTTTGACCGTGATATCCCCAGACCCCGTCGTCTGAATCTTTGTGCCTTGCCGCAGCGTCACATGGCGTCCTGCCGTCAATGAGATGGTCCCGCCCCCGAGCGTCGACAGATAGGAACCGTTTTGCATCGTGATGTCCCGGCCGGCCTGCGCCACAATATCCCATCGGGAGCTAAACCCCAGTTGCTCGGCGAAGGGGGCGAACGACGGGTCAACCCCGATTTGCGCAGCATTCGTAAATGTCAAATCGTTCGTTGCCAGGAATTGGAGCCGGCCTATCTGCCCTTCGGACAGCGTCCACTGCGGTTCAAACAGGAAACTGGCGGCCGCGGCGATTTCCAGATGGCCATCCGGACTCCCCTGATCGGTGATTGTAATCTCTTGAAGCCCTTGGAACTCGCCGAAGTCCGTCACGCGTCTCGGGTCGATCAGCAGCCGGCCGCCGGCATATCCCTTCTGCGCCGTGGCGCGGATGAGGCCGGCATTCGTCACGTCCCTCGCGCTCAGCTCGACGAAGCCGCTATGGCCGCCTTGCCGGCCGCCCGACACGTCGACGACGGCGCCCTTCTCCACGACCGTCGCGCCCGTCGCCTTGTCCGCCACGGCCAGCACCTCGCCGCCATGCGAGACGCCCTGCTCGGCGCCCTTCGCCTCCGTCCGACTGCCGGTTTTCAGTGTGACCTTGTCCGAGGCGAAGAGCTCGATTTTTCCGTTGCGCTCGCGCGCGCTGTTGGCCTGGGCCAGCCCCTCTTGGTTCACCACGCGGCCCGCGAGGGTGATGCCGCCGCCTTCGGCGATCAGCTCCTTGAGATTGACGGCCTGTCCCGCCGGCGCTTTCACCTCGGCCAGCAAGCCCCGCCCGTCGGGCCGATCCGACAGGTACACCGTGCTGCCCGCCGCCAGCGTGATCTGCCCGTTGGGCGCCTTGATGATGCCGCTATTTTCGACGTTCGGCGCGAGCAGGTAGATGCCGCCCGCATTGGCTTCGAGCGCGCCGGCGTTCTTAACCGGGCCGCTCGTGGCCGGGCCTTCGAAGTGCAGCCGGCCCGCCATGAGATGCTCCGTCGACAGGTGCAGCGACGACGCGGTGAGGCTGCCGACATTCACCTGGGCCGTCGGGCCGAAGAGCACGCCGTTGGGATTCAAGAGGATGACGTGGCCGTTGGCCTCCAGCCGGCCGAAGATCTGGCTCGGATTGACATCGAAGATGCGATTGAGCGCGATCGCCGAACTGTTGGGCTGGATGAAGTGCGCTACTTCGTCGTGCGCCAGATTGAACTCGCGCCAATGGAGCACGGCATGGGCCGTGGCCTGCTGGATGGTCACCTTCTTGGAGCCGACCCCCGACGCGCTGACCTCGCCGGCCACCACGCTGAGGCCACTGGGCGCCGCCCAGGCCGCACCGGCCATGAGCCAGAGCGCGAGGAGTCCGGAGAGAACCACTTCAGCCGGCTTGGTCTGTCGCCTCATCACCGATCACCAATCACTCGTCACTCTGCTAGAACGGTAGCTCGATCAGGAAATGGACAAAGGAATCATGTTTCTTCGTGACCGTCGCGTCCCGCAAGGCGATGGCCTGGTCGAGACTGATATTGAGCCGATCGGCGAACTTGGCCCGGATCCCGGCCCCGGCGCCTTCGAGCACGAAGACATCTTGTTGTCCCGGCTGCGTATTCCTGACCCACAGCGAGGCGTGCTCCCAAAAGGCCACGGCTCGCACGTCGAGCCGGTAGCGGGGGTTGAACGGCCGATCGAACGGAATGGGCAGCGCGGGCGTCGTCACTTCGAGTTTGGCGCGAAAGGCATGGTCGCCCAGCGATTCGTTCTGCACATAGCCGCGGACGGTATCGAAGCCGCCGGCGAAATACTGCTCCGCCGGCACGAGCGGCTCGCTGGCCCATTGGCCGTCGACGTGCGCGAGCACTCGAAAGTCCTCCGGCAGCGCGTGGTCGCGTTCCACTCCCGCTTGCACGACGGCAAAATTTCCAGTCGCTCCCACGCGGTTCCCCGGCTTGTTCACCGGATCGTTCGGATCTCCCGCAAAATCCTCTTTCTTCCCGCCGGGAATCATGCCGGCCACATAGCCCTTGGCCGTGGCGAAGGCTTTCGTGAGTCCGAGGGCGTCGGTCCGAAATCCGTTATAGCCGATCGACAGCGGCGTGTACTGGATGGGGCTCAGCACCACCGCGGTACCCAGGTTGCCGGGAAATACGGCGGTCGTTTTTTCCAGACGCTTGTAGTCCGCGCCGAGCGAGAGCAGATGCGTCGCCTTGGGATCGCTCGCGATCGGAAACGAGTAGCGGAGGCCCGCCACCTTGGCGTTCCCCGCGACGGCGATGTCTCCCGGCGCCACCGGCAGCGTGCCCGCCGCCAGCACGGAATTGCTCTCCACGATCGAAAAGTAGACGGACAGGTTGTGATCGGGCCACCGGATGGGCGCCACATAGCTGAATCCGTAGGACTGCACCGCCCCCCAGTCGTCCGGCGTCTGCGAGGTTTGCAGTGTGAGGATATGATCCTTGTCGAAGAGGTTGGCGTACTGCACTTCGGCCAGGATGCGCTTGCTCGGCGTCGTGAGCGGTCCCCGATTGTCGCCCGTGAGTTTGGCGTGCAGCGGCAGCCGGTCTTTGACTTTCAATTCCACATCGACGGTGCCCGGCTTCTTGCCCGGCTTGAGCACGGGGGCGACCTTTCTGTCCGGATTGCCGTTGGCGGCATCCAGCTCCTTGACGATCGTCGGCTCGTACATGAGCGTCCCCGCGCGGAACGACGGCAGCCGCGACAGGATGTTCGCAGTGGAATAGTGTTCGTTGCCCGTGACCGTGACCTCCGCCAGCCGGCTCTCCACGACGTGGTACCGCACCATGCCGCTCTCCACGGATTGTTCCGGCAGAGAGACGAGCACGGTGGGATAGCCGCGATCGCGATAGATTTTTTCCAAGGCGACGCGGGCCTGTTCCAACTCGCCGGCCGTCACGTCCTCGCCCTTGTACTTGGCGAGCGCCTGATCGATCTCCTCCGCTGTCAAGATCGTATTGCCCTCCACCCGGATCTCAGTCACCGGAAAGGCCAGCTCGCCGTTTTTCATGCGCCGCGGCGGCGGTTCGGGATTCGAAACCGGCGGCGGGGCTTCCGTCCCGGGCATCGTCCCTGCCGTCGGCGCCGTACTCCCGGCCTCCGCGGGCTCCGCACTCTGTCTCGGCGACTCCACGCTCGGCGGCGGATTTACCGCCCCTTCCGGCATGGTCGAGTCCGCCGGGGGGGGAGATTTTTTCGAACGCTTCGATGTTCCCGCGGCTTTCTTGCTCGGGGACGGCGCCGGCGGCCTGTCGCGATGGTCCGCAGCCTCCGTTGCGCCGACGGCGACCAATCCGGCCAGAAGGAGCGAGACGATCGCGATCCCTTGACGCCTCATCGCCGGCCGTCGCCTCATAGCCTTGCATTCGCCGAAGCCCGATCGCGCACTTCGCGCGACCCGACCCAGACCAGGCCGCATGCACGTCCCACCAGGCTGCACGGCCGTCTCCACGCATGAGTCCACACCCTCTTCCTCGAACGTGCTGACATGTTGGTGGCGGTGTGTTACGGACGGCTCAAGGGGCGGGGTCCCACTCGTAAATTCCGGATCCCGGGCAAGAGACTCGAAGGGGACTCCTTCATGCCCCACATGAAGTTCTGCCGGCTACTTGAAGTGGTACCCGATGCCGAAGGTCAGGTGGGTGATCTCATACGTGCCTTTAAGGCCATAGACCGGGTCATTCAAGTTCACTGTCGCCCGGTTGAACTTATACTCCGAGAAGGCTGCCACGCTTTCGGTCAAGAACCACTTCATGCCGGCCTGCGCGTTGAGCCCGGCGGTGAGAGCGGATTCGTTCACCGACCCGGAGGCGGAAAAATGGAAGAGCCCGAGGCCTAGGCCCGCGTAGGGTTGGAATCGGCCTGATCGGTACCGCGCGACGGCATTGGCCGCAAACGTGTTGACTCGCAACCTGGCCTCCCCGAACGATTCGGTCTGATTCGTCGTGCTCGTGGACGGAATGCACGACACGGCCGGCGGAACGATCCGACATTGGTTGATGAAGAGCGAGGTGTTGATCGACTGGGTTTTGATATTGGGTTGGGTGCTGAACGCTTCGAACTCGGCGCCCAGCCACGGCAGCTTGAAATCGTTAAAGAAATAGCCGACTTTCGCGCCGAACATCGGCGACTGCTTGAGAAAGAGATCGGAGCTGCGGAAGTTGTTGCTCAGGAACTCCCCCAGCTGAGTATTGGGCGGGCTCCCGTATTGCGCTTGGGCTCGGCTGTCGCCCAATCTCGGCATGTTCACGTTGCTGAGCGAGCCGGCCAGGCTGATGCCGCCATACCCGGCCGCGTACCACTCGGCGCGACTCATGGACGGTGAACTGATGACCAGCCACGCCGCCAGGCTGAGGACCATCCATCGGCTCTCGTTCAGGCATCCGGTCTTCAAGGACTCCCCCTAAGGTGTAATGTCGTTTTTCCGTCGAGTGGCCTATGCTCTCTCAACTTAATTTCCGGGCTTAGTCTTGTACTCGACGCGCCGTTACGCGGAGATTAAGCCACGGAATCGCCCATGTAACAATTGCTGAAACCCGCTGTTTGAGCGGATGTTCGCCCGTCGGACCCGTTGCGCCGCCGGGGCAAAAGGGCTACGATTGCGCCTGATCGGATCAGGCCGGTCATCGATCATGGAACCGGAGCGTGTCCTTATGTCGCGCCGTCTCTACGCCGCCGCTTTTCTGGGAGTCTCGTCGTTCGTGGCGGCCCACGCGATGACGGCTTGGATCGGAGAGGCCTTGCTGGCCCCGACGGTCGCGGCGCCCGCCCCATCCGCGGCGGACGAGTCCGTCGCCCCGACGAGCGGCGGCGCGGACCAATGGATCGGAATTATTTTGAGCAGCGGCGTCTTTCCGCTCCCCACCGCCGCGCAGGCGGCGGCG
>FKKE01006925.1_pt2 | contig 47249 bp, 37 predicted proteins | sample 1106331 | NCBI WGS metagenome assembly FKKE01 (sample SAMEA3931202, study PRJEB13176) | freshwater metagenome | biome: Drinking water system; feature: drinking water; material: freshwater | place: China | collected 2013-02-06
CTACGACGAAGACGACGGCAGGGGCAAGGGCAAAGGCTGAGATTTTTTTAATCAGTAATCTTTGCCACTGCCTTTGCCGCTGCCTTCGTCTTCGCCAAGGTCGCTGCCTTTGCCCTTGCCGCTGCCTCTGCTTTTTCCCTACCAACTGGTGACCCCTACGGGATTCGAACCCGTGTTTACGACGTGAGAGGCCGTCGTCCTAACCACTAGACGAAGGGGCCGCGGTAGATGACCTAATGAGCAGCGCCGACTTTCTGTGGATATTTGCGATCGAGTATCTGATTCCACTCAGCGAGCTGCTTCTCTGCTTTCCCCATGGCAGCTTTGGTGTCGCCTTCCACGGTGAGCTTAATCATCTTATCCCCTTGCTGAATGGCGTTTACTACATCTTGGCCGCTCACTACTTTGCCAAAGACGGAGTGCTTATTATCAAGCCACGGTGTTTCCTTATGGGTGATAAAGAATTGGCTTCCGTTTGAGTTTGGCCCCGAATTTGCCATCGAGAGAATCCCTGGACCACTGTGTCGGAGTGATGGGTCGAACTCATCGCCGAAGGAATATCCTGGGCCACCGGTGCCATTCCCTAATGGATCCCCACCCTGAATCATAAAATCCTTAATTACCCGGTGAAAGCTAAGGCCGTTATAGAATCCGCGATTAGCGAGATTGATGAAGTTTGCAACGGTAACTGGCGTTTTGTCGGCATAGAGCTCTGCCTTGATCGTGCCTTTACTCGTCTCGATGGTAACTGTTGGATTTGCGGCCATGACCTCTCCTGAGTTTAAAATTGCGGCGATTGCTAATAGGAATCCGCTTAATTGTTTGCGCATGATGGAAGTACCTCCTCGGGTGAATCTAATGCCTACGTTCCCGGATAACTCACGACTATACTGTGCGGAAATGCGGGCTCCGCACTTCATTTATCACTAGTTCTGACGAAAGGGTAGAGTTTCGGCGGTTAGTTTTGCGCCAGTGGTGCCAAGCTGGTACTATAGTTGTGTAGGTAAGAAACCACACCCACTAGGCTAAGGTGAAGGTGTCTTCGAGAGACAGTGACCTAGTGGGTGCAAACCCTGGATAACCCCGCTAAACCGAATTCCACTGCTGAATCATTCCTGGAGCCGTAGTGACAATGCGGTCCGTATGACGGATGTCGTCATAAATTCGCTTCAGCCTGCGTCGTAACATCATTCGCGAACGGTGCAAGCGTGACTTCACCGCCGGGACCGAGAGATTTAAAATTTTCCCGACCTCTTTATTCGATAACCCATCAACATCGCGCAGGATGAACACGGCCTTATATTCATCGGGGAGACGCGAGATCGCGCGTTCGAGCGCATCGCGAAGTTGCCCGTTAAACAATCGTGAATCTCCGTTCGATTCGAAATGTGGCTCTGGGCGTCGAGCCGCCGGGATGTGCGGATAGACGTCATCGAGCGGCACGGTGTTCTGGTGTTTTCGTTTGCGGAGCTTCATGAATGAAGCGTTCACGGTAATTCGATAGAGCCAACTAGAGAATGCTGACTTTCCTTCAAAGCCAGGGAGTTTGCGATAGAGTGTGACAAAAACGTCCTGGAGCACTTCCTCTGCATCCTCAGGGTTCTTGGTGAGGCGTAGCGCAAGATTGTACGCCTTCGTTTCATATCTTGTAATGAGTTCGGAAAAACTTTCGGAGCAACCTACGCTTAAGAACTGCTCAATTAACTCATTGTCCGACAAACCAACAGCGCTCATAACCTTTCCTCCATCGAGAAGAACCTAGCCGCGCACCCTCAGGGATTACCTATGCCTATTCCCTGAGGCATCAGGCGTTGAGGGAACAAAAATGTAACCCTCAGCACAGAAATGTTTGTACGCGATTTCTCAACCCGAGTTGTCACAATTTTGTAAAAAGGATTGATCAACTTGTAAAAAACCTCACCCAAACCAACCCGATCAGGTGTTATCTGATCGATTCAATTTCCGCCGCGCGAAGCCCGCGGCCAACTACCGACTCTCGGCAGTACCGACTATTGTAGCCAGAAACTCAGCCGTGTACCTACCGATCTTCAATCTTTCCGCACGCAAAATTGCTATGGCTCTAGCGATGGTCTCTTCGAGCTGGTCGTTAATAAGGAGATAGTCAGAAAAGCCGGAGGAAATTAATGTGGAAAACTCCTGCTTTGCGACCTGAAGACGCTTTGCCATCTCGGCTTTGCTCTCCTGGTTACGTAGGCGAAGCCGCTCCTCGAGGGTCTTCAGATTCGGAGGGGTGATAAAAATAGTAACGACATCACCTGGAAATTTCTCTTTGAGCGCCCTCACCCCCTGGACATCGATATCGAGGAGGAGGTCCTCACCCCGCTCGATCGCACGTTCGATATTGAGCGCCGCTTCCGTGCCGTACCAATGATCACTAAAGGTGGCGTGCTCAACAAATAGCCCGGATAGCTTCCGGCGTTGAAACTCCTCATCCGAAACAAAGTAATAGTCCCGCCCCTCCACTTCAGTGGCGCGGGGTTTTCGTGTTGTTGTTGAAATCGAAAGTCGAAGTCCACTCTCACGCTCAGCAAGTGCTCGGCAGATGGTCGACTTTCCACTGGCTGTCGGCCCAGCAAAACAGAAGAAAATTGTTCGGCGCACGCGATGCTCCTCGTGAGCTCCCATACTATTCAATGTTTGCAACCTGCTCGCGAATCTTTTCCAATGCCGCCTTCGCATCAACAACGAGTTTCGTCGTCAATTGATCCTGAGTCTTTGACCCGATCGTGTTCACCTCTCGACCAAGTTCTTGGAGGAGGAATTCCAATTTCCTGCCAACGGCACCGCCGCTGCGGAGGAAATCCTTCGCTTGTGTAAAATGGCTTCCGAGTCGAGCAAGCTCCTCCGTCACATCAGCACGATCGACGAGGAGCGCTACCTCTTGGGCTATCCGTTGAGAATCAAATTTGAGATCTGGTTCGAGCTTTTGGATCCGCGCGCGTAGGCGTTCCGACATTGCCTTTGAGATTTCAGGTAATCGGCCGCCGATTTTCCGGGTGATTTGCTGAACCTCACCAAGGTGCCGCTCCACCTCCCGTTTCAACGCCGCCCCCTCTCGCTCGCGCATCTTTACCAAATTATCAAGTGCACGCTTCACGGCGCGGAGCAATATCGGTTGTTCCTTGAGCGGACTTGCTTGCGCTGGGACGAACTCGACAATTTCCCGCCGGGAGAGAAGTTGTGAGACTCCAAGTGGGAGCACCTCCCCGGGCTTCACCCCAGCGATACGACTCCCCTCATTGAACACCTTGAGATATTGCCGGAACACATCCTGACGAAAAACAAGCTCGAAGGAGTTATCGCCCGACGTCGTTCGATAAACAGAGATTTCAATTCGCCCACGCTCCAATCGGGCACGGACTAATCGTTCAACTTCCTGCTCAAACGGAGTGTACAGCGATGGCAACTTACAGGACAGGTCAAGGTAACGGTGATTCACCGACTTCATCTCGACCCGCACTTCGACATCTTTCGCGCGCTCTCGCGCCTCACCAAAGCCAGTCATGCTGTTCACACGCCCTGAAACTCGCGTGGCTCGATCGCTCATCCGATCACCTGATGAAGTTGGTCGCGGGTAATTGCTACTGTGCCGACCTCAGCAACAACGATTCCTGCTGCGATATTAGCGAGTTGTGCTGCTGCTTTTGGGTCTGCTCCTGAGGCAAGGGCAAGTCCAAACACCGCGGACACCGTATCACCAGCGCCCGAGACATCGTAAACCTCCTGCGCTCGGGTTTCAATTTCGTATGCTTGCTCACGACCGTGATCTCCGGCGACGAGCACCATCCCATCCTCGCCCAAGGTGATGAGCACCATCTTACAATTCCACTTCTCGACAAGTATCTTACCAGCCGCGATTGCGCGTTCCCGATTGGTGATTGCAATCCCACTCGCTGCCTGTGCTTCACCACGATTTGGTTTAATCACCGTCGCCCCAGCGTAAAGCGAAAAATTCGGCGCCTTCGGATCAACGAGGAATGGAATAGGTTTCCCGAGCGCGGCGATGCACCCACGGAGATTCTCCATCACTGAGGGAACAATCACCCCTTTTGCATAATCCGAAACGAGAACACCCTGAGCTTGCGAGACGGCACGATCAAACCCGTTCATCATCTCGCCGACGATTGGTGACGAGATCGGCTCGGTAATCTCGCGATCCACCCGCACGACCTGTTGCGCATGGGCAATCACACGAGTCTTGATCGTGGTCGGCCGTGTCCGGTCAACCACAACACCGGAGGTATTCACCCCAGCGTCAGTAAGCATTTTTACAAGTGTGCGACCTGACTCATCGTCCCCCACCACTCCACGTACCGCGACCTTTGCACCAAGCGCGACAAGGTTATTCACCACGTTCCCTGCACCACCGGGTCGCTTATCTTCCTGTGTGACTTGGACAACCACCACCGGTGCTTCGGGCGAAATGCGATCAACCCGCCCCCAGATGTAGTGGTCAAGGATCAGATCTCCGAGCACAAGCATCGATGTGCCACTGAACCGGTCAGTAACCGCTCGCAGCTCCGAACTCCCGATTTTCAAGGTCTGTTCTCCCCACTTCGCTCGTTAAACTGGTACTCCCACAGCTTCGCGTACTTCATAAACGTGTAGTACCCCTCGGCAACTGCCACAATAATACCAGCGACGCCTTCGCGATAGCCGCGTTTTAACACATAGAATTTAAAGGCTCGAAGAATCGGATTGACCAGCAACATCCACAAGGAGAACTTTCGCCCTAAGCGAAAATCCTCCTTCGCTGAAAGCGATGAATAGGCATGGAGACGCGCGAATTGGTCATCCATGTTTTTGTAGGTAAAATGATAAATCTCCCCGGAGAGTCGTCCTGTCTTCCCCTGGACGATCGGCTTCTCGTGTGGATCGATCCCACCCCAGTGTGCACTAGATTTCCTAAAGAACCGTAGGCGATACTCCGGATACCATCCACCACTTCGCCACCACCGGTCCAAGTAGAACACGACGCGATTCACGTAGTAACCAACTGTTGCGTCGCCTCGCTTCCCTTCGAGATCACGCTGATGTTCATCGGCGAGCACCCGCAAGATGTTTTCGCGAAGCTCAGGCGAGACACGTTCGTCTGCATCAATGTTCACCACCCAGTCGTAGGTCACCGACTCGAGTCCAAATTGTTTCTGATCCCGAAAGCCAGGCCAGGCGCGCTGGATGATTCGCGCACCTCGCTCACGGGCAAGCTCAATAGTACGATCGGTAGAGAAGGAATCAATGACGAGCAGCTCGTCACAGAATGATAAGCTATCCAAACACTCGCCAATGTTGTCCTCTTCGTTGAAACAGATGACGAAGGCAGATACTGGCTTGCGATTTAATGCGCCCGCTTGGGCTGGCGCCTGCCGCTCAGGTTCCGTCAATCGACGAAGCGATACTTGATGATCGTCCATAACGCCTCAAGACCATCCCAGAAACCGATCTTCTTCCCTTCTTCGTAGGTACGCCCTGCGTAGCTGATGGGAACTTCGTAAATTCGTGCCCGCCGTTTCGCCACCTTTGCGGTAATCTCTGGCTCGAAATTGAAGCGGTCCGATCGGATGGCGATGCCCGCGAGTATTTCGCGCCGGAATACTTTATAACCGACTTCCATGTCAGTGAGGTTGAGATTGGTGCAGATGTTGGAGAGCAGGGTGAGCAGTCGATTGACCACATAGTGCCAGAAAAACAGCACGCGATGTGGTCCGCCGAGGAAGCGAGAGCCGTAGACAACATCGGCTCGGCCATCGAGAATCGGTTCGAGGAGTACTGCGTAGTCTCGTGGGTCGTACTCAAGATCGGCATCCTGAACGAGAATGATATCACCATGTGCCATGCCGATGCCGGTTCGCACCGCTGCGCCCTTGCCACGATTCTGAGGGTGGAACTCAACCCGTAAGCCTCGAACTCCGCTCTGTTGAATATTTGCGAGTATGTCGCGAGTTCCATCGGTAGAACCATCATCGACGACGATGATTTCAGAGACACAGCCCGTGCGTTCAATTCGGGAGAGTATCTCGCGAATCGTCGCGTGCTCGTTGTACACAGGAACGACAACCGATAGCCCGCGAGGCGCCTTTTCCCAATTAAGTTCCATAGTTAAGCCCCGCAATCTACTCTGCTTTTTCCTCTTTCGCAACTTCACGCGCGATCGCTGCCAATGCTGCTCGCGGTGGGATGAGTTTCATGCAGAGCGTGCCTAGACCCGGGCAGATTCGACGGTAACAAGGCGAGCACCCGATTGGCGATTGGAGAACTAAATGCTCACTCCCATACGGTGCAGATCGGTGTGGACTCGTTGAGCCCCAGAGCGAGATTACAGGAATACCAACTGCAGCAGCGATATGCATCGGTCCCGAGTCAGAGCCAATGGCCACCCGAACCCGGGAAAACAGCGGCACTAAACTTCTCAGCGTCGTTTTCTCAACGAGATTGAGTACTGCATGCGGCACCTCGCGAGCCAAGCTTGCTCCGATTTCACGCTCGCTTCGCGCGCCCAACAAGAGAGCGATAATTCCGAAACCGCGGTATAACTCGTCAGCCAATTCCACGTAGTGTTTCTCCGGCCAAAATCTGCTCGGCCAGGATGACCCGAGTATAAAAGCAATTCGGTTTGCAGGCGATGGAAGAGAGACATTGCTCCCGTGAGCCTCAGAGGTGAGGAACTCTTCGGCTTCCCGTGATTCCTCGGCTGTCGGTCGTAGCCCGAATTCAAGGGGCTCCGTCGGCGCAATTCCCAGGAGGTCGCCGAAAAGTTGGTAGTGCGCGATCTTCGCTGAAAAGTTCTCGACCCGGGGGATATAGCGATTATTAAACAACCAGTTTCCTTCCTTTGCATTTTTTGGGTGGAAGCCAACGCGAGTCTCTGCCCTGGTGGAGAAGCTCGTGAATCCACTCTTCAGATGTCGTTGGAGGTCGAGAACAACGTCGAAACGCTCACGGCGGAGCTCGCGAAGAAAGGAGATATAGGCCGTAAATCCACGATGACGCTCGAAGACAATGGCTCGATCAATCGCCTCGTGCTTCTCGAGGAGCGGAGCAGAGGTAGGTTCAACTGCCCAGACAAGCTCCGAGGTCGGCCAGGCCTGCTTTATTCGGACGGCGAGCGGGAGCGCTCGGGTCACATCACCAATCGCACCGAGAAGGACAATGAGTACCTTTCGCGGCGCCAGTGTGGCGACGACGTGATTATACTGTATGTTCGCTGAGGCCTGCATAAAACGGTGCTACCACAAGAGTTTGAAAACCGTGCTTCCGCGCTGATTTTGTCCATCTTCGAACGAGTGCGGCTTTCGCTCGTTCGAGTTCTGCTCGATTGACGTAACCACACTTATCGAAGTCAATGAGCGTCACCTGCAAATTCCGCGAGAAAAGCACATTCCCCAGATGAAGGTCTCGATGCATCACGCCTGCCGATAACATCTTCTTCGCCTCAATCCCAGTTCGGTAGCAGAGTTGCGTCAAGATTTCGGTTGAGGAACTCCCCCTTTCCATCTCACGCGCATAGGTGAGTAAATTTGTTGCCTCTCGGATCTCTTCTGTAAGTATCATTCCGCGGTAGAACACCCCGAGTTTTGATTCGACGAGTGCTGCAACGGGTTGTGGCACCTGCACGCGAGCCGTCTGGAGGAGCGAAAGCGCTCGAAGCTCGGCAAATGGTCGCGTGCGCTCGAGCGAGTGCCAAGGGAGCCGGAGGAAGTTGTAGCGCTGGACGAACCGTAACCAGCCGCCGCGCCGGTATTTTCGCGCGATGAATGGAGTACCTTGGTCAACGACAACCCGGGAGCAAGCACCCCTGCTCTCTGAAAACTCTGCCGTGGAGGAAAAATCTTTGTCAAGCAATGAAGAGACGAGCTCTGGCGCAAGGAGATGGGCAAAATGTTCACTGAGCAACATCTCACGCCCGTGCACGTTGATGCTTCTGAATGCGATCGCTTCTCGTCTCGCGGGTTCCGCAATCATCAGTGTAATACCCGTAAGGTAGCATCAATAACCGCGTGTGGTGAGAGCTGCTCCTGACACGCATTCGTTCCGGTGGGGCACCGTTTTGGCCCGTGACGCCCACACGGTCGACAAACTAAGGTATCGAGGCCAACGCATTCGGACCTCACCTGCCACGGGGTATAACCAAACTCCGGAATCGTTGCGCAGTAAACACCAACAATCGGAATCCCCATTGCGGATGCAATATGCATTGGCGCACTGTCGTTCGTAACAAGCACGCGAAGCTTTGCGATGACCGCAGCCGAAGTGACTAACGAGGTTCTCCCGACGAGATTGAGTGCGCCTCCCGACTGCTCAGTAACCATTGCTGCAACTTCAACGTCTTCGGCGCCACCAATGATTACCACACCATAGCCCTTGGCGATAAAGCTTCGTGCAAGCGTTGCAAACCCTGAGATTGTCCAACGTTTTGTTGGCCAAACGCTCCCCGGCGCGATGCCGATTAACGGTTTTGAAACTACGTCTGAGAGAAGCGACTCTGCAACGCTCTGCGACTCAGTAGGGAGCTCAAGACGAAGGCGCTGGTCAAGGGAGCTCGGGTCACGACCAACAGCTTCGAGAATTGCAAGGTTTCGAAGGACTTCGTGGGCGTACTTCTTACGCGAGACGGTTCTTGTATAACACAGGCGACCTGCCGCTTCCCGGAAACCAAAGCGCTCGGGAATCCCAGTCATCTTGAGCAGCAACGCGGTACGCCATGATTTATGTAAACTAAAAACCACGTCGAATTTCCGCTCCCGAAGCTTCTCGGCAACTCGCCGGAGTCCGCTGATCCCACGATCAGCCGCACGTTTGTCAAAAGCTATTGTTTCCGTAACGGCCGGATGGAATCGCACCAAATCAACTGCAGCGGGGGTGGTGAGCACACTAAGCTTTGCGCTAGGGTATATTGTCTGAAGATTATTCCAAACTGGAGAGGAGAGGATGACATCTCCGAGGAAACCGGTCTGTACTACAAGGAGATGCGGAGCGCCCATCGGAAGACTACTGAAGCTTGATTCGATGCGTCGCCTGGGTCTGACGGTTACTCGTCAGGTCTTTAAAAACAAAGATGAGTTCATACTCACCAGCCGGCGCGCCACTGAGGCTCACTTCGATGTTCAGGTAGAGGTCGAATACTGGTTCGGTGAAGGTGTAGTCCTTCCGCAAGAAGTCCTTCTTGCTCGCAAGTACTCCGCCATCCGTCGTTCGCACTTCGAAGTCAACGGCAACTGAAAAAGCGTAGCTCTTCCCATCGGTCTCTAAATCGTAGTGTCTCGGCTCGACATAGAAGCGAAGTGGCTCGCCGAGCTTGTAAACATACGTTTCCCGGGCAGCGATATCGCCAAAAGACTCCGCCTCCCGGGTGACCGGAGTGAAACGGCGGACGGAAAACGCACTTCGTCCCCAGAGTGCCGCCATCAGTCGCTGAGTAATTGGGATCGCCTGCTCGTATTCTTTTGCTTCAATGTGCTTGCGGCACTGTTCCAGGAGGTGGTTTATGTTCGCTTCACCACTTCGCTCGGCGAATGTGTGCCCCGGGAGCACAAGAACTACTGAGCAGAGAAGGATCAGGAATTTCAAAATCGTGCTTCTCATCATAGCCCCAGTTCCTCCTTCAGCCACTTCGCTTGCTCAGCAAGCCCGGATGTAAGCTTCACCGTCGGTTCAAAGTGAAGCTCGTTCCGCGCACGCGTCGTATCAGCGCCAGTATGCGTTGCATCGCCATACTGCCGTGCGTCAAAACGAACATTGAGTTTGCGACCGTCGAGCAACGTTTCGATGATCGTTAAAACTTCGCGGAGGCTAATGCGACTTCCTCCGCCAAGATTATAAATTGAACCAGTAGGAGCCCGCTCGGCAGCGAGAATGTTTGCCGCCACGATATCGTCAATGTAGGTAAAATCGCGGGTTTGCAGTCCGTCTCCGTAAATTGAAATTGTCCCGCCGGTGAGACCCGACTTAATGAATCGATGGAATGCCATATCCGGACGTTGTCGCGGTCCATACACGGTAAAGTAGCGGAGGCTCACCGTCGGGAGTTGATACTCACTCGCATAGAGCATCATCAGATGCTCTGCCGCAAGTTTGGTCACGCCGTAGGGGCTAATCGGCCGGGGTGCTACCTCTTCACGAGTTGGGAGTGTTTCGGCGTTTCCGTAAATACTCGAACTCGAAGCATAGATGATTTTTGTGAGCGATTGTCCCTTACTTTCACGAATTCCTTCGAGAAGCCGCTGCGTCGCAAGCACGTTGTTATCAGTATAAACCGAAAACTCTCTCCCCCAACTCGCCCGAACTCCCGCTTGCGCCGCCTGGTGAAATATCCACTGCACTCCATCGAGAAGCGCCGGGTAATTCAGCTCAAGCAGGTTTGTTTCGCGAAAGGTGAACCGGTCGTATGATCTCGCAACATCGAGATTTCGCTCCTTTACCTCGCGCGAATAGTAATCGGTGAAGCAATCGATCCCGATAACCTCATGCCCCTGGGCCAGTAACGTATCGGCAAGGCTCGAGCCAACGAATCCGGCAACTCCCGTAATGAAGCAACGCATCCGTTCTCTATAGCAGATCTCCGGGAAAGTGACACCTGGAACGCGGAGCGTTGCTCCGCATCAATTATTGGGGGCCTCCTTCTAGCGTCAACCTATGCAGCGAACAAGTTCAGCTGCGATGGCTTCACCCCGGCGCGTTTCGGCAAAAGGAGCTTCTCTGGTGCAAGCATTTTTAGTGCTAGGTAGAGATTGCGGTAGCAGTGTGGGCGGAGCCACCGATACTGTTTATCGCCGACCAATCTTCGTGAAATTGGCAGGTTTTTCAGCCGCAATTCGTCTTCCGGACCGCCGCTTGCGAGGCAGCCAAGGGTAATAAAATCGCCGTGCGCATCAAGCAGGGCAGCAAAGTCCCACGCGTCACGCTGCACCTCTCCGTAAGGGAGAATGGGCGAGACGTTCAGGTTTACCGGAATACCTTGACGACGGAGCCCATCAGCCGCAACAAGTCGCTCGCTAATCTTTGGTTGTCCCGGAGTATAGCGGGCGATTACCTGTTCTAGTCGACTCTCAATGGAAATGACGACAGCGGATTGTCGCTGCAGACATTTGAGTGTCGGGAGCGCCGCTATCACCATCGGCGAGCGAGTTTGAATCACGAGGAACCCTGGTCGGTACCGCTCGAACAGGTTGAGACAACACATCGTCACATCGAACTTGCTCTGAAACGGCAGGAACGGATCACTCGCCGTCCCAAAGTAAATTACCGTTGACTCAAGTCGGCCTTGCTCTCGAAGCTGTGCCAATCGTCGCTCCAAGCCAACTGCGTACCCTTCGCGATACACAAAGTACCGTCCACTGGGGAGGAGATAATCGCGGGTATCGCGGAAACGAAGGTGAAATTGACTAGGATGATACGGAGATACTGGCTCAGCTTCTACGGCCGGGGCTTGCTCATGCTCCGCGGACTCTGCTACAGCGACGTCATTTTCAAGGACGTGCTGTGACATCGCTATCCCGTTCGGATAGGCATTAATTGAGATAATACTTGAGGCTCCTTGATGCCAGGTGCGAGTGAGTTCCTCGGCGTGTGGATGAAAAGGCGCATCTTCAATTCGAAGTGTTGATGCGACCGCTTTCGCTTGACGTGTTGTCCGTTGCTCGAGCCGCCCACCCTCATTTGCAAACGGCCACTCTGCCGCGACAGTTTCGCGCGAACTAAGTTTTGTTATGCTGTTATTCTCTCCCGTCGCATACGCGCTCTTCGTTTTCATATGTGCCTTCCCTTTCAAAACGCGAAAAACAACCGGCTTCCCTTTGCCTCGGATTATAGCGGGTACGGTTTCATTCTTCAACTAGGTTAAAGTTAGGGTTTGGTGAATTCAGGCGTTATATCGAATGTGAGTTCTAGTGAGTGTTTAGGCGGTGATCGGCATCATACAAGATCTGACCAAAAATTCCCGAAAACTCGCACCGGGGACTACGACCGTCTCGGACCCATTTTGACTCTTAACCGCAAATCCCTACTCAAGAAACACCGTCAACCGACCGATATTCTGTGGGATGAAGTGAATTGGCCTCATCAGACGCTGGGAGCTTGTGTAATTGATTCCAGTGATAGGCATCCGGTCAAAGGGGTTTTTGGTGGCCCAGAGACCAACATATATATGGAGTTTGACTGACATGAAGACATTAGCACTTAGAAAATCGGAGAAAGGATCAACCGAACTTATCGTACTCGGTCTCCTTGCAGCATTGATCCTCGTTTTGGCAATTCCGTTCATTCGGAGCATCGGGACGAAGGTTCAGACGAACTTGTCAAACGTAAACACACAGCTTTAATTCGTAAAGCAATTCGTATGAAACAGGTAAGCACGAAGCGGGAACGGCTCCGTAAGGAGAAGGGCTCGATGGAACTAATCGTGGTCTGCTTGCTTGGAGCGCTCATCCTCGTTCTGGCGATTCCGTTCATTCGGAGCATCGGAACGAAGGTTGAGACGAATCTGAGTAACGTGAATACGGCCATCTAGTTTCACCACTTACCGTTTCCGATTAGAAAACGGGACGAACTGAAACACTAAAAATGTTTCAGTTCGTTTTTTTTTGCCCAGGCATTAGTCCCTCTATTTTCAATTCCCTCTCCTGCTCCGGTGCTCTGTTGCTCTGTGCAATATGAGAAGCCTATGCAGCCGCTTCCAACGCTTCATTTTCTGAACAGAGCAACGGAGCACCAGAGCAGGAGAGAAGAAATTTTGATCCGTTTGATAGTCTAAGTTTAACTTACCTGAACCCAGGCCCCCTGGTCCGATCTCTCACTAGAGCGCTCTGTACATCTGATAGTTATTACCGAGGGTTCTAATACGGTTATGGAACAGTTAAACGCCTTGGACATTCATTCGAAGCAGATACTCGCCTGTGTTGATCTCTCAAACCGCGCTATTCACCTCTCACAATTCTCGAATCAATCTCGAGACCGGGACTCACTTTCGCTTTCACTGAGCGAGAGTATCCCTGATTCGGCCGATTCCGTGCTTCGGGGAGCTACGGTCGTTACCTTGGTCGAGACACTCCGTGGTAGCGCCCGCGGCGAGCGTTTAACGAATCTCTCGATCATCCTTGGTTTTCATTCGGATCCGTTCGACGCAGCGTTCCATCGGCTGTCGCTCGCCCTAGAGACCATTGAAGCGATTGTGTCGGCACAACCGGCATCACTTGTCATTCAAACGCGTTCGCCTCTCATTCTCCTCGCGTCTCCTCTACTTCGGTCGAAACAAACAAAGATTACGGTCGTTCTCCCACTTGAAACTCCGAGTGAGAAGTCGCGACGACAGTTCACGCCCTGGCTTCCGAGTATTCCTGAAAGAATCGAAGCAGGAATGGCACTCCTCGAAATTGGTGTGAAGGTGAAAGTCCCCGTTGCCCCACTGCTTCCGTTTACTCAGGTCGATCTTGCTGCGCCGGCTTTTCGTGCTCTACTTCAGCGTTCCTTCTCCCATCTGAGCTCGCTCAACGGATGTGTGCAGTCTTACGCGCGGTCCGGCCGCGACACAACCGAACTTCGGCGACTTCAGCTCCGCCTTGCTCAGGCAGGATACGGGGATTACATCGGGAAACGGGCCCCCCGCTTCCGCGCGTTTGAGGAAACGGGCCAGCAAAGCAGCGATGGGCAAGCTCAAGCCTCAATGTAAAACCAACCATATTACCGTGAACGTGAACGTGGCCGTAAACGCTACCGTTTACGTCTACGTAGACGTAAACGTATACGTAGACGGATTTTCGTCCACGGCCAGGGCCACGTTCACGGGAGCTAAACCCGAGGCGCACTTGCCTTTCAAAGACGGCTCGAGCATGCTCCCGGCTAGGAGAATTATATCCCGGCGATATCCGTCTCTTAATGAGGACAGGTACAAACCAATTGAGCAGAGCTCTATCGGCAATCGTTGCGCTGCTTCTCTTCTTTACTGAAGCTTGTGCTCCAGCTCGAGCTCCTATTCCGCCTGGCACCGTTCCTGCTGGACGTCCCGTTACCAGCGCTGAGGAACAGTACGGTCATGAGGTTCTCACCGCACTCAGCGAACAGTACAATCTTGATTACAATGACCCCCGCCTTGATAATGTTATCGAAATAGTCGACCGCCTGACCCAAGCAGCAGGTGCGGATCATAGCCCGTGGCATGTTTACCTCTTTCGCGCGCCGCAGGTGAAGAATGCTGCTGCGACGCGTGGGAACCATGTCTTCGTCTGGTCAGGGCTTCTTGATGTTGCAAAGAGCGACGCAGAGCTTGCGACAATTGTCTCGCACGAAATTGCACACGTCCTTGCCGGGCACACTGAGCCGGATCCGCAAGAGGAGGTAAAAAAACTCCTCATCGGATTAGGTGCGCTTGCTGCTGGCGTAGCAATTGCCCACTCGACAGGAGATCCGATGATGGGACGAAATCTCGGAGACCTTACGGCGACGTTAGCAAACCAAGTTGGCCAGGGATTTTTAGTAAATCCGTATTCGCGAGAGAAGGAGCTCGAGGCGGATACGATCGGATTCTTTATGATGGCTGACGCAAAGTACAATCCAGAGGAAGCCATTAATTTCTGGACCCGAGCGCAGAGCGATCCGGATTTTGGTAGTGTCCCCACATTCTTCTCCACCCACCCTCCTCCGGAAAACCGCTTGGAACAACTTCGGCAAATGCTTCCCGAGGCGCTTGCTCGTTACCAAGGAATTGCTTCACCACCATCATCGGACAAGGCACGAATTGCTGATGATACGTTCAATTGGAATGACGGAGGAATGACGACTCGCAAGGAGCAATCTCCCTCTCTCGCAAAATCGAACATCGATCAATGGAGAGTGATTCGTCCCCGGGCAATCCTCTACCGCAACCCAGATCGTCAGAGTAAGACGCTTGGCGAGTTTGCTGAGGGTTCGATCGTAACTGTCGTGGAGCGTAAAGGCGAGTGGCTTGAGATTGATTCTCCAGATCATGGCTACCTCGCTCGACGAGATCTCCAACCGATTGACGAAAGACCTTAACGAGGGACAATGTCACGGAAACGGGTTCTCATCTTTGTCGTGTCCTATAATGCTGAGAAAACGATTCAGAGTGTTCTCGGACGGGTGCCACGGTCGCTCTTTGATGAGCCTCGATACAGCACTGACATTTTGGTGATTGACGATTGTTCGAAAGATCAAACCTTTGCCACTGGTTACCAATATAAGTATGCTCACGGCACTCTTCCGCTGACGATCTTGAAAAATCCGCGGAACCTCGGCTACGGCGGAAACCAGAAGCTCGGTTACAATTACGCCATCGCCTGTGGCTATGATGTCGTGGCACTGCTCCACGGCGACGGTCAGTACGCCCCAGAGGAACTCCCGAAGCTACTTGAGCCGTTAATTAACGGTGAGTGTGAAGCCGTGTTTGGGTCTCGGATGTCAGTTCCCGGGCGGGCGCTCGCCGGCGGAATGCCAAAGTATAAGTATGTCGGGAATAAGATTCTCACTCGAGTAGAGAATGCAATCATCGGCGCGTCACTCTCTGAGTGGCATTCCGGCTACCGTCTCTATTCAGTAAAGACTCTTGCCTCTATCCCATTTGAGTACAACGCGGATTACTTTGATTTTGATACCGACATTATTATCCAGCTCTGTGCCATCGGCGCACGAATTCGGGAGCTTCCGATTCCTACGTTCTACGGGGATGAGATCTCGCATGTAAACGGCACGCTGTATGCAATGAAGATTGTTCGTGCGTGTATTCAGTACCGCCTCCAGCAGTTAGGGCTGTTCTACGATCGAAAGTTCGATATCGCGAAGGCGAACTCGTACTATCAACCTAAATTTCACTTTCGGTCATCGCACTCAATGGGGCTCGATGCCGTCGAACCGCACGATAAGCTCTTGTTGTTTGGTTCGGGACCGGCAGAATTGGTGGCCCCATTTAAGAATAAGGCGGCAAGTGTCACCGCGATTGATCAATATGTCACCCCCGAGCTGGAACAGGTCGCTGACGTTGCAATTCAAGGAGACCTTGACGAACTAGAATTCTCGTCACTCCCCCAGCTTGGGAATTACACTAAGATTTTGGCACTCGACGTTATCGAGCACCTGCGTTCGCCAGAGACATTCCTTACTAACGTTCGGAATTCGTTCCCTTCGGGGGCAACGAAACTCATTCTCACCACCCCAAATGTCGCATTTCTTCCGATTCGCCTGATGTTGCTGCTTGGATCGTTTAACTATGGGAAGCGTGGAATTCTCGACATGACGCACACTCGTCTCTTCACCTTTCGATCGCTGAGAAAGCTACTCCAGCAGCACGGTTTCGAGGTAACATCGCTCCGTGCCGTTCCCGCGCCATTTCCGCTTGCATTGAAAAGTCAGTGGCTTGGGCGAACACTCCTTGCGGTGAACCGGTCCCTCAATGTGTTCCTACGCGGAATGTTCAGCTATCAGATTTACTGCGAGGCCCGCCCCCGCCCGACAACGTCTTACCTTCTGGAGCTTGCCAAGCGCGAAGCGCAGTGCGAGGTGAATAAGCAGTTACATTAGCGCCTAGACTCCGCCCTAAGCATCATGATCACAGCGAGTGTTACTTGGATACACACACGTTCCCTTCGTGTGCCCAACTGCGAATCACCGATCCTTTGTCAGTCGTGAAACGAGTTTTACACCAGTACTGGTTTACCGAAGGTGGGACATTGATAGGGACGTACTGAGTCGCTGTTCCGCTGTAGTTGCCGTACGCGTAGCCACCGCTACCGTATACACTTGCCGTGCCAGACTGATACGTATTCATGGGAATAGAATACGAGTACCCAGGGGAGCGAACAACCGACGCTTTAGAATATTCGAGAACGCTCCCACCACTAGTTAATGGAGTAGTCGATGTGGGTGGACCCCATTTCGAAATCAATTCATCGGTTGGATGACCAACCCAGGTAGCAAGAATGGCTTGATACTTCGCTTGCGTCGCACATCCACTGAAAAAGAGACACAGCGCTATCAATACTGCTTTAGAAAACAAGCGCATATCAATTCTCCTCTTATCGTAAACGTTAAGCCAAACCCCGGGACTCTCGCAGAACGGTCATAGGATTTCAAATTTGTTATACACGTCTTGCCTCTCTCCTAGAAGAATACCACTTTGGAACAGGAAAGGGGTCGGTCGGGAGTCATTTATAAAGACTGCCTCAACGATCCAAAAGACTCCCGACCTTTTCTGCTTCTTCAGTTCGTTCGTAATTCTTGGAGAGTGGCAGACCCAAATGGCCTGCACCTGGCCTCTCCAAAACTCCAAACCGTCTATCATCGGGTTGTGAGACTATATCGCTTAACGTTCTTTCTTACCGTTGTTCCATAGATCGTCGTAAAGCTTATGAACATCGGGGAATGCATCAGTGAGCTCTGTTAGTGTAGTTGGAGCGTTCTTAGCGCCATCTTTGAAAGAAGCACCAGATTGAAAACAGCTCTTACGATCTACGAATACATAACGATCATGGAACGATGGTGACGAGCGAACTTCCACTGTCGATTTATGCTGCTTGATGAAAGCCTCTACAGCGGGCAGTAAGGTAGACAGTTTTTTTTGCCCGAGGAGACGGATGGTTACTCCGTCTCGCACGTGGCTCAAGTAACGCGATACAAATTCAGCATTCAAATAGGGATCGACGAATAGGAGATCTGAATTTGCCGTTTCAATGATTTTGCGAAGTCCGTCAAAATAGTCAAAATATTTACCAAGTCCGATCGCAATATTGACCGGTCCTATCGTAGACATACGAAGGTCAGAACGCGCCTCGAAAAGAAGCACCATTATTTCAGCGAATACGCCAATGCTATCGCTTGTCCGCATTGTCCGTAGTCGGCTCAACAAGAACCCAAGTGGAATTGTTTTTGCGGTGCTCCAATTTCCTATTGCCGCTGACACCCGACCCAACCAAGCGAAGTTCTCAAGCGTCTCCTGCCGAATCGTTTCTTTCAGTGGAGCATTCCGGATCAAGTCCTCGACTTCGATGAGAAGTGATTCGCGAGTATTGTCGTTTAGCGGAAGTACCGCGCTCATACACATACCTCGTGATGCGCTCTAACGTAGTAGGCCATAGGTCCTTCAACATACCACAGCACATGCCAAGCGTCCGCAGCGGAGTTTCCATTACGGCGGTTGGGGACAGTGTAGGAGGGAGGGGTGTGCTTTTGGAGCGTTTTTGCGCGGGGTGGATCTTCGGAGCGGGCGTTGCGTAGGAAACTCGATTGCTCCCCTTATTTGCAATCGAGGTTCTGGAGCAACGCGGTGCGCCTCGCCTCCAAAAGCACACCCCGCCCTCCTACACCGTGGGGGGTCCGCTGCTTTGTCTTGGTCCTCATCAACCACCAATTGGACTAGGACAAGGTACCGGATCACGATCAGGATCGGACCAAGACCAGGACAAGGACCAGGGCTAGGTCGAGGAGCGCGCGTGTTTAACCTCAAAGCAGGGACTTCCGTACGCGGTCAACGGGGCCTGATTATGCGGCACTTTTGCTTCCAAAACGCGAATAACGATAAAATACTGCGTGCTCAGCCCACCATATCTGATTGATTCTGTCGTGATCAGGCCACACCTGAGCGGGCAACATACATAACGCCAATGTAAGGATATAGACCCCCTACGGTTCAGGGGGCAGGCATGTGAGTGAGGTAACTATGCGTCGAGTTGTGCGCTTGATTTCCATTCTTTCGATCGTGTTCTCCGCGGTGATTGCGGACACATCGTCCGCTTGGGCAGCCCCCGGTCCGGTGACCAATGTGCAGGCATCCGACGGCACCTACGCCGATAGAATCCGGATCGCTTGGAATAACGCCGATTACGGATTTCGTCACTACGTCTATCGAAGCACCAGCTCAAGTGACCGGTGTGCGGGCGGATACATCGCCAATCCGCTTTCCACGACCAATTACTTCGACGACTTTCCCACCGCTGATGGTCAGAATCCAAGCGCGGGGGTGCGATACTACTATACGGTGAAGGCGCTCGACGTTCTCGGAGTGGCTGGACCCTGTAGCAGCTCCCCAGGCTCCGGCTGGCGCTCACCACCGAATGGCCCGGGCAACGTGGATGCTTCGGATGGCGATTATGCTGATAAAATTCGAATCACCTGGTCTCACCCACCTACGGGCGCACCTATCTCTTATAAACTCTACGTCTCCTCTTCAAGCGGCGCCTGCACCGATTCTTCGCCGCTCACACTGAGTGGAACAACAACCTCGATCGACCAATTGAGCGTTACCCCAGGGCAGCTCATGTACTACTCGCTCAAGGCAGAGGGTCCGCTTGGTTATGGCAATTGCAGCTCGGTGAACTCCGGGCATGTTGGGATGACCATTAGTGGCGATCTCGGAACAACACTTGCGACCGTTGGGGTCACTGGAATTCCGGGCGTAAGTAGCTGCAGTGTGAGTGGCTCGTCTTATAGTTGTAAGCCCGTAAGACGCAACACGACCGTAACTATTACCCCAAGCAAGAACGCTTGGACCTTTAGTCCGGCGAGTCAGACGTTCTCGAATATCACTTCGAACCAAGTCTTTAACTTCACCGCAAACGGGAGTGAGCCAAACCCGCCACGAAACGTGGATGCATCATGGGGAACAAGCGCAACGTCGATTACGATTACCTGGACTGCGCCCGCATCTGGCGGTGGCCCGTTCTCGTCGTATCGACTCTATCGTTCAACCTCGGCAACTGCGGCACCATGTTCTAATCTCATTGAGACGAACATCACCGGGACGAGCTATACCGATACCGAGAACCTTAGTGTCGGAACGCCATACTATTACTCGATGGCCGCAAACGGACCTGGTGGAACGAGTGCGTGCAGTAACGTTGATTCGGGAATTGCTGGAACAGCTCCGAGCATTACCAATCAGCCAGATAATCAATCGGTTCTCGAAGGACAGACAGCGACGTTCAGTGTGCAAGCAAGTGGGACGACACCCCGAAGTTACCAGTGGTATAAGAATGGTTCGCTGATTAACGGCGCAACTTCTTCGAGCTATACCACTCCAGCAGCTCAATTGGGTGATAGTGGCTCACAGTTCCATGTCGTTGTTTCGAATGCGATTGGGAACAGAACTAGCAATCCGGCGACGTTGACAGTGACGAGCAATATCGTTCCCCCAACTATCACGGGCCATCCACAATCACAGACAGTAGTCGAGGGCGGGGCAGGGATATTTAGTGTCTCTGCAAACGGCACGCAACCATTGAACTACGCCTGGTATAAAAACGGTTCATTAGTTGCTAGCGGTCCATCGAGCAGCTATGTGACGCCGCCGGCGTCACTCAGCGACAATGGCGCGCAGTTCTATGTGATTGTTTCAAACTCCGCTGGGAACGCAACGAGTAATTCGGCAACGCTCACGGTGCTTTCCGCGGCAGTAGCGCCAGCGATTACCTCGCAGCCAGCAAACGCGAGCGTCCTCGAGGGGCAATCAGCGAGCTTTACGGTGGGTGCAAGCGGCACGGCGCCTCTCTCCTACCAATGGTCGAAAAACGGAGTGCCAATTACGGGGGCAACGGGAGCAAGCTACGTTACCCCGCCAACGACGCTCCAAGACAATGGTGCGCTCTACACCGTGCGCGTGACCAACTCGGCAGGCTTTGCTGATAGCGGAGCGGCGATGCTCACCGTCCAGAGTGCGACATTCACTGTGAGTGGAAATGTCGCGCTCTCTGGAGGCGCTGGCCTTGGTGGAGTGTTGGTAAGCGACGGTACTCGCTCGGCGCAAACCGACGCGAATGGTAATTACGTCATCGCCAATGTTCCAAGCGGCACCTACAATCTCGTAGCAAGCCGCCTTGGTTACATCATTACCCCGAATGCTGGAACGAATCCGGTGAATGTTGCTGGTGCGACAGTGAGCGGAAAGAATTTTACCGCAAGCTGTGCGCCGGGCTTTGCTCTCTCCGGAAATCAGTGCGTGCCTGCTGATGGGACTCCGATTCCTCCGCAGAACCTCTCTGCTTCGGATGGGACGAGCACTGAGGAGGTGGTAATCACCTGGGATATTTCGCCGAACGCGACGGGATACATCGTCTATCGCTCGGAGTTCTCGGGCGACCGCGGAATTGCACTCAGCACAGCGATTCCGAACACGCTCTATCGCGATAAGTCGGCGATTCCTGGCGTCAAGTACTTCTACTCAGCAACGGCGGCAAATTCGGCCGGTGAGAGTGGACTGAGTAACCAGGACGATGGTTTCCGAGCTGATGCTGACTCACCCTGCTTCAATCAAGGCGGGGACAGTGATGGAGATGGTGTGTGCGATGATCAAGAGGAGATCGATGGAACCGATCCGAACGATCGCGGAAGCTTCCAGCTCCACCTGAAGAGCCCAGCGTTTACGAAGTACAACACCTTCCTCAATCAGCTTGATTTTCTTGAGTTGATTGCAAACGGGACGAAGGACCTGAGTGTCACCGTGACGGTGTATGACATTAACGGCAAGATACTGGATAGCAGTGTGGTCCAACTCCAGAAGTCGAACCAAGTTGACCTCGACATCCACAGTATCGTCGGTCCTGACACCTATGGGGTGATCAAGATCGAGTGGAAAGAGGCACCAGGCGCGACCTTGGGCGGACGAATGAGTAACTACCGGCTCAATCCGGATCAGGAAACATATTCGTTTGCCTTTGCGAAGGAGCTTCGTAACCCAACACGAGGACGAACCTATGCCACTGGGAACGCCTTTGACCCGATGGGCTTAGGCTTCCTCGTTCCGAACTGGGCCGAAATCGTAAATCTTGATAACAAGACGAGGACTTTCACCTACAACCTCTATGATCAAGAGGGGAAGGTAATTACCTCAACGATGGTGAGTGTCCCAGCGTTCGGTGAGCGTGACCTGCAGGCAGGTCACGAGAACGGCGAAGGGGCATATCTGAGCGAGTTCATCCCGCACGATGGTGCGACGAAGTACTTCGCCACGGTGAGTCGTTATAGTTCAAACGCGCCGGGAGGGCAGATCCCAGATACCTATAACTTCGCCTTCCCGCTTGATGCGCGTGCAGGAAACGGTGAGAAGCAGTTTGCTCCGATCTCCAACCTCGTTGGTGGTTGTTGGTCGCAGACGAACTGGTTCGAGGTAGTAAACGTGCGCGAGAAACCGGTGACGGCAACTCTCGTATTCCGCGATGGTGCGGCAGGGAAGATTGAGTCGACCACCGCATCGTTTGAGCCGATGACTCAGTACCACTTTAACGCAAGCGCGTTGCTCGAGAAGGCTGAGCGAGGCTCGGTCGAAATTAAGGCGAGTGATCCGGGCTCAATTATCGCTCAGAGCGCGGTTTACTTCCACGATTGCGCGGCGAACTTGCTCCAATCGGCTTACGCCTCGCAGGCGCGAATTCCTGGTCAGGACGTGCAGGCCGGAACGTTTAATACATTCCTCGGGATTAAGAATATCCTGACGCTCATCGGCACTACTGACGAGGAGATTGAGCTTACCCTGGAAGTGCGATCGCTCGGCGAATTGCTCTCGCAGCAAACTCACGCGCTGAATTCATTCCGCGCGCTCGACTTTGATGTATCAAATGAGGCGCTCTTCGGTACCGAACCCGATACCTACGGGACGATTATCCTCCGCACGGAGGAACCGAAGCAGGTGCTCGGGGAAAACTTAAGACTGCGCGAAATCAACGGCAAGGTGGACTTCGCCATGCCGACGGTAGTGCAGTAAGGGATCGAAAAGGCGGTACGAGGTTTGGTTTTTCGTCACCAAACCTCGTACCGCTCCGTTTGCTCACTGACACCATCGAATCGATTATGCCGTTTGAAGCACCGGAAGACTCAGGACGCCGCCGCGATGATTTTCGTCGGAATCCGCTGCTTCTGCGCCCGACGTCATAACCACAACCGTTGGCACACGCGACTCAACTCTGGGCTCTGTCGCAGCGAGAAATGCTGTGATAGCAGACGCAAGACCATCGCCGGCTTCAAATCCAATGATCGCGCGATGGAGCTGCGCCGATAACTCGCCCCATTGTTGGATGTCGTCCGGAACCGTCACCTTGCCAAGGGCGATCGCACCGCGAATGCCGTCGATCTCTCCAGCGAGCGCTTGCCGTAGACGCGGATGTCCGTTGAGCCTCCCGAGAGCGTCGTCAAATGATTCGAGCGCAGCGAGCATCTCGGCAAACGGATGGCTAACACGCTGTTCCCAACTCAGCGCATCGAAGAGCGTGTTGTGCCAGAATTTCGCTCCAGACACCAACTCGGCGTCGGAGTCACGTTCCTTCGTTTCCCGGCTCTCCACTATAGCATCCGTGCTGCGAAGCCGAGCGAGGATCAGCCTCCGACCTCCGGGATAACCGTGCGAGCCCAACAAAGCGCTGACGGTTATCGCCTTACTCCGTACATCTTCAACCATGACTTTGAATCCCTTCTGTAACACGCCACTTAACTGCCCAAGGACCGCTCCCGGCAGACTATGGCTAACCAAACCTCGTACCCTATGTGGATTGAACTTGGTGTTCTTAAAAGATCATGAAATGTTAGGCGATTATAAATTATCTAGCAAAATAGGCAAGAATCTTACTACTAGGTCACGCAACTATAGAAGAAAAACGCTAACTATTCTCTAAGGCTAAAGAAAGCCAAACCAGAATTTCTTGTTCAAGTAATGCGAGCCGCCGCAAATCCTACCTGGTAGCAATTTGTTAGTAGGAAATTCGACCGGGCCTACGCCGTCGCGCGAGCTTCGCGTTCCACCCCATCAGCAAACTCCCGGAGGGTAACAGGCTCCAGTCCGGCGGAAGTGACAAACGAAAAATATCGTCGTAACCGTTCGATAAACTTCCGCCGTTCCCATTCATCGTTTACAAACGGCGTGAGCCCGGCGACCAGTGACGGCGAATGGAAGAAGAGATTCACGCAATGAAACCCTTTCTTCATTAAAAGTTTAGTGAGCTTCGCCATTTCCCTATCGTTATCAAGCTCGGGTGAGAGATTCACCCGGTTTAAGAGTTTTATTGTTCCTAACGCGCCGCTGATCCTCATTGCATCAAAGGGGCTATTACGAATCGCTCGTAAAATTCGATTTGCTACAGCGAAATTGGACTGGAGGAAACCAACCGTCGCGGGAACTTGAAGTAAGTCTCCAACGGACCAGTATGAGCGCAGCGGCACCGACGAAAAATCGGGACCTGAGAGACTCGACCAATCGGTGTACGGCGTAATCGATGTATCCACGCGGTAGCCAAGCTCGCGTAAATTCTTCCCCACCGTCTCACTGTATCCCCAGCGCCCAGCACGAAACGAGACCGGCCGGATACCGAAGTTATTTTCAACAAGCTCGGTGAGCGACCGAATCTTTCGAAACTGCAATTCCGCTGGCAAATTGCAGAGCATCGTTGACTCGCGCGTCACCTGTTCCTCAAATGGCGGAGTATTCCATGGATGACAGTGTGCCCCGATTTCAGCCCGTCCCGATTCAAGGATGGGTTTCAGCACATGCACCGCCGTTGGGTTCGCCGCGACTTGATAGGTAATGAGATAGGTCGGCCGAATGCCGAACTGATCGAAGAGTTGTTGTAACTCGGGAATTTCGTTAATGTTCGAGATAGTATAATGTTCGGCAGGAAAGTTCTTCCAATTATCTTCCTCGAGATCGATGGTGACGATGAACTTCATCGTGGATCACACTGCGGATAACGTGAGGCCTAGTGCGCTATCACTTTTGTTACATCAGAAGTGGTATCGGCCTAGTTGGGAAAATACCTTTACCTTCCATAATTTATCCTATTTGTAAAACTTGTCCTATGTCGGCGCGCGCGAAATTCGCTGTTAGATGAGCTGCTTAACTCAGACACCAGCGCTCTTACTCGGAACTGGGATCACAGCGCTCGGAACCGCCCGAAGCCTCGGGAGCGCCAATGTCCCCGCCTACCTCGCTGCGGCGTACCCTGATTTCGAGGCCTCATCGCGATGGACGAAACTCCTCCCCGTCACCTGCCCGCACTTGGAGGAAGACAGCGCACTCGATGTGTTCTTGGCTTCACTGCCGTTTGACGGCGCGGTGCTCTTTCCCTGTTCTGACTTCTGGGTTCGAAGTGTGGCTGCACTCGCCCCCGAAATGACGAGTCGCTTTCGAGCAAGCCTCTCTTCAGCCGATGTGCTCCACTCGTTAAGCGACAAGGCAGAACTCGCCCGCGTTCTGATGGAGAACAACATTCCGCACCCACTCTCAGTTTCGGTTCGTGACGAGAAAGACGTGATGAATCTCGCCGTGCAACTCAAAGGCAATTGTTTCTTAAAGCCTCGCGATTCGCAGGCATACTTTAAACGCTTTAAGCGGAAGGCAGTTTCCGCTGACTCCCCGAGCGAGCTCGTAGAACTCTACAATCAGGGGAAGAGTTCAGGCTTTGACCTCCTCGTCCAGGAATACATACCAGGCCCACCAACCTCGCATTTCTACCTTGAGGGCTTCATTGACCGGAACCGGGAACTCACTGGACTCTTCGCCCGGAAGCGGGTTCGAATCTCCCCGCCGAAATTTGGAAATAGCAGTTATACTGTATCAGTTGATCCAACGAGGTACACGACGAGTATTACGCAACTCACTGCACTGCTCTTTCGACTCTCCTACCGAGGAATCTTCTCCGCGGAGTTTAAAGAAGATGAGCGAGACGGACGCGCTAAGTTACTCGAGATTAATACTCGCCCCTGGTGGTATGTCGAAATCCCAACTCTCTGTGGAATGAATCTCGTTCGGATGTACTATGAAGACGCACTCGAACAACAAGTCACCAAAGTCGACCGATATGAGATGAACCGTAGCTTCGTCTACCCCTACTACGACATTTGCGCTTTCCGCGAGAGCGGCCCGCATAACATCAAAGAGACCCTCTCCTGGTTCTCATCGTTTGCGCGCGCCGATTGGATAACCTTTGAGTGGAGTGACCCACTTCCAGCCTTACTCTCTGGCGGACGGTACACTTCCCGATGGTTCCGCGAACGAATAAAGAGGCGAGATGCTTGAGGCTCGGCTGTTACACGAGCATGAATATGCTGCATGGGACGATTTTGTCTATCAAGCAGTAAGCGGGAGTATCTACAGCACCGCTGAGTACCTTGAAATTCTCTCGACGGTCACGGGCGGGAGCTACCGAGTTCTCGGGGCATTCTTTGGGGACAAGCTTGTAGGTGGAATCGGACTCTATGAGCAACGTGCACGAACCGGCGGGACGTTTGTCTCGAATCGCTTGCTCCTCTACTACAATGGTATCGTCGTCGACCCAGCTGAAGCAAGCGCGACCTGTGAGGCACTCCTCCGCATGCTCGATTCGCTTGATTACCGTGCGATAACACTCCATAACCGAAAGCTGTCGACCGAGAACCCCGCTTTGCCACCGGGCTGGACCACGGAGCGGACCCAAACGTATGTCGTTTCACTCTCGGACTTATCCGACTTATGGAATCGGATGGAAAAGAACGCCCGGAGACTCATTCGCCGAGCTGAGGAGCACACGCTGAAGGTGACTTCAGACGACGACTTTGATAGCTTCTTCGCAATTCATCATGAGATTCATCAACGGAAGGGTGCTCTCCTCTATCTCAGCGAGGCGAGATTTCGCGACTACTACAACAAGTTGATTGAACGAAATTTAGCGAAACTCTATCACGCACGTCTACCGAATGGAGAGGCGGTTGCGACCCAACTCGTTCTCTTTGGTCGTCATCCAGTCTGTCATACCGTTTGTGCGGGCGGACGTGAGCAGTACCAAAACATCGGCGCAAATGTTTATCTCCGCTGGAAGGTGTTTGAAGTGCTTCGCGAGCTCAATTTCAGAGCAAACGATCTTACCGATGCCGCACCAAACTCCGTTACCCGGTTTAAAGCCCAGCTCGGAGGAGCCTTGGAAGAGAACGTAGTATTCCGCGGAAGGACTCATTCCCTCTATCAGTTTGAGCGATTCTGTTCGAACGTTACGAGAAGGCTGAAGCGGAAGTTTCTCGGCCGAGCAAGGAGCGAGCATGGCTAATCGCTTGCGAGGCGGAGAACTGCTTACGAAGACGCTCTTCGAGCGGGGCGTTCGAACGGTTTTCGGCATTCCCGGGACACAAACCGTCGGGCTATTCGAAGCGTTTCGTCGTTCCCCACTCCACCTGGTAACCGCTACATCTGAACTTGGCTCTGCGTTTATGGCGAACGGTTATGCTCGTGCGTCGGCGAGGCTCGCAGTCGTATGTGTCTCCCCTGGACCAGGATTTCTCTGTGCGCTCACCGGCATCGGCGAGGCACGGCATGATTCAGCGCCATTGCTCCTCCTCACCTCAGCTCCGAGAACCGATTCAGCAAAGCACTTTCAACTTCAACACCTTCCCCACGAAGCCATCGTCCGAACTCTAGCGAAAGGCGTTTTTGTGATCGAAGAGGCGAGGGCCTTAGCCACGTCGCTTGAGCAAGCTGTGATGCTTGCGACAACTGGTGAGCCTGGGCCAGTGTACGTCGAGATTGCTTCGGGACTCCTTGAGGAGTTTATCAACCCCTCGACAGGCTCAGGGGAAGCTCCTTCGACAAGCTCAGGGCAAGTGGACTTTTCTGAGATTCTAGAATTACTTCGTGATTCCAAACGAACCGTGCTTTTCCTCGGTGCCGGAACGAATGCAAGTGCCGATTTAGTACAAACCCTTGCCGAGCGGTTACGGGCCCCAGTGGTAACCACCTGTTCCGCACGGGGGATTATTCCCGAGGATCATCCACTAGTTCTTGGACACGATTTTAGCGTCGCTGGCGTAGAGCCAGTAAACCAGCTCTTCGAGGAAGCAGAGCTAGTACTTGCCCTTGGTTGCAAGTTTAGTCATAACGGAACGGCAGGCTATCGGTTGATCATCAACAAAGAGAAACTCATTCATCTTGATGCTGAACGAGAGGTGCTCGGGGTCAACTATCCAGCACGGATAACACTCCAGGCGGACGTTCGTTCATTTCTCAGTCATGCTCTTTTGGAACTTTCTCCTTCGACCTCTCGGTGGGATGAGGAGGTTCTCCCCCGAGTTCGTAATGCCGCTCTCGATGAGCGAACAAGATTCACTCAATGTTTTCCGAGTTCGCCTCAAGGTGCCGATTGGGTAGAGGTGTTCAATTCACTTCGCTCTGCCCTCCCTCGCGAGAGTATCGTCGTCACCGATTCGGGACTCCACCAAGTAATTACTCGGGCACACTATCCAATCTTTCGTCCGCGCGGGCTTATCGTTCCAACAGATTTTCAATCAATGGGATTTGGGATTCCAGCAGCTATTGGCGCCGCTATTGCCGAAGCGGGGACACCCGTTGTCGCCATCATTGGTGACGGAGGATTCCTCATGTCAGGGATGGAACTCACAGCCGCTGTGCGTGAGCAATTAAATCTTACTGTCGTTATCTTCGTTGACGGACAGTATGGGCAGATCAGGAACCAACAGATTTCAAACTTCGGCCATGACCATGGCGTGCGCCTCCCTGAGTTCAATTATCGAAACTTTGCCGATGCAATCGGAATGAAACATTTTGTCCTCGAGCCTCCTGTTCAGCAAACATTCGAGCAGTGCTTCCATGAGCAAGGGGTGAAGCTGCTCGAGGTACCGCTTCGAGATGCATCTCGCTTGTTACGCACTCGAGTAGCTGCTTCAGTCCGTGAAACCATCAAACGGAGCTTCGGGCGTGAGGTTACCAATGCGCTACGGGAGATCAGGCGTTTTGGGAGGAAATGAGAATGAATCAAGGTCGGGACATTTAAATCGCTAGTCCGCGAACTATAATTAAACTTCGTCTTTGACTTTGTCTTAGACTTCGCCTTGACCTTCGACTTGAGCTTGAACTTCTCCTCATAACTTAACCTTCGACTGGCAACTCTGGTCGTTCCTTATGGTAAGAAGCCATTTGTCGAAGTCGAAGCGCGAGTTTAAGCTCAAGCTCAAGTCGAAGGTCAAGGCGAAGTCTAAGTAGAAGTACAAGTCTAAGGCGATGTGTGTCGACTGATACCATTGCCTAGCGCAGCCTACTGTTCCTTTTCCACCAAATCCAACGCAAGACGCTTAATTTCCTTTAAATCAAGCTTCCCACTCCCAAGCACTGGTAACGTTTCCACCCAGTAGAAATTCTCCTTCTTGGGGATCCAAAGATTTGGAAGGCCCGCATCGCCGAGCTTTCTCGTTAGTTCTGCAGCATCAACCTCTCTCGTCACAAGAACGACGAGTCTTTCCCCTTTCCGCTCGTCGGCAACCGCAGTAACCGCACAGACCTGGTCGACTGCTCCAAGCGCTCGTTGAATTTCCTCCTCGATTTTAAGGTGCGGCACCATCTCGCCACCGATTTTACTGAAACGAGAAAGACGGTCGGTAATCGTGACAAACCCCTCGTCATCAATTCGTGCGACATCGCCGGTTACATACCACTCACCTCGCAACACTTCGCGAGTCTTCGCCTCGTTTCCGAGATATCCGAGCATGACGTTGGGACCTTTGACGAGGAGGAGCCCATCTGTCTCCGCGGGAAGCGCAGCTCCTGTTTCTCCATCAATCACTTTCACCACCACACCCGGGATTGGTCGACCGACGGTGCCGAGCTTACGCCCTACCTGACGCTGTCTTCCTTCGGTGTAGTCGGGCACATTCATAATTGCTACCGGTGAAAGCTCGGTGCACCCGTAGCCTTCCATCGGCTCAATGCCGAACTTCTCAAAAAACGCAGTGGCAAGCCGCTCCTTGAGCTTCTCGGCACCGACAATAATATAGCGTAGACTTTCGAATTGCTCGCGGGTGCATTTCCGAAGATAGCCAAGGAGGAACGTCGGTGTCGCCATAAGGATTGTTGCGCGGTGTTCAGCGATGAGCTCACCGATCTTCCCTGCATCAATTGGATTTGGGTGATAGACCACGCCTGCACCACCGAGCAAGGGAAGCCACAACGTGCCGGTAAAACCAAATGAATGAAAGAATGGGAGCACCCCCATGACACAATCCCGTGGTCGGAGTTGGAACACATCGTAGAGGCTTGCGAGGTTGGATGCGATGTTCCCGTGCGAGAGCATAACACCCTTTGGCTCGCCCGTGCTCCCGCTTGAGAAAATCACGGTCGCAAGATCATCAAGCGGCTCTTTGGGTTTCTCGCTTGGCGAGAGTCGTTTCCGCGGCCGGATGTAGAGGCGCCTCAATATGGCAAGAGGAAGACATGCTGCATGGAGGAAGCAACGGATCCGTGGCCAGAGGCCTAATTCCTCGTGGATATCTTCGATGTAAATCATTCCCGGGAGCTCCGGAATCGCCAACTTCGAGACAAATTGTCGCGAGGTGAGAATCGTTTGAATGGAACACTGGTGAATCGCCGAGCGGAACGAAGATTCCCCCGCGGTATAATTTAAGTTCACCGGCACCCGACCCGACATCAGCACCGCGATGTTACAAACCGCCCCGCCAACCGATGGCGGGAGGAGAACACCCACCATCTCTTCGCTATCTCCGAGTTTGTCGAGGACCCGAGAGAGCGAGAGACACGAGGTGAGCGCGCCAAGGTAATTGAGTTTCTTCCCCGTACTATCCGCCATACACTTTCGAAACGGATGTTTCCGACACATATTGAGAAAGCCGAGATGGAGCAGTTGGTATCGTTCGCGACGATAGTGAAATGCGTTACTCCCAAGCTCCTGCATTGCCGTTCGAACCTGATGAGCCGTTGTGTCAGGCGAAAGCGGCTCTCCAAAAACGACTGTGACCGGGTACGGAATCTCCTTTGGTAGTTTCCAGAAAAACTTCCCGTCCTTGAAGCTAAAGATACTTCCCCACACTTGGTCCAAGTGAACTGGGATAATCGGCGCAGAGAGTCCTTTCATAATTCGTTCGAAGCCTTTACTAAAGGCGAGCATTCCACCGAGACGAGTAATTGCACCTTCGGCAAAAATGCCGACCAGTTCTCCCTGTTCAATCGCAGCTCGCGCCTCGAGCAGCGATCGGACCATCGCCTTCGGGCCTTGGGCGGACGAAATCGGAATGGTCCTCATCACCCGTGCCACCGGGTTAACGAGCTTCATGTCATAGATCGGCTTATACATCAGGAAACGAATGGTTCGCTCAACACAACCGAGGAGCAGTGGAGGGTCAAGGTACGATACGTGGTTACAGACAAGTAACGCACCGCCGGTTTTCGGGACATTCTCCTTCCCAACGACTCGCACCCGATAGAACGTATGCATAATCAGCCAATTGATGCAGCGAACAAGCGTTTCGGGAAGTGTGCGGATGACATAGAGCGAAACGAGGATCGTGAGCGCGCCGAGGGTGAGGAAAAGGTGGTTTGCGGGTACCTTCAACAACTCAAGTGTGACCCAAACAAATAGGCAGCTCGTTACCATCGAAAGAAATGTTGTAAAGTTGAGTGCAGCGAGATAACGCCCGCGCTCAGCCTGCGGACTGTTCTTCTGAAAATATGCGTTCAGTGGGACGACGTAGAACCCGGCGCTCAATCCCAGGGTAGAGAGTGCAACAAGCGTCCAAGTGAAATGCGCACTCGTAAACTCAAGCGCAATCGCAGAGAGCGACATGCCGACGCAGCCAATTGGAACGAGACCAAGCTCGACCTTTCCTTCAGAAACCCTCCCAGCGAGAATACTCCCGAAACCAATGCCCACGGCAAAGCAGGCAAAGAGAATCGCTATCTCCATATCGCCGGCGCCAAGGAGTCGCTTCGCATAGAAAATGGTATTTAATTTAAACAGCGTGCCAGCAAACCAGAAGTAGCCGAGCGCAAGTAAGGTGAGCATCAATCCACGGTTTCCCCAAATTCGACGGAGGTCGAAGAGAACTTCACGAAACATGTTCAGCCGTAAGCGAGCGTTCGGGTTGGCAGGAAGGGTTTGTGCGACAAAGAAACTCGCCACCAAGCCGCACATCGCAATCACAAGAACCGTTACCGCCGGCACAATGAAGTTGCCGTGAGAGAGTGTCTTTAGTACCCCACCGCAGACAATCCCGGCGATAATCGCAAGGAAGGTCCAGAATTCGAGGTAACCATTCCCCCGCGAGAGCTCCTCATCGTCAAGTAGCTCAGGGAGAATTCCATACTTCGCCGGACTGAAAAGTGTGCTGTGGATACCGAGGAAGAGGAGCACCATAATTAGGCCTACCGTATTTTGCTCGAGCAGGAAGTAGAAACCGAAACTCATGATGACTACTTCGAGCCCCTTCACCACACGGATAATGGTGCTCTTCCTGTAACGATCGGCAAAGAACCCTGCATATGGCGAGAAGATAATGAAGGGGATGAGGAACAATGCTTCGGCCGCAGCGAGGTAGCCAACTCCATCCTCCTGGACGACTAAAGCACTGACGATGATTAACTGAACAACGAAACGAAAAACGTTATCGTTGAGCGCACCGAGGAACTGGGTCACCATCAGTGCCTTGAAACCGACCGAGCCACATCTTCGAACTTTAGGCTCTTTACTTCGCTCCATCTTGAGCTACATCCACCTCTTTAATTCGTCGTGAATAGAAATACGAGACCATCGCCATCATAGCGGATAAGAGGAAGAGTGTATCTAGCTCAGCATCACTCGAAATGAACAGTGCCCCAAATCCAGCAAGTATTCGCCCAAGAAAAACTCCGACCCCAAGACCAATAGCGATAAGAATTCCCTGAGCTTGGCTGCGAAATTCTTCGGGAAAGAATTGATGGGCGAGCTTCATTGATGGGATCGAAAAACTCACGATTGGGAAGACGTGGAGGATTTGCGACGCGAGTATCCAACCGAGAGAATCGCTATACCAGAGCATCACCCATCGAACAGCGAGGAGCAAGATGCTCGCCCGGAGCAGAAAGAGTTGCGAGAAGCGCCGCTCGAGATGATGGTACCAGGTAAAGGCGAACAGCTCACCGATGATACTCACCATCCACGCAACGCCGATGATCGACCCACCGAAGCCAAGCGCACGGAGGTAGAGCGAGAAATAGGCATAGAATGTACCCATCGAGCCCCAGTGTAATGCTGACACGATGAGTAGCCATTTGATGTTTGCATACTCAGGACGGAGACAAACGCGAAGGAAGCTCGACGAAGCGACCCGTTCCCCCGCTCCTCCCCTTTCGTTACTCAGTGCTGGCTTCACGAGATACACCGAGTAGAGAACGAGTATGAGGAGGAATAACCCTACCCAGAGGATTGACCCTGGGCCGAAGAGATCGAGCGAGATTCCTAAAAGCCAGGTTGCCACCAAGAAACCGACTGAACCCCAGATTCGGATTCGCCCGTAATGGAGATTCTGTCGGATCGCATCAGTGATCGCCTGCGCCTCAACGAGCATCAAAGGGGCTCGCATCAACGAGCACGCAAGGAACCAGAGGGTGAGCACCGCGACAAAAGAATCGACTCCAAAAAGTGGTAAATAGATCAGGATTGAGAGGGCGGTGGCAAGAACAACGAGATTCTTCGGCGCAAGCCAGACAGTAGCTGCATGAATGCCTACGAGCGGCCCGATGATGGTCGCTAGATCTTCAGCCGAAGTGATGACACCAATTTCAAACGCACTGAAGCCGATGTCCTTACAGTGGATCGCGAAAAAACTTCTTGAGACGGCGAAGAATCCAAAGAAGCTAAGGTAGAACGCGGGATAAGGCCCCAGCCGCCTCACGGCTTTGCGACCAAGAATCGAACGAGATCGATCTTACTAATGATGCCGACGACCTGTTCATTCTCGAGTACGACCGCTACATTGTTCTGCTCGAATACCTGATTGAGTTTGCTGAGTGAATCATCAAGCCGAACTTTGCCACGGAGGGGAGTCGCGACTTTCTCCACGGCATCCCCCGGGCGGTTTCGACCACTGACTAAATTCTGGAGGATGTCAATTTCATCAACGAGCAGCAACTCCTTATTCTTCGGTTGTCGAACTGGCATCTGAGAAATTCCAAGTGAGTTCATCCGCGTAGCAACGTGCGAAATCTCCTCATCCATTTCTGCGAACTCGACATGGTTCCCCTTGAAACCGAGAATATCTTTCACCGTGCCGAGCCGACTATCGATCGCCAAGTAGCCCAAGTCGCGCATCCAGGCATCGTTAAAGAATTTACTTATGTAGCGATCTCCGGAATCGGGGATCACGACCACGATAAGTTTCCCTGGGCCGACCTCTCGGGCGAGCTCCAGTGCTACGTGGACCGCCGTTCCGGACGAGCCCCCGGCAAAGATTCCCTCTTGCCGTGCAAGCTGACGAGCCGCATGGAACGATTGACGGTCCGAGACGGGACGAATCTCGTCGATCACGGACATATCAAGAGTATCGACGAGGAAATCGTGGCCCACACCTTCAACCTTATATACCTTAGCGTTCGGCTCTCGTTTATAGAACACGTCGTAGTAGATGCTCCCTTCCGGATCAGGCACGACAATCTTCACGGTCCGCCCAACTTTTGCCGCCTGTTCCTTCAGGTACCTCCCAGCGCCGGTTACCGTCCCACCAGTCCCGGCACCAACTATGAAGTAATCAATCTTTCCATCCGTATCGCGCCAAATCTCCGGGCCAGTGGTAAGGTAGTGTGCTTCGGGATTTGCCTGATTCGAATACTGATCAACGTAGACCGCGTTCGGCGTTTCCCGTGTGATTCGGCGCGCCACTTCGACGTATCCATCCGGCGCATCATGAGCAACGTCGGTCGGGGTGACGACTACCTCCGAGCCAAAGGCCTTGAGCATGTCGATCTTCTCCTTACTCATTTTGTCCGGCATGGTGAACACGGAGCGATAGCCCTTGACCGCGCAGGCGATGGCTAACCCGAGGCCAGTATTCCCTGAGGTGCTCTCCACAATCGTTGCTCCGGGCTTGAGTAGCCCCTGCTCCTCTGCGCGCTTCACCATTTGGAGAGCGATACGATCCTTAATCGAGCCGCCCGGGTTCAAGTAATCAAGCTTTGCCACGACAGTCGCCATGGTCTTATCGGCCATGCGATTCAGTCGAACGAGCGGCGTGTTCCCAATGAGTTCGAGGATATTGTTATAGATGCGCATCGAGGACTCCTACAGGTCATGCTCCACGTGCGGATGAAATTGGAAGACGTACACCTCATAGATATGCTCGTCGTCAAGCTCGAGCAGGAGCACCTCCTCGTATTCGAACTCAATCACGATTTTGTTGTTGAAGCGGTTGATCTTTAAGTTATCTTCATCTTGAAGCGGAATCTCAAGTTCACGGATTTTCTTAATTAAGGTGTTACGAATCTGCCAGTCGGAAAATTCCTGGGCCTTCGCTGCCTGCGATTCCATTAAGCCAACGATCTCCCAGTAGTAGTAATAGAACGGGAAGACCTGACTCCCGGCCCAAACGCACGCGACAATAAAAAGCACGAAGAGGAGCACTCCGAGTCGACTCACTCCAGAGTGTCGCTTGTAGTTTCGTGTCGCCATCAGTATTTCACTCGGGTAAAGAACCAGCGATTGAGAAGTGCCGTTCCTTTCTCATACTAGCGTACTATGATATAAATCAATATCCCAACATGGCCCCAGAATTCCACAAATTTCACCCCTTAAGAGCGAGCGAAATAGGCACTCGGTATTTCTTCAGCGGATTGATCCTTCCTGGTTTATTTCTCCTCGTTCTAGGCGTTGGAAATCTCGCCGTTGGAATGCTGAAAGAAGAGCAGTACCAGGAGGTGATTGATGAGTTGTCAGTGGAAGAGGCAGTGCGAGCCGAGAACGGCCCAACAATCCGTCCCGAACTTGTAACTGAAGAAAATAGTAAGAGGAGCCAGCAGCGCCGGATGAAGGCAGTCGCCCGCCTTGACTTCTACCGCTTGGTAGGCTTTGGGGGGAAGGTGTTCATCGCGCTCAGTTTTCCTTTTTTTCTGATCGCTGTTCTGCTCAGTCTCGTTCGTACGCGAGCACCAGCCAAATCGTGATCACGAGAACTCCGATCGTAAAACACGCGCTGAGGGCATATGCGTGTTGCGACCCGAGCACACGATAGGACAATCCAGTGGTGGCAAGCAGGTCATTAAGCCGTTCGAATCCGCGCAAACACCATCCGAGAACGATAACTAACACCGCAAGCAAGTCATACGCACCGGGAATTGAAAAATAGCAACAGGCAACGAGGAAGCCACCCGCAAACATACAGAGCGCTGAGAAGAGCGGGATTGCTATTGCGTTGAGCGCAAATGAGAGCGGTGCGAATGATTGAAACCAGATGAGTAGCGCCGGCGTCGTCGTAAGCCAAACAAAAAAGCTATAGCACAGGGTAGCTACCAAGTAGTGGTGACGGTGTCGTTTACGTTCACTCGTCCCAAGCCACTTCCCACCGAGATATAGCCCGAAGAGAGCGAGGAAGGTCAATTGACACCCAAGCTCAAAGAAACATCCCGGCCAGAGAAACACGACAAAGAGGAACGCAAGGCCAATCGAGCGGAGGAAGTTCGATCTTCGGCCGATCGCCTCGCCCCAGGCGATGAGGATCAGCACAAATAACGCTCGACTGGTTGCCACATCGCCCCCGACGAGATTCGTATACCCCATGGCCGCTACCACCCCAGTGATGGTTGCCGGAACATCAACAGAATATCGATTGAGCAACCACGTCGAGCGGCGGAGCACTCTCCGGGTGAGTGACGACGCGATGAGGAAGACGATTCCAACATGCGAACCAGAAACGACGAGTAGATGAATGGTTCCGGTTTCGCGAAAGAGTTGTTTTAAATGAGCGCCAAGGAGGTCACGCTCACCAACAATCGCAGCAAGAATAGTAGCAAGCGCATCGCTACTCCCGAGCTTCGTAACAAGCCCTCGAACGAACTGTTCCTTCGAGAGTTGTTTTGCCGTCGAGTCATCACGCTCGAGCTTGAGTACTCTCCCGCGGAGACCGATGCCACGGCGGAGCAAATACGCGGCGTATGAAGTCGGAGCCGGCAGCACTCCAGTTTCGGCGCGGATGAGTTTCACCCGCGCATTCACCGTTAGCTTCTCGTTCGGTTGGGGCGGAGTTTGCCACGGCAGGTCGGGTGCGCTGAGTTGTACTCGTGTTCGGTTCTGAGTGGGGGTCATCAATTCCAATCGAAAACGCAATTCACCGATCCGAGGCCGCTCGACTTTCCCGTCAACAGTGCCGCGGAGCATAACTTCGTTTTGAAGTCCGAGGTCGGCAAGTCCAGTAGTCGGGGGGAGAACAGTGACAGTACGAACGTAAGCAAGTGTCCCGATTGTTATTGCAGCAATGAAACGGGGTCCGCGCCGGCCGATAGATTCCCCCGGTGCGAAGCTGTAGTAGCTCACTGCGAAGATTCCAAGGCCAACGCTGAAGAAGAACGCGAAGGTGCCAATGTTAAAAAGTGCAGTACTCTGCCAGGAAGCCGCAATGAGGCAGATGAACGCAATTGCAACGATTCCCTTTTCCTGTTGCTCCCCTGTCAAGAGATCGGTATCTTCTCGGCTAGGGTATTCAAACGCCTCTGGTGAAATGATGTCTCGGCTCGTTGTGTCATTGCTCGCTGTTTGCATCATCGGTTCTCTTTCCGCTTGCGGCCCGCGCAGGATCACCATGGCCACGGAAGTCGACGCAGCAAGTGCCACTCTCGACTGGTTAGAGGGGCGCTACGGTGTCATGCATTCTCGAGATGTGATGCGGCTTGTTTCAAGAATCACGAAACGACTCTCAAGTTCAGTTTACAAGACAGCGCTTGAGACGGAGTTGAAAGGGAACTCGCCCGATCGTTACGGAGAAAACTTCCCCTGGCAGGTCTTCGTCCTCAATTCAACTGAGCCATTTGCCGGCTCACTCGGCGGGGGAATGATCATCCTGACCAAGGGGTTACTTCTACGCACCGGAACGGAAGCCGAGCTTGCGTCAATTATCGCCCATGAGATGAGTCATCAAATCCTCGGCCATACCCGCGAAGCGCTTAGCGAGAGCGACCTCTCGACGAGTGGCCCGCAGTTTGCGTTCTCCCTTGAGCAGGAGCTCGACGCCGATCGATTGGGACTCAAACTCTTACAGGTATCTCGTTACTTTCTGGCCGACGCTGCTCACGCTCTCACTATAGTGTATCGTCCGCTTGACGAAGTCGTTGCTACAAATGAGCCTAATTGGCTTCCGATTCGCTTAGCAAATTTGCATCAATACACTCGAGAACTTGAGAATGGGCTGCCAGCAACCCAATCAACACGGGAGTTCAATCGGGTTCGGAAGAGTCTATAAGTCGCAACGCTTCGTCAAATCGAGTTCGGATCTGCTCAATTTCATTCATCAGTGGCTCGGTGAGCTCTTTCAGCAACTCTCCTTCAGGCGTAAGCTCCACACCTCGACGCCGAAAACGACGGAAGAGTTTCGTTCCCAGTTCTGATTCTAAGGCTTTAATTTGTAAACTTACTGTAGATTGCGTGCGAAAAGTTGAGCGTGCAGCCTTGGTGAAGCTGCGACATTTCACCACAGCATGAAATCCCCGTAACTGCTGAAGCTCCATGCGTTCTCTCCGACAAATCTGAGAACCTGCTCCCGCTATTATCTCAGCAGTGGAAGCCGTTATTCAAGATGGTTAGAGGCTTTGTTTGCTGTTTGCGCGCGACGAATACTTATTCTACGGCTCCGACGAGCCGCTCTTAATTGACGTGTTTTGCACTAATTCGTCTTATTAAGTGCCTCACGGATCCGTTGTGCGAGCTTTTCGGGAATTCGCCCTCGCGTTACCAAGTCATCGATCGACGCGGTTCGCAACTCACTGACGCCTCCGAATATGCGGAGCAAGGCTTGTCGGCGTTTTGGTCCAATGCCCGGAATCAGCTCAAGCTCTGAGCGAAAAATGCGGCGACTACGGGTTCCACGGTGAAAGGTAATGGCAAAGCGATGAGCTTCATTGCGGATTCGCTCGAGGAGATGCAACGCCTGACTATGGGCGTCAAGCACAATCGGCTCGGCTCGGCCCTCAACAAAAACACGTTCAGGCTTCTCAGGAAGTTGCACCACCGCTCCCTGATTCGGCACCCAGGACCGCTTCTCACCCCGCCGTTTCGCAAGGCCAATCATCACCGGACGGCTAAGCCCCAGTTCATTTCGAATGAAGACCGCCTGGGAAAGCTGTGCCGCACCACCGTCGATGATCATCAGATCGGCGATCGTATTCTCCTCCGCAGCACGGCTGAGATGGCGGAGAACCACTTCACGCACCGAAGCGAAATCATCGGCTGTCCCTTGTTGACTGAGATGAAACCGACGATACCGGCTCTTATCTGGCCGACCCTCGGCGAAAGTAACGACTGCACCAACTGTTTCGCCGCCTTGAAAATGAGAGATATCGACACACTCAATGAGGCGCGGTGCCTCTTCAAGTTGAAATTCACCCTGGAGTGCCTTCAGCACCGCATCATCGCCCTTCGCTGAAAAACGCGAGCTGAAATTCTGTTGAGCGTTCTTTGCTGCAAGGAGCACAAGTCGAGCCTTCGGACCTCGCAGAGGAACGCGGAACCTGACGTGACGTGCATAATTTTCTCGATAGAGCTCTTCTCGTGCGCGGTAGTCTTCGAGTGCAAACGGCACTAAGATTTCGTCGGGCAACTTGCCTGCGCTCGTATAGTATTGTCCGAGTACTGATGCAAGGAGCTCCTCATCAGGGATCTCCACTTCCGAAAATCCGAAGGTCAAGGCCTCAAATAACCTTCCCTGCCGCACTCGAATAATTGATACCTCGACTTCCGAGCCCTCGCGGTAGATTCCAAAGGCATCTCTGCTCCCTGGCATCACCTCGAGCTTTGATTTCTCTGCGGTAATACGCCGCAACAGCTGGAGTCGATCTCGGAGCAAAGCCGCCTGTTCATAGCGAAGTTCGCGGCTCGCTCGTTCCATTTCCCCCTCAAGCTCGCCGAGCACTTCCCGATTCCGCCCCTCGAGAATAGAAATTGCCTGGTCAACCCAGTGCAGGTACACCCCACGATCAAGATCAAAACAACACGGTGCCGCGCACCGTTTGATTTGGAATTCGAGGCAAGGACGAATTCGATTATTCATCGCCCGATCGGAGCAGGTTCGAAGAGGGATTGTGCGCTTAATGATTTCAAGGAGCGTATAGAGTTCATGGCCAAAGGCGAATGGGCCGAAGTAGCGAGCCCCGTCATCGCGAATCGCGCGCACGAGCTCGAGTCGCGGCCACTCATGATTGAGGTCAACCCGAACGAGGAGATGGGCCTTATCATCTTTCAGCCGAATGTTGTACCGGGGCTTATACTGTTTCACCAGGTTCGCTTCGAGAAGAATCGCTTGACGCTCGTCGTCAGTGACAATCGTCTCGAGGTAACGAATCTTGCCCAGGAGGAACTGAACGTTATATCGTCCGTCGTCACGTCCGGTAAAATAACTCCGGACTCGGTTCCGCAGATTTTTCGCTTTCCCGACGTAGATCACTTTCTCCTCGGCATTCTTCATGAGGTAGATCCCTGGCTGGGCCGGGATCTGTCCCAACCGATCTGGAGAAAACTCAACTGTCGGATGCTTCTTCATCAGGAGGTTACTTTACACTAGGGGTCTCATAATACTATACCGGGGTAGTATGGATTTGACGATTAAACGGACGAATTCGGTCGCAGAAAATTTGCGACACCTCCTCCGTTCACGCATTTTGCTCTTCGGCGGCGCGATGGGTACTTCAATTCAAAAGTACCGCCTCACAGAGGAGGACTTCCGTGGTGCTCGATTCGCAAATCACCCCGTACCACTCAAGGGGAACTCAGATATCCTCGTCCTCACCAAGCCAGAGATCATTGGGCAGATTCACCGTGATTTTCTTGCTGCAGGTGCAGATATAATCGTAACGAATACGTTCACTGCGACGAGTGTTGGTCAGGCTGAGTATCAGACCGATTCCTTGATCTACGAGATAAACGTTGCTGCGGCAGAGCTTGCCCGTAAGGCCTGTGATGAATTCACGAAGAATAACCCAAGTAGGCCGCGGTTCGTGGCCGGCGCACTTGGGCCAACGAACCGAACTGCCTCTATTTCTCCCAACGTAAATGACCCCGCATTCCGTGCGATTACTTTCGATGAGCTCGTTGCTGCCTACACAGAGGAAGCGAAGGGCCTCCTCGACGGCGGGGCGGACATTTTCCTCATTGAGACCGTATTCGATACGCTCAATTGCAAAGCGGCTATTTACGCGATCGACTTGCTCCAGGAACGCCTTGGAACAGCGCTCCCAGTAATAGTCTCTGGCACGATTACTGACGCGAGCGGAAGAACGCTCTCCGGCCAAACCGCAGAAGCCTTCTGGATCTCGATTTCTCACACAAAAAATCTACTTGCCGTTGGCCTCAACTGCGCACTTGGCGCGGCACAGCTTCGACCTTTCGTGCAGGAGCTCTCGCGAATCGCTGATACCTTCATCTGCGTCTACCCGAACGCCGGTCTCCCGAATGAATTTGGTCAGTACGACGAGACGGCAGCAGAGTTCGGCGCGGAGATTCGAAAGTACTTCGAGAGTAGCTACGTGAATATCGTTGGCGGTTGTTGTGGAACTACACCGGAGCACACCCGAACACTGGCCCAGTTCATTTCTGATTTTTCTCCACGAACTATTCCGCTCAAACGACCCGGACTACATCTCAGTGGCTTAGAACCACTTACAATCAGTTCACTGAGTAATTTCGTAAACATCGGAGAGCGCACAAACATTACCGGGTCACAGAAATTTGCTGCCTTGGTCCGAGAAGGGAAATTCGAACCGGCGCTACAGATTGCACAGCAACAGGTTGATGCTGGTGCGCAAGTGCTAGACATTAACCTCGATGAAGCACTGATCGATTCTGAAGCAACCATGCGTAAGTTTATTAACCTCATGGCGGCCGATCCGGAAATTTGCCGGGTGCCATTCATGATTGATTCCTCGAAATGGGCGGTAATCGAAGCCGGTCTCAAATGTATCCAAGGGAAGGGTATCGCGAACTCGATTAGCCTGAAGGAAGGTGAGCAGGTGTTCCGTGACCAGGCAGGCACCGTACTCCGCTACGGTGCAGCTGTGGTTGTGATGGCATTCGACGAGCAAGGGCAAGCGGATAGTTACGAACGAAAGATTGCGGTGTGTGAACGCGCCTATCGAATTCTCGTCGATGAGGTTGGCTTCCCGCGTGAAGATATCATCTTTGACCCAAACATCCTTACCGTTGCAACAGGGATCCCCGAGCATAATGACTACGCGCTACATTTCTTAAATGCCACCCGTTGGATTAAAGAAAACCTCCCGGGAGCAAAAGTAAGTGGCGGGATTAGCAACATCTCCTTTTCATTTCGTGGGAACAACGTGGTTCGCGAAGCGATGCACTCCGCATTCCTCTATCATGCGATACGCGCCGGCTTGGATATGGGGATCGTAAACGCCGGCCAGCTCCCGCTCTATGAAGAGATTCCTGAAGATCTCCTCGAGCGGGTAGAAGACGTACTGCTCAATCGTCGTGAGGATGCCACCGAACGCTTAATCGAATTTGCCGAGGGCTTGAAAGGGCAAGGGAAAGCAGCACTTGAGACTACGCAACACAGCTGGCGGCAGGGGTCGGTAGAAGAGCGTCTGAAGCACGCACTGGTGAAGGGCATCGTCGACTTCATTGAGCAAGATGTTGAAGAGGCTCGGAAATGCTACCCACGTCCGCTCCAGGTGATCGAAGGTCCACTGATGGACGGGATGAATGTCGTCGGTGATCTCTTCGGTTCAGGAAAGATGTTCCTCCCACAGGTCGTGAAAAGTGCCCGCGTAATGAAGCGCGCGGTCGCGTACCTTCAACCATTCATCGAGGCGGAGAATAACCATCAAGGGACTCAAGCCAAAGCGGGAAAAATTTTACTCGCTACAGTGAAGGGGGATGTTCACGATATCGGGAAGAACATCGTCGGCGTCGTTCTCTCCTGTAATAACTACGAAGTGGTTGATCTCGGCGTGATGGTTCCGTGTGCAAAGATCCTTGAAACTGCTGAGCGGGAGAACGTAGATTTCATCGGGCTCTCTGGACTCATTACGCCCTCGCTGGACGAAATGGTGTACGTTGCGTCAGAAATGGCGCGGCAGGGAAAGACTACGCCCTTACTCATCGGAGGGGCCACCACTTCAAAGAAACACACGGCGGTGAAAATTGCCCCGTCCTACTCTGCACTCACAGTGCACGTGAAGGACGCATCACGATGTATCCCCGTGGTGAATGCACTGATGAATAAAGAGTCGGTAGAAAAGTTCTCGAGAGAGGTTCGGGAGGAATACGAGCGGATCGCAACGGAACATCTCCAGGGGATGTCGCAGCGTGAGTTCTCTTCGCTCGCTGATTCGCGGGCGAACCGTTTCCGGGCGACCTGGGAGAGCTATGTTCCTCCGGTGCCAAACGATCTCGGGATTACCGTCTTCGATGACTTTCCGCTCGCCACGTTAGTTGAGTACATTGACTGGACGCCATTCTTCATCACTTGGGAGTTGAAAGGGAAGTATCCGGATATTTTTAACTCTTCACGGTACGGGAAGCAGGCTCGTCAGCTCTTTGATGATGCAAAGGGCCTCCTCCAACAGATTGTTGATCAGCATCTCCTTACCGCTCGTGGAGTAATTGGTTTGTTTCCCGCAAACACGGTGCTCAATGATGACATCGAGGTCTACACTGAAGACCGCAACACTGTTCTTGCGATGCTCCACACGCTCCGTCAGCAAGAACGAAAACTGGAGGGGCAATCAAACTTTGCGCTTGCTGATTTTGTCGCGCCGAAGGAGACCGGATTAAAAGACCACATCGGTGCCTTCGCTGTTACGGTCGGCATTGGTATCGAGAAGATACTCGAGCGTTACGAGCGTGAACTCGATGATTACAGCAGTATCATGGTGAAGGCGCTTGCCGATCGCTTAGCCGAGGCTTTCGCCGAATGTCTCCACGAACTCGTCCGTCAGCACCATTGGGGCTATTCAGAAGAAGAGGTGCTCACTACTCCCGAATTAATTAAGGAGCATTACCAAGGCATTCGACCAGCCACCGGCTATCCCGCCTGCCCGGACCATACGGAGCAGCGAACGATCTTTAGTTTACTCGGAGTCGAAAAACTCATTGGGGTGAAGCTCACCGAGAATTTTGCAATGTACCCCGCAGCGTCCGTCGCTGGTCTCTATTTCTCACATCCCGATGCACGCTACTTCGGACTTGGGAGAATTGGTCGCGACCAGGTAGAAGACTACGCGAAAAGAAAGGGCCTTGCGGTTCCCGAAGTCGAGCGCTGGCTCGCCTCATCGCTCAATTACTGATGAACAGAATAAACACGTTCTTTTCCGTATTCTCTGGTGCTCTGCTGCTCTGTGCAAAAAAAAAGCCTATGTAGCTGCGGCAAACGCTTCACTTTATGAACAGAGCAACGGAGCGAGCACCAGAGCAGCAGAGGAAGAAATACTCAGGACGATCGTGCGAGTTTTCCGATAGGAAGAGCTGCGGGACTCGTTTCAACAACTGGCGCGTTCTGCTCACGCTGGCTTCCACTGAGAAGCGCAACAAAGAGGGAAGCGAGATAGGGGAGCGATTGGGCAAGGAGACCAATCATCCAGACGATTGCATCATCGTTCACCACGCCAAACTCTCCGATGATTCCGCAGGCTGCGCCAACAAGTAACGTCGCAAGGAGCGCCTCTTCCCAGGTAAGAATAAGGCTCTGAATCACCTTCGGTCCGTGCTTCATCTTCGGCGTCCGGTAAAATGGCTTCCCCGAGGTGAGCAACCCCTGGATCACACCTTTTGCAATAGTATGGGTCAATGATCCTCCGGCAATGAGCGCCATGAGACTTCGTGTGGCGCCAATCTGAACTCGCGCCGCATAGGTCCAGAGAGTTCCAAAAACTCGAAGGAGCACCAGCGCGATTGCTGGATAGACGAAGATCGGTTCTGGGAAATCGGTCTCGAGCGGATAGGCGAGGAGTAGTCCACTCCAGAGGAGCGCCGCTACAGTAAAGAACAGGTGGAGTGCATCACCAAGCCATGGGAGCCACCCTTTAATGAAGTGGTATCGCTGCCGAAATGAGAGCCCCCCGCGCATCCCAAGCAACTCTCGGTAGTATCGTCGGGCGATGCGCATCCCACCGTAAGCCCAGCGAAATCGCTGCTTCCGGTAGGCGGCGTATGAATCCGGAACTAAACCATGACCGAGTGGATGATCGATATAGAGCATCCGCTTGCCGGCAAGCAAAATACGGAGGCCAAGTTCAGCGTCTTCACAGATGCACCACTCGGCCCATCCTCTCAGTTCTTCAAGCGTAGTCCGCTCGACAAGTGTCATCGTCCCATGCTGAATAATCGCGTTATCTTCGTTTCGCTGCACCATGCCGATGCGAAAGAAACCACTGTACTCATCGTTCTCCATCCGTCGAAACAACGATGCTTCCCAGCCGCGGTGTTCTTGCGGGGCTTGCACGACGGCGACCTCCGCGTTCTCGAAGTAGGGAATCGCAGCGCGTAGCCAGTTGGGCTCGACCTCATAATCGGCATCAACAACGCCGATGATCGCAGCTTCCGGATCGGTCATCCGGAGCGCAAAGTTAAGCGCACCAGCCTTATACCCCGGCCACTTGCCGAGCGAGAAAAATCGAAATCTCTCGCCGAGCTCACGACAGCGCGCTGCCACCGGTTCCCAGGTTGCGGGATTGGGCGTGTTGTTGTCGACGACGATTACTTCGAAATCCGGATAATCGAGCCGGGCGAGACTCTCAAGAGTTGCAATCACCATCGCCGGCGGCTCGTTACAGCAGGCGAGATGAATCGAGACCTTTTTCACGGTCCGAATAGTGTTTGCATCCCACGGTCGAAGTCGACGGCGAAGCGGACGCTTGCCGACAACATCGGCGATCTCTGCGCCATCAGTGATAAAAATCAGTGTGAGGAGGAATTGTCCGGCGAGAACGAGTGTCCAGAAAACGATATCGCCAGGAGACATATACTCATAGGCGGCCTCGCGCGCGAGTTCAGCGGCAAAGGCGGTACTCGTAAACAAAAGAATTAATGCAAAAGCTTTGCCGACGATAGCTACCTCGGGCCGCCGGACGAGGAACACCATGCCCATGAGCGTCGCAAGAAGCGAAGCCGATAGTGCCCAGTAACGCCAGCGCGAATCAACGACGACCGGACCTGTAAGCGCGAATTTCTCCCGACGCTCGGCGTCCATGATACCCCAATGTTCCCCTGCCCTTCCTTCAATTGCACTCTTCCAAGGCTGGTCGAACGCCTCGACGATATTATACGGAACTCGATGCGTTTCAGCTCGGTGCACGAACTCCCGAACGAAGTAGGCTTGGTTACCAGGATTTGCTTCGGCCGCACCTCGCTGGGGCCCTTCGCTTGGCCATCCAGTTTCGGCGATAATCACCATTTTGTACGGATAGGTGCGTTTTACCTCCTCATAACGGTCAAGCACGTAGTCGACTGCCTGTTCAACCGGAACTCCCTGCCAATACGGAAGAATGTGAAGTGCAATAAAGTCGACGTGTTTTACAAACTCAGGATTGCTTAGCCACCAATCCCAGGGTTCCGCAGTTGAGACTGGGGTCCGGAGTCGTTTTCGAGCGAGCTCGAGGTACTCGATGAGCTCCCCCTCCGGCACTGTCTGAGTGAGCTGCGTTTCGTTTCCAAGGATCAGACGTCTGACATTGCGATTCTGTCCAGCAAGCTTTATTGCCGCATCTACCTCTCGTTGGTTAACGTCCCGACGCGTATCAAGCCAGGCAGCGGCGATAACATCGAGTTCGAATTCTCGGGCGAGTCGTGGAACCTGCTCGATTCCTCCCGCAGCGCTGTAGAGACGAATCTGTTTCGTCTTCTCCCGAACAGCTTCCAGGTCGGAGCGGAGTGCCTGTTCGCTAAAATGCACAGGGGAACGCAGTGGGCTCTCAAACTTCCCGTAAGGATTAAATGAGAGGCTATGAACCGGGTAGCGCGAAGGGGCGGCAGGTATGTCCTGATTCGTCAGTTCCCAGAGAAAAAGACTCAAGAAGAAGGTTGCAGCGAGTAGAAGGGCGTCTTGGACCTTCATTGTAACTATTTGATTCCTCTAAGGAAAACCTGGAGTGCCTCCTCCGGGTTAAACCTGGCGACCGGCGCCTAATGATAAAGGACGAGGAAAGTAGCAGGTGTATTTAAAATAGGGAAGTGCGCCACATCACTGTAGGGATTCTCAAAGTAGCTTCAATTCGAGGTGAAGTGATGAGGGCTGGGGAATCCGGTGGAGAGGAGGGTATCCCCTTGCCCTCATTCTCGCCCGCCAGGGATGGCGGGCGA
>FKKE01000181.1_pt1 | contig 47011 bp, 52 predicted proteins | sample 1106331 | NCBI WGS metagenome assembly FKKE01 (sample SAMEA3931202, study PRJEB13176) | freshwater metagenome | biome: Drinking water system; feature: drinking water; material: freshwater | place: China | collected 2013-02-06
GCAACGGCTGGTTCTCATGCTCTGGGTCGGACTTGTGCTCGCCGGCTGCGTGAATACGATGCAGCATGGCTATGCGGTCAACGGGACCGTGCCGTCGTCTCTGCTGGAACGGCTGGCCCAGGAGACGGTCACGCGGATGGAGGATCTGTACCCACCTGCCCACACCAGACTGGCATTGACTCATTCCGCCACGGACGCCTATGGCCTGGCGCTGATCGAGGCGTTACGACAGAAAGGCTATGGCGTGATCGAGTCTCGCGTGACCAGACGAACGACCCTCACCACCAGAGAGGACAGGCCGGCACCAGTCGAGCCAGCCGTGAACACAGACGAGGGCCTGCCGTTGCGCTATGTGGTCGATGGTCCGTTCGAGCCGAGCCTGTACCGCCTCACCGTCTTTATCGGATCGCAATCCTTGAGTCGGGTCTATCGCCTGGACCAACAAGTAATCGCCCAGGCGGGGGCCTGGGTGCGGAAGGAGTAATGGTCACGGTCTATGAGTTCATCCAGCAAATCTCACATGTCCCCTGACATGTCGCCGGGATCACTCGCACCCGGAGCCGGGGTCCGTCGCGCCAATAAGATTCCACTCTACCTCGTGATCGGACTGATCGCGGTGGTCGCCATCCTGGTGGCGATGGTGGCAAACGATCGGGCCGAGCAACAAGCCCGCCTGTTGCACTCGACATCGGGATCGCCGCAGCAAAGTACGGGTGGGGGGACAATGGCGCTCGCCGATCGGATCACCGGCTCGCACCGTGCCGGCATCATTCCGCCGGCGGCCTCGAAACCCATCATGCGCCAAGAACTCAGCGCACCAGAGTCACCGATAGTCGGGACGGAACCTCTCGACGTGCAAGGACCAGTGAACGCGGACATCCTCATCGCACGGCCTGACGATCTCGACTCGCCGCCGAGACCGACTCGCGCCGGGGGCGTCCAGCTAGTCGCGGGCCAGCCGCTCGCGCGAACACACACGGGTGAAGAGGCGGAGGCGCTGCGACAGGCCAGGATCCAACAGCTGCAGGACGCACTCAAAGCGCCCTCCACCGTGAGCTTTACCCTCACGCGGAGCGAGCGGCCTGTTCCGACCATCGAAAGCAGGTCGGAATCTTCTTCGTCGAGCGACCAGCAAACCCGCTTATCTGAAATCAAACAACAGGTCGCCAATGCGGCGCGGAGTGACGACCCCACAAAGGCCTATCAGGCGCAACTCACGCAATTACGACAAGCCGGTCTGCTCAGCCCGTTGGACGGAGGCGCGGAACCGTCACCATCGTCGGGACTCAGCGCGACCAGTGGGAAGACGAGCACAGTAACTTCTGGGGGAGGTGATCGGTGGAAGCACGAGGGACAACAACTCCCGCCGCGTGCACCCTTCGTGATTCAAGCCGGAGATGTGCTGCCCGCGCTCATGCTGTCGGAAATTGATTCTTCGTTGCCGGGGCAGATCATCGCGCAAGTATCGCAGAACGTATACGACACGCCCACGAAGACCCAGCTCCTCATTCCACAGGGCACCAAACTCATTGGCACCTATTCGAGTGAGGTCGGCTATGGTCAGAAGGCCTTGTTGGTGGCCTGGCAACGGCTCGGGTATCCCGACGGCAAGACACTCGATCTCGGGTCCATGCCAGGGGCGACGGGATCGGGGGCGTCCGGCCTCACCGATCTGGTCAACAACCATTATCTACGGTTGTTCGGATCGGCCCTCTTGATGTCGGCGGTGACGGCCGGTGTCACGTTCAGCCAGCAACAGGCCCAAGGGGCCGGCATTCCCGGGCAAGTCGCCATTCCTCAATACAATGCCGGGACCGCCATGAGCCAAGCCCTCGGGCAGCAATTGGGACAGGTCACGGCCCAGCTCATCGCGAAGAATTTGAGCATCGCGCCTGAATTGACCATCCGGCCTGGGTATCGGTTCAACGTCGTGGTCGTGAAAGACCTTGTGTTGCCGAAGCCGTACACAGAATTCGATTACGCAGGAAAGGAGAATCCATGACGAAAAACAGACCTCGTCTGGCAGGCCTCGTGTTGTCAGCCGTCCTCCTGTTTCCACTGACCCCGAGTTATGGGAGTGGGATTCCCACATTTGACGGTGCGGTGCTGGCGCCGTCGGTGACGGGGGCGATCTCGAACATGGCTCAACAGCTGAAACAAATCGAGCAATACCGGCTGCAGCTCCAGCAATACATCAACATGCTGCAAAACACGATGAACCCCGGCTTGTTTATTTGGGACAACGCGCAGGACACCATGAACGATCTGCGCTACATGATCGATACCGTGTCCTTCTACCGGCAGCTGTATGGAACGGTGGCCGGCTTTACCGGCAACTTCCATGATATGGCCTGGTATCGCAATGCCCAGTGCTTCAAAGAGCCCGGCTGTTCCCCCAGTCAGTGGGGCCTGATTTTGGAAAACGAAGTCATCGGAGCGCAATCGCAAAAGCGATCGATCGAAGCCCTGTTCCGAGGATTGGAACGCCAGTACGAGACGCTGAATGGCGATGCGCGACGCTTGAAGCGGCTCCAACAGGCGGCCCAAACGTCCAACGGACAACTCGAAGGGATTCAGCACGCCAATATGCTGGCGAGTGCGGAAGCGAATCAATTGCTGCAGATTCGGGCCGCCCTCTTGGCGCAACAGAATATGGACGCGACCCGTCACCAAGCGATTGCCGATCGGGAGGCGATGGAAATGGCCGCGGATCGGAATTTTCGGCAACCGGCGTATAAACCGAGTACCACCCGGACCTGGTCTGTCTATGGTCTGCGCTGAGTACGGAATCTTGCAATCGAACAATTAAATCACGAGGGGCCACCATGAGGACACAACACGTACCTCCGTCTGTCACCGTCACCACAGGATCGACCTGCGCGATACTCATCGGCGGCATGATCGCCCTCACGGGCTGTACGAAGGAAGCGCTTGAGCCGGTCAACACTGTCGAGTGGTACAAAGCCCATGACGCAGAACGGGAGACCATGCTTCAAAAGTGTCAAAGCAATCCAGGCCAACTGGCAGAGACACCGAATTGCGTCAACGCGAAAGAAGCGGCAAGCCGACTGTTCCTCGGGTCATGACAGGATGTCCGGTGAACGCGATGCGCGTACTCCTCGAACCGCACATGCGTACCACACACACCGCCATCTGTCTGCTGATGGTCTTGATGGGGTGGCCGTTGGACGTCTATGCGGCCATCGATTCAGCAAATCTCCTCGACAACACACTCCTCAAATTTCAGACGGCGGCAGCGGGATGGGGGCCGTACATCCTGGCACGAGCAAGCTGGTTGTTTTGGACCCTCGCCACGATCTCCTTGGTGTGGACGATGGGTCACCTGGCGCTGCGCCGTGCGGAGATTGGAGAGTTTCTCGGGGAATTCCTGTCCTTCACGGTGATGACGGGGTTTTTTTGGTGGTTACTCACCAATGGTCCGACCTTCGCGCTACAGATCATCGATTCCATGCAACGAATTGCCAATCACGCGAGTGGATTAGGGTCCACGACCTCTCCATCACGAGTGGTGGATATTGGTTTTGAATTGCTGCATCAAACGGTGACGCAATCGACGGTGTGGACCCCTGTCGCGAGCACCGTCGGCATCATCATGAGCTGTGTCGTCCTCGTGGTGCTGGCACTCATCGGAGTCAACCTCCTGGTGCTCTATGTCAGTACGTGGATCTTGGCCTATGCCGGGATCTTCTTCTTGGGGTTTGGTGGGTCCCGGTGGACCTCCGACATGGCCATTGGCTATTACCGCACGGTCTTAGCGCTTGGGGCACAATTAGCCGCCATGGTGTTGCTCATCGGGATTGGGTATTCGATCATCACCAATTACTACAGCCTGATGCGATCGAATGTCTCACTGGAGGAAGAAGCCGTCGTGCTCGTCGCGTCGATCATGCTGTTGACCCTGGTGAACAAAATCCCACCTCTCATTGGAGGTCTCGCGATGGGTGGTGGGGTGGGGGCGTTGGGCTCGGGCGTGTCGTTGGTGTCAGCGATCGGGACCGCGGCGGCTATGGCCGCGGGGGTCGGACTCGCGGCGAACATGGCGCGGGCAGGCATGGCGGGTGGAGCGGCCGGATCTCAAGCCCTGATGCAAGCCGTCTCGAACGGACATGGAGGGGCACCTCCCCCAACCACGATGATCACCGGTCCGAGTGGTGGTCCGGATGGAAGTGGACCGAGTGGAGGTGGCCCAAACAATACTCCACCACGCGGGAGTCCCGCCGGGAACATGCCCTTAGCGGCGGCCATGGATGGTGTGAGCCCAGGCCCACAATTCACCGGCCGCTCCTATCCCAGTGTCACCACCAGCGATGCGAATACGTCCAAGCCGTCGCCAGAACCCACCTTCGGCGAGGAGAGCCTGTCGAAGGGCAAGACCGACGACACCACATTTAATCCAAAGGAAGAGATCGCCGCATTTCGTGATCGGAACGAGCCGTCCACAGGGTCGAAAGGAGGAAACGCATGATACGTCACACGTTCATCATTCCGGCTGTCTTTCTTGCACTCCTCTGTCTTGGAACGCGATCGGCAGACGCGGAGAGTCCAAGTGTTCCAGCACCAGCCATGACGAGTGGACCACCAGCACCAAGCATCACGCCGTTGCCCCCTGGGATGAGCCCGAACAGTGGCGCTGTGTCGCTGCTCACCGGGACCGCGCGTGACGCCTGCGAAGCCCTGCTCTGTCTGTCCGCAATCGGATCGGCTCCTGCCGAGTGTGCCGCATCGCTCGCCAAATACCATGCAGTGCAGATGTTTGGCGGCGGCCCCGCCTTTCTCGCGGCCTGTCCGCTGGTGCGCTGAGGCCGGTCATCATGGTTGCGGATCTGCCACCTCAGGATCAGGAACGGGTCGTTTGCTCGATCGTGGCGGCGGTAAAGTACGAAGTGCCAGCCAACATCGTGTTGGCCGTGGCGGAGCAGGAAGGGGGCAAGCCGGGGCAATGGGTCAAAAACATCAATGGCACCTATGATGTCGGCCCACTGCAATTCAATACCGCCTATCTCAAGGAGTTGAAGCCCTACGGCATTACGGCGGCGGATGTCGAACAGGCCGGGTGCTATCCCTATGAATTGGCCGCGTGGCGGTTATGGCAACATATCCATCATGATCGAGGGGATCTCTGGACCAGAGTGGCCAATTACCACTCACGCACCCCGAGACACAATGCGCGATACCGAAGGAGTGTCATGCGGAAGGCGGCGAAGTGGGCCGAGTGGCTGTCCGCGCGCTTCCACACCGTTCGGTTTCTCGATCGCCACAGCAAGAAATAGGGGCATGATCGAGACCGATCATGCCCCATGAACGATTACGCGGACAAGATGGTCCGAACCGCCTGGTTTCCGAAAAATCCTTGTGCGTTGAGATTGGTAAACCAGATCTGGGCAAACTCCTTCAAATCCCGTTTAAGTTTGGTATCCAGATGCGTGCGCTGGCCCGCCTCATCGTAGCAATACACCTCGTGATCCAGCCCGAGATAATCATTCCTGAATGACACCGGTTCAGCGATTGAGCCGTGTGGAGCATCCTGAAACATGAATACAATATCAGGGTCGCGCATGAGGTCGCCGTTTTGTTCGCCATAGTGACACAAAGACACAAGCCGGTGTCCTTCTCCGTCGATGCCGATCTCTTCACCGCTCAACGGCATGAAGCCTTCGACGGTGATACGAACAGCAGTCGAACCGCCGAGGAGCTGATCCAAGGATTTCGCAAATTCTTGATAGATCTTCATTCCTCTTTTTCCTTTCATAATGTGATAGACGCCCCCGGCGCAAGGGCCGGAGGCTTCCAGTGACGGTCAGCGGCTCGAATGCTCGCTGACCCAGACTTTCGCCTGTTGAACGACGACCAAGAGCGCTTCCAGGTCGGCGAATCCGAAGGACTCGGAATTCTTCCAAGTGCCATCTGGACCCTTGTACGAGCGGGACAGGGTCACGTTGTAGAACGGACCTTTCTCCCCCTCGTTCTTCCAGACGCTTGCCTGGATGCTGCTGCAACGCAGCGTGGTGACCGGCTTGGGTTTGAGTGGTTGAGGTGCCATGGGCTGATCTCCTTTGGTTAGAGTTGATGTGTTGGCCTCTCACGAGGAGGTGGAGGCCACACAGCGACGGCAAAGGAGACAACGAGGACGAGGCCACCGGGCGGACCGACGGGCGCCCAGCGGAGGAATGCCAGCCAGCTGGCGTGATCGACGCAGCCCGGAGGAGGAAAGCCAGGGCCGAGGACGGACCCGCACTGGCACCGGAAACCAACACCTACGCCGGTATCAGAAGATCAGCAGCAAGGTGTGCCAAGGCGATTCAGGAACGAAGGGGAGGTAGGTCACGGTCGACGATATCATTATGAAGTCATCACGCTCGAGACGGTTGGAACTGGAGGAAACACGCGGTGGCAAAGCCATGAGTGATCGAAAAGCGTCCACTGGTACACGGGAATCGCATGGTTGGTATGCAAGCCGTCGAAAGACTCTGCGGGACGCTAAACCAGTACGCGACGGAAATATGGATCACGTGATCATGCGAGAGCAAGAGCTGACTGACGGTCAAAAAATGGTTCCAACGGAGAGAAGGCCAGACGTAGGCTGTCGTTAGGCTGCGCTTTTGGCAGGACGCACGCGGACTTTCACCTCAACGCGCGACCCGAGACGGTTGAGCACCGTGATGAGCCGGTCAGCCGTGAAGCGTCCAAGATCAGCATGGCGAATACGTGAAAAATCGGCCGCCGCGATGCCTGTCCGCGCCTGCGCGGCGCGCACTGTCAGACGATCTCGGTCAAGGGTATTAATAATCTCGGTCGCAAGGATCGCCTTGAACTGATCAGTGTCCGCATTGATCCGACCGAGATCTCGGAACACATTGCCGCGACCACGTACAACTGCTATGTTCTCTTTTCCCTTCATGTGAACATCTCCTTCAACTGCTTCAACCGATTCCTGACCACCTCAATCTCGCGTGGTGGCGTCTTGCTGCCCGTGGTGGATTTCTTCTGAAACGCGTGCACCACCCAAATGTCCTGTGCCAACTGCACCGCATAGACGACACGGAAGGCATCGCCCCTGAACGGTAACGCGATTTCAAAGACACCCGAGCCGAGGCCCTGCAGTGGTTTGGCGAGATCGGCCTTGCCACCCTCCGCCGCGATCGTTAGGGCCGCGAGGCAGATGGACTGGGCGCCTTCGGGAAAGGTTCTGAATTCCTTCAGCGCCGCCTTGACCCACGAAACAGGCCGTGTCTTCCGAACCTCGGGCATCAGTGACCGCTACGATCCATATGATCCGTATATTGTCATATTTGACAACAGCCTTCAACTGCTGGGAGTGATGGGCCGAACTGTGCCAATCGGAGTCCCCGCACATTGGAAGATATGTGTCACGGTTCGATTGAAACGTCTCACGAAATCACAAAGGTACCTCCGTCCACTGGCACCGGCACACCAGCCGAGCGGGATCGGACGAGACGAAAAAGGCTGTTCTGACGTGACGACAAATCCGCGTCCGTTCGTCAAGAAGAGGCTCGAAGGATCGGTTGCGAGGCGGGCTAGATGCGCTGACGGTCGTCGATCACCAGGTACTTGAGTCCGGGCGAGTCGGGCGCCGCATGCAGGAAGATGCCGAGTGCCCTCCGCACAGTAGGTGAGTACACAAGGATCAGGATGAAGCTGGCCCGTGTGGTACTTGACGTGCGGTCTTGTCAGATCTGGTATGACCCTCTGTGAGGAGTGTCCGCGCCCACCCCAGGGCGCAACGCGTCTTGACACCGTTGCCGCATCTCGCTAGAACCATCGCTCACCGTGTATACGGAAAGGAGCTTTCAATGGGGAAACCCCTCACCAAGTCACAGATCGCCGAGCATCTCGCCGAGAAATCTGGGCTCACCAAACGAGCGATGGTGCAGTTGCTCGATGAGTTCGCCGCTTTGGCCTATCGCGAGGCGAAGAACGTCTTTACCGTCCCTGGTCTCGGAAAACTCAAGCTCGCCAACCGCAAAGCGCGCATCGGCCGCAATCCTCAAACGGGCAAAGCAATAAAGATTCCTGCGAAACGCGTGGTCAAATTCCGAGTCGTCAAGGCTGCGAAAGACGCCATCCTCGGAAAGAAATAACGCCCGTCATCGGATAGGCCCACAACCGGTGGACCCACTGCGAGCACAACCAAGAGACCGCATCAACCAGACGTGACTGAACCGACCACTCCGCAGGAATTCAGCGCTGGGTCTCAACGCGCGATCACGGCGTCGATGTTATACAGCCTCGTGAGTTGCCCGCATCGGGTCACCATGGATGTGTATGCGGATCCTGCTCAACGCGATCCCGTGAATCCCTTCGTGGAACTGCTGTGGGAGCGTGGCTCAAGTGTGGAGCGTGAACGCATGGCCTCCCTTGAGATTCCGTTCGTGGATCTCCATACGTTCACCACAAAAGAGAAAGCTCACAAGACGCGCGAAGCCATGGCCGCCGGCGCTCCGCTCATCTATGGTGGCCGGATTGAAGCCGATGATCTCCTGGGCGAGCCTGATCTCTTACGGAAGGAAGGAACCGGCTACGTGCCGGGTGACATCAAATCCGGAGCCGGGGAGGAGGGGGGCGATGATGAGGGCGACGACCGCCGCCCCAAGAAAACCTATGCTGTGCAGCTGGCGCTGTACATGGATATTCTCGAACGCTTGGGCCTTTCTGCAGGACGCCGTGGGTTCATCTGGGATGTGCATGGTGGGGAAGTACCCTACGACCTGACCACGCCGCGCGGCGTACGGAACACGGAAACGTGGTGGGACTTCTACACGGCCCAACTGGCGACTGCGCGCGACATTATGGCCCGGACACATGACACCCTGCCCGCCTATGCGTCAGGAACCTGCAAGCTCTGTCACTGGCACAGCAGCTGCTTTCAAGCCGTGAAGGCGGCTGATGATCTGACGCTCATCTCTGAGCTTGGCCGGGCGAAGCGTGATGCCATGTGTGACGCAATCCAGACCGTGGCAGAATTGGCCACCATCAATCCCGGGGCGTACACCAAAGGCAAAAAAACCGTCTTTACCGGGATTGGCCCAGACACGCTGACGAAATTCCATGAACGGGCAAAGCTCTTAAGCAGCCCGAAGCCGAGGCCCTATCTGAAGGCCCCGATCACGTTGCCAACCCATGAGTTGGAAGTGTTCTTCGACATTGAAGTCGATCCGATGCGGGATGTGTGCTACCTGCACGGCTTCATCGAGCGCCGTGGCCGCGACAACAGCACCGAGCAATTCATCGGCTATTTCACGTCGGACACCACCCCAGAAGCGGAGAAAACCGCCTTCGCCCAAGCCATGAACTACATGCGCCGCGCCCAGCCGTGCGCGATCTTCTACTACTCCAAATACGAACGGACGATCTATCGCAAGCTGCAGGCTAAGTATCCCACGGTGTGCAGCGCGGACGACATTGAGGCGCTGTTCGAACCGACCAACACCATCGATCTGTATAGCGATGTCGTCAGACCCCATACCGAATGGCCGACCCATGATTTCTCCATCAAAACGCTGGCCAAGTATCTGGGCTTTCACTGGCGGGACACGCACCCGTCCGGTGCGGCCTCGATCCAGTGGTTTGATGAGTGGGTCAAAACAGGTTCCATTGAAACACAGCAACGTATTCTCGCCTACAACGAGGACGACTGCCGCGCGACGAGGGTCCTATTAGATGGAATTAGGGATCTGACCTAGCGTTCCGGCTCACACCTGGCAAGCAAGCGTATGACGTCTAAAAGCAGAAATTGGACGGTACGACCCCCGATGTGCGCAGGAGAGAGCAGGCAATGCCTGACTGGTTGTTGTACCTATCTGCAGATTGTTTCGGTGTTACGACTCGGAACGTCGACGGCGTTCCACTCCAACGACCTCGAGTCACGTCACAGCATCAGCCGGTCCCTCTGCTTGCCCCCATATGCGGTCACCGGGCCTACGCGAGCAGCATGTTCGAGATCCCTCGAGCAAGAGACAGAGCCCTTCCGATAAGGATTCACATCCAGCATTCCCAGAAAGCGGGGATGCGCAGAACACGGGTCGATCTCCATGTCCGTCGATCGAACCCACTTGTGGAGACGGAATTTTACTCACAGCACAAACTCTGCTATATCACACCTCTACAATCACCAATGTTGAATGGAAGGGAGGTGGAGTGCTCATGGCAACGAAGAAAGCAGCGAAGAAACCTGCCAAAAAGGCAGCCAAGAAGAAGTAGTCGTCGTACCATGAGGAGGCGTCGGTTACGCCGCCTCCTCACCATCCCGGGTCCTCGGTCTTCCTCAGCCCCACACCACATCACACAAGTGACCGTCCGAGCGAACACGGCTGGGAGCCTCGACCACCCAAGAGCACCCACATCACCAACGACAACTCCCTTTCCCTGACTGGCCCTCCATCGGAATGGAATCGGTGGTGGTGTCCGGATGCAACTGGGTATGCCACCAACGCACACCTCATGAGATGAAGAATACAGCAGAGGATGGAACCACCGGCAGGCTGCGGTCTCGGCCACGAAGAAGCGGGGCGGTAAAAGAAAGGGGAGGCGATCACCACATCACCTCCCCCAGTTCCTTTGCACCAGGAGAGACTCCATAGCGTAAAGAAAGCAGCAGGTGAATCCTAGCATGAACCTCCGACCCGAAAACAGAATAAAGATGTCCATACAATCAATGACTTGAGTACTTGTACGTGGCGAGACGAAATGGAAGCGTGAGGATATTCACGACGCGAGGCCACGCCCGACGGAGGGGCAACGACTGGACAATGATCGCACACGATGTCGGTTGGGTATCGGTAAGACCTGGTCCTCTCCCCATCCTGACGGCTTTGCACCCTTGGTCCGTCCGCGCCAAGAGTGGCACCAGCGGGACATCCGATTGAGACAGGCGAATAAGGCATGGAGCCGAGACACCAATACGGACAGGGGTTCATAAATTCTCCTGCTTTGCCCAGATAGATAGACAACGCGTGTCTTCGACTGTTCCGTACCCGGCATTGGTGGAGGAATAACCGCGAGCTGGCGTGATCGACGCAGCCCGGCGGGGAAAAGCCAAGGCGGAGGACGCACCCGCACTCGCATCACACATCAACACCGGTGCCGGTTTCAGGCGGGCAGCAGGCGAGTGTGGGGAAGAATGAAGGGGAGAGAAGAGACTGAGCACGATGAGTGCACCCGTCACGCAGCGTTGCGCACGCGCATTTCGATGTGCAGTCCGGCCGCCGTCGCCATGTTCACCAGCGCATCGAGGCTAAACAGGCTGATCTTGCCGCGCATCAGGTCAGAGATACGCGGCTGAGTCACGCCAAAGAGCTTGGCGGCTTGCGCCTGGCTCAGTTCAGTGCGGGTGAGATGGTTTTTCAGCGCCGTCATGAGCACGGACCGTAGTTTCATATTTTCCGCTTCTTCCGGGGTGTCCTCGATAGCATCCCAGACACTGGCAAATCGTTGGTTGCTCATTGGCCTCGCTCCTGCAACAAGTGACGGTACCGCTTCGATGCCAAGTCCACATCGGTCTTGCTGGTCTTCTCAGTCTTCTTCTGGAAGCAGTGAAGCACGTAGACCGCCTCAGCGAACTTGGCCACGTAGATGACTCGGAATGCCCCGGCAGGATCACGAATCCGAATCTCCTTCACACCGTGCCCCACGACACTCATGGGCTTCCAGTCGTCCGGTTCTTGCCCGTTCTGTACCTGATCGATCTGATGGCCTGCTTCGCGTTTTGCCAGGAGTGGGAAGGTGCGAAGATCATCCAGGGAGCTCCCCAGAAACTCGACCGGCTTTACAGCGGACATGTCAAATCATACAATATTTTGTATGTGTTGGCAAGTGGGTGTTGGGTGCATGGCTTGTGAGGGTGGAAGCGGGGATACCGTCAGCAACGGACTGTGACGTCAGCTAAGGCGCGCGGGCGAGAACGAAGACGAGTTGTTGCGTGTCGAGCCTGTACCACCCCCGACTTTGTGATGCTCTCCAACGCCGGCAAGTCGGCTGAGACCTATTATGGAGATATTATTTTCAAGCGCCGGGTCGACTAAGTCGAATACTCGGATCGATGGTTCCTGTTTATCATGGGAACCAATCCGTCTGCCTTCCTGCATTGGCAAAGCCCTACGCCGCTGATGCGCTTTTGGTACGTTTCGGGTAGAGTTCGATGTGCCGTGTGACCGTGCGGCGGCACATCGGTGGTGTTGCCCGGTACTGGAGGAGACCATCGAACCTGCGCGCTCATCGAACAACGTCGTGAACACCGACGGCCTCACGCTTTGTCTGACGCCGCATGGCCACCTCGTGCTTCGTCCGACCAATGGCGGATCGGAGCTGGACGCCGGTGGCGCCGAGCGCATCAAGGTCGCCTTCGCGCGCGGCCCCGGACATGGACTCCTGTGGCTTGGCGCTGCCGAGGTCGGTACGGTCCTGCCGCCCGTCTTCGCCTACTGGAGACAGTTCGGTGCTCGCTTCATGACCGCGCTGTGCACCAGGCCCGCCGCAGAAGAAGGCTCCGAAGTCCAGCCACCGGCTCCACCAACCGATTCTGAACGGCGGTCGCTCGCCGCCGCCGCCCCAGTGATGCCGGGAGCCGAGTATCTCACGGCCGAGGTGCTCCACGCCCTGTGGGGCCAACTCGGCGAGGCACTTGTCATCGAGCTTGCCGAATCCGGCACGGCGCTCCCGAACTTCCTGAAGGCGGTCGGCCCTGCCTGGCACCTGGTTGGCCGGGTGCATTTCAACCTCGCTGAGAACCGTCGGGACGAAGAAGCGCCGTTTGCCTTCCTGGCGACCTACACCAGCCGGCTGTCCGCCCATGGCAAGGCCCAGCACCTGCCCTTAGGACAAGCGCTCCGCGAGTATGCCGGCGCGGTAAACAAGGAGCGCCTCCTCTCGTTGCTCTTGCCCGTCCAGCGGGCTGCGGAGCGCTGCACCTGGCTGAAACAGATGGTTGACGCCGGCGAGTTGTTTCATCCGCTGCGCTGGTCGGTCACAGAAGCCGTTCGCTTCCTTAGTGACGTGCATGAGCTGGAACAGGCGGGCGTGGTGGTCCGCATGCCGGCGACCTGGCGGGCGGGCAGGCCGTCTCGACCACACGTGCGCGGCACCGTGGGGACCAAGACGCCGGCGGGGTTGGGCAAGGACGCCCTGTTGGATTTCCAGGTGGAGATCACGCTCGACGGCCAGACCTTGACACCGGCGGAGCTCAAGGCGCTGCTGGCAAGCACGAGCGGGCTGGCGCTCATTCGAGGCCAGTGGGTGGAAATCGACCACGAGCGGCTTGTACGTACCATGCATCGGTTCCAGGAGACCGAGCGCCTCGCGCAGGAGGGCGGACTCACGTTCGCCGAGGCGATGCGCATGCTGTCCGGAGCTGATATCAGCGGCGGCGAGAGCGCCCGCATCGACCAGGATTGGTCACGAGTCGATGCGGGGCCCTGGCTCGCGGAGGTGCTCAAAGGCCTTCGCTCACCGGACGGTCTCGCGAAAGTCGCGCCGGGGCGCGAGCTCCACGGACAATTACGACCTTACCAGCAGACCGGCCTGCAGTGGCTCCATCTCCTTTCGCAGCTCGGCCTGGGGGCCTGCCTGGCCGATGACATGGGGCTCGGCAAGACTCTTCAAGTCATCTCGCTTCTGCTCGTGCAACGTGATCCTTCTGGAACGCGCCCGAGCTTGCTCGTCGCCCCGGCCTCGCTGCTCGCCAATTGGAGCGCAGAGCTCTCGCGGTTTGCGCCGACCCTCAAGACGCTGGTGGCTCACCCTTCGGCCATACCGGCCGACCGACTGACGGCGATTGGACCCGCGGAGCGTGTAGATGCCGACCTCGTCATCACCAGCTACGGCTCACTCTTGCGGGTGCCCTGGCTCCAGACGACCTCGTGGCGCCTTGTCATCATCGACGAGGCCCAAGCCATCAAGAATCCCGATGCGAAGCAGACCCGTGCCGTCAAGCAGCTTCCGGCACAGGCCCGAATTGCACTCACCGGCACGCCGATCGAGAACCGGCTCTCGGACCTGTGGTCGATTTTCGACTTCATCAACCCAGGGCTGCTCGGCTCCGCGAAGGAATTTGCCAGTTATGCGAAACGTCTCGCCTCAAGCACCGGCAATCCCTACGGGCCTCTCCGGGACCTGGTGCGCCCGTACGTGTTGCGGCGCCTCAAGACGGATAAGACCGTCATTGCCGATCTCCCCGAGAAGACCGAGGTGAAGGCGTTCTGCCCGCTCACGAAAAAGCAAGCCGCCCTGTACCAAGAGGCGGTCAAGGAGCTGCGCGAACAGCTTGAGGTCATCGATGGCATGAAACGCCGCGGTGTGGTACTCACCTTTCTGATGCGCTTCAAACAAATCTGTAACCATCCGTCTCAGTGGCTGGGCGATGGTGCTTGGACGGAGGACGACAGCGGCAAGTGGGGCCGGCTGCGCGAAATCAGCGAGGTCATCGCGGCCAAGCAGGAGAAGGTGCTCGTCTTCACGCAATTCCGCGAAGTGACTGCGCCGCTCGCCGCGTTCCTCGGCGGGGTCTTTGGACGATCCGGTCTTGTCTTACACGGCGGGACTGAGGTGAAAAAGCGGAGAGAGCTGGTGCAACAGTTCCAGGAGGACGAGGCGGTGCCGTTTTTCGTGCTCTCGCTCAAGGCGGGCGGTGCGGGCCTGAACCTCACTGCGGCCTCGCACGTGGTGCACTTCGATCGCTGGTGGAACCCGGCCGTCGAGAACCAAGCCACCGACCGCGCGTTCCGCATCGGCCAAGAGAAGGCTGTCTTAGTCCACAAATTCGTATGCAAGGGGACCGTCGAGGAGAAAATCGACTGGCTCATCGAATCCAAAAGGCAGCTCTCGACAGATTTGCTCGAAGGCAGCGCCGAGCTGAATCTGACCGAGCTTGATGACAAGGAGCTGCTTGATCTCGTGAGACTCGACCTCCGCGCCGCGATGAAGGAGTGACGCATGTACTTCGAATGGAGACCCTATGTCCCCGTGGCAACGCGCCGACACAAGGCGGAGCGCGAAGTGCAGAAGCTTCGAAAGAAAGGCCACCCTGTGGCACCCGTCGTGATCAAAGGCCGCACCATTGCCCGGACCTTCTGGGGCAAAGCATGGTGCGACAACCTCGAACGCTACAGCGACTTTTCAAATCGTCTGCCGCGCGGACGAACGTATGTGCGCAACGGCTTGGTGGTGGACCTCCAGGTCGCACCCGGCGCGGTGGCGGCGCTGGTCAGCGGCTCGGCGCTCTACACCGTCGCAGTCAAGGTGGCGACCCTGCCCAAGGCACGGTGGACGTCCATCTGTCGGGACTGTGCCGGCGCCATCGACTCGCTGGTGGAGCTCCTGCAGGGGCGCTTCTCACAGGGTGTGATGGAGCACCTCTGCCGAGAGAAAACGGGGCTCTTTCCCGCATCGGCCGAAATTGAGTTTTCGTGCAGCTGCCCTGACTGGGCGTCGATGTGCAAGCACGTGGCCGCCGTGCTCTACGGCATCGGCGCCAGACTCGATGAACGGCCGGAGCTGCTTTTCAAACTGCGCAAGGTCGACGAGAAGGACCTGATTGCCAAATCCGGTCGCGGACTTGCACTGGCGAAGGCGGGTCCTGCGGCCGAAAAGGTACTGTCTCAGGATGGCTTGTCCGAGCTGTTCGGCTTAGAGATGGAAGCGGAAACGGCGACCACCACCACTGACGGTGCGTTGAACATCCAATCGGGCCGCGGGCGCGTCCGTAAACGTCAAGATGGGCAGGGGATCAGTTCGGCGCCGATGAGACGGCGGTCGAAGGCGAAGACCTCTGCCAAGCGGACAGCTGGCTGACGTTCCACGATACATTGATGTGTCCGCCGTCTTATCCTTCCGCACCAACAAGACGGTGATCGCTCGAATCACCTAGGGAGCGCTTTGTCACAAAAGACATGCATCAGCCGGCCTACAGACCCGGGGCTGCAGTCTTGAGAGAGTGTTGGAGTGCAGTGCGGGTGAGAGCGGTAATAGGTCGGCTGTTCGTCTGGAACAGCCGCACAGTCATCTCGCACCGATGCTCGTTCAGTCACGTAGCATCCGAACCGTGTCTGGAGCGGCGGGCGATGCGCCGTTGTGATGCGATGAGCCTGTTCAGTCACCTTGCGACACAGTCGTTCCATTGGGAGGGGAAGCCCACGAGGGTGTTCGCGCGCTGGCCATACGAAACTGAATGGTATAGGCTAGGATGTTGAATCGAGACGGCCTGATGAATCTGTGTGATGGCACAAGAATGGTATGAAGGACCCCCAGCAGGCGAGAACCAGTCACGAGAGCCCTCCGTCACCCAACGGCACTGACCCGCTCGACCCAGTGCTCCGCCAGGCACTCATGCGCGTGAACCCCGAGTACTTCGCCTGGCCCATTGAGGCGCAGGAACGGTACCGTGTCAGTATGCCTGAGCACGACGCATTCCGTCTTCGACAGGCGTTGGTGAAGGCACTGTTTGGCATCCAGGCCAAAACGGAGGAAGATCTTGCGGAGATCAGGAATCGGTTCGGTGACAAGGAACATCTGGTGTTCAACCGAGCCTTGTTGCCCGCTGCTGGGGTGGGCGAGGATGCCTTCTTCCTGAATGAATACCTGGGCGAGGGCAAGACCCTGCTCGATTTTGACACGCTCTACCAGTATGACTACGACGACCATAATTTTCAGGAACAAGCGCGCAAGGAGCAGACTCCGGAGTACGTCGGCAAACCCTACCGTGGTGCGCTCTACTACACGTGGGCCCGCCTGTTCATTGATGGCGCCTTTCACTACGCCTCGCTCTGCATGGCGGCCGGCTACGTCTATAGCCACCTCGACGAATATGGTCAGGAGAAGGTTGCCACGCTCATTCCGCACCGCTACGTCAAGGCGAAGGATCATGGCAAACGCGAGGGGAAGGGGACGATCTTCAGCCAGCGACTTGAGGCGGACGGGAAGGAAGCGCAGGCTGAGGAATTGCAACGGAGGTTCTGGGACTACCTGTCACAACGTTTCGACACCCTCCGCGCCGAGTTTGACGGTCAGGCCCGTACGGCCGTCTACATGGAGGATCTCAGTCGACACAACGATCCACACATGACGTTCATCTTCAGCGACAAGACCGCCTTACAAGCTGTGCGCTTCCGGCAGTTCATGCGCGACTGTCGTGCCCGCGTCGCCGATCGGGCGGAACTGGATGCGGTCATCACCCGCGAGCAGCAAGCGATCAAGGCCTACCTGGAGTCTGCCTGCCAGGATATTTTGACCAACTTCGATCCCAAGGTCGCTCCATTCCGCAAGAAGCGCAAGATCATCATTGCCGATGGCGCGCTCAACGAGTTGTTGTGATCCGTCCATGCCTTGTACAGGCCCCCCATTCGTAGAAGCCATCGGCCAGCACGAGACACTGGCGCTTGTTGAACGCCCCACGAAACGCGGGTTTCTCCGCGACGGTCTCTCCTTTGGCATTGATGCATTGTGGTCCAATCTTCGGATCGTTTGCCCAAGAGGGGATCAACCCCATCGAAGCAGCACACCGGCTCGTGTTGAATATTCAGAAGTCATCTAAATCGCCGCGACGGATTGAGACGGGCGATATTGTGGTGGGTCTAAAAGAGGGGAGGGTTCTGAAGCTGGAACTGTTCGGCAATCAATTCAGAGGGTGCCACCTGTGTGAATCGTCCGCACATGAGGATTTCAGTTTCCCACGATAGATGATCGCCATCATGGAGGATCAATCATCGCGGCTCAGTTCGATCCCAAGGCCAGGAGCCGTTCCGCGCGAACCTCGTCGATCACGCGCCCCCAGTCCGCGTTAGCCCGAGCTGTTCCCTGGTGGACCCAAAGCCCATCAACGTTCACCATCGTCGATTGTGACGTGGGCACCCTGAGGAACACGCCATCGGCCTGTTCCTGGATCTCAAGGACCATGTCGGGTTTCAGCCCAAGTCGATCCCGCAGAGGTTTGGGAATGACGATCCGTCCAGACTTATCAACCTTTACATCAATGTGAGGCATTCCGTGGATCGGAACTCCGGGTTACGGGAGATCAAAGATCAGCCGGAGGGCCGCCCGGAAGGGTTCGACATACCGGCGTTCCAACAGTCCTTGTCGATTCGTGATGCGTCCGCGATCCACCGCGCGGAGTTGTTTGAGATTCACGTGGCGGGGCTGATCCAACCCATTGGCTTGGCTTGGGTCCACATTCACCACAAAAGGCCAGGGCTTGTGACCGGGGAGCAGCGGGGCGACGATCAGTGTCTGCGACTCACGGTTCACCAAGTCACTTTGCACAATCACACAGGGCCGGTTCTTTTGTGTCTCCGCGCCGCGTGTGGGCTCCAAATCCACCCACCGGATTTCCAGTTGCCGATAGGCGCTCATAACGGCTCCAACCCATCAGCGAGGGTTGGTTCCCATGTGGCAAGCTCTTCTTGATAGGCCATGTCACTGGCTTCCTCTTGATTACTCTGAATGATGGCCTGCTCCAAGCTGCGCCTCTGCTCCGTTTTCAGCAGCGCGTTGATGTACGCGCTGCGATTGTTCCCAGCCATTTTTTCCAAGAAAGAAAACGCCTCACTGTCTAACGTGATGGTTGCTCGGTGAGTCATAGAAGCACTCCTTTGTCTTACCGAATAATCATATCAATTTATCGTCCCGTTCATCATATCAAAACTTCCCTAAAAGAGCTTGTATTTCATAAGATGCACTGTATGATAAAGGACGTTATCATACATTATTATCGAGTAGGGGACAGACATGAAGAACACCTCGCAGCTAGCCATTCCCAACACACGAAAGCTCCCCGCACTCTTCACGCCAACGACCGCTGCTTCCAAACGGTTCGTCGCCTTCTTTACCGCGAACATTCGTAACCCGAACACACGCAAGGCCTATACCTGGGCCGTCGCCGAATTTGCCGCCTGGTGCGAGCGACACGGACTGCTGTCCTTGCCAGCCATTGAGCCCGTCCATGTGGCGACCTATATTGAGTCGCTCCAGGCTCGTCTCTCAGCGCCCTCGATCAAGCAACATCTGGCCGCCATTCGCATGCTGTTCGATTGGCTCGTGGTCGGCCAGGTCCTCCCCTCAAATCCGGCAAGCTCCGTGCGGGGGCCGAAGTATTCGACGAAGAAAGGCAAGACGCCGGTGCTCATGGCTGATGAGGCCCGGACGCTGATCGAGGCCATTGACGTGCACACGATCGTCGGGTTGCGCGACCGGGCGTTGATCGGATTGATGGTCTATACGTTTGCGCGGATTGGTGCAGCCCTCGCGATGCAGGTGGAGGATGTCTATATCCAAGGGCGTCGGACCTGGGTGAGATTGCATGAGAAAGGCGGGAAGCTGCATGCGATGCCGTGCCACCATAATCTGGATGAGTACCTCCACGCCTACCTCAAGGCCGCGCAGTTGACTGAAGGGAAGAGCCCGCTCTTTCGTACGATGCACGGCCGGACGAGGCCGCTCTCGGACCGGCCGATGACCCAGGCGGATGCCTACCGCATGATTCGCCGCCGCGCCACTGATGTTGGCATTCGCACCAAGATCGGCAACCATTCCTTTCGTGCGACCGGGATTACAGAATATCTCCGCAACGGCGGTAAACTCGAAATCGCGCAGCAGATGGCCAACCATGAAAGTGCCCGTACGACCGGCCTCTATGATCGGCGCACCGATCAGGTCTCGCTCGATGAGGTGGAGCGGATCGTGATTTGAGGACCGGCGTGGCCGGAATTGGTTGTCCTGATGAGACAACGTTGGTCCAACGGGTCTGACGCTTGCACTTATTCTCTATCATGGTCCAATAGCTGAGATAAATCCGCTGGCCCCAACTCCAATCAGTGCGTTACCGAGTACACCAAGCGGGAGTTCGTTACTAATTCCACCACCCAGCGCAATGTTGAAAGTATTCCCTCCCCCTGCGACCGCGGTCAGACCTCAGGAGATCCTTTCCTTCAGAGTAGCTATTCCAAGGCCCAACGGACCGATGGGGTGTGAGCAGTGGTTGAACAAGGCGAGTTTGAGGCGTTTACCTGGAGGATCTATGGAAGCGATTCCATCATGTTCCATTACCGCACTAGAATCACTCCTATCGCGTCTTCACTCGGATTCTCATACTCTCATTCCACACAGCCTAAAACCGACGCAAGAGCTCAACACAGAAGCGTGCTGTTAGCAACATGCTCAACGCGAGGAATATTGAATAACCGACAACCATCCGCATTTTGGTTCTCCGCAACTCTTTCGCTTCGTCTTCCACCCGTTTCCCGTAAAGTTTCGCTAAATCCACTAACCGCTGGGCTTCTTGGTCGCGGTGGTAGAGCAAATAGGTGCAGAGACCTGTGAGAAACAGGAACATAAGGGCCCCCACGACCACCTGACCGGTTGAACGGTCTATTGATGCGGAATAGTCAAATAGTCCAAAAACATACTCTATGGTACACCTCCAGGGGCCGACCCTATCCCGGTGGAAATGGCAGTTCCGACAGAAGCTCCAAATGCACCACCCACTAACCCACCAGCTCCCCCACCAATGAAGCCTCCTGTCGCGCCAGCCCCCATATTCGCCCCTCCAGCACCAGCTATCGCTGCTCCCGAGAGACCACCAAGATACGCAGTCAAGATTGCATACCCTGGTCCCCCCGGAAACACGAATATTAACGGACCGAGACTACATCCGATAGCCCCACCAACCAGGGCGCCGTACCCTCCGTATCCCTTCTTAGCACCTAGTGCCCCGCTGCTAGCTCCCAACCCGCCTCCCAGGGCACAACCAAGTATCGCAGCTGGTACAAGAGGAAGTACCTGTCCACTCGGATCGGTTCTCAGGATCGGATTATTGCCCACATAGCCATAGAGATTCACATCCCCACCATGGAACCCGATTGGATCTTCCGCAATGAACCGCTGGAACCTCGGCTCATAATAGCGGGCTCGATAATAGTAGAGCCCCGTCTCATCATCTTCCCGTCCCGTATACTTGTAGCTACTCGTACTCGCAGCTCCGGTCTGCGTCGTGATGCCAAACGGTTCGTAAGTGTACTGGGTCTGCAGCGCACCGGTATTGTCACCCAACGCGATGGTGGAGCCGAGGGCGTCGGGCAGGAGGGCCCGAACGCCTACGCTATCCGTTCGCGTAAAGAATTCGTCGATCCCGAGCCCCGTGAGCACGTTCGCCGTCACCGTCCCGCCGTTCTTTTCTTGGACGGGATTGAGCCCGTCGTAGAGAAAATTTGTCGTGGTGCCGTTGATCGTCTTCCCGGTTCGTCGGCCGAAGGAGTCATAGGTCAAGCTCGCGGTGAGACCCGTTCTGCTAATGCCTGTCAGCTGGTTTCTGGCATTCCAGGTATAGGTTGTGGTGACGCCAGCCTCGGTACTGGTTGCCAGATTGCCATTCAAGTCATAGGTTTCGGTGGTGGTGCCGAAGGCGGTCTGTTGATTGTTCGCATTGTAGGTGGCGGAGGTTAACGAAGGCGGCAAATTGGTGCGTGCGAAGGTCCCACCCGTCTTGATTCGATTGCCCGCGGCTTCATAGGTGTAGGTGAGATCACCGAGCGTCGTGGTGCCCTGCTTGTACGTGACACTCGTCAATTCTGAGGCCGCATTATAGGCATACGTGAGACTGTTTGTGTTGGGCAACGTGAGGCTGGTGCGTCGCCCGGCAATGTCATACCCCATTGTGACGGTACTCGTGCCCTGCTGCACCTGGGTGAGGCGGTTAGCGTTGTCATAGGTGTAGGTCACTTGTGTTTGACCTGCGACCGTCATCGTCGCTCGGCGACTGGCATTATCGTACGTGTAATTCACCGTTCCTTGCGGCGTGATTTCTTGGGTGAGCCGGTCGAGTCCATCATAGGTACGCGTGATCGTTGCGGTCACGACGTTACTGGCATCCTTCTCTTGCACCTGCGTAATCCGATTCCCGGCATCGTAGGTGTAATTGGTACTCGTCCCATCCTGGAACGTGACCTTGGTGCGGCGATTTAGGACATCATAGGTGTAGGTCGTGACCTGGCTCTTGCGGTCTGTCACCGTAGCGACATTGCCGTTGTTGTCGTAGGTGTAGGTCTCGGTGTTCAGCAACGCATCCTTTCGGGTGGCCAGTCGATCCATGTTGTTATAGGTGTACGTCGTCACCTGACTTTTGGGATCCGACAGGGTCAACAGATTGCTATTCGCATCGTACGTGAATTGGGTCTGACCATTCAGTGCGTCGGTCAGCTGCGTGACGCGGTTCAAGGCATCCATCTCGTATTGGGTCCGATCCTGATTCGGATCGGTGAGGGCTAGCAGTCGCCCCACGGCGTCGACGAACCGGGTTGAGGTCCGATTAAGGGGATCGGTCCCGGCTGTGAGATCGCCCTGCGTGTAGGTAAGCGTGGTCGTATTGTTCAGCGGATCTTTGATCGTGAGGGGCTGGCCCTGCGGATTCACGGTGAGCGTGGTGATTTGACTGAGCGCATTCGTGATCGTGGTCAGATTGCCCTTCGTGTCATACCCGAAGGTCTTGGTATGGCTCAGGGGATCGGTGACGGTGGCCATTTGACTGTAGGTCGGCTCATACGTGAACGTGGTGGTCACCGCATTGGCCGTGTCGGCGAGTCGTGTCACCGTGAGCACATTGCCCTTGCTGTCATAGGTGTAGGCCGTCTTCCGGCTGAGGGTATCCGTCACGCTCAGGATCAGATTGGTTCCAGCTTGCCGCACATAGGTGAGGGTTTGGGCTTCGGACTGGCCGAAGGCCGCGGTGTCGGTCAGCGCATACCCGCCGCTGTTGAAAGTGACCCGCCGCACGAACCCCCGGGGGTCGGTGACATCGGTCTGCGTCACGTTGCCGCTGCCATCCAGCGTATACGCAAATTGAAACGTGGTGCTGTCCGCTTGGGTCTGCGTGGCCACCCGGCCGTTGGCATCGTAGGTATTGGTGAGATAGACCACGTTCTTCGGATCTTTGAGGGTCAACATCCGATGCGAGGCGTCGTACGTATATTCGGTCACGCCCCCCGCCGCATCGGTGACCTTCCACAGGCGTCCACTGGCATCGTACGTATAGCTGACTGTCCGCCCCGCATTGTCCATCGCTTGGGTGATCCGGTTACTCGCATCATACGTGAATTGCACGGACTTGCCGGAAGGACTCACGACGGCCTGCAGTCGCCCCAGGGTATCCCGCACCATCGTCAGGCGATTCCCGTTCCGATCCTCAATTTCCATGAGCAACAGCTGGGCATAGGTCGTGATGGCCGAGAAGCGATAGGTCGTGCCGTCTTTGTGTGTGAGGCGCCAGAGCTGACGCGCAGCATCCCAATTCAGCGTCGCTCCAAGCGAGGGCGTCGGCGAGGTTTGATTGACTAAGGACGCCGTGAAACAGTCGGTGCCGCTCGTCCGCGTGTAGGTCTCGCGAGCGCCGTCAGGGAGAATGAGTTGCATGACGCTGCAATAGTCATCCCACGTGAGCCAGTTCTCATACGGATGCGTGGCTCCGATGCCGAAGGCCCGGGAGTCTGGATCGTTCTGTCGATAGGTGCGAGTGAGTGTGATGGGGATCAGATCGGGTGTCGCCAGGTCGACCTGTTCCATGATGAAGAGCCCCGTCCCCAGTTCGACCGGATCGCCACCGTTCTTTTTGTCGCCGTTGCCCGCCTGTTGAGTGGGTGGGCCTGGGGCCCACCATGGAGGATTGGGATTGCCGACGAGATGAGCGGCTTGATCCCAGATATCAATCCGCCCGCCGTTGGCCGCATCCGACCAGGCACAAGAGAACGGTGGGGGATTCGGGGAAACCGTGTTGACAATGACTTGGCTGTTCAGATTGTAGGCGAGCATCGAAAAAAATGACCCGACGCTTGGGAGGGCCTCGACGGATGATGAACAGTCACTGATCGTCCCCCCAATGCCCTGCCATCCTGACGGAATCCCGGAAGTATACGGTGTGGGACGCTTGAACCACGCCAGCGCGTCGTAGTTGGCATTACAGCCGGTGGACACGGCGACCGTGTGAGTCCCGGTCTTGCCGCCAGAGATATTGATGGTCCCGATTCCACAGTTGGGCAAGAGCAGCCCGCCTCCGATAGCGCTGCCATTCACGCTCCCGCCGGTACTCGCCCAACTCAGGGACGGACCGATCCCTCCCACCAGCACCACCACAACCAGCACCATTGAGGAGAGCAGTCGTTGCGTCTTCATGGGCTCGTCACCTGCAGGTTGAGGCTCCCGGTCGCGGTCGTCGCGGGATTGATCGTGATCGTATAGGTGCCGGTGGTCCCGAGGGTCACCGTCGACAGATTGAAGCTCGCGGCGGCACTGCCCATGCCCGTCTGCCAGGCGCCGGTGGGCGTATAGAGATTGACGTAGACCTGACCTAACGCATTGCCGGTGATCTTGACCGTCGCCTGTTGACTCGCGGTGCCCACGAACGTATAGCGAGCATTCTGTCCCGCCCGTCCAATCGTTACAGACGTAGCCGGATCGTTGATCGTCACTGAGCCCGTCACCTCCGTCGAGAGCGTCAGGGTGATGTTCCCGGTGTACTGGACGAGTGGATTGACGGTCACGGTATAGGTGCCGGTCGTCGGCAACGCCGTGGGAACATCGAGGCTCCCGCCGGTGATGCCAATCGTCGTAGAGGTGAATTGCGTCCCGTCTGGCTTCCAGAGGGTGACGGTGGCCGAGGTGATCGTCACCCCCGTCAGGCCGAGGCTCACCCACTGCCCCGTCGTGCCGCTAAAGGTGTAGAGCGCATTGCGCCCAACGGGTGTGATGGTCGTGGTGGTCGCCGTGCCGTCGAGATTCAACGTCCCGGAGAGATACGACATCAAGGTGAGAGTGATGTTGCCGGTATTAACGCCGCTGGGGTCGACCACAATCGTATAGGTCCCCGTCGTGGGCAGCGTATTGGGTGGGTCGAGCCCTCCGCCCGTGGTGCCCATGGACGTGGAGACGAGGGTGGTGCCATCGGGTTTCAGAAGGGTGACCGTCGTGAACGGGATTGTTACAGCCGTTATCCCGACACTCAGCCACTGGCCGCTCGTACCAGTGAAGGTGTACCGCGCGGTCTGGCCCGCTTTCGTGAGACTCAGCGGGACGGAAGCCCCATCCAGCGTGATCGTCCCGGTCAAGGGCGTCGTGAGCGTGAGTGTCATACTCCCAGTGGCCAGTCCGACCGGATCCACGACGATCGTGTAGGTGCCGCTCGTCGGCAAGGTGGTCGTGGGATCGAGGCTGCCGCCACCGGTCCCGATTGTGGTGGAGACCAACGTCGTCCCATCCGGTTTCAGCAGTGAGACGGCGCTGGAACTGATAGAGACTGCGGTGAGGCCAAGATTGACCCATTGTCCGGCGGTACCGCTAAACGTGTAGCGCGCGCGCTGACCGGGGACGGTCAGGCCCGGCGTGACGGTGGCCCCGTCGATGGTGATGGTTCCCGTGACATCCGGCGTCCCATAGAGCGTGAGGGTCATATTGCCGGTATACGTCCCAGACGGATCAACCAGAATGGCATACGTGCCCGTGACCGGGAGGACTTGGCTGTCGAGGGCCCCACCTGATGTATTGATACTGGTCGGCGCGATGAAGACGCTCCCATCCGGCTTATACATCGAGACATTCGATTGGGGGATCGTGACACTGGTCATCCCCAGACTGACGGTCTGTCCGGCCGTTCCGGTAAAGGTATAGCGCGCGTTCTGGCCGACCCGGCTGAGCGTGATTGGCACAGCCGCGCCACCGATCGTGATGGTGCCGGTCTGTTCGGCGGACAAGGTGAGCGTCATGCTCCCCGTGTACGTACTCGCGGGATCGATGACAATGGTGTAGGTTCCGGTAACCGGCAGGACCGGAGAATCTAAGGCGCCTCCTCCACTGCCATAGGTGCCATACCACAGCAGGGTACCATTCGGTTGGTAGAAGGACACGGTGCTGGAGGGAATGGAGACGCTCGTCATCCCCAGATTGACACGTTGTCCTGCCACGCCGTCGAAGACGACCAGCCCGACCTTATTGGCGGTGCTGATCGTCGCGGTGAGCGAGCTTCCACCGACCACGATGCGTCCGGTGTATTGCACATCGGCCGCGGTGATCCCGGCGGGCGTCACGAAGAATTCATTTGCACTCAGCGTGTTCCCATTCAGCGTGGCCACTCCGATCGGACCGGATTGGGCCCCGATGGGGACGGTCACGCTCAACGACGTGGTCGTGGCCGTGCTCACGACGGCATAGGTCGGGCTAAACGTCACCTTGTTCTTGGTCGACGTCGTGTTGTAGTTCGTCCCTGTGATTGTCACGGCCGTCCCCGGAGGTCCAATCGCGGGTGAAACGGTCGTGATCGTGGGGGCCGGGCTGGTACCGACGGTAAAGGACGCAGCACTAGTCGCGGTATTCGCCCCAACCGTTACACTGATCGAGCCGGTGGTCGCACCGCTCGGCACTGTGGCGGTCAAGACAGTGGTCGATGCCGTGAGCACGGTGGCGGTCGTGCCGTTGAACTTCACCGTATTGGAGGCCGGGGTTGCACTGAACCCCGTGCCGTAGATGGTGACAGTGGTACCGACAGGCCCGCTGCCCGGCGTGAACTGCAGCACGGTGAGCGTGGTCGAGGATTGCCGTGTGATACCGGTCAGATTTCCGACGCTGTCGTAGGCGTAGATCGCGGTGTCACTCGAAGGATCAATGACGGCGCGCAAGCGGCCTGCGTCGTCGTACACATAGCTGATATCCGCCGCCAGCCCCGGAAGGATCAGGAGGAGCGCCACCGTGACGACGAGGGAGACGATCTGTATGGAGCGGACGGCCCATCGTCTACGACGTATTAAGTTTGCGTCCATCGGAACTCCGGTCTGGCGTTCTTTCGTGTATCGCGCAGGTGCCAGGTGCATTGGTTCTTGCCCTGGATTCCACTGCGTAGGGGTCGAAGTCTACGCGGTTTTGCGCCCGGTGCAATCCCCGAAGATGGCCCTAGCTAAGGGGGAGGGCATTTGGCTCTCTGGAGGCGGTGGAGGATCGAGCAGAGTGGACGCTGATCGATCTACGAACACAGTCGGCCCTCGCGCCGGAGGCGTCCATCTTCACTCCCACGTCCAGACAGGATGAATCAGGCTTTGAATGTGATCTCGATGTATGGGCCCAAAGTAGCGCGCATCGAAGGAGCGGCTGTTGGTATCTGACATCAATAAGAATTCCGAATAAGCCAACACATGATCGGTCACTCGAAACCGTGGCAGCGGTCGTCCAATCGAATCCGTCTCAAAGGGCTGACTCGCCGGCATGAGCGTTCCGTTAATTATGATTCCATCATCGGTCACGCTCACAACATCGTGATGGGACGCCACGACCTTTTTCATCATGTTTCCGTATCCGCCAGGACAGAATCCCGCCCCGATGTAGCCCCGCTCCTTCGCCAGATCAAACTCCGGGCGATCCGGAGGACACCACAACACATAAGCCCCTGTTTCGATCGGATCGGCCGACATCCGATAGAGCCCGAGCGGAATACTGCGCGTGGTGTTGAGCCGAAGCCCAGCTTGATGAGCCAACACGAGGCCGAACGCGAGACAGACACCCACGATCACAATCGGGTGACGCAGGCGGCTCCACCCTGTTCTCATAACTCGATCTTCACGGCTGGTGGGACGTGCGGTTCACACAACTTGTCGCTGCTCGCTGGCGGTGGAATGGCGGCGCGCGCCGCAAAGATGGGATCCTGAAAAAAGAGCGGCTGCCGACCGTAAATCGCAGGACAACCCGCGGCGTAGATCACCATGTCCCCGGCTTCCATGATCTGTCCCTGCGCGTCTTTCTTCGGCCCCGGCATCCGGAGACATTCATCGGGCGTGAGCAAGGGGCGTTGCACCTCGTGGTGCGTGCGGGATTCCTGGGTGTGCACGGGACTCATCCGGCGTCGGCTGACCGTCAGCTTGTCCTGAATGACGGTGGTCTGTCCCGTAAGACGCGACAGATGTTCGGCGGTTTCGAGGCGATTTGGGGGAAACGCGTTTTGGATGTGGCAGTTGGAGCTAATGGCCTCATCGGCTCCATACCCGGTCTCACGGCTCCGCAGTTGGTTGAGATCCTGACAGATCAGATAGAACTTCAGCCCGTAGCCCGCCATGAACGCCAGGGATTCTTGAAAGATCTCGAGTTTGCCGAGACTCGGAAACTCATCGAGCATGCCGAGCAAGCGATGGGTGTAGGCGGCCTTAGTTGTGAGCTGTGGTTGGGTGGAGCGGACCCCGAGCCGCTCAAGTAGTCCCATCAACCCGGATGGTGGAACCGTCTCTCGTTGAAAGGTAATCGTGTCGGTGAGCAGGCGCAGCGCCATGGCCACAAAGACGCGAATCAGCGGGCGTAATCGGGCTTTGTCGTTCGGCTTCGTGACGAGGTAGAGACTCACCGGATTCGCATGGTGCATGAGATCCCGAATCCTGAACTCGGAGGCACTCACGTTGTGAGCCACGAGCGGATCGCGATAGAGCGCGAGGTAGGATTTCGCAGACGAGAGGACCGATCCCGCTTCCTCCTCGGGTCGATCCAGCATGTCGCGGGCCGCCGCGCCGACCACTGAATGCACCTGCCCGTTCACATGGCCGTAGGTCGTCATCTCCTTCCACAGCTCGACGATAGGCCGTTGGGGATCGGCGAGCATCCGATCCACGGCGGGTAAGGAAGTCGTCGTGCCGTCGTGGCGGGCTTGGTAGAGCGCGTGCAAGATAACCCCCACCAGCAACGCTTGGCTGGTCTTCTGCCAATGGGATTCCAGACCGCGTCCGTCGGGATCCACCAGGATCGTGGCCAGATTCTGCACATCGGCCACTTCATGTTCAGTGCCGAGTCGCACTTCATCCAGCGGATTCCACCGCACCGTCCCCTGCGCCGCGGCCGGTTCAAAGCGCAACACCTTATTATGGGCGTGGTGCTGTCGCCATCCGGCGGTGAGCTCCCACAACTCCCCTTTCAGATCCGCAATGAGGGCGCTATGCGGCCAGGACAATAGTGTCGGAATGACTAACCCCACCCCTTTGCCGGATCGGGTCGGCGCATAGGTCAACACATGTTCCGGCCCGCTGTGCCGTAAGTAATGCAACTTTCCTTTCGCATCCAACCACCCGCCCACATAGACGCCATCAGATGAGGGACGCGGCTTGCCCGTGAACCAATCAACGAAGGTCCGTGCACGAAGCAGCAACGTGGCGGCTTCAAGATCTTCTTTATCGGCCCATCGTGCCGAGCCGTGGAGGAAGGGATTCGAGCGAGGCCGGGACGCCTGGACGGTGCGCGCGATGATGAGACACAACAGCCCACTCGCCGCCACGATCATCCCGACGCCTCCGGCCTGCCGCAATTGCAACGGATAGTCCTGCGCCCACCGCCAGGCCCATTCCAGAATGGCCCAGGGCTGATAGAGCGACCCGACATGCTGGCCAAGCACTGCTTGATACTGAAACAGATAGGCAAAGTATTGGGTAGCCGACTGCAATCCAACCATGAGGGAGGCGCAGGCGAGGAAGGGAATCACCAGGCCTGGTTTGGGCTGTGGGGCTCGGACTTGCGGACCGACCGCATTGTTGTAGGTGCTGCTCATCGGCGGCGTCCTCTCCCAAGCGAGAGAGTTCCTGTCGAAGACACCCGTATGGAGTGACCCCGTTTCACTGAGGCGAGCTGTTTGAATGTCGCCTCATCGATGGAGAGCACCATGGTCTCATCCTGACGGTGGAGCAACGCGAAATACCGACTCTCGATCTGCTCCACAGAACCGAACTGCACCATCCCCTCGTCTCGTGCCTCAAACCGTCGGACGATCGGCGTGCGAATGACCTGTAGCCGTTTCCGTTCTTGTTCCGCAAGATGTCGGAGCATGGCATTACTCGGTGGTGTGAGTGGTGGCGCGGCCTTCGTGGAACGTGACGCCTGCGCTGATGGTTGTGCCTGGAGGGGAACGTCTCGATGGAGATGGTGCTGAATCAGCGTCGTCAGCGGGGCCAGGTCGCCGGAGAACGAGCGCCGTGAGGCATCGAGCATGTCCGCCTGCGTGATCTGCTCCCACGCAATGGCGTACTGAGTGTCACGAGCCAACTGACTGAGAAATTCCCGGTGTGCTCGGCCATTGCCTTCCCGGAAGGGATGCAGCGCGTTTAACTCGGCCAAATAGTGCGCCGCACGCTCACTAAATGCGGCTGGCTCCAGTCCGCGGAGATGGTTTTCCTGTGCCAGTTCCTGAAAGATCGGCGCGGCGGCGCGTTCCAGATGGGCATGATGCGCAAAACGGCTCGTGTCCTTGGTGAGATCCACCGTCCGTAATTGTCCAGCCCATTCATAGAGATCGCCGAACAGATGCCGATGAATCGCTTGCAGATGATGGAGATCGAACGTGCCCGGAAGGGGGTCTTGCACCAATTCGTGTGAGCGTTGCGCCACGAATTGTGCCTCAGTGGTCTCGAGCGTGGCTTCGTCCGTAATGCCCAACCGGTTCTTGAGCACCCCCGTTGCGGGGTCGACGTACTCATCGTGGCTGGAATATCGGGACATGCGGAAAACGGCTGTAGAGTTTCCGAATGAGGTCGTCGTTCGACATTTCTCCGCGCGCAATCTTGCGCATGTCCTCCACGGTCTCGGGGGGAACGGTCAACCCCTCAAGCGCCTGCTGCGCGATCGCATGGGTCACCGCGCGAAGATTGCGTTCAATGTCGGCTTCGGTCAGCATCTTAATATTTTACCCCCAATCCCCATTTCACAACAAGAAGAACGTACGCAACCGGCGCGATTCCACCGCCTGTTACGGGGCCTCGGCCAATTCCCCCGCGCGAGCTTCCTGCATGGGACTCATCGCCGGTGTCCTCTCCCTAGCCTGATTGATCCTGACGCATTCAGATGAAGGCTGCGCCCTCGTGAGAGCGATGCGAGTCGCTTGTAGGTCCCCTCATCGATGGAAAGCACCAAGGTCTCATCCTGACGGTAGACCAACGCGAAATGCCTCCCCTCGATCTGCTCCACAGAACCGAACTGCACCATCCCCTGGTCTCGGGCCTCGAACCGTCTGACAGTCGGCGTGCGAATGACCTGCAACCGCTTTCGTTCATGCTCCGCGAGAGCGCGGAGGATCGCATCACTCGGCGGAGCCAGTGGTGATGAAGTCTGCGTCGGACCGGTAGCCGATGGGGTCTCTGCTGTAGATGGGCGTCGCGAGTCTTGAACGTGACGTTGACGCTGCTGTTCCAGTCTCGGGTCATCGAATCGAATAGTGAAACGGGACTGCCCCGCGACCTGTGCCACCCGCTGCTTGAAGGCATCGGACCCGGACACCGCGATCATGGTGCCATACTTGTGGACCGCTAAACGAAGGGCTGCTTCAATCCCGTCATTCGTGACTTCACGCGAAACCTGCAAGCGGGTCCCATCATCGCGAACCGCCGAGAGCCCGACCCGATAAATGATCGTGCCCTGTTTGGTGATGGAGTCCTGCTTCGCGCCAACAACTGCGTCGAAGACCCGTGTCCCAACCGCCGTAATCGTATCACCGGTCAGGCCGCGCGAAGCCTCTCGAGCCCGTAATGCACGCAGGGCCTCCTGATCGCCCGCGAGCGCCTGTTGGCGCAACCAATCGGCCCACGTCATCCGCTGAGAGCGTGCCGTGATGGCGATACAGTCCCGTCGATGTCGCTCCATAATCTGACGGAGGTCGGACCGCAGCGTCTGCGACACCTTCGCATAGAGGAGCTTCTTGGTGATCCGTCCCCTCATCGTCAGTTTGATCGTGTCCCGTTTGATCTGTCCAGCCCGCTTCGCCGCGTCGATGTGCTGCGCCTTATTGGTCCGCGCCTCATGCATGGCGACCGCTCGTCCCTGAGCGCGCGTGAGCCGGTCCTGCTGATAGCGGGCATAGAGCGCCGTCGTATCCATGCGGCTCGGAACTGGTTTTGCTTCGTACTGACGTGTGGGCTTCGCAGTCCTTACGGCACCGGGAGGCTGAAACCGACCAAGACGGCGTTCGAGGGATTGTTTCGAGAGATCCCGCGCCACCGAGCTGGCCCGCACAAAGGTCCCCTGCCCGTCTGTGATAACCAACCCTTGGCCGCGTGGTTGAATCGTTAACCCATGGCGATGCAACACCTGATGCAATGCAGGCCATGAGTGCGAAGACCGCAGTTCCTTTAGACAGTCTCGTTGCATCCATCCGATCAGGCTCTCGATGCCCGCCTGCCGTTCCATATCGGAGGCCCGATTCTCCCCACCGGTTTTCCGAACGCGGTGGTTGTCCGGTTCGAGATGAAAGGTGTCCTCCAACCTGTCACAGAGTTCCCCGAAAGCCCGATAGGCCTTGTACGGTTCATGGAGGGTGTAGCGGATCGGATGGATTTTATTGATCGCCAGATGTAGATGCACGTTGTTCGTGTCATGGTGGAGCACGCTCACCCGCTGGTGTGCCCCGAATCCCAGTCGGTGACAGACGCGCGCTTCGATCGCCCGCAGGGTCTGTGCCGAGGGGAACTCCCCAGGCCGGAAACTCACGATGAGATGATAGGTCTTATCCGACTGCGCCCTGGTATTGAGCGATTGGGTATTCAGCATTTCGAGGGACGCGGCGTCCGGCCGGTCGCTGTGGCAGTTCGTGACCGTGATCTCCCCCACCCGTTCCTGTCTCCCCTGCGTGTTCGTCAGATAGTCGACGAGCGAGACGACGTTGCTCTTCCGTAAGGTTCGCATCGGCACATGTTTGATAATCATGGGCCGTCGTCCTTCCCTGCACTCGTATCTGCGCTCCTGCCTGAACTCGTCATGGGCTCGGCTTGTGGTCGCAGAACTTTCTGCATCAGCACCAGCATCTGCTCTTGTGCCGTCTCGATCTTCTGCAGCGTCTCACGGACGGTCCGGGCCCCAACCCCTCCGACGGACTGCTCCTTCGAGAGCCAGAGTTTGAGCAATCCGCCCAGTCGTCCAAGATCGCCATTGATCTTGACCAACTCCTCAACCTGGTGATGGTCCACGATGCTGCGGATGGGATAGCCCATGCCGACACGCAACAGATAGGACGACTTACTCAAGCCGGTCGAGCGGGCTTGCTGTTCGATGGTCTCCCGCTCGTCCGGGAAACAATACACTTTGATGGGTTGGTAGTCTTTGCGGTTCTTCGGTGCTCGTGTGTTCATTCATCTGCTCCGCAGGATAGTCCCCCCGTTGAGCGCGCAGGCGCGAAGAAGAGACCCGTGAAGGGGAGCGCACCAGTTCTACTGGTAGGCCCCCTTCACCTATCCTGCCCCGCATTCTATATCTTATCTAAATTGGAAGTCGATAGGTATTCATTCTGAAATACTCCTAATATATGTGAAGAAATAGCTGTCTATTGTCTGAATATATTTGTATACTATCATGTAGTGATGAGTAAGAAGGCTGTAGAACGTGCTGAGACTACCGTGAACCAAGCGCGATCTCTCTCGGCACGGGTCCTCGACTTCGCTGAGAAAGCCGCCCCGAGCTCGACCAATCGCGTACGGATTGTGGCCTTAGGCCCGGACATTCTCCGAGCCATCCATGATGGGTGGTCAATGAGGATGATCTGGAAGACCCTGCACACAGAAGGCACGCTCACCTGTGGCTATGACACCTTCCGGGCACACGTGAAGCGATTGATGAACGCACCCGCTGGCTCACAGGCAGCGCTGTCGCCGAAATCAGGCGGCCCTCCAGCCGCACCGTCCGCCCCATCGAGCGGCTTCACCTTTAACCCCATTCCGAATTTGGAGGAGTTAATTTAATGGCTCACATTCACCTGGTCTTACAGGGAAAAGGCGGCGTCGGCAAATCCATGATTGCCTCGTTCATCGCCCAGTACAAACTCTCCAAAGGCAAACTCCCGCTTTGTCTCGATACCGATCCCGTGAACGCCTCGTTTGAGGCGTACAAGAGTTTGAAGGTGCAGCGGCTCACGATCATGCAGGGGGATGAGATCGACCCACGCAGTTTTGATCACCTGATTGAACTCGTGGCGAAGACCAAAATCGATGTGGTCATCGATAATGGGGCCAGTACGTTTGTCCCGCTCTCGGCGTATCTGCTGACGAACCACATTCCAAACTTGCTGCGCGACATGGGCCATCAGCTCGTCGTGCATACCGTGGTCACAGGCGGACAAGCGGCGTCCGATACCATCAATGGGTTCGCCCAACTCGTGAAGCAATTTCCGGCTGACGTCCAATTCATCGTGTGGCTGAATCCCTACTGGGGTCCGATTGAACTCAAGGGCAAAACGTTCGAAGACATGAAAGCCTATCTGGAGCACAAAGATCGGGTGTCAGCCATTATTCGGCTCCCGGATCTCAAAAAAGAAACGTTCGGGCGAGACCTCAGCAACATGCTGCAGAATCATTTGACGTTCGATGAAGCCATGGCCTCGCCAGCGATCATGATTATGGAGCGGCAACGATTATCGATCATCAAGAAGCAACTCTTTGAACAATTCTCCGGTATCCCGGTGCTGTGATGAACGACGAGTCTCCCGACGATCTGCTCCAAGAGATTGCGGTGAAGCATGGTGTCGCCTTGGACCGACAGGACCCGATTCTGATTGTGCAAACCTTGCACATGCGGTTGTTGGCGGAGAGTCGGCGCACGCAACAGGCGCTCCTTGAGGACTATCGCACGACGCTCGACACGTTGTTGGACCGATGGAGCGAGGAGACGACAACCAAAGCGGAGCGGATCGTGACGGCGACGCTGACCGCGAGCACAGAGACCATGAAGGCGCAGATGGCGACCCACACAACCGAGATGACCCGCGCCATTCGGAAGGACGTCGCCGAGGTGCTGGAACAGACGGAAGCGCGGATGCGCCGGGCCCAAACCCTTGGGTACGTGAATCTCCTCGCGGCAGTGGTCACATTTTCTGCAGCGCTCGTGATCTACTGGATCATCCGTCTCTAACGAATTCCCAGGAACGACTGAGGACGAAACATGGGAGCGAAGAAAAGTTTGTCGGCCAGGGTGCAAGAACGGGCGCAACGGGTCTCGCCTGCCGCACGCAATCGAGCGCAGGTTGTCGCCCTTCGGGGTGAGATCGAGCACGCGCTGAACGATGGCTGCTCGCTCGCCATGATGTGGAGCACGCTGCAGGAGGAAGACACCATTCAGTTCAGCTATGAGACATTTCGAGCTTATGTCCGCAAACTGGTCCGACCTCTCTCAGAGACACGCCCCGATTCCCCTCCGATCATGACGAGGTCAGAATCTGTGAAGCAGCGATCGACGGGGCGGCTCATGGGGCGAGCACCCGTGCCAATGCAGACACCGGCACGCCTGCAACATCCCACCCACCGAACTCAGAATCGGACGTCCCCACCCCGGGATGAGGGGGGGACACGCAATGGAAAGTAAGAGGGAGCCGTAATGCCCTCCCCTCCCATCTGCTGTGCCATCCGATCCCCTTTATTCATGCTCAGTCTTTCGGCGCCGCCAAAGCATGGAAAACAGGATTCGCGATGACCGATTCGCTCACGGTCTCTTCATTTCGTCAACAATATGCGGCACATCTTTGTCCTCGGTCTGAAAGAAGTTTGATCACAAGATACACCCCGTACTGGCTACAACCATCCTTCATCGGCAAAGGACACATGCCGGTCATCGCCCATGACGACGTGATCCAACACCCGAATGCCGAGGAGGTTTCCGGACTCCACGAGCCGCTTGGTGAGGGCGCGGTCTTCCTGGCTCGGGGTCGGGTCACCACTTGGATGGTTGTGAACGCACAACACGGCGGCGGCATTCATGCACACGGCGGCTTTGAACATTTCACGTGGTTCGACGATCGACAGAGTAAGGCTTCCGACTGAGATCACCTGATACCCTGTCGGACGGTGTTTCGCATCCAGAAACACCACGAGAAATTCCTCATGCGGCCTCCCCTCAAAGTGCGCCTTCACCAGATTACGAACATCCCGGGAGGCCATCAGTTTGGGGACGCCATAGAGGGGGGAGTGGGGCTTCTTCACCACCTGCAACCGAAAGAGCGGCACACAGTGTAACGAGGTTGCCTGGTTGATTGGAGTGTGTGATACGTTCTTCCGAGCCATGTTCAAGCCCTCCTGGGTGTTGTGCTGGTGAGGGAGCCGGAACGGTGACCGCCGTTTCGACTCCCGCTTTTCTACCAACCGTTAATTCTTTTCCTGAAGATAATTCAGCTGTGCCATGCGTTCGAGCGTCGCCAGATCGTGGCGCATACGCTCGCAGTAATGGCGGAGATCCGTGAGGAAATAGGACAGGACCGTTTCGACTGAGGCGCCTGGCTCTCGTAGAGCGGCCACGCGATAGTAGGCCAGTGTCTGCGCGGCTCGATCGGCCCGGATTGCATTCGGATGTCCCTTAACTTTTCGTACATTCGCTCGATACATCGTTCCTGTGTTCATCATCATTTCCTTTCTGTTGGACTGTCTCCCTATGAGAACAGCCACCCCCAAGACCAACGGCCACATTGCGTCGACCTACCCACTGGTCTCTTTCACGAACATGTGTTGCGCCTCTCACGCACAGCAGGAGGCGCAACAGAAAATCCTCGTCTGTGGCAACGGACGCGTGCGAGCGTGACAGCCCTCTGGGCCGTTGGCTGGCGCGATTGCGGTCGGAAGGGCCACACACCTTGCGGGGTCAATCGAACGGCGAGAGCCGAGAGACCAGAACAGCACGGTCGAGGAGCGTCGCGCGGAACGACGGTGCGAACGGATGGGCACGGCGCGTGCGCGGTGCCGTCCAAAGGAACGAGGCATTAGCGGGTCGACCGTCACCGTCTTAGAACGGGGCGAGATGATGCTGACGTGAGACACGACCGTGCACATCCCTCGTTGTCGAGACAGAGCCTGACCTCGTGAACGCTCCCCGCGCAGGTCGTCATGCTGACTGACTCACCAAGGAGACATGACACCACGCGCCTCATCACCATGCGCACAGCGAGCCGACGTGATCCGACCATCGATGACATGAATCGTGGTGAGACGTGATCAGGTGAAAGATCAGGACCTCGACGATGTGGAGATGTGACACCCAGTGCGTGGGAATCACGCTCCATCGAGGAAGATTCGCGGAATGTCCCGATCCGAGGAGGTGATCACGGCGAGACGGGAAGGACCAGCAACATGATGCCGAGCACCAGGACACCCGCGAGCAGCCAGAGCAACCCGTCGCGCGTGGACTGGAACAAGCTGAGAAATACGCCGGGGAAGAGGAGAAACAGCATGACACCCATGATTCGCAGCCTAGAAGTCTAGCACGGGCCTGTGCCAGGTCAAGGACAACCGCCTGAAGATGTAGCTAGCACATCATCTGTCCGGTTTTTGTAGCACGTGAAGTGTCCGGTTTAGGGTGCGCCCTCAAGGAGGGCCACCATGACACGGGCAACCGTCCTACAGGAGGTGCGACAGATGCGATTTGAGGAGTTGTATGCGCGACGACAGCGGCGAGATCTGACGATGGCGGCGGCGGAGATGCTGGGCGTGACGGAACGCACGTTTCGGCGGTGGAGCACCCGCTATGAAGCGGAGGGCATTGAGGGACTGGAGGATCGTCGGCTGGGCCGAGTGTCGGCCCGGGCGGTCCCAGTCGATGAGGCCCTCCAGATGGTGACGCTGTATGAGAGCCAGTACACAGGCTGGACGGTGAAACACTTCTACGAGCGCTGGCAGGCCGAGCATGGGGGGCAGCGGTCCTACACCTGGACCAAGAACCGGCTGCAGACCGCCGGACACGTGGTCCGTGCGCCTCGACGCGGGGCGCATCGGAAGAAGCGGCCCCGCAAACCGTTACCTGGGATGATGTTGCACCAAGACGGCTCGACCCATGAATGGGTGCCCGGCTGTCAGTGGGATCTCATTGTGTGTCAAGGGTCATCCAAATGTCCCCAGTTCGGGTCATCGAAAATTCCCTACCCGCATTAGGTTGTCGCTGCTGTTTCCTCCAGTCGCACCAGTCCCGCTTTGAGCTTCTCCTTGAGCCGATACGAATGGCCCCGGATATTAATGGTGATCGCGTGGTGCAGTACGCGATCGAGGATCGCGGTCGCCAGGACCCGGTCCCCAAACACCTCTCCCCAGGCGCCGAAGCTCTGATTACTCGTGAGAATCATCGGGCCCTTCTCGTAGCGGCGTGAGATCAGCTGGAAAAACACATTGGCCCCAGTCCGGTCCATCGGCAGATAGCCAATCTCATCGATGATCAACAAGCGGGGGATGGTGTAGAGTTTCAGCTTGTTCTCCAACCGATTCTCCGCCAGCGCCCGGGTGAGCGTGGCGATCATGGCCGCGGCCGTCGTGAACAACACGCGGTAGCCCTGCGCGATCGCGTGGAGCCCCAGCCCAATGGCCAAGTGACTCTTGCCGACCCCCGGAGGGCCGAGCAGCACGACATTCTCGCCGTGCTCGATGAAGTGGCACGTGGCCACCTGCTGTATCTGCTTTTTATCCAGTGAGGGTTGGTAGCTGAAGTCGAAGACCTCCAGACTCTTCACAAACGGAAACCGGGCGAGATTCGTGCGCATCGTGATGTTCTGGGCCGCTTTGGAGGCGACTTCTTCACCGAGCACCTGATCAAGGAAGTCCGCATACGACAACTCCTTGGCGGCCGCCTCCTGTAAGAGTGCCTCCAGTCGCTCTCGGCTCTTCACGAGCCGCAGACGCGTGAGTTGGTCACGCAGCCGGTCCAGTTGGGGGGCGTTCATGACCGCACCTCCTGCGCCGTCGCGCGCCCACAGAGCGCTTCGTAGCAGGCCAGATCCCGTACTTCGACTTCTGGCAGCGACCGCGTGACGGAACCCGCGTCACTGATGGTTGAGCGGCGTTGGCGAGTCGTCCGCGCAATGGCTCCAGGGCCGTGCTCGGGCAGGATCCGGAATTGGTGCTGGCCGGGGAGCACCGCATGCATCGCAATCTCGTGGTCCCGGTGAAAGATATGGACCGTGTCCCCCCGCCGTTGTACTTCGACGCGCTGGCCGATGAAGCGATAGGGTACGGAGTAGCGGTTCGTGGCCAGACTCACTAAGTAATCCTCCGCCACAAGGCGCGAGACCCGGGCCTCCTGCTGGAAGCTGCGCTGGCCCGCCAGCGGGATCAGCGCGTCGCGTTCTCGCGCAAATCGGGTGAGTGGCTCCTCATGCGTCGTGCCGTGCACGCGTCGGTCGGCAATCGTCGCGGTCCATTCATCGAGTTGGGCCTGAAAGTCCACCAGATCGACAAACCTCCGTCCCGGCAGAAAGTTCCGTTTCAGATACTTCACGCCCGATTCGACTTTGCCCTTGGTCTGGGCTCGATAGGGTCGGCAGACGCGGGGCTCAAAGCCCCAATAGTCCGCAAAGGCTTTGAAGGTCGGATTCCAGATCCGCCGCCCGGTGTCATCCGGATAGCAGACCGTCCGGGGGCGGTCATACAAATGCTCGCGCGTGTGCCCGCCAAAATGAGCAAAGGCCCGTTCGTGCGCCTCGAGAAACTAGGCCATCCGCTCATCGGTACACGCATAATAGAATCCGCGGCGACTGAAGCCCAACGTGAGGACGAAGACGTGCACGATCGTCGGACCGGCGCGGAAGGGGACGGTGGCTTGGCCCCAATCAATCTGACTCTGCTGGCCCGGCGGGGTTTCAAACCGCAGGAGCGCCCGGTCCGCTTGGAGTTGGACTGCACGCAGTGGCGCGACGAACCGCTTCACCGTCTCGTAACTGCCGGTATACCCACGACTCGCCCGCAGTTCCTGGTACAGAATCCGTGCCGAGTAATGAACCTGCGGCGCCCGGGCTCGCACCCTGCCAGCATGGGCCGTCAGCAGGGTCTCCGTCACGGCCGCTCGTTGATACGGATGCCAGGTTGTCTGTCGTAGACTGCGTCGCACGGTCTTGCGATCCAGATCCAACCGCCGCCCGATCTCTGAAATGGAGAGCTGCTCATCATGTCGCAACCGCCGAATCTCCGCCCATCGCTCCTGATCCACCATGCAGACCTCCCCCGTGTGATTGTCCTGGGGTGGCATGATGGTGGTCTCTCTCGTCTCGTCAAACGCCATCGTCTCCCTCCTTCCGTCAGAGGGTGGGGAGAATTCACTGACCATAGCTGGGGAATATTGCATGACCGCTGACAATTGTGACGATGGATGATGCCACGAGTGACCTCTATTCGGCCTTCTTCGTGGAGGAGGAAGGGACCATGAGCAGCTTCCAGGGGCTGCGAGAGGTCATTGAGACACAGGGCCTCTTCAGTTCCCTGTATACCGATCGAGGCTCGCACTATTGGGTGACGGAGGAGGCCGGAGGCAAGGTGGACAAGACCCGGCTGACGCAGGTGCATCGGGCCTTACAGCAACTGGGCATCACGCTCATTCCCGCGTACTCGCCGGAAGCCCGCGGCCGATCGGAGCGCGTCTTCCGCACCCTGCAAGACCGGCTGCCCAAAGAACTGGCGCTCGCCGGGATCACCGACAGGGCGGCGGCAAATCAGTATCTGGTCACCCAGTTTCTCCCGGCCTACAACCGGCGCTTTGCGGTGCCAGCGGCGGAGACGGGCACTGCCTTCATCCCGTGGGTCGGAACGTCCCTCGCCGAGATCCTCTGCGTGCAGGAGAACCGCGTCGTCGCCAAGGACAATACGGTGCGCTATCAGGGCCGGAGTCTGCAGATTCCCCCCGACCGGCATCGGTTCCATTATGTGAAGGTCACGGTGCGGGTCCATGAGTATCCGGATAGCACCTTGGCCGTGTTCCATGGGCCCCGATGCTTGGCGCGGTATCAGCCGGATGGACGGGTGATCGAGCCTGACGGCACCCATCCAGGCCGCAACGGCCCGACCCGTCGATCAGGCAACCGACCAATCGTGGCTCCTAGGCCAACTGCGTGCGAAGAAATTTTGGCCTCGGGCTGAAATGATCGAGAGAAAAACCCGGACAGATCATGTGCTACATCAACCGGACAACTTAACTTGCTATCTACAGGACAACCGCCTGAAGAACGGGAGTGCTGACGTATCATGCTCAGAAATCAGTGGGATGATGAGTGCATTTCTCTGTCTTGAGGTACTTCCCGTATGCCAGACAGCGGACAATGTCGCAATCGGTGCGCGGCGGCATTAGTCCCCGATGATGTCGTTGAGCCCTTCGATGACCTGCGCCAGTTCTTCCGGACTCACGTGGCCGAGCCGGGGCCCCATGCGTTCCACCGCTAGCGTACGAATCTGGCTGATCTTCACCCAGGATTGTTTTGGAAGGCCTTTGGACTGCAACTCCAACGTGAGCGGAAAACCGGCTCGTTGTGGTTGGCTGGTAAGTGCCATGGCGATCACTGTGCCGGATCGCTCGTTGAAAACCTCCTGGCTGAGGACGAGGACGGGGCGCCGCCCGGCTTGTTCCTTGCCGCGGACCGGGTTCAGCTCCGCCCATCGGATCTCCCCTCTCAGTATTCTGGCCATGACGCGACATCCTCACCGAGACCCTCTTCAGCCAGTGTCCGTTCGAACCGGGGGTCGAGTTTCGCACATTCCCTGGCCAACCGGCCTCGATCGAGCCGCGCAAGCTTCTCCTCGACTGCGGTTTGAATCGCCTGACTGCGGTTAGGAAATGTAGCTCTCGCCACGAGCGTATCGAGGCGTGCCAGCGTAGATGCATCCAGCGAGATCGCAATTTTGGATCGTGGCATGTCGCACCTCCGAGTATGACCATACGTCATACTCTCGCCCACGTCAAGCCCAGTATGGCTTCGTGGCAGTGTCCTCCCACGCACCTGATGGGAACACGCATGACTGTTTAGTTGTCGGACGCGTGAGCGTTGTCCAGCAGGCCTGATCAGAGGTGATGCGATCACGGATGGTGTTGTCTCACACCTCGGTCGTGTTACGACTTCTACTGCCTAATGCCCACGGTACCTTGAGGTTCGCCGCATCACGTTTGACAAGATCATACAAATAACTTCCTGGATTCAAACGTTCCCCACGAGCCTGGCGCTCCTTGACCTCGTGAATACGTCGCCAAATCATGACGTGCGGTACGGTGTTGATTGCTCGCTGCCACATTTTGACCCACACGTGAGGATCTTTACGCTGGCCTGATATGTCCAAGACCATATGCAATAACTTTGCAGCTGATGCCGCCATTTCCTCTGGACTTCGAGACTCAACTTGGGAATCCGCAATGAGCAAGATTGGATCGCTGACATCCTCGTGATGCTTTGGTAGTGCTCCGTCACCACCTATTTCATAATACGATCGCCGTTGCATCAATTGCTGTTCTGCCTCACGCCATGCAGGCCCCGCTTCCCACATCAACATATAATCACGAGGCTTATTCCCTTTCACCGCCGTTAGCTCCCAAGAACTCAAAAAACGATGTGCAATGAGTTCTTCATGGGCTGGTCCTAATTGTTGACGAATTTGAGAGATGGCTGTGTAGCGTGCCAATTCAAAACCTTCGACCAACTCCGAATAGCTTTGCATCGCCGATCCGCTACCAAGATAGAAGAGATGGGATAAAAGTTGGTGAAGAAGCTTCGTGATGTGACCTTTCACATCATGAAAGAGTTTGTGATCAACTACAAAACAATTACCGGCGAGCAAACTTTCGCAATACCAATCTTCTAAAACAATTTCATAAGTGTCTGTGAGTATACCTTCCTTGTTCACAGAACCCGGTAACGTCACATTCCGTAAGATATTGAGAAAGGTAGGCCGACGAGACTTGGTCTGCACATGTCCAGCTGCATTGGTTTTAGCAGAGCCAACGCCAATCATGAGACCTTTCAAACGCATCAGGCATCGATTCAGTTCGTTGTATTCTCTTCCTCCCTTGTTTTTTCCAGCTCGTTGCAATACTTCATAGCCCTGAAAACGTACGAGTGGGTCCAAATAATGATTTTGTTTAATTCGGTCGAGGAGAAGGCTTTCTAAGCCTAAAAACAGCTCGAAATCTACAGCTGTTGGAAATCCCAAATCCCCTGACGCATAGGCGACCAATGTCATTTTGCGGATGGTGCCATCGCGCCAGATGTAACGAATCATTTCCTTTTCACGAACGGGTTTCTTTTGACGACGAGATGATATGTTGGCAGACCAAAAGTGCATGGACCCCAGGATTCTCTCGCGGAGGAGGTACTGTGAAGCCGAATGGCTAAATGAGGATGGGATGGACAGAGTAGTTGGGTTGGAATGTGCTGTGAGGGAATTTTTTGAATCAGCGTTCATATGCCGTTACGTTAATTTCTTTTATACGTTGTAGTTAACGTATGAAGTTAAAAGGTAAAGGTGTGGGAAGAGTCAATAGATTAATAAAATTCAAGACATATAAGGAACTCTTCATGTTAAATGAATTCCCGTTACTTCAATGAAAACACGTGAATAGCTTCAATGACTTCCCGAACACAAAACGAGCATTTTCAATGATTTCCCGATATCTTCAATAGATACCCGATAAATCTTCAATGAGTTCCCGTGAGGGCTGTGGATAACAGCACCACACAGTCTGAGACCAGGGTATGATGGATAGCCTGATTTCATGAAAGAAAGGAGGAGAATAATAGTGATTGTGTTGCATTACCGAAATACCGTAGGTGTGACCGTAATCGGGAATTGATTGAAACTTTGGGGAGTGTCGGGAAACCATTGAAACTTTTTAAATTGGAGAGAAAATCTAAAGATTCTGTTACCAACATCCCCTACCTATTGCCGTAAGTATCGAGTACCTTCAGAATCTGTTGAATACCTTCTCTGACGCTTTCGACCTTATCCTGTTGATTGGGCGACCAGCGAATAGCAGCCACTACCCCTCTACTTCCATTATCACCGCGAAGAGTCACTCGTATGCATTGTGAACCCTGATTAAACCGAGGCTTCCGTTCCACTTCTGTGCGAATGCGCTCACTAGTCCAGCGCTGTTCAGCCGCGAGACGTGCAATCCGTTCCATCTTTGCTGGTTGATTCATTAACGGTAATAACGCTTCAGCATGTCGCGATGTCATTTCATTGCCGTGAGCGAAGAGAATGTCGAGGACCTGGGCTGGAAGACGTAACATGCTGAGAGCCCGAGAGATTCGGCTTTTATGACATCCGACCCTATCAGCCAGCTGATTTTGTTGATAGCCATGTTTTTGAAGTAAAGATTGAAAGGCCCGGGCTTCGTCCAAAGGAGAGAGGTCTTTTCGTACTAAGTTATCAATTAACGCTTGGGCAGCAGCTTGATCATTTGAGGTATCACGAATGAGAGCCGGAATTGTTGACTTGCCAAGCAGTTGGCACGCACGCCAGCGACGTTCTCCCGCGATGACTTCAAATTTGTTCCCTACTTTACGAACTTGGATGGGGTTGAGCACTCCTTGTTGTCGAATGGACTCTAGGAGTTCTTGATCCGCATCTGCATCACTAATGGTTCGAGGCTGGTCAGGACTTGTGACCAATTGGTCTAAAGGAATTTCGTAGACCTGTTCCGATATCTTGCCTGGAAGTGATTGGTGCTGATCTGATACTGGGGACTGAGCGTGATCCATAGGAGAAAGAGCCGAGTGTTCTATATTTGATTGACTTGTTGTTTGAGACTCGATGGTATCCCCATTGTTGGGGATCCCTAACATATCAAAGGTTGAAAATCGTCTCGTTTGGGATTCGAATTGCTTTTCGAGATTAGAAAGGTGCTCCGAGCGTTTTTTCGCCATGATTATGCCTCTTGCGCGACAAGCCCATCACTCTCAGGGACTTCTTTCAACGGTTCAAGATGAAGACGTGACAAGACTTCGCGACCAAATTGCATGAAGTCCCTTGCTCCGGTGCTCTGACGATCAAGTTGGAAAATGGTCTTCTTGTTTATTTCAGCGTCTTGAATTCTGGCAGAGGCTGCTATTGCAGTTTCGAACACCAAGTCACCGAATCGTTTTTCAATGGCTGATTTCATCGCCTTACAAACATTCTTCCGCCCATCGTGTTTGGTGATCTGAATACCTAAACACGTAAGCTTTGGATTCACTCCTTCTTGTTTGACATCTTTGATGACCTCTTCCAAATCCGAGAAGCCGTCGAGGCTGTATTTCGACCCGCTTTCCATGGGAACAATATAATAATCTGAGGCAACCAATGCGTTGATCGTGAGAAGCGAGAGGCTGGGGGCACAATCGATCATGACGATCTCGTCTGATGCAATGGCAAGTTGTCCGAGTCTGCGCTTGAGAGCACTCCCGGGAGACAGCATATGAATCTTGGGCAGTTCGCGATCAACACGCGTCAGAGCTACATGACCATAAATAAGGCGCACATCTTCTTCGATCGTCTCGTGCCATGGAGAAGCCACGGTACTCTCTTTGTCTAATAAGAGATTCGCAGTTGTGAATTTTACCTCGTAAGGATCCATCCTCCCGAGCGTTGTTGAGGCATTGGCTTGTGGGTCAAGGTCTACAACCAAAACCGAATGTCCTAGACGGCTCAATGCTGAGGACAAATTCACAACCGTGGTGGTCTTACCAACACCGCCCTTTTGATTGATGATAGAAATGATCTTCATATGTAGTACCTCAAGGTTGAGAGCCCACAATTAGTCTGATAATGGTATGTCTGGAATAGATGAATGGCAATGAGTTAGTCGAACATGCCCCACACTTTTGTCTACGATATCGGCGCATGGATTGGTTCATTATGCCATTAGCTCGACAATTGCTATTTTAGAAAATGATTTATGGTTGCGCGTGCGCAACTCACGAACATTTACCATTTGAAAATGAAAAAGACAAGAGATTTTATTAATCGAACAGCCAACTGCAAATCATAAAAACTACAATAATATAAATTTGATAAGTTATCCATGCTTAAACATAATATTCCATAGTTGATATATGAATTTAATCTGTTACGAACCATGGTAATTCAGATTGAGCCTGGTCAAGGTATGAGTGCCGTGATTGCGATGAGCGGAAGAACAAGTTGCGCGCGCGCAACTCAGAAAGATTTCATAATATCAAAGAAGTGATTATCGATTAGGAGAGTGAAATATCATGTTCGATTATTGATGGAGTGAAGGAATCGAAGGTAGGAAGTAAAGTTGTACTTGATGAGATGAAAGCGAAAGGTGGAGGAGTGATGCTTAATAGAGCACATCATCTCTACGGAATGTATAGAAATCATCGATCAATTGGTCATGGGTTCAATACATACGGCATACGATTAAAATGGCTGGTATGGCGCTTATTATGAGGTGGAGACGGGATTGAAGACAAACATATTGGGGTAGTGACGGCGAATATGATGGTACATCGTGCGGCGCATCGTTTCGTACAAGACATATTGATGAAAGGCGGGCTTAGTCACCACCATCCCCAGTGTGCGCAAATTATCCCTGACCGTGTCTTCCACGTCACGGCGTTCGGTCGGTTGCAGTGCCAGATAGGACTGTTCCAGCAAGGCCCGGTCCTCGGCGCTCAGGCTGAGGAGGCGGTTCTCGATCGAAGAATGGTCGATGAGTGAACGGACCTTCATGCGGCTGCGCTGCGGCTGCGTTCCAAAGGTCCGTTTCTCATAGGTGTACCAGCGGACTTGATACTGGCCAGCGCGATGAGCCCCGCCCGCATCCACGACGTTGACCAGATCGACCGATGGACTGCTCAACTGGCGGAGGGCGTGGCTGACGGTTTCCTTACTCAGCCCGGTCTTCTCCATCAGCGCCCGAATCGTGATCCGGACGCGATCCCGCCCACGCGCGAGGGTCTCCCGCACCAGTTGCAGGAACACCCGCTGCGCCGAGACCGGCAGCCCAGTAAGTCCGCCGTCCAAGTAGCGATGGAGAATGGCGAGGTACTGCAGGGGGGAGTCGCAGGCAGCGCGCAGGTCCTCGATCGAGAGGGGCTCACTCTGGATGTCGGGAGGTGTGTCTGAGTCGAGCCTATCGATCGGCGATCTCCTTGACTCATCACGAGGAATCGGATTCGTGCTAGGTACTATTACTGGTCGACGTCTTTGTCCTACTCAATCAGTATGGCCTGGATTCTAGGACAAATCGCGCGTCCTGTCCAGTGAAGAATCGTTTTGGCATCCGGGATGGCCCCCTT
>FKKE01001993.1_pt1 | contig 46802 bp, 39 predicted proteins | sample 1106331 | NCBI WGS metagenome assembly FKKE01 (sample SAMEA3931202, study PRJEB13176) | freshwater metagenome | biome: Drinking water system; feature: drinking water; material: freshwater | place: China | collected 2013-02-06
TCCTTATAGACTCGACTCGTTCTCATTCAGCACGGTGCTCGCCACGTAGAGGTCCCCTCACGGGCCGAACAGTTTCGGCGCTTTCTGGATCGCCTTGTTTGGCGTAGTCACCACGAACTCGACAGGCTGGCTCCAGCCTGTTTCACGTGGAGACGACACTTGGGCGCTGACACGATAGGTCCCGGGTAACGCCATGAAGGCTACAGATCGGCCGCCTGATCCGCCGGTGCCCCATCCCAGGTATCCCGAGGGGGACGACGCTTCAGCGGGTCCAACGGGGATAGTGGCGGGGGATGTCCAGATGCCTTTGGAATCTTTATGCTCGATTTTCACCATATACATGGTCACCGCAATGCCCTGTGGTGGGGCAATCTTGATCGGCACAGAAGTGTTGCTGAAAAAACGCGCGTTCGCGGCTGGTGCCACGATCGTTGGGGCGAACATGGTGATAAGCGGCGCAGGTGGTTTGATCCGACCCAGTCGCTTCGCCTCAGCCTTCAAATCAGCGGCGCGTTTGGCTAGCAACGGGCCTCGGTCGTAATTGAAGGTTGCGGAAAATGGTTTATTTTGGTGGACTCGAGAGTAGAAGTGGGCCTCTTTCCATAAAGCGATATCTCCACCGGGTAATTGTTGCGTTTGCTTTATCTCGACCTCACATGTGACTTGTGAGAGCCATGGATCATCAGCGCACGGCATACGGCTGGTGGAAAACACTCTACCCACTGGGTTACCGCCATTTTCCACCTGGAGAATTTCCGTGAATCGCTGGTTCTCGTATACGACCTGTGCACTCCAGTGAGTCGAACTGGTACCAATACGGCAGGTTCCAAAGATCCAATACGTTGCCATGCCAGCTGAGAACGTTCCATTGACGCCCTGCTTCAGTTCGCAGGAGGTAGGAAGCGCTGGGTCGGCCCCGAACGCAACGGATCCGCCAAAAGCCCAGCAGATAACCAACCAGAGATTGAATCTGATCATTTTCATTTCGCACCTGACGAAGTCACAGTTCGTGTATGGTCGGGGCTCAACCTACTTCTATGGACTTTTTTCTCCCTCATCGGAGGCCTCCCGGAGTGATCACCTTCGGGCCCGGTTGGATCGCCCTTTTGACAGAAGTTACCGTAAATGGTACCGGCACGCTCCAACGGGTCTGCCGCGGTGAATACACTTGCGCGCTGATGCGGTAGGTGCCAGGGCTGGCAATCATCGCCGGAACTTTGCCTCCAGGGGCTCCCCAACCGGTATAACCCGTCGGTGACGTCGCGTCGGCCACGGTGATCGGGAGATGGTTGAAGAGCACCCAGTTGCCCTGACTATCCCGTCGTTCGAGCTTCACCATGAAGCTCGTGACCTGCATCCCTTGTGGCGGAAGGAGTTTGATGGGAACGGTGGTGTTCTCCAGAAACAGCGCGTTGACGGCTGGCAGGACAATCGTGGGAGCCACGACAGGAGGCCCCGGCTTGGCCGATTTCATGATTTTTTGATTCTGCTTTTGCAGAGCAGCGGACGCTTCCGCTTCGGTTGTGAGGTCTGCATCACGCTGAGCGATCAGGGCGGGGCGATTGTAATTAAAACCGGTGGAATTCGGCAGAGCGGATTTCGAAAATCCGTCTCTCAACCAGTCGAGCCAAAAGCGGGCGTCATTCCCTTGCGTTTGACCGCTCGTGTTGAATGCGCCGCTTGAACAGGAGACTTTTCCTGCGCCGAACGGTGGGCCCAGCCACGGATCGCTCGGACAGGTGAGGGTGGTCGTGGCCGTTGCGGAGAATACGTTGACGAGAGACACCTGCACGTCCTCTCTCGCTATTCCGGTGTGCGGGTCGTACGAGCCGTGGGAATCCCAGTTCATAAAACCCACCGACGACGAACTACAGTTGGTCGTGACTCGATAGTTCGAGAGCGCAGCCTTGTACGTCGCCTGAATGCGGGGCTGACTGCACTGGACCGCGGGCTGTTCCGCGTACACGGCATCGACGCCGGCTATCGCCACGGCCGACGCGAGAACCAGCATCTTCAGATCGGAGCGTTGCATAGATCCTCCTTATAGACTCGACTCGATCGCATTCAGCACGGTTGATAGCCACGCAGAGGCCCCCTCACGGGCCGAACATTTTCGGCGGTTTCTGGATCGCCTTGCTGGTATCGGTCACGGCGAACTCGACCCACTCGCTCCACGGGGTCTTCGTGGGTGCGGAGATGTGCGCGCTGATCCGCCACGATCCAGGGAGTGTGATGCCATTGGGAGGCACACCCGCACCGAATCCGGTATACCCGGTCGGCGATTCTGCCGCGACGGCGTTCACTGTCAACGAGGTGTGCGGCACCCAGTTTCCAGCCGCGTCTTTGCGTTCTATCCGCACGAGATAATTTCGGTCCGCTTTGTACGGCATTCCGTCGTTAAGGTTCACCTGAGTCTCCTGCCAACCTTGCGGCGGAGACAATTTGATGGGGACTGTTGTTCGAATGAGAAATCGTTGTCCTGGCGTCGGTGCCAGCACGATCGGCCGGAATAGAGGCCGTTGCTGAAGGCCGGCCTTGAGGTGTTGATCCGCCTTCCGCTTCTCCTCTGCGAGATCCGCGTCCCGCTTCGCCGCCAAGGCTTGGCGTTCCTCCGGCAACAGCAGCAGTGCCGTCATGGGCTTATGGGCTCTCCATGGTTGCAGCATTTCCGTGACGGTCGGCACCGGTTTCCCGTTGTATATCCTTCTCGGACCCTGCTCAGCGGGACTATTGTCCACACGTTGGAGGGTCGTGCATTTCACGCGAAGCTGATCGGCATTAAACGGCGGGCCGTCCACGGTTAACCAGGGATCGGATGGGCAGGCATACTTGGTCTGCCATGTCCCGTACGGATGGCTCGGCTGGTGGATCGGAGGTGGAGCGATCTCGATGAGTTCAACCGCGATGCCATTGAGGTACGAGCCCTTCACGACATAGGGAAACTTCCTCACAACGCCCAGAGAACCCGTCGTTGTGCAGGTGCCGGTCGTCGAGTACGTTGCCCCGTTCTTGGAAGAAAAGGTGGCGACGAGTATGGGATGGAAGTCTGTACAGGGTGATGCGCCCCCCAGGCCGCTGAATCCCATGCCCTGGACCTCTGTCGCAAACATAGCCAGGAGGCAGAGGCTCGCCCCGCAGACCCCTGCGCTCATGAGGATGAGGACTTTCTGAAATCTGTTTTCTCTCTCCGCAGCACTCACGGTTTCTTCTCCATTTCCGGCGTCGTATCCACCGTCTCGTTGTGCGGCTCGCCGCCTTTCTCGTCGACCGTGCGCGGAACGACGCCGAACGCCCGTTGTGGGTCCGCTGTCCGATCTTCCACGACCACTTGTGATCGCATGCCCAGCATGTTGCCGACTACCACATGCAGGGTGCCAGGATTGAGATCGCGGCAGTCGTTGTCGCGAACTGGCTGCTTGTCTTGCAGCTGCGCAGGTCGGCCAGGTGAAGGCAGGGGGAGACCGCAGGTGACGATCCGTAACGGAGCCTTTGGCGAGGACGGTTGTTGGGCTTTGGCTTTTGGCACCGGTAGGGGCGTCAGTCGTAAAAGGCCTGTCCCGGGCAACAGGAACTGACGCGGTGTCGCCAGCCCGCGAGTTCGAACTGTCTCACCGTTCACAATCGTATACCGCGCCTCTCCGTTCGGATCTAACACGAGCAGCAACTGTGCGTCCTGCTGTTCTGTCGGCAGCCAGAGCAGCGCCGTTCCCTCAAGACGTCCTTCATAGGTAGCCGGTCGGGATGCCACTGTGAAGCTTGGGGGGCCGCCATCCGGTTGGGTCAGTCTCAACTGTCGATCGTGAATCACCACAGCATATTCCCCGGCCGGGACGGTGACCGATCGACTTCTCATCGCGGCAAAATTCGTGGCGTTCTCGAGTGTGAGCATCGGAAGAGAGTTGTCCGACGGCTCGCTCTCGACCGCACGGGGAACGACGCCCAACGCCCGTTGCGGCGTGGTCGGAGCCGGAGCGGGATTGGCGGATGTCTTCTGCGTAGTCGATGGCACCTCGATCTTCGTAAGACTCTTCGTGGGCAGACCGCCCAGTTGGATTTGAAAGTTGGAGTTCGGGTAGGGGACCGGTATGGAACCGCCAGGCACGGGAGCCTTGGCAACGTCTGGATTCGTGGAGGAGCTCTTTTGCATGCCTACCGGTCCGGTGGACAACGGCTGCACAAGGGGTATCGCCGGTTTAGCTTCAGAGAGCGGGCTGGTCGTCGATGAGCCATCGACTTTTCTAATAGTTCTTGTGCCGGTCTTCGGGTCGTCCGTGATGGTCGTACCATCTGGGTAGTGTTCAATTCTGGTGTCGTCTGCCAATCTCACATATATCCCGCCATCGGGCAAACTGCCTGCTGCGCCGGCGTTGAGCGGGTTCTTCTGGTGCGTCCGTCCATCTGAGTACTTCGTGAGGGTGGTGCCTTCGGGATAGGTCGTCACAGTCGTTCCATCGCCCCGATGTTCAATTCTGGTGCCGTCTGCCAACCTCACGTATATCCCGCCATCGGGTAAACTGCCTGCTGCGCCGGCGTTGAGCGGGTTCTTCTGGTGCGTCCGTCCATCTGGGTACTTCGTGACGGTAGTGCCTTCCGGATAGGTCGTCACAGTCGTTCCGTCAGCACGTCTTTCGAGCCGAGCGCCGCCCGGCAGGGTCGTGATTGAGCCGGGTTGCAACGTCGAAGTACCGGCAATGTGTGCGCCGGTCAAGGGTGAAGCTCCAGGGATGATGCTCGTCCCCCCGGGTGCCGGCGTGCCGATGCTCGTTCCCACCCCCGGTCCCGTGATGGTCGTGCCGCCGGGGCTCTGGCCGGGAACGACGATGCTGCCCGTCTTCGGAGAATTTTGTTGATACCGGGCAAAGAGCTCAGGCGGAAGCGGAGGAATCAGACCTTTCGGAGAACCATTTGCTGGGTCGAAAAAAGTCTGTCTTCCGCCGGGATATATTACTGTCCCCAGATACGGCTGTAAGTGAATTGATGTGCCGTCTGCATCACGTATACTCACGGAACCGTCCGGGAAGGTCCTGATCGTTCTGCCGTTCGGCAAGATTTCAACCCGCTCTCCATTCGGTCGCTGGGTGGTCGAACTGCCGTCGCGTTTTGTGGTTGTGGTGGTTCCATCAGACATCTTCATCGTGACCATCCCGCTGCCGTGCTGAATTTCCAGCGAGGCGCCACTTGGATATGTGGTTGTGGTAGTGGAGGTGGCCTTGTTAAACACGATGGTGGTGCCGTCCTTCCGACGTTCAGTCGAGCTTCCGTCTGGACGGGTGATGATCTCAGTTCCATTGGGAAGTTGAGTCAGGGCGTCGCCGTTTGGCAATTTCCTGACCACCCCGCCACCGGGCAGCGCGTTGGTAGCAGGATCGGTGACCGACGAGGCGCTGCCATATGGCAGAGGGCTGGCTATCCAGACAAAAAGGACCATTAACAAAGCCACGAGCACAAAGTTTGGCACTCGTACAATGCTTCTTGTTGGATGCAGAGAGTTCATGGTGCCCTCCTTCGGCTACTGTCCTGCTGGCTTGTCTTCCGCCTCAACCCCTCGTGGGATCACCAGGGCGCCGGGTGGACGGGGCGGCGAGGTACTGGTTGAGCTTGATCCGAGAGGTGCCCGCTGCATGCCCGGTGTGATGCTCGTTCCCCCGGGCGCCGGTGTGCCGACGCTCATCTCCGGCACCGGTCGCGTAATGGTCGTGCCGCCGGAAGGCTGGCCGGGAACGACGACCGCTCCCTGTTGGTTGGGTATGCCGACGGTGCTGCCCGTCAATGGTTTCACCGGCGGCGGGACGGATGTGAAGGAGCCGCCGGGGACGACCGGAAGTTCGAGCGTGATCTCCTGCTTGGTTAAGACCACGGCACAATCCGTCGTGCCCTGCTGCCCGGACGCATAGATATTGAACGCGACCTGCCAACGAAGGTCAGTGTTCACAGGCACGTCTACATACTTGTTGATCGTGACCCGTGGATTGGGGTTCGGGTTCGGACCTGCGATACGGAGATCGGCCACTTGATCGATGCGGATCCTCGCTTCGAGGGACGTATGCTGCAGATCCTTGCCGGAGGATTGCCCCGTGATCTCGCCAACCACCCGCACCTGGATCTTTTCACCGAATGCAGCTCCCGGTTTGTTGATTCTGATCGTCGATTGGGCGTTGAACTGTTGTCGCCAGCTTCCCGAGTCTCCGACTTTCTGGACGTTTTGTACGAACGACAATCCGATTCCTTGGGGGGAAAGTCCCGGAACATGTAGGCGAACCCTTGGACCTAATCCAAGCATGCTTCCCCGAATTGTTCCTTGGGGGCCAGAGCTTCCGCTGATGCGAAACGGCTGGGCGGCGTCCTCTGCAGTTGCGTAACTCTTGCTAACGGTCAAAGGCTTGTATATCGTTTTGGTCCTGCTAGGTAAGCCCTTAAAGCATTGAATCACATATCCCACATCGGACAGGCACACGGTCTCCAGCTGTAAGACAGAACCCCAGATGACCTTGCTCCCATCCCAGTAGCCGATGCCCGGGTTGGATTGCTCTCCCTTGACGGTCGAGCCAGCGACAGAATAGGTAGCTGGAACTGCATATCGCTGCGGAACCTGGAATTCAACAGCATGGACGGGATGGGCAAGGGCAAGAATGGTGAAGGACAACAACCGGGGAGCAGCCCATAACAACTTAATTGTAGGCGATGATGTGGGTTTCATGGTCTCCTCCAGTCCGTTAGGGCGGACAGGGACATGAGATCACGGCTGCTTCTCCGTCTGTGGTGCATTGTCCGCCGTCTCGTTGTGCAGCTCGCCGCCTTTTTCATCCACCCCGCGCCGAAGGACTCCGACGGCGCCGGAGGCTGCTGACGAGCCGCCGCTGCTGACGGTTCGGCTCGCGCTCAGAGCATTTTCTTCCTTCGCCATCCGCCGGCTGTCCGGGGTCACGCAGACCACGTCGCCGTTGAAGGCTTCGCGCCAGACGAAGCCGCCCAAACACGTATTTGGACCATACGGACCACCGGTTGGACTGCGGCGTGAGGCAGCCGTCGCATTCTCCTGCTTGACGCGCGTGCGCGAAGCCGGCGGCGCGCAGACCAGATCGGTCGGTTGCGCTTCGCGCCACACGAAGCCGGACTTGCATGCCGGCGCAGCCGCCTTGGCTTGTGATGACAGCGCGCCGGCTGCTTGCGAATTTGGGCTGGCTTGTTGCGGCGTTGTCATGGGCGACTGTGGCGGTGGAATCTTTTGCGACTGAGTCGGCAGTTTGGGCGGCAATTCGTTCACCATGTAAAACACGACGGGCGCCGTCCATGGGCCTGGAACGGGCTGCCCGATCGCGCGGGCACGAACTTGATAGCGTCCTAAATACCCAGGTCCCTTCAGATTATTCGTTGGAACGAGAAACCCTTGCAGCGCCACCGGCGTGTCACGGGAGATAGACGCATTCGTCCATTTCGGCGTCGTGGGGTCGTCCAGCCAGGTCAGTTCGAACTCTGTCCTGGGCGTGGCCCCTGTCAGAGGAGCGGCGACCCGTAACAGGACTTCCCAGAACAGGTAGGACTGACCCTTTACCGGTGAAAGGATGGTCGGAGCTGATTGGCGAGGGGTTGCGATTGCGCCGATATCGGTGCTTCCAGACGGATCGAACTTTTGATGCTTTGCCATGGCGAGGTCATATTGCCGCTTGAGCGCTGCACGCTCCGTAGGGCTGAAAAAGACGGAAAGCGGCAATCCTCTTGCGTGCTGCTCGAACCAGGCATAAATGCCTCGGGGTGTTTCAGGCGAGGGCTGTCTGGCCACAGACCGACAGGCCCCCCCCGACGCCAGCCGCCAGGGATCGTTGTCGCATTGCATGGTTGAATGAATCGTCCCATGATTGCTTCCAGCGAGAACCAGCTGTTCTGTTGTGGCCTTGGTCTCCGAGTGGTAGGTTCCGGTGGCCGTCCAGGGATCCTGTGTTTCTACATGCTCAACAACATCGGACCGGTCCGGTTTATACACGTCGCGCGTTCCCGATTCGCAACTCCCCGAAACGGCATATCTCGCCTGACTTCCGAGGAACGTGCCTGTGACGTTTGAGATCGAACAGCGCACAAACAGCTCCACTTGAGGAGTCACTCTCCCTCCGTCCGCCCAAGCCGACGGCAGGGCGCACAGCATCGAGAGCACAAACACACCGAAGTACTGTCTGGTTTGCCTCGTTGGTTGAGACATCACGACCTCTCGTCTACGGTGAATGTTGTCGTCTCTTATTTGCACACCAGCGTCCCTTGCCCCCATCCGTCCTTCGTCGGCTTCCATAGGCAGTCGCGTTTCGCGGGAGCGCCGCCGGCGACGGAGGCTTCGATTTTGACGAGGCTTCCGGTCGGCGCTACCTTCTTGATCACCTCGGTAATATAGCCAGTCTCGGATTGAGAAGCCGGAACGTTAAACAGCGGGATCGATGCCACGACGACCTTTCCGAAGGTAACGGCCCCGCTGGTGGAGACCGGCAGCTCATAGGTGTCCGTGATGACCATGAGGCGGCGTTTTGCCAGATCCATCACCTCCATGCTCAGACGCACCTTCTGGCCGGCCTTTAGATTACGCCCTGACACGGTGACGCTCCCGAACATGCAGCGATAGGGACTCTTCGGCACAATGCGATTGAACGGTTCGTTGGGATAAGTAGGCCCTGGACGCGGCTGGGCAGGAGCGACATAGGTATCGATCAAGATGATGCGTGGCCGCATACTTTCTTCTGCTGCCACAACCGGTCGCTCGCCCGGCCTTTGCGACATCTGGACCATCTTAAGGATCGAGCTGACATAGCCAGGCAAGTCGGTACACTGTTGGTAGGCCGTGACGTTCAAACCGGGAGTGATGCTGAGCGGGGAATCCAAGACCGGTGGCGCGCCGCCTAAGTTGGGAGGGCTGGTTACTTGACTCTTCAGGGAAGAAGAAAGGACTTTTGTTTGGGCAGTCGTGATCGCTTTGATGGCCGGGAGAAAGACATTCAACGCCCTTGTGTGGGTGCCGGAGTACGATCCGGCTGCCTCCAGTGCTGCGCCGTCCGCATGCGCAAAAAGCACGTGATGCATATCCTCCTCCTCGCCGGGCAGCGCAATGGCAATCGCTTCCGTCTGTTCGACCAGGTAAGTCTGTGGCGACGGCATCGCGGCAATCGTCACCGCTGTTCCGCCTCCGCCGGGTGTGAGCGTCAAGGCAGTGGCTCCGGCTGCCGACACGTCGTAGATACCAGGCGGCACGACGACCGGCGCTCCATCCGGTGAGGTAAAGTGGACGGCCTTGTCGAGATCGATCATTCGTGGCGCCTGTTCCACTCGTGAAAGCGGGGACGCCGTGATATTCGATTCGGTGGCACACCCCGCTGCCCAAAGCAGTCCAACGAACCCGAGAATGCTTACCTTGGCCCATACTGTCATCATTGCTTCCTTTGGCTTGAACAACATTGGTTCACTACGGCTTGGTTTCCGGTGCCGGTGGAGCATCGACCGTTTGATTGTCGTGCTCCCCGTCCTTCTCATCGACTCCGCGCGGGCGGATCAAGGTAGGGCCGGCGCCGAGCCCTTGCTGCGGCGTCGTTTGCGGACGGAAGAATCTTGTGCCCGAGTCACCTGACATGGTTTTCTGCTGTCCGCCGACACCTAATTGGAAATCTTGCGCTTGTGCGTCTTCCGCGGCGGTGCCCAATGCGGGATGTTGTAGATAGTAGTTGAAGCGCACCCAGGGGCTCCAGTCACCAGCTTTTGGGACGGCAATCTGCACGCGGAATTCCCACACGCCAGGTGCGAGCAAGGTTTGTGGAACGGGGAGGCCGCTCGTCAGCATCGAGACGTCAATGGACTGCGTGTAAAAATCGACACTCTTGCCTTTCAGATGTGCCGGCGGGTTGACCCAACGTAGCTGATAGGTGGCCTTGGTCCCGGTCAGATACTTCGACGGCACGATCTTGAACTCGCCCTTGCCCTTGACGATGATCCCGTTCTGCGTCGGCGAGAGCACCGTCGGCGCCGTAGAGAAGGCGGACTGCGTTGAACTCGCGTCTCCCGGCAAGGCCGTGCCGGCCTTGCGTGGCACGAGCGGGCCACAGATCAGACCGAACGACTTGATGAAATCGGCTTTTCTCCCGTGGAACCCCGTAGCTGCTTCGTTTTTGGGGCAGGTGCTGACATATCCTGGATAGTCAGGTCCTAACCCGGCTCCTCGTTCCAATGACCAAAAACCGGGGTAATTGAAACTCCCGAAAGCCATATAGACGACAGGTTCCCGGGATAGTTTGTGACACAGCGTATTCAAGAGCATCAGGTCTTTGGGCCGACCATTCCCATCGACATTCATCCAAAACTTGACGTATTGCAGGACGAGATGGTTGGGATAGCAGGCCTGCGTCTTCGGTTCGCCGCCTTGACTCGTTCCTTGCACCGGCCCGGGTGTCGCGGGGCCCAAGCTGAGTCTGTCCGATGACAATGGGGCACACATCGGGGCGAGCTGATCGATCCAGCTGCCGACTCGGCCGGTGAATCCCACGAGGAACGATCCGATCGGACACTCCGCTCGGAAGTACTGGCCGCCTGTGACTCCCCCCTGGTGGGGCATATCGCTCGCCATTGCTGGCTCGGCTGGCATGAGCCACAGGACTACGAACAATGTGGAAAGGATCAGACAGATCGATTGGTGAGGTAGCTGGAGCCGATTCATGTGGCCTCCTCTGGATGATAGGGTGTTATCTCATCGCAAACGTGCAGATAGCGCGCCTGTTCGTGAGTCGGCTGCATCATAAAAAGGTTCAAGATGGCTCCACATGGTGAGGCGGGCTCACCAGCAAGTCATCATTTGATTCGATCGAGATCACGGTGTCTTCGCCGGCTCTTTGGGTTGAGGCATCTCGTTACCGGGTTCCTTCTCCTCGACCCCGCGCGGACGGATGAGCGTGGGGCCGGCGCCGAGCCCTTGCTGCGGCGTCGTTTGCGGACGGAAGGTGCCGGTCCCGGAATTAGAGCGCTTGCTCTGGCCATCGATACTGATCGGCTCATTCGGCGAGAATGGCGTTGCCGGATTCGGCGGTGGCATCTTCAGTGACTGCATCGATTGCGTGGCCACCAAGGTGAAGAAGGTCGGCGGGCTCCAGGGACCCGGAGTAGCCTGGCCACTCATGCGCGCACGAACTTGCCACCGCCCAAATTGTCCTCGCGTGACGGCGACATCGACCTTCGTGCGATTTCGCAATTTCTTCGTGTCGTCTGCGAAGGTATTGACGTAGGGCTGCTTCGATGGGGCGTCGAGCCACGTCCATTCGATTTCTGTGACGGGCGTGGTGCCTACCTTTGGCTCCTGAATCTGCACATACAATTCTCCTTGCGCCACCACATCTCCTGTTGGCAGGAGAATGGTCGGGTAGTTTTGAATGGCTTTGGCTTGCAGAACAGGATCAGAGCTGCTGACCGGTCCCGAGGGGGATAGACGAGGTTTGAACACAGGGCTCATGGATCGGTCAAACTTTTGGTACTTCGCCATCGCGATGTCATACTGCCGCTGTAATCCGGCGCGGTGTGCTGGACTAAGGAACACCGACAGCGGAAACGTCGGAGCTTTTTTGACTAATTCCTGGTAGGCAATGGACACATGGCCCGCCATCTGCCCGGGGTTTCTCACCACGAACCGGCAGGGCGCACTAGGAGGCAATCGCCAGGGATCACTGCCGCACTGCATGGTGGAGCTCATGGAACCACTGTAGCGCTCCTGTCCGGATTCAACATATCTGAGTGTCATCATTTCGAATGTGGCTTTCGTATTCGGCTGATGACTTCCTTTGGCGGTCCAATTCACCGCCTGGGCTTCAAACAACCTGCCGTTCTCGTAGAACAGACACTGGCCGTTCACGGTGTAATTGGATGCCGCCGCGTCATGTGTCCCCGTTGCCTCTTGGACGGAACAAGTCGTCGTCAGTTGTCCGACCACAGAGCCGTCGTTCGCATTCGTTGTCACGGGAAGGACCGAAGACAACGCAACAAACGCGCTGGCAAAGAATGGAGCGAGCAGTCGTCGCATTGTCAGGTCCCCCTTTCTGCACGTAGATTGATGCTCTCTGTTCGCCTCATCACGGCTTCTTGTCAGATTCCGCCGGCGCTTCACCAGCCTTCTCCTCAACCCCCCGCGTCATGAACGGGGAGCGCCGCATCTGTGGGGGGGCACTGTTCGGCGCCGGCGCTTGCGTGACTGAGGAAGGGGGCAGCGGCGCCTGCTGCACCATCGGCGGCGCCTGTTTCTGGGATTGCGTTGGCTGAGTGAGGAATAGTCGAAACTCCACGGGGAAACTCCATGGTCCAGGGACCGCTTTCCCGCTCGCGCGCGCACGGACCTTCCATCGCCCCGAGTTTCCTCGCGTGACTTGCTGCGGCACGGGGTACCCTTGAAGGAGCGAGTTGGTATCGACGGCGAAGTTATTCACGTATGGCTGATTGGGTGGCGCATCGAGCCACGCGAATTCCAGCTGGGTGACCTGGGTCATCCCGACCTTCGGTGGCGTGACCTTGACGACGACCTGCCCCTGCTGCACGCGATCATTGGGAGCCGGCGTGACGATGATGAACATGTCGTCGGACGGCACCAGTGCCTTGTAGTTGGGATTAACTCGAGTCGAGGCAGGGGAATTCCTCTCGAGATACTTTGCATATAGGCGTTGTTTTTCTGCAGGTGGAATTACGGTTGCCGATCTAGGAAATGGGTGTCCGTGCAAATCAGGAGCGACCGTGCGAAGGTCGTCGGGGATGAACTCCCCATGACGACGACAAATTGCTTCCTGCGGATCAATCCAAGGATCTCTACTGCAGCGGGCTGTCCAATACATGAAGATGCGCCCGCCGGGTTCGCGATCCGGTATGAACGGCTCGTAGTTTGTCAGGGTGATGGATTCGGAAGCGTTCGGCTTGTTGGGATCTGTTTCTGAAGGAGACCACGATCCTTCCCACCGGTATTTCATCTGCTCCCCAGGCTTCTGCGGGCTTGTACAGATTCCGTCGAAAGGATACTTGGCTGCCCCTCTTGGCACAGACAGGAACTGTGGAGGGGCCATCAGCTTTGGGGAAGTGCAGGTCGTTGTAATAGGCATTGGCGGTGCTGTTCCGAACGGCTCTCCAATGGGAAGAAAGTAGATGCAAACACCAAGCGTGAGTACCCAGCAAATCCCTTTGCCAACATTCCCAATGGCTTCGCCAGGTGATGCGGCAATCGTCGGTATGGGTGTCCCGAGCACTCCGACCAGTAGCGCGATTGCGACGAGTACAGCGACTCCTTTCACATAGCTTGATCGATTTCGCATGGAGCCCTCCTTTAGGGAGTTAAACCTTCGTTCCTATAGGTAGATTGCAATCCCGGAATGTCCCAACTCTTCTGTCATCCGCATTGGTGAAAAGGTTCAACGGCTGAAGTGCAAAACCTTACCTGGCCCATTGAACCTCTTACCCGCCGCTCCTGACTTATGGGCAGCAACAAGATGCAGCCTGAATGAAAGGAGCCGCCGCCATGTGGATTGTCGCGTTAGTCCTCGCCACCTTCACCGGCACCACCATCGTTTCGCTTCTCAGGACCATTTGGGAAGCCAAATAGCTTGCTTGTCGCTCACTTCCCGATGTTCTGAATAATGTCTTGCTTTGTGCTCGTCCGCTTCGCGGAAATACAGCAGCTGTTGCTCACCGCCGTCGGCACGGTCTGTTTCAAGAAGCATCGACCGGCTGACGAGCTGGCGAAAGGTTTCACGAATGTGAAGGCCTGGCAATTGGCGTCGCTAGAACAGAAGCTGCGGCAGGCTTCGGCGGAGCTGGCCGCCTGTTGCCCATAGTCGTTTCCAGGGCGATCGGTGTCGTACTCCAGGCGAAACCCCTCCTCCAGCTTTTTCGACATATTGCTGGCCAGGGCTTCGGCATTGTTGAAATTAGAGAGATGCTGCTGTATTTGAACCGTCGTACGCTCGCTGGAAGAGGACTGGCCGGTATTACCGAGTGATCCGGCTCCAGTACGGTAGTTGGAGGAGAGAGCGGATTGCGAGATCGGAGGTCGCTGTCCTGGGATTCCGTCACCGAATCGAACCTGGCCGGTGGTTGGATCGACATAATACGCGAGTTGGTAATGCCGGCGTGTCCGAACGATGTCACGGGTCTGCACGCCGCTCAATGATCCGGCTGCGTCCAATGCCGTCCCATCCGGCATGAGCAGCACGAGGTCGCGCGCGTCGTCGTTGAAGGCAAGGAGGAGGGGAATGGGCGCGGACAGGTCGATGTCATGTGAGACCTGTTCGGCTGCAACGATCAGTGGCGATCCGCCCGCGCTCGGCACAAGCCGTAACTGCGCCTCCGCTGCCTGCTCGACCAGATAGTCGTCCGGCGCAGCGAGGACCGGTGAACCGTCAGGCGCGGTGAAGTGTACGGGCTTGTCTACTTGAATGAAGAGGGCGGCGCGTTCGTCATTCGGCCTTGCGGCGGCTGCGTTTCCCTGAGTTGTTGTACATGCAGACCATAGAAACGGCAGCAGCAACCCGATGGCCCATGTCGCTGTTCGCTCCATAGACTGCCCTTTAAAACAATGACTCGGATGACGTTATTTCCCCGCTGTCCGTACCGCCTCCGTCCAGACGATGGCAGCCTTGGTGACGGTCGCTGCCGGCTTAGCGGATTCCTTCCCGCCACCCCTCAATTTTCAGCATAAACTGCCACTTCAGTTTTTCACCATCACAGTGATAGGCGGGACAGACATTGTCTTATTGGCCTTATCCTTTACAACTGCGGTCAGGGTATGTTGCCCATTCGGGACTTTGCGCGAATCCCAGCTGCAAGTGTATGGGGCATGCATTTCAATCTTGCAGAAGCGGGTATTCCCATCGACTGCAATCTGTACGCTTATGACACCAGCTGGATTTGTCGCTTTCACTTCTATCGGAACGATACCTCTAGCTTGCGCCCCATTCGCCGGTTTGTGGAATTCTCCCGTTGTCGGAACGGATGGCTTAAGAGGTAGAGATACTGAAATGTTCGAAGCAGGAACTTTGCACTGATTTTGCCAATACGTCGATGCTTGCAGAGGTGCCCAGCCTTGAGTCCCGAGACACTCGTACTTGATACCGTCGCAGCCTTGAACTGTAGGAGTTGGGACAGCGTTGTTGATGGCGCCCATTTGGTTTGGAACAGGACAATTATAAAAGTCACTCGAAGTGGATCCCGAACAATAAGATTGTCCATCGGGGGGATAGGTACGGCATTTGGCCGACTTGCAGTCGGCATTAATAGAACACCTCGCCCCAGCTGCAAGCGAGAACGGGGGGATAGATGAAGGCGGTGGTGATGAATTTCCGCTAGTCCCCAAGCTCCGTAAGCGGAAGGCCATATAGCAACCACCTCGACGGTTATCCGTGAGAACGGTATACCCGTCAGGACGTCCCAGGCTAACTGTCCTCCATTGACCTTGGCCGGTAGAGTTTATGCATTGTCCGGGGTCAGCACTGGCCTCCGGATAAAACTGAAAATCAAGGCCGATATCTGACCGACCTTGAACATCGAACAATAGCCTGCAGCCGATCCCCTTTCCATTAGTGGTATCCGTGTTAATAGTAATTTGGTCAAATGCGCCATCGTTTGATGAACCAAACTCCCCGTATGCAACGATAGGAATCTCATGGGTCCCGCTGTTTCTGCAGATATCTGTTGCGTATCCAGCTCCAGCACCAGTCGCAGGATTAATTGGACCAAAATGTAGAAAGATTCGAAGACCGACTAGCGAGGGCCCTCCCACCGCATCTCGAATAAGGAAGCCAATCTTACAGCCTCCAGGTGAATCATCGGTGCTGATTAAGAAAGGCCCCGTCCAATCATTGCCATCAGTGATTCCCATGATTTCCCGATAGATATTGCCGCTATTTCCAGGGGTAGGGGGACACTGGCTGTAACCGATATCGGTCGCGGATACAATGGCTGACATGACTGGAATACCTTTATTCGCTGCATCCACAGCGCGAACAACTTGACTCGTTGTAGATACAATAGGCTGCGCTAGTGGTGCGCCTTGTATCGGTCCGCTAAGAAACCGCAGACGAAAAGCTTGATAACAAGCACCTGGTCGATCGTCCGTATTCAGGAGCAGTTGGATCGGCTTTCCAACCGTCGCGGTATGCCAGGTGTTAGAGGTTAAACCATTGCCGCACTGAGCGGGATCGCCGCCTGGCGATCCGTAGAACTTGATGTCGAGACCGATATCTGTGCGCCCTTCAACGATGAATCGTTGAAAGCAACCAGAAGGTGACCGATAGTCGGTGTTTATTCGATAGGGAGTTGTAAAGGCCATGGAGTTATCGAGTACGATCGGTATTTCCCTGCGCAACTGTCCCCGATTGTCGCAATAGGCGGGAGGACTTCCTGGATTTGGGCCGAATTCCACAAAGATTCTCAGGCCGGCCAGTGTTGGACCTTGTGGTGTGTCGCGAATCACAAATTGTTGTTCGCAACCTCCGAAGTCTCTTGTTGTGTCAATAAGGAACGGACCCGCCCAATCGCTTCCCCCCTCGCCCATCACACCATGAAATATGCCGTCCTGGCACTCGGCATGATGGCCAGGCACGTTGTCATCCCACCGAGTTCTGACGCTCAACACCGGAACACCCGTCCGAATAGCATCTGCTTCTGTGTATGTCTGAATCGGCTGCCCTTCTGAGACAATGGGTATTGCCGGAATAACGGTAACGAGAAGGCTCACCAGATAAGCCAGTCTCATCATCCACCTCCCAACCGAATGTGTTCTTCATTAGCTGATACCTGAATGCTCTCTGCACTACGAATGTAAGTCGTCTCGAACGATTCAAGAGTTCAACCTAATCTCATTTCTCCGCCGTCCGCACCGCTTCCGTCCAGGCGATGGCAGCCTTGGCGCCGGTCGCCACCGGCTTCGTGGTCTTATGGTGTACAGGCAAGCTGTTGCCACCCTCCATATCTCAAACACTTGTAGTTCTGCCCATTCACAACTGTGCAGTTAGGAGGATTGGTGTTTCCATAGACCCCATCTGATCCTGGCAGAGAGCAATGTTTATCGATCGCCATGCAGTAGTGCTTCCCATCAGCGTACTGGCCAGAAAAGTTCGTCTGACAATCCTTGCCGAATTGTAAAGATTCCTGCCCATTGGGCTTCGAACCTATTTTGGCGCTCCATCGAGCCCGTCCTCCTCCTGCCACCTGTTCACACCGATAATCTGATGTGTGTCCAGAGAGACCAGGGTTTATCAATTTTCCAGTAAGTCCGCCAATCGCTGTCCCAGAAGAGTTGGGTGTGGCACAGGTCATTGCGTTGGCCGTGCAGTAGGTTGCACCGTCAATGTATGAACCGCAGACGTTAGACTGGCAATTCGCATCATTGCTACAAGCGACCCCATTGGCGCGTCCTGGAGGAAGCCAAACCGAGTACCCAGAACCATCAGGGGGGCTACAGGTGTAGACTGAGCCATTGACGGTAAGACGGGCACCGTATGGTGCTCCATCACGCCCGCCATCAAGGGAACAATTCATGGCTTTCGACTTACAGTACGCGTTTGCGTATGGATAAAAGGGATAGCAGACTCCTTGGAGACAATCACCGTCTGTTGTGCACTTTTCTCCATTGAGTGACAACAGACGGCCTAGTCCTACAGCTGACGCTACGTTCAGACGTCCACCGGTAAGAACCTTTCCACTCAGAGCTGGAACTTTGTCAACAGAACGCAATATCATTTCCTTGATCAGCGCATAGCCCCAATCAGGATGAACAGCTTTCACTAGCGCAGCAGCACCGGCTACATGGGGAGCAGCCATCGACGTTCCATTCATATGCCCAACTTGATTTCCGGGAAGTGTGCTTCGGATATCGACACCAGGGGCAGCAAGATGCACACCTTTGAGCCCATAGTTGGAAAACGATGCCAGCGTATCGGACTTATCCGTGGCCGCCACAGCCATAACATTTGGCCAGCCTGAACTAGCGGGAAATACGGGGTTTACATCGTTGTTGCTTCCATCGTTCCCCGCTGCTGCGACGATAAGCACTCCTTTCGATTGGGCATATTTGATATGCTCGTCCAGAAATTGAGATGGATTAAATGTGCTAAAAGGATTGTCGTAACAGGAAGGACAGATACTGCCACTGAAATTGATAATGTGCGCTCCGTGATCGGCCGCATACTGAATCCCACCGGTCAGTTCAAACAGTCCTCCGGCCGCACAAACAGGGTTACAATTTGCCATGACTTTTACCGCCATTATCCGTGTCTGCCAGCCGACACCCACAAGATCAGTGCTGTTGTTCCCTACCGCAGCAATCGTACCGGCCACATGCGTACCGTGATTGTCGCCAAAATTTGGATATGGATTGCCTCGGTTTGCTGGATCCGAAAACCAATTGACTGAACTTACTCCGAATACATCGTCAACGATTGCATCGCGTTCATTATCAACGCCGTCTCCTGGAACTTCGCCTTGATTCCTCCACATATTGGCGGCAAGATCTCTGTGGTTGTAGTCAACCCCTGTATCGAGCACGGCAACGATTACATTCTGACTCCCCGTCGTTTTCGACCATGCCCTCGGGGCCTGGATCGCACCTAATCCCCAGAGAAGGTTGTTTACGAAGGAAGGATCATTCGGCGCAACTTGATTTATCTTTAGAGGATAGTTAGGCTCAACATAGGCGACACTCGGGTCTTGCTTCAATTCTTGCACTTTTAAGGCGAGACTCATGCCCGCCGGGAAACTCAAGAGATCAGCTTTCGTGAAAGACGAACGAACACTCGCTCGGGCCTGCGCCTGACTCTTTCCCATGAATCCCAGGATAGATTGAGGAGTCGCAGTATCCTTGTACCGAACGATGAGTTGTCCTTGCGGAACAGCTTTTCCTGCTATAGGGGCTGAACTTTGACTAGGACTTGGCGATTGTCCTGCATCTGTGTTCTTGACTGTCACGGGAACAGATGGGGTCATGCTGGCCTGGTTTGTAGTATCGTGGATAACCGCGGTAAGAGTATGTGATCCTTCGCTGACCTTCTTTGTATCCCAATCACAGCTATATGGGGAAACCTTTTCCAATGGGCACAGACTTGGGTTCCCGTCTATGAGGATCTGGACGTCACGAATCCCAGAAGCGCTCCTCCCTTGAACCTCAATTTTCACAACTCCTTTTACAGTGGCAGCGGCTGACGGAGTCATAATTTGTCCAGAAAGTTGCCTAGCCGCAGCCGATGGCATGCTGCCATGAGCATTTTGAACCACGATGGGAACCATCGTCGTGGTAAATCTATTGCTGGATTTGTCCCGAATCAGCGCAGCTATCGAATGAGAACCCTCTTTAACTTTGTGTGTATCCCAATTGCATGTATATGGTGCGTTTTTCTCTAGAGAGCAGAAGGATGAGCTCCCATCCACCAGAATTTGGACATCCTGAACCCCAATATTATCCATTGCCTGAACGATAATCTGGACTATGTCCTTAATTATGGCGCCAGCTTTCGGAGATGTAACAACACCGCTCGGCGGAACTTTATCTGGTGCGCTCCTGAGTGCCCGAGCTTGAATATTCGCTGCCACTGGCCCAGTCCCTCGCCTCTGGGTTCCTGACCTTGAGCCAAGGGTTTCTATGGCTTGTCCGCTAGGAGTAAGCACTCCAAGATAGAACTCATCCTGGTCAATAAGGACTCCGACAACCGTAGATGAAGTGACTGATTCCTCATGTTTTCCAAGTGAACCTTCAATAATCAAACTTGCTGCACCCGATTCCGGTATTAAACCGATCAAGTGATCTTCGGACTCCACTCGATAGATTCCTGGCTTCGCAAGAACGTCCTCACCATCAATTCCTCGAAAGTGCACGGCATGGTTGAGTGTAATCATTGCTGCAGATGTGAGGTCTTCTGTGGTCTCTGCTGCACACACTCCAAGTATCGGCAGTAACCAGGAATGGACAATGACCCAGATTCCCAAAAGCCTAAAACAACAAAACATTACATCTTTCCTCATATGTCTAATGCTGCCTTGTAAGAAGACGAGTTCCCATCTAGGTCATACTATCCCGCCGTCCGCACCGCTTCCGTCCAGGCGACGGCGGCCTTGGCGTCAGTCGCCGCCGGCTTCATACATTTCTTGCCTCGCACCCCGTAGCTGATCGTGTCGGTGCGAAATGGCAAGCCTTGTCCCTACTTCACCAATGCCCGAAACTCAGGCGGCAGCGTTTGAATCGGCTTCAATTTTGATTTTGGCAACAAGTTTTTTAGCACTGGATCAGTTTGTGCCTGATTGTGAAGGGCCCAAAAGCCTTTGGGATTGGCAAGAAACTGCTTGTCAGCCGGCGAAAGGGGAGCCGCTGCTTCCGGCGGGGGAGGCGCCTGCACCGAGTGGCATCCGCTACAACGTCGATACCACCATTTGTTTAGGTTACCTTTATCCTTATAGAGAGTGCCTTGGCAGTTTCCGTTACTCTGACAACCGGTCCCTCCTCCGGTCGGAGGGTCGGACTGCCCGAAAGCTGGCCGCGAAATCACTATGCCCAGGAACAATCCGGCTGTGGTCACACCGATTATCAGAGCAGAGCAGACAACACGAACAGCCATTTGTCGAGCCATCGCGGCTTCTCCTTTCATCCTGTTCACTTCATGGTTATTCATCCCCCCAAGGGATGCTGAGATCAAAGTGCCTCATCAGTGAGTCAGTCGTTCTCTCTTGCCAAAGGTTCATCGCGACCTATTTCCCGGCCGTCCGCACCGCGTCCGTCCAGGCGATGGCAGCCTTGGCGTCGGTCGCCGCCGGCTTCGTACATTTCTTGCCCCGCACCCCATAGCTGATCGTGTCGGTTCTGATAGGGCAGGTCCCAAAGGCTGTGCCGAACGTGACGACACCCTGAATGACGGTGAGAATGCTTTGGCCGTCGTCCTGCACTTTCAAGTTAAACTCTGTCTCCTTCACGGCCGCGGTGGCCACCGGCGTTTCCACCTCGAAGTGCTTCGGGCCTCCGGAGGTTTTAGCCCAGACTTCGCCTTGCTTGAGGCGAAGGATCCTGGTTGTGGGTTTGTCTTTTTCCCAACGGGATAGGAGCTTAAAGCTCGTGCTTTCGTTGAGGGCAACTTGGATGCCTTCACTGAACTCGATCAGGGCCTGGCTGCTGCCGTCGGTTTGTATGACGTCCCCTTCGAACAGCGGCACATTGCCTTTGCCCTGGAGCCGTTGCTGCACACCGTCGGTCCGGACAATGGTTAATGTTCCAACCGCATTGGTCGCGTTACCGACGGGCGCATTCTGAGCGTGGATGAATGGGACAAGGCCGAGGTGAAGGCTAAGGAGAAACAGTGTGGCCACTGCGGCAAAGACGATTGGTTTCTTCATGAATTCCTCCATCCGATAGCTGGTTCTGAGTTCTAAGCGCGGTGTCCCGGGTTTTGAGTGTTCGCCATTCACCATTGGCCATTCGCCGTATTCCGCATGTTCTTCGTTCATTGCGACACGACAACGCGGATCGGTTTTCGGCCGACCGGTACCGTCGCGATTGTCTGGCCCGTGCCGGTATCGATTACGCGAATCTCGTTGCCCTTGTCGTGTGCCACGTAGAGCCTCGTGCCTTCGGGATTGGACCAGATGCCGTTCGGCCCCTCACCCACAGGGATCTCATCCATCACCTTCAGATTCTTCGGATCGCCTCCCAGCGCGACAATTTTGTTCTGGCTCCCGACCGTTATGTAGGCGAGGGGGCCTGTGGTGCCCTTGTAGCCGAACGCGATCTGCTGCGGTTTGTCGCCAACCACGAAGGTTCCGACTTTTTCATGGGTCTCCGGGTCCAGGACGTAGACATCGTTCTCGCCGGTATTGACACCCCAGATGTACCCGGCCCGGTTCACGACCAGGAAGTGGGGATTCGCGCCGACAGGAATCGTCTTGATGACCTGGTGCGTCGCCGTGTCGATGACGCCGACGGTTTTTTCTCCCTGGCTGCTGACGAAGGCGTATTTCCCATCATGTGAAAAGGCGAGGCCGGTCGGCCCTTTGGGGACGGGAATGGTCCCGAGGATACGGAAGGTCACGGTATCCACGATGGAGATCGTGTTTTCGCCGATGTTGGCCACCCACACTTGCGTGTTGTCGTTTGTCAGCGTGACGACATGGCTCCGTTCTCCCGTATAGATGGACGCGATCGTCTCTTTCCGGTCCGTATCGATGACGGAGATGCGTCCCGAGGCGAGGTTCGTCGCGAAGAGCCGTCGCCCGTCTCTCGTCACGGCGAGATCGTGCGTCGAATGGTTCTTGGCCGGAATGGTGGTGATCGGCTGATAGGTGTTGGCGTCGATGACGCTGACGTCGTTCGAGCTTTCGTTTGCGACAAAGATGCGTGGCGTCGTCGGCCTCTGGTACGACATCGGCGGGGCCCATTCGTCCCGGACCAAACAGCCTGAGAGGGTTAGCGACAGGCCGGCTGCGAGAAAGAACACGATATTTCGCATGATGATTCCTCCGTGAAGACTACACTCCCATGATTAGCGCACATGGCCGAGGACCAACTGGCCCTCGACTTCGCCTTTTTTCACCGGATGCTGATTCTGTCCCGTGACCTCCGGAACACGCTTCGAGACGTACCCATAGGCTTCGTCGACGGTGATGATCCCGTCCTTGTCCGCATCGGCTTTGCCTCGGAGCCCCTCGAGCAAATAGTAGGTAAAGACGCCGTGGCCGAGCTCTTCCCGTTCTTCGCTGACCTCGCTGGCCTTGCTGGCACTCAGCACGATGCGGCCCTTGCCTTTCGAGAGGCGCGAAAGAAAGTTCTCGGAGACGACAGCGCGGCGCGAGGCAGTGGCAAAGGTCCGACCGGCCGTGGCGCCGCTGTAGCAGGAATCGCTGATGAAAATGACCCGCTCCGGGGTCAGCCGCTGGAAGATGGTCTCGATTTCTCGCATCGGAAGCCCCGTCGTGTAGAGGTCTTTCGGGTCGGCGTCATAGGGCACGATGTATTTCTCGAGGCCGTCGTCGTCGTTGGCGGACGCATCCGCCTCGGGTGCGCCGTGTCCCGCGTAGTACACGATGACGGTGTCTTTCTCACTGGCCTTCCGTTTGAGGTCGGTCCCGAGCGTCCGTTTTAGGTTCATCAGTGTGGCCTGGTCGTTCAGCAAGAGCGTGGTCTGTTCTTTCGGAATGCCGATGTGGTTGGCCAGATAGTCGTGGAAAGCAAGCGCGTCCTTATCGGCGTAGCGGAGCGGCTGGACGGCCCGGTATTGAGAGATGCCGATGACGACCGCCCAAATCTTTCCCTTGTCCATGACGCGCGTGACATGCAGTGTCCGGCTGGCCGACAGGTTCTCGCGGTCGATGGCGGTCACGACGATTTGATTCTTGCCTTCGCGGAGGACCAGGCGCTCGGCGAATTCCAGGTTGGTTTGGACGTCCGGGCTGTCCGGTTTCACCGCAATCCCTCGGCTTTCGCGCTGTGTCACGAGCTGTCCATTGAGCCGGATCTCGATGCGCGCCATCCCTTTTTCGCTGGCGGCGGCGCCGGTTAGATTGATGCGTTCGGCGCCGATTTCCGTATTGTCAGTTGGCGTCGCGAGGGCAATGACCGGCGGGGCGTTCTGGAAGAGTTTCACGACCGGCGCACCGGCGATCGTCGGCACCGGCATGTCGCCCTTCATGGACTCATGAGTCTCTTTGACGTGGGCTTTGGCGACCCAGCCTACTTCGTTCGGGGTGATTTGCACTCGGTACCAATCGCCGAGTTCGCCGGTCACCGCCAGGCCCTGCCCCTGTGAGCCGGAAGCGATCACCGAGGTTTCTGAGCCGGCGCCGCTGTGGACTTTGATCGACGGCGCATCGATGGTCACCAGTTTGTTCGTCGCGACGATCTGGGGCGTCGCTTGATGGTCGATCGCCACTTTGACCGTGTCGTCGAGCGTCGTGTTTGAACCTCTCTCCTTTATATAGAGGCGGACGGGGATAGATTCTTCTCGTATGTCGCGCCCGACAAACAGGTTGGCGGTGGCTCGTTTGGCTTCGTCGGGTTTCAGAGGCCCGAAATCGAGCAGGGTCTTCCCGAGCTTGAGGCCGTGACTCGGCGGCACCGACAACTCGATCGTCGTATTTTGGGCCGGGACGGTACCGACATTCTTCACGGTCACAAGCAAGTCGACGGCTTCGCCTTTCTGGATGCGTCCGTCGCCGTTGCCGACGGAACTGCCGCTGCCGTCGTCGACGATTTGGAGCGTGTAGGCGAATCGCGGGCGGGGAAGCCCTTTCATGGCGACCATCGCTTTCAACGGGTCCGGCACGAATCCGTTGTATTCTTCGAACTCCAAGCGGATCGGGAAGCTGCCGTCCCGACGATCGGCCGGCACATGAATCGCGACTATGTCTTCGGCGCTCTGGCCCCCGTCGATTCTTCCAAGATAGAAGAGGTGGCCGTCGAGCGCGGGATCGTCGCTTTTTATTCGTGCTTGAAAACGATAGAGAGGGCCCTTCCCTTTGTTCTTGACCGTGAGAGTAAGGGTCACATCGCTGTCGGCCTTGACTTCCAGCGGACGAATCGTGACGTCGGCTTCCGGAAGAGGAGGCGGCGAGGGGGGTGTGCCGATCTCGTTGCCGCGCCGCTTCATCTTCTCGGACAACTGCGCGCTGAGCGTCGGAGGCGTCGGAGGTTGGAGGCGCACGGTCCGGTCGCGTCCGCCGGTGGCTACCAGCGAGCCATCCGGTGAAATGGCCAGCGACCAAACGGGGCCTTTGTGGCCGCCGAGCGTGTGGCGCTCGTTGCCGGACGCGGTGTCCCACACGCGCACGGTTCCATCGGCGCCGGCTGAGATCAGGGTGCGGCCGTCAGGGGAATATGCAATCGCGTGCACCTCGCCTTTATGGCCGGTCAAGGTGAGATGTTCGTGTCCGCTGTCCAGATCCCAGATCCGGATCGACCCATCCGCCGAAGCGCTTGCGAGCCATTCGCTGGAGGGCTGAAAGGCAAGGCTGTGGACCGGGCCGGCATGTCCGGAAAGCGCCTGGCGTTGGCGGCCGGTTGCCAAATCCCAGAGGTGCACCTGCCCGTCGCTGCTGCCTGTGGCGAGGAGCTTGCCGTCCGGCGAGAACCTTAAAGAGAAGACCACGCCGAACGTCCCCCTGACGGACTTGATTTCTTTTCCCGTCGAGGTTTCCCAGAGGCGGAAACTGCCGTCGTTGCCTCCTGAGGCGATCGTGGCTCCATCGGCCGAAAATGTCACGGCACGGATCGCTCCGAAAGTCGAACTGAGCGCATGCTGTTCCTTGCCGGTCGCCATATCCCACACACGAATGGTGGTATCGGCGCTGCCGGAGGCAAGGAACTTCCCGTCCGGTGAGAAGGCCAGGGCATGGACAGCCCCGAGGTGCCCCCGCAAGACACGCAGGTCACGGCCCGTATCGGCTTCCCACAGCCTGATCATCTGGCCGGCGCCGGCGGAGGCGACGATGCGCCCATCAGGGGAGAAGGCGACGGCCAAGACTTCGTTGATGTGGCCGCTGATCAATCGAGGAGCTTGTTCAAGGGCAAGGGAGAGTGCAGGCCAGCTGAGCATGCATGAGGCCAGCAGCCCGATGAAGATCTGTCGCAGCACGATGCGGATTCGGTCGATTCCGCTCACGGCCATCCTCCCCCGGCCTGTGGGTACGATCCATTCCTTCATCCGTCATGGGAGCGGCGGATGAATCGTGCTTAGCGGCGGCTCATATGAATCGAGATCCGGGTAGGCCCCTCTCTCCCATCAAAGACCGCCTGACTCACTATGTATGTCGAACCCTTCACTTAAGAGGTTCAACGGGTCGACAGGCGGGTAGTGTATGGAGGAGGGGATTCTGAAGTCAACGACTTATCAGAGAGAATTCAAATAATAGATGATATTTCCAGAACAAGAGGGAGATGTTTATGGAAAGGGGAAACGTCTGAATTTCATGGTCGCCATACTCTATTGAAAACTCAACACCTAGTGGTCCCAAAAGATCGCGGGAGCCCTAGGCTACATAAGGTGTTTATCCGCCAGCTTAATGGAGAGAGGCTTCGCCTGGTGAGCGGCGGCCCACACGAAGTGCGGTATGGTGCGCCCGACAGGAGTTGAACCTGTAACCCCCAGATCNNATCCATTGAGCTACGGGCGCAGTGGAGCTGTTTCTTATACAGGGCCTTAACAGATGGGGTCAAGAGAAGAGGAGTCCCGACGCGCGTCGTGATAGTTCCCGAGTCACGCGTGGTGGAGGGTTAGCGCACGGCCGTCGATTCAGTGGAGTACCCGCTTTGGTTGCCGGCGGTATCGACCGCCTTGAGCGCAAAATAGTAGGTCCTGCCTAAGGACAGGCCATTGACGGTGTAGGAGGTGATTTTTCCCACGTCGATGCTGACGGTGTAATTTCTCGATGAAGTCCCGTAGTAGATCTTGTATCCCTGGAGATCGGATTCTCTATTGGGACTCCACGCCAGTAACACGCTTTGTGAATTATCAACCACGGCCGCGTTGCCTGCAGACAGCTCCGTGGACGTATGGACGATTGTCGGGTCAAATCTGGTCGCGTCGCAGTCATTGTTGTCGTCTCCACCCCTGTTGACGACGAAGTCCAATGCATCTCCCCGAGACACCGCCGTCGAAAGGCTGTAGGCATGGCCTGTGGTGTCGCCCTCTTCGACAACCTGCTCCCATAGAAGCTTTGTTCCTTTGCGGATAGTCGCCAAGACGCCGCCTCCGCATCCCGCATGGGCATCACGAATCGTTCCTGAAATTTGGACGATACCTGCCGCCGGAGCGACCCATCTGCGGACGGCATCGATAGCTCCCCCCGGGTGACTTCCGCTATTCCAGACCATGAGATAGCTGTCGGGCCCCGTCCAGAGGGATTGACCTGGATCCCACGTCATGGGGCGACCCATGGAGTCTTGATAGTGCCACCCTCTGTGTCCTTGCACGTTCGAAAAATCGCTCGATGCACGATACGTCGCCGATCCTCCTTCAGGAGATGAGCCTGATGGAGGAGGTTGGGATACCGTCGGTGATTGTACGGTCACATTAACCGGAATCTGCTGTGGGCTGTTTCCCGCATTGCCCGTGATGGTAACTAAACCTGTATACGTGCCTGCAGCCAAGCCGGAGGTATCGGCGGTTACATTGATCGTATCTTTTTCCGTCGTCGTCGACAGAGATGAGGACGACAAGGTGAGCCAGGGTTCGCTGGATACCCATTTGGTTGCGAGAGATCCGCCGCCAGGGTTCGTAATGGAAAGCGCTTGCGGCTGAGGAACGGCTCCGCCTGCGACACCGGTAAAGTTCAACACCGTCGGCACGAGTGCAATGAGGGGGTTTGATCCCGCGCTGGCTGAGGCCAGATTCAACGTGACAATGGCGCTTGTGCTCCTGACGCGACCGCGATTGTCCCGTAACGTCACAGTGACGGTCCCTGTGCGAATACCGGCCGAGAGCCCCGCCGTGTCCACCGAGACGGTCAACAGATCCACCTCGCTATAGATGTTTCCGCTAGACGGCGTAATCGTAATCCACGGGTCGCTGGCGCTCGCCGTCCATGATCGGTTGCGGGGGGTCGTCCCCTGACTCAGATTCACCGTCTGGTTGGGCGGCGGGCCTGCTCCTGCCACGCTGCTGAAGGGAATCTCTGACGGCGATAAGACCTGGCCTGCCGCCGGCATCGCAGCCGCAAGGAACCAAAACAATCCAGCTAGTAAGGCTGATGGATTCACAGCGGTTTTTCCGGCAGGACCTCTCATGTTCTCTCTTCTCCCGTTCCTTCTCTTTCGTAGACCTACTGGTGTTTGCACGCGAATCGGCTGCCTGAGCAACTCATGTGCCACATAGCCGTCATAGAATTGGAATTGGAAAGTTCAGGCATTTACGCTCTACTGGTGCCATACGCCTACAGTCGAATAGTTGTATTTCTGTAGAGATTGGCCTTCATGCCGGCTGTCGATATATGAATCGTTGCATGAGACTTCACGGGTGAGATCCCGCTCCATCGCTCCAAATGGTCATGTCAAAAGTACGGGAGTGGTATGGGAATCACTCACCTTGTAGTAGCATGGGCGCATTACAGGAGAGGCGCCATGCGCGAGACCCAGGCCGTGAAACAGTACGAGGCCCGCGAAGAAGCGGCCGTCGTTTCTGTACCGAGCTATCTTCAGATCGTTCTTGGAAGTGCGCTTGGTTTTATTATTTTTGGGCTCATTGGCACGTGGCTTGTGTGGTACAGCAAACATGTGGAACACACGCTTGTGCTCGAAGATATCCGGGGCGCTTGCCAACGGGTAATGCCGGAAACGATAGAACGGTGCGTCGACACCGTGATCATTCAGCGCGGGGGAGCGAGGAGATGAGGGGACGTCCGTGGGTGATCTTCTTGGGAGTCATGGCGCTGTCAGGGCCGGCTGTGGGCTCCGCGCAGGAGCCGGCTGAGGAACGCCGGCCCAAGGTCGAGTTGAGCGCCGGCGTCTGGCTCAGCGTCGGTGATACTCGCTGGGCGCACAATGCGTCTTCGGTGGCCGGCCTCGGCAATCCCACTTCGAAGCTCATCTACAAAGACGTCGGCACCAACGTCATCGACCTTGCCGGCAAGTTTTGGTTCTCCCCAAAAATCTTCGGCAGGCTGAACGTCGGCGTCAGCGACATCGGCGGCGGGCGGCTGATCGACGACGACTACGGGACCGGGCAGCGCCTCTTCTCCAGAACACACAGCAATCTGCCTGATAACAGCATGTGGTACATCAACGTCGATCTCGGCACCCGGGTGAAAGAGTTCGCGAATCGTCGAGGCTATTTGGATCTCTTCGGGGGCTACCAGTATTGGCACACCGACTATAGTGCAGTGGGAGTGGGGCAGGTCGTCTGCAACCCCGGTGTGATCCCGGGGCTTTCCTGTTCACCGGCCGGCACAAGCAGCTTTCAGGGGGTGAAGGTCATCACGAACACGACCGACTGGCATTCGATTCGGGTGGGAGGGACTTCGGAGTATTTCTTGACGCGACGCTTCAGCGTCAACGGCACCGTCGCATTTATCCCGATCAGTTTGTTGGATAACCGGGACATTCACCACTTGCGGAACGATCTTCAGCAGAACCCGAGCTTCTCGATGAAGGGCGTCGGCATTGGCGCCAATGCCGATGTCGGCGTGAAGTATTTGCTCGCCAGGCACGTCGCCGCCACGGTCGGCTACCGCCTGTATTACAACCGTCTCGTCAACGGCGACTTGACGAGCCGCCCCGTCAGCGGAGGTGAGATGTCGTTTCCACTCACCCAATTCGAATCGCTCCGGCATGGGCTGACGGCCGGAGTCATGGTGCTTTTCTAGCAGCGCCGCCTCGTTCTCTTCTCCGTGACCAAGAAACATCGCGGTGGTCTACTCGGGAACCGTCACCGATCGGAAGGGTGGCAGTCCTCTACCGCCGAGAGCGGCCGGACGAGGTATCGTCCTCGTATCGCATGAAGAGACGTTTGGCTTCGGGATGCCAATGGCCGGCGTGCCCGTGTGGGATGCCGATCGTGCGGAAGAGCGGAGTCAATTTTCCGTCGGGGTGCATGTAGCCGGCGCGGAGGGGGACCGTGCGCTTGCTGTGTTTGATCAAGTGGCAGGGGGTCGGCCTGATCGAGGTGAGCCAATCGGCGACGTCGTGCGGATTCCCGATCGATGCCGAAAGCAGCAGCAGCTTCGCCTGCGATGGGCAGAAGATGATCGTTTCTTCCCACACGACACCGCGCTCAGGATCGGCGATGTACTGAGACTCGTCCATAATCACCAGCCCGAGCGTGTCGAGTCGAAGATCGATCTCGCCGCCTGCCGCGTCGTACAGCAGATTGCGTAAAATCTCGGTCGTCATGATCAATAGAGGAGCCTGGCCGTTGTCCCGCCGATCGCCCGTCAGGATGCCGACTCGATCCGGTCCGAAGATTCGGCAGAACTCCGTGTACTTCGTGTTGGAGAGAGCCTTGAGCGGGGAGGTGTAAATGACGGTGCGACTCTCCTCGATCGCGCGTTTTGCCGCCTCAACCGCGACATAGGTTTTTCCGCTGCCGGTAGGCACGCTGACGACAACGTCCCCCGTACGAAGCTTGTCCAGCGCATCAAGTTGCCAGGCGTCCGGCACGAACGGTTGAGGAGTGGGTACGCCGATTCCTTCGAGCCAGGTCTGGAGAGTCACCGCCGGTTCATGGGATTCGGGTTCGTGATGAGCGGGCGACGGCTTCCTCTGAGCGCCGCTCGGCGTCGACCGATGCATCTGCGGCTGTTGGGGCGTTGCAGGACGTGCCTGTCTCTCGCCGATCAGTGCCTGTAAATCGGATTCGAACCCGGCCCGGTTCTGGGCCGAATGCCGGATCAGTAGTTCTATCAGCTTGCGTTTACCGGACCGAAAATGACGGTGGACCCGTCCCCGCGCCAATCGATGCAACAGCGCGACGGGTTGTTGTGCCAGCAGTTGTTCGAGCTCTTCGGTCGTCATCTCGGTCTCGTTATACGTGAATCGTTCATCGTCGGATCGGAAAGGTGATCCGGTTTCTTTCGACTATACGGTTAGCGCGTTCACGGCAATTCCTCCAGCACGCCGCGGCGGAGCACCGCCATGGCCCGAGAAGCGCAGTCTGCCAGCGCCGGATGCGTTTCTTTGAGCTGATGGATCTGAGAAAGAAATTCCAGCGTTCTCGCCAGCAGGCGGTAGATGTCGCCTTCCGCCATGGTGGTCGTCTTGCAGAGCCCGATCCACGTGAGGTTGGGATCGGCGATCCACCGCTCCGTCACCGCCGCGATGTCCGCGCGAAGCAGCGGCGGTTCTTCATAGGCCTCGAGCGAGGAGGCCAGCTTTCTCACCTGGCCCAACAGCGATCCGAGGCCGGGACTGATGCGAGGGAACATGCCGGGACGGTCGTCGTCATGGGCGATGCTCGACATGACGGCGGCCAGCAGCGACGGATCCGCGCCGGTAAAGGCTTCGGCACGAATCAATTCCGTAATAAGCAGGGAATGGTCGATCCGGATCAGCCGCGCCCATTCGCCGACCTCGGTGAGCTGTGCGGTCGCCGTCAGGTAGCCGAACTTCTGCAGGGCCTCGATCCGTTCTTGAAACCGGTGCCAAAGGCTGGTGCGCAACGCTTGGATCGACTTGACGTGCCGGTGTTGCTCTTGCCGCAGTTTGCTCGCATGGGCATGATCTTTTTGGCAGGCTGACCGCGACGGGCAGCTCGGACAAGAAAAATCTCCGAGAGTCTGCACGATCGAGTCGGGAATCGGCTCATCGTCTTTCGAGATCAAGATGGGCAGCGGCGGCAGTCTTGTCGGCAGATCTTCAAGGTCCTGCAACAGCGACTCCAGGCTCTCGGCTGTGCACCAGGGGTAGGAAGGGGCCTCGACACAATCGAGGACCCGATCGAACACGTCTGTAACCATGGCGGCGGGACATTCCGTGATGGCTCCACCCGTCCGGAGCACGGTGACCATCGGGCTCTTCTGGCCTTTGCTCCGATATTGCCGCAGCACGATGCCGCGCGTTTTCGACAATCCGGCTACCCGTCCCGGGGTGAGGAACCGGAATCGTGCGGCCACTTCCGGGGGTTCGTGCTTCCGGACCGCCGTCCGGTGCGACCGTTGGCGCCGGACCTGGTCGAACATCTGCCACTGGGAGATCCAGTCGGTGCACACGCGCGGCCCGTAGGGTTCCATTTGGCGGTGCACATCGTCCAATTTCCGTTCGAGCACTTCCGCTCGCTGGTTCAACTGGAACTGGGCGAAGCTCTTGGCAAGAATGGACTGCATCTGATCCAGTGGATGTGCTTTCAGGAGATTCAGCACCATCGGATAGGACACGACGAACTGGCTGGTGATCGCCTCCGGATGTCCGGTGAATCCTTTCGTCAGCACGCCGAGATCGATATAGGGGGAAGGCGTCACGATCGCGAAGCCCACGTGATCCTTACCTCGCCGGCCTGCGCGTCCGGCGATCTGCTGCACCTCGCCGATGGTCAGATCGGTGAAATCGCGGGCTTTGCGGATGCTCGATTGGGTGATAATCACGGTGCGGGCAGGAAAGTCCACCCCCGCGGCTAGCGTCGTCGTGGCGAACACAGCGTCGAGGCAGCCATGGCGCATCAGCTCTTCCACGGCGATTTTCCAGGAAGGCAGATGGCCGGCATGATGGGCGGCCACGCCGATCCGCTGAACGGTCGGGATCAGAGGATGCTCTGCGATGCTCGGGTACTGTGCGATGACCTGTTCCAGAACCGCAGCGATTGCTTGTTGCCGAACGGGAGGCAACACCGCATTCACGTGGTCGAACGATTCCATCGCTTCGTCGCAGGCACGGCGGGACGTGAGAAACACGATGGCGGGCGTCAGATGCTTCTGCCGAAGGGCGTCGATGAGGTCAACCGGATGTATCGAGGGCGGCATGCAGTTTCATTCCCTTCGAGATCACCACCAATCCCGACTCGGTGAGGTGAAACCGGTGTGCATCGGCGTCACGGTCGTATCCAATTTCCGTCTTGGGAGGAATCGTTACGTCCTTGTCGATGATGGCCCGTCGGATTCGGCAATGTTCTCCGATGGTGACGTTTTCCATGATGACCGAATCGCGCACGTCCGCATGGTCCTGCACCCGCACGTTCGGGGACAACACGCTGTTCTGGACGCGGCCGCCGGAGATGATGCAGCCTCCGCATACAATCGAATCGAGCGCCACGCCCATCCGGCCCCCCTGGTAGTCTTGGGCGAACACGAACTTGGCCGGTGGAAACTGCCCTTGATAGGTGCGGATCGGCCATTGCTGATCGTACAGATTGAAGAGAGGATCGACGGCCACCAAGTCGAGGTTCGCTTCCCAGTAGGCGTCGAGTGTCCCGATGTCGCGCCAATACTTCACCGATTTCTTATTCGCATCCTGAAACTTGAACGCATAGACGCGGCGCGTCCGTATCATGCGCGGAATGATGTTCTTTCCAAAATCGTGGGCCGTGCCTTCGCGGGCGTCGGCAACCAGTTCCTCGCGGAGACTCTGCGCCTTGAACATGTAAATCCCCATCGAGGCGAAGGCCTTCGTGGGATCGCCGGGGATCGGGGCGGGATTGGCCGGTTTTTCGTCGAACTGCGTGACGCGGTATTCGTCGTCGACCCCCATCACGCCGAACCGGCTGGCCTCTTCAATGGGGATGTCGATGGCGCCCACGACGACGTCTGCGCTCTTGGCGACCAGCCAATGGAACATCTCCATGTAATTCATTTTATATATGTGGTCGCCGGCGAGAATCAGCACATAGTCAGGCTGTTCGTTTTCGAGCAGGAAGAGATTCTGATACACGGCGTCGGCCGTGCCGCGGTACCACTCTTCGCTGATCCGCTGCTGGGGCGGGATCGAGGCGATGTACTCGCCGAGCTCGGCGTTCAGCACGTCCCATCCCGTGCGGATATGCCGGTCCAGCGAATGGGACTTGTACTGGATGAGCACGGCGACTTTTCGCAGCCCCGAGTTGAGACAATTGCTCAGGGTAAAATCGATGATCCGATACTTTCCGCCGAACGGGACTGCCGGTTTGGCGCGGTGTGCCGTGAGGGGGTGAAGTCGTTCGCCTCGTCCTCCGGCGAGCACCATCGTAAAAATATTGTTCATGCGGCTGATTTTAGCAGGACCACCTTTAAATAGAAAGAAAGTGAATTCGTTGACTTCGGACGATCAGCGGTTGATACTACGACACAGAGCGCTGGAACCGGACCCCGGTGAGGGAGAAGGAGTGGTCATGAAACAGGATCTCGTAATTTCCTCGTTGTCGAAACAGGCGATGGTCGCCTCGAAAAAATCCGCGTCGACGGATTCGATTCAGGACGCCCTGTCCCGGCTGGAACGGCTGGAGGCTCAGATGCAAAAGTTGTCCGAACTGGTCCGCGATCATGCCGAAGATGTGGATCGTTTGGTGCGAATCGTGGCTGAAGATCGGAATACCATCCGTCGGCAACTGCTTCGGAAACATCATGAGCGGGTCCGGGTTCGAAAGCACCTCCGGGCTTCCGGCTCACGAAACGGATCGGAGTCCTGACCAGAAGTTTCGCTCCCGCTTCCTCGGACGCAGATCCCCCCATCCTCGGTATTGTTTTTCCTTTGGACCGTGACCCTCCATATCTACTAAGTGTCGGTTTCTCAAGAGATTCTTTGCTTCGTCACTGAGACCCTGTATAATGCGTTTGTTTGCGAAAATATGAGCACCTGGAGCCTTCTACTATCCAGCTGCTGTGGGTTATGACGCAGGAGACCGTCTGTGTTCGCGGGATCGCCCCGTCGACGTCTGCCGATCCGGGTTTTCATCCTTCTCAGCTTCCTGACCAGTGTCTTTCTGTTGGCCAGTGCGGTCCGGTCCGCCCCGATGCCAGCCGGTCAGGAGACCGAGCTGCCGCCGGCCGTCAGGCTCAGTCTGAACGACGCCATCGCCCTCTTCCTCAAACAGAATCTCGACGTCATCATTTCCCGGTACGGCATCGATTACAGCAAGGGGCAACAGATCACGGCGAGCCTCTTTCCCAACCCCGTGGCGACCATCGGGACGCTGAGTTCGTTCACTCAAGGCCGGACGGCTTCGAACAGCGGCGCTCTGGTCGGACAGATTCAACAACTCTTCGAGCTCGCCGGGAAGCGCGGCTATCGAATCGAAAGCGCCGGCTTCGGCACCCAATCCGCCGAAGCGGCGTTCGAAGACGCCGTCCGTCAGCTCGGTCTCGCCGTCAAGGATACCTATTTCCGGGTTCAACTGGCCCAGCGACGCCTGGCCCTGGCGGAAGAGAACCGAGACCGCTTTGCCCGGATCCTCGACATCAACACGATCCGATTCAAGAAAGGGTACATCGCCGAAGTCGACCTTATCCGCATCCGACTGCAAATGGTGGACTTCCAATCGCAGGTTATCCAGTCGCTGCAGGAGGGGGAATCGGCCCGTGGCGATCTACGGCAACTCCTCCGTCTGTCTCCGAAAACCGTCGTCGAATTGACCACCGACATGGATTTCCGGCGGATCGATCCGGACATCAACAAGCTAAGGACCTCAGCACTGGACGTTCGCCCGGATATCCGGGCCAAACGCTATACCTTTTCCCAGCGGGAAGCCGACCTTCGGCTTGCCAAGGCCTATCGGATTCCCGACATCACCGTCGGTGCCGGGTATGGTATTCAGGGGCCGCAGGGTCCCGATAACCCCCAACAATGGGCGTTAAACCTCGGGATGCCTTTGCCCCTGTTTAACCGCAACCAAGGCGGCATTCGCCAGGCGGAAGTGGCGGTGCAGACTGCTCAAGCCGACTTGAATAAGACGCTCAATCAGGTAGAGAATGAAGTAGAGGTGGCCTACCGGAATCTCATCCAGAGCCGCCGGCTGGTGGAAGCGTATGTTGGCGGAGTTCTCGATGATGCCCGTTCGACGTTCACGATTGTGGAACGGGCCTACGAACGGGGCGGGGCGACGATTCTCGAATTGCTCGACGCAGCCCGAACGTCACGGACGATCCAGCAGAACTACATCGAGGCTCTCTACGCATATCAGCACAATCTGTTTCAATTGGAAAGCGCAGTAGGCCAGGAGATCCGCTCGTGAAACAGCGCATTCCTTCGATAGTCTTTCAGATCGCGCCCTGGTCCATGCTGCTCGCTCTTGCGGGAACGGCTTTCCTGCTGCCGGCCTGCGAGCGGGCGGACCAACCGGCCCAATCCAACGCCGCGACGCCGCCGAAGGCGATCGAGCAGGCCGTCGAATCTAAGCCGCGCGTGGAAGTAGGGACGGTCGAACTCGGTTCAGGCGAACATGACCTGACGCTGGCGGGGAAGGTTGCCTATGGCGAGGACAAGTTCTCTCGAATCTCCTCGCCGGTCCAGGGGCGGGTTATCGAAGTGCGGGCGCACCTCGGCGACAAGGTCAAGACGGGTGATATCGTCTTGATCGTGGACAGTCCGGATATCGCCCAGGCCTACTCCGAGTACGTGAAAGAGGATTCGGATCTTCAATACGCAATTCGCGCCTACGAACTGGCGAAAGATCTTTACGAGAACAAGGCCATGCCGCTGAAGGACCTGAAGCAGGCCGAAAACGAACTGGTGAAAGCCCGTGCCGAGTTCCGCCGTGCCAAAGAGCGCTTGCTGTCGCTGAGGGTTCCGCCAGAAGAATTGAATAAGCCGCTCGACAAACAGAAGATTACAGCCCGCTTCGAACTGAAAAGCCCTCTGACCGGTATCGTCGTCGAACGCAGCGTGACGCCGGGCCAATCCGTCGGCGGGGATTCAGGGCAGGTCCTCTTCACCGTGGCGAACCTGGACATGTTACAGGTTGTGGCCGATGTGTACGAACGGGACCTGGCGCTCGTCAGGGAAGGGCAGTATGCGAAGGTCTCGGTTGAGGCCTATCCTGAGATCGCCTTCCCCGCAACCGTCGCCGCGGTGGGCGATATCGTCGATCCGACGACACGCACCATCAAACTGCGGGCCTGGGTTAACAATCCCGATCACAAACTCAAGCCGGAGATGTTCGCGCGCCTCCATTTGCGCGTAGGGGAGAATGTCCCCCTCCTGACGATCCCGCGGGAGGCGGTGCTCGAAGTGGACGGGAAGCAGTTCGTCTACGTGGTGGAAGGGCCCGATCAATATGTGAAGAAAGAAGTTATCGTGTCTCCACTCGCGCCGGGATATGTGCGCGTCGTCCAAGGATTGACGTCGGGGCAACGCATCGTCGTAAAAGGGGCCGTGTTGATCAAGGGGCAGGAAGCCAAGGGCTGATCGTTCCGCCTTCAACCCATCGACCTTCAACCGGAATCAGACCTACCGCATGATTGCCCGCATCGTTGAGATCTCCCTGGTCCAGCGATTCCTTCTTTGCGCCCTGGGCCTCGCCTTGTTGTTCGGGGGCCTCTACGCCTTCCACCAGCTCGATATCGTCGCTTATCCGGACCCGTCCCCTCCGATGGTCGAGCTGATCACTCAAAACCCAGGATGGTCGGCCGAGGAAATCGAGCGCCAGATCACCATTCCGATCGAGGTCGCACTCACGGGAATGCCGGGCCTCAAGGACATCAGGTCCCTCTCGATCTTCGGATTGAGCGACATCAAAATCTATTTCGATTTCAATACCGACATCGTGCGCGATAGGCAGGAGGTGCTGAACCGGCTCATGTCGGTGCAGTTGCCGAACGGGGTTCAACCCAGCCTGTCGCCATGGTGGGCCATCGCCGAAATCTACCGATATGAACTGACCAGCGCCGGAGATTCGACGCTGACGGACCTCAAGACCATTCAGGACTGGCAGGCCCGGCGCGAATTCAAGCGTATTCCAGGCGTGATCGACGTCACCGGGTTCGGCGGGACCACGAAGGAATACCACATCGACATCGACCCAGGAAAACTCCTGAGCTACGGCGTGAGCCTCTCGCAGGTCATGACGGCGTTGACCAATAGCAATGCGAACGTCGGGGGCAACTATCTGACGGTGGGGGCGCAGAACTACAACATTCGCGGTTTGGGGCTCATCAACGACATTCAGGACATCGAGAACGTGATGGTGGCGGCTAAAGAGGGGACGCCCGTTTTCGTCAAATCGTTGGGCAAAGTCTCGGTCGGTCATCGAGTCCGCTTGGGCAAGGTCGGGATCGACGACCGGGATGACGTCGTGGAAGGCGTCGTGCTGCTCCAGCGGGGGTACAAGGCGTTGCCTGTCCTGGATCGGGTCCGCGACAAGGTGCAGGAACTCAACACCTGGAAGCTACCCGCCGGAATCAAGATCCGAACGTTCTACGACAGAACGACGTTGATCCACACCACTGTCGAGACGGTGACGGACATTCTGATCAGCGGGATGGTGCTGGTGTTCGTCATTCTCTTCGTGTTTCTTGGTCATTTCCGCGCCGCTCTGATCGTGGCGCTGACGATTCCGCTGTCTCTGCTCTTTACGTTCGGAATGATGGTGCTGGTCGGACAGTCCGCCAACTTGATTTCCTTGGGGGCGATCGACTTTGGGATCATTGTCGATGCCACCTTGATCATGGTGGAAAGCATCTTCTTTCACTTGGCCCACGCCAAATCACACAACCTGACCGTCAACCAGCACATCGTCCGAGCGGCCAAACAGGTGGGACGGCCGATTTTCTCCTCGACTGCGATCATCGTAGTGGCATTTATCCCGCTGTTTACGATGACCGGAGTTCCAGGAAAGATTTTCGCGCCGATGTCCGTCACCTATGGATTCGCCCTGACCGGCGCCCTGCTCATGGCGTTCACACTGGCACCCGTGCTCTGTTCGTTTCTCCTCCGGGATCCCCTCAGCGAAGACGAGACACGACTTGTCCGCCTCTCCCGAAAGATCTACCGCGGCGTGTTGACTTTTTCTCTCGACCATCAGGTCTTGATGCTTGGCATCGCGGCGGGTCTCCTGATCCTGACATTTGCCGCGCTTCAATCGCTCGGCGGAGAATTCATGCCTGCGCTGGAGGAAGGCAATCTCTGGGTTCGAGCCACCATGCCGGTCGACATTTCGTTCGATCAGGCGGCGAAACTGGCGAGCGATATTCGTGCGATCTTCAGGGAATCGCCGGAAGTAAGCAGCGTTGTGTCTCAACTGGGACGACCGGACGATGGAACGGACCCGACCAGCTTCTTCAATGCCGAATTTCTCGCGAATCTCAAACCCCCGAAAGAGTGGCGGGCAGGCATGGATAAAGACAAGCTGATCGAGGAAATCGAAGGCCGGCTCCACAAGATTCCCGGCATCATCTTCAATTTTTCCCAGGTCATTCAAGACAATGTTGAAGAGGCCATGTCCGGCGTCAAGGGCGAGAACTCCATTAAATTGTTCGGGACCGACCTGAAAAAGATGGAAGCCAAGGCGGTGGAGATCGAAAATGTCATGAAGGGCATAAAGGGGGTCAAAGATCTCGGCGTCTTCCGTCTGGTAGGCCAACCTAATCTTTTGATCGAAGTCGATCGCGAGGCGAGTGCCCGATACGGATTGCAGGTCGCGGACGTGAACGCCGTCGTCCAAGCTGCCGTCGGTGGCCAGGCTCTCACACAGGTCTACGAAGGCGAACGCTTGTTTGACCTAGTCGTACGCTTTCTGCCTGAATTCCGGCAGGACGTTGAAGCCATCAGCAGTATTTTGGTGAGCACCCCGGAGGGTGCTCGAATTCCGCTCAAGCAGTTGGCCACGATTTCGACGCAAACCGGGGCCTTCATCATTTACCGCGAGAATAATGAACGGTACATTCCGATCAAGTTCAGTGTTCGGGATAGGGATTTGCAGAGCACCGTCGAAGAAGCCCAGGCGCGCCTCACGAAACAAGTCACCCTGCCTGAGCGGTATCGAATGGAGTGGGCTGGGCAGTACGACCAGTTGAAGGATGAACAGAAACGCCTCACGATGATCGTCCCCATCAGTCTACTGGTCATCCTCTTGTTGCTCTATACGACTTTCGATTCGCTCAAGAACGCGCTGCTCGTTCTGGCGACGGTCCCCTTCGCCCTGGTGGGCGGGGTCCTGTCGCTGGTGGCGACGCAGACCCACTTCAGCATTTCCGCCGCCGTGGGGGTCATCTCGACGCTCGGCGTCGCGATTCTCGGAGGTGTTCTGCTCGTGACCAGGATCGAAGAGTTCAGGCTGGCCGGCTCATCGCTGAGAGAAGCCGTCGTGAAGGGAGCGGACGCCCAGATGCGGCCGATCCTCATGGCCACCCTCGGTGCCGCTATCGGCTTGTTGCCTGCAGCTCTTGCTACCGGTATCGGATCCCAAGCACAGAAACCTCTGGCGCGGGTCGTTGTCGGCGGGATGCTGACGGCGGCCTTTTTGATTTTGGTCGTCTTGCCGGTATTATATGAGCTGGTGCACCGCCGGTCGGTCAGGGAAGTCGAAGAATACTGATTCAGAGGAAAGGACATTATGACAATCATGCAACAGTGGTCAGGTCTCGCCGCCGGATTTTTTTTGAGCGTGCTCGTTATTGTTCCGGCCGCCGCCCAGCCGCAAATGGAATGGCGCCCGATTCCGGTACAGATGCCTTTCGAGATGCCGCCGAAGGGAAGTGACACCCCGGCCGAATCCGTGCCCCAAAATACCAAAGCCTTGACTCCCGAGGAGGTCCAACGCGCTGAGGCGCTCCTGCCCCTCCTCGAAGGCAAGCAAGAGTTTTGGGCTATGGGCGAGTTCGTCCATATGGGCGAGCCGGGGGTACCGGTCCTCGTGAAGGCGCTGACGATGCCGGGTCCGCGCATCCGGTACAACGCGATCGAGACCATTTCGATGCTGAAAGCCGTATCCGCTGTGCCGGCCCTCGTTTCAACTGCGAAAGAGCCGAACGAAATCCCTCGTGTGCGTGAGCATGCTCTCCGCGTCGCCGTTCGATTGGACGCAGCGAAAACACCGGAAGCCATCGAGGTGATGGCCAAGGACTCCAATTCGAGCATCAGGAAGTCCGCCGCCTTTGAGGCCCGCTACGTGCGAGAAAAAGCGGTCATTCCGATTCTCATCGACATGGTAGGGGACGAGGAACGGTTCGTCGGATTGTCGGCCGTCCAGTCGCTGTGGATCCTGACGAGACATGAGACGGAATTCCACGACTGGGATACCTCGACCAAGCAGGATCGGCTCGAATGGACCAACGAGTGGAAAGAATGGTGGAACATCGAGAAGGACACGTTCGTCTTTCCCGAGCCGAGACGCCCCAGTTCCCGCCAGGGGTAGGTTTGCGGCTTGCGGGTCAAAAAACCCCCGTGTTATACGTGTACAGGCGCGCTAGTTTGTCGAGAGCGCGGAACAATCGGCGACAATAATGGCTGTACTCCCTATCGCAAAATTGGGTAATCCCGTCCTCCGGAAACCGGCAACGCCGGTGGATCTCCGCGACATCAAGTCCAAGGAGTTCCAGCAGCTCATCGACGACATGTTCGCCACCATGCTGGATGAACCCGGCATCGGATTGGCGGCACCGCAGGTGTCTCGATCCATCCAGCTGGTCGTGATGGGATGCGAGGGGGAGGGCGGGTTTCCGACTACCACGCTCATCAATCCGAAGATCGTGTATTACGGCCCGCAGCAGGTGGAAAACTGGGAAGGCTGTCTCAGTGTCGACGGCCTGCGCGGAAAAGTGACACGTCCGGCGGTGGTGAGGGTTCAGGCGCTGGATCGGGACGGCCGCCTCCTCGATATCGAAGCCGGCGGGTTGTATGCCGTCTGCATCCAGCACGAGATGGATCACTTGATTGGAAAGGTTTTTCTGGATCGCATGACGGACATGTCCACGCTCACCCAGTTGACCGAATTCGACAAGTACTGGCGCAAGGAACCGACTCCGGTCATTTAGTACGCCTCTCCGGAACGATTTGTGAAAACCCTGCTCCGCGTCCTGCAGTATCTTCGACCCCATCGTGCGATGGTCGTCGGCACTTTCCTGTTCGCCGGGCTCACGACGGGCTTCGACCTGATTCCGCCTTGGCTGATCAAGATCGTGATCGACGACGTCATCCAGCAAGGACGCACGCATCTGTTGGGAATGGTCTTCCTCGGTCTCGCCGGCGCTTACGTGCTGCGCAATATGTGCCAATCGACGAGGATCAAGCTGAATAACAGCCTCGAGCAACGCATCGTTCACGAACTCCACGTACAAGTCTTCGACGCGCTCCAACGGCTGTCCATCAGCTTTTTCGAGAACCGGCCGACCGGCGAGATCATGTCTCGTGTGTTGAACGATACCGAACACATGCAACGCATCTTCGTCGACGGGCTCGAAGAAATCATCACCGCCGCCTTGACTCTCACAGGCATCATGGCCGTCCTGTTCTGGTTGAATTGGAAGCTGGCGCTCTTAGCCCTGGTCCCGATTCCCGTCCTGGTCGTCGGAGCGTTGCTCTTCACGAGACGGGTTCATGCCTATTACCGCAAGATCCGAAAGGGCTCCGCGGAGTTGAATGCGTTGCTCCAGGACTGTCTGGCCGGCATCAGGGAAACGATGGGATTCAACCGCCAACCCTACGAAGCGAGTCGATTCGGCGACAAGAGCGACCAATGCCGGATCGACACGCTGAAGGCAATGTACCTCTGGTCCTACTACTCGCCCGGGATGATGCTCGTCGGGAGTTTGGGCAGCGCTCTCGTCCTCTGGCAGGGCACACAGGAAGTATTGCAGCATCACCTGTCGGTCGGTGAACTGGTCATGTTTGTGTCCTATCTCGCGCTCTTCTATGTTCCGATCAACCAGATCCACTCCGTCAACCACATGCTCCAGCATGCGTTGGCTGCGAGCGAACGGGTCTTCGAGATCCTGGACCTGGTTCCAGAGGTGGGGGATACACCAGGCGTCCTGGCGCCGGTCGTTCGCCTGAAGGGAGACATCACGTTCCAGCATGTGCGCTTCCATTACCGGCCGGATGCGCCGGTGCTGATGGATGTGTCGATCAAGGTCCGTGCCGGTGAGCGGGTGGCGCTGGTCGGGCCAAGCGGTGCTGGAAAGAGTACGACGCTGAAGCTCCTTCCGCGCTTCTACGACGTGACCGGCGGAGCCGTGTTGATCGACGGATATGACGTCCGCAACCTTCCGCTCGCCTTCCTCCGCAGCCAGATCGGGTTGGTTCAGCAGGAACCGTTCCTCTTCAACGGCACGGTGCGGGAGAATATCCTGTACGGCAATCTTGCCGCGTCACAAGACGACGTCGAGGCGGCCGCCAGGGCGGCGCGTGCCCACGAGTTCATTGTCACGCTTCCAGAAGGATACGACACGTGGATCGGCGAGCGCGGCGTGAAATTGTCGGTGGGGCAGCGTCAGCGGGTCTCGATCGCCAGGGTGCTGCTGAAGGACCCGCCGATCGTCATGTTCGACGAAGCCACTTCCAACATCGACACGGAGACCGAGGTGAAAATCCGCGAAGCCCTCGACGAGCTGACGAAAGGAAGGACCACGCTCATCATCGCCCACCGGCTTTCGACGATCCACGGCGCGGATCGTATCATCGTGCTGGACCGCGGCCGGGTCGTCGAGGAGGGACCTCATGCGGTGCTGATGACTCACGGCGGAGTGTACGCCGGCCTGTACGAAGCGCAGTTCCAAGCCTGATTTCGCAAGGGATGAGGGAGAAGGAGCAAGGAGTCAGGAGACTATGGTCTTGATCTATGAGAACGACCCCCTGGATAATGAGCATGCCCGCGGACGGTTTTACCACGTCTGCAGAGGGCGGATCGACCGCACGGAGCTCCAGATTCCTCCTCCGGGAACTCCGCATGAATGCCCGCAGTGCGGGATCGATCTGGAAGCCGAGGATTTCTTCATGGCGATGCAGAAAGGGTCGGTGTAAATGCCCAGTAGCTCAGGCCGGAAGACGGTGGCGGTGATGCGGGGGCTCATGATGCTCTGCGACAGCTGCTTCGATCAGGTTCATGTGGAGAAATTGGTCGACCAGAAGGGGTTCGTACAGAACTACGAGGCCATGTTCGATACTATTTGCCCAGGCTGCACCGACATCAATCGCCCGCTGGTTGACGACATGTTGGGGAGTTCGGAATAGGGAAGCTGATCGGACCGCAAATCGACGTTACTTGCACTCTTTTCCGTTGAAGTACATGCAGGACGACTCGCCCGACTTTACTTTCCAAGTTTTGATGATCGGCATCTGATCGTCACCCTTCCATTCGACGACGAAATCCACCAGACCGGAGAGCGGCAACTTGTCCATGTGGGGCTCTGCCGCTTCCGGCACGGCGATGTAGAACACGCCTCCCAACTTGGAAATGAGGACGCGCTTGTTTTCCTTGTCGACGTGGATGACGGGACTGTAAAAACTCTTGTCTTCAGCCAGGGCGGGAACCGCCAGGACAAATCCAATGAGGGAGAGAAGAATTGCCCGCGTGAGTGCCATAGCGATCGCTCCTTCGGATGAAGCCGATAATGTGGTCATTATCGCATCCGGACAGCAAGAAGGAAATATCAAAGTATGCCGGAAGGAATGCGCCTATACGGACGCCAATCCGGCAGGCGAGACCGTTCCCCCCTTGATCCAATAAGCCTTGATGTCGGGCTTGGATTTATCCATCAACGAAATCAGGAGATAGACGGGGAGAGTCAAGTTTAACCGCGACCAATTCTCCTCCCAGTCGTTGGCGACCTTGATGTCGGTCACCGAAGGGCGGGCGGGATCATGGGGATGGGAGTGGTAGACGACCTGCAGCGTCAAGCCCTGCTTCCTCATGTCCTTTACGGCCTGGAACATTTCCTGGGCATCCATGATAAATGCGATCTCCGCCCGTTCTTCCGGAGAGAGGGAGGAGAGACGACGAACCTTAGCTTCGTCGAACGACGCAGCTTCAGCGGCCCCTTCCAGGCCGACGATATTCTTTATTTGATAGACCTTGCTGACCCTGTTCCCTGTTCCGGCGAGAAAGCCGCAGCATTCGTAGGGATCGAGCGATCGTGCGTGGGCCACGAGTTCGTCGAGAATCGGCTGGGGAATGACGAGGTCCGACACGGCCGTCAAATGGTGCAGGAGACCGTATAGTCCATACTGAGATCTTTGATCTTCGGATTGGGGCCGCAGAGTGGGCACGCCGGATCCTTAGGACGGCCGACCTTACGGAACTTCATTTCCAACGCATCGTAGATCAGCAGTTTGTCGGCGATGGTTTCGCCGATGCCCAGAATCTCCTTGATCGCCTCCGAGGCCTGCAGGATTCCCATGGTGCCGGCCAAGACGCCGAGGACACCGGCCTCCTGGCAGCTTGGCACCATTCCGGCCGGAGGCGGTTCGGGATACAGGCATCTGTAGCAGGGGTAGCCAGCATGAGGCTTGATGGTCGTCAATTGTCCCTCAAAACGAAACATGCTGGCGGAAACGAGCGTTTTCTTGGCGAAGAAGCAGGCATCGTTGACCATGAAGCGGGTCGTAAAGTTGTCCGATCCGTCGAGAACGATGTCGTACCCTATGATGAGATCCAGAATGTTGTCTGCATCGACCAATTGATGGTGGGCGTTGACGGTGATCTCCGGGTTGATGGCCTTCAGCGTGCCGCGCCCAGACTCGACCTTGGGCTTACCCAATGTGGCGGTCGAGTGCAGCACCTGGCGCTGGAGGTTGGAAAGGTCCACGACATCCCCGTCCACCAAGCCGATCGTGCCGACTCCGGCCGCGGCCAGATACAGAGCCGCAGGTGACCCAAGCCCGCCGGCGCCGATCAGCAGGACTTTGGCCCGCTTCAGCTTAAGCTGGCCCTTCCCGCCGACGTCCTGCAAAATGATGTGGCGGCTGTATCGTTGGATTTCTTGCTCGGTCAGTTCCATGGGACCCACGTTATTCGTTAAGCGTTGATCGTGAATCGCAACAGTGTGGCGATCGAGGAACGATTCACGTTCAACGGGTCACAATCTTACTCCACCACGTTCAGCTCGATCGGATCGACGATCACGCCTTTTTGACGGAGCCCCGACACGGCACGCTCGATTTCCGCGGTATCGCCGCTGAGTTCGAGATCCATCCATCCAGTCGTTTCCCTCACGTCGGCGCGCCGTACGTTGGTGACGACCTTAAAGTCCCTGCCGAGCTGGTAGATCACCGGCTCCTTGATCTTCTCTTCGGGAAACCTGATGTGAAAGCGCATGCTGGCCATGATCAGCCTCCTGCGATGGCGGGCACGATCGACACCTCATCGCCGGCCTTCAACGACGTGTCCTTGCCCTTCAGGAAACGGATGTCCTCCTCGTTGACGTAGATGTTGACGAAGCGCCGCAATTCCCCGGACTCGTCACACAGACGGTCTTTCAGCCCGGGATGCGCCTGATTCAGCGTCTCGATCATGCCTGCAATACTGCTGGCTTGTGTCTCGACTTCCCCTTGCCCCTTCGTGAGCGGACGAAGCGGGGTCGGAATGCGAACTTTAATCATGCGTCACCACCACCGTTTTTCCCCATCCTGAACGTTTTTTCGAACGCCACCAAACTCGGCTGGATTCGAACCGGCCTGCCGACCGCATCGATCACCGCTTCCTGTGTTTTCAGGCCGTTGCCGGTGATGTAGGCCACCGTTACGTCGCCTTTCTTGATGGTGCCGTTCTTGACCAGTTTCTGCAACACCCCGATCGTCACGCCACCCGCAGTTTCGGCGAAGATCCCTTCCGTCTGAGCCAGGAGCTTGATCCCCTCGACCACTTCGTCGTCGGTCACCATGTCCATGGCACCCTTGCTTTCGGCAGTGGCCTTCAAGGCGTAATAACCGTCGGCCGGGTTGCCAATCGCCAGCGACTTGGCGATCGTCTTCGGCTTGACCGGTTTGAAGAAATCCCGCCTCGCCTTGAACGCCGTCGAGATCGGTGAGCAGCCCTCGGCTTGGGCACCGTTGATCCTGGTCTTCACGTCGTTGATCAGCCCCACGGATTTCATCTCATGGAGCCCCTTCCAAATCTTCGTGAGCAACGATCCGGATGCCATGGGAATGACCACCTGGTCCGGCGTTCGCCAGCCGAGCTGCTCGACGGTTTCAAACGCCAGGGTCTTGGAACCCTCGGCATAGTAGGGGCGGATGTTGATGTTGACGAAGGCCCAGCCGTGCTCGCCTGCGATTTCGCTGCAAAGCCGGTTTACATCGTCGTAGTTCCCTTCGACCTCGACAACGTTGGGCCGATAGATCAGGTTGCCCAGCACTTTGGCCGCTTCGAGATCGCCGGGTATGAACACGTAACAGCGCATGCCGGCAGCGGCGGCGTGCGCGGCCACTGAATTCGCGAGATTCCCGGTCGAAGCGCAAGCAACGGTTTCGAAACCAAGTTCCCGCGCGCGGGTCAAGGCCACGGCCACCACACGATCCTTGAACGACA
>FKKE01000048.1_pt1 | contig 46506 bp, 67 predicted proteins | sample 1106331 | NCBI WGS metagenome assembly FKKE01 (sample SAMEA3931202, study PRJEB13176) | freshwater metagenome | biome: Drinking water system; feature: drinking water; material: freshwater | place: China | collected 2013-02-06
TTTTTTTAGAAACTCTCCCCTCCCTCCAGGCCCGAAGGGCTAGAACCCCGGCTTGGGTGGTCGAAATCCGAAATCAGCGACCAGCCCGGAATGAGCCTAGAACCAGCTACGAACCAATATGATCTGGAATGCCAGGGCCTCAACTTAAAAACTCGATTGACAACGCGGGCCGGCAGGTTTACAGTGCTCTACCTTACCGGCGCACCGCCGTTGAGCGTTCGTCGTCTCTGCTGGAGGATTACATGAGGATGAAGAGGACAGGCCCGGGGCAATATGCTATGGTCGGACGGCGCCGGGAGGATGGGAAGCTGGTGAAGAGGGAGAAGGCAGAGGCTGAGGCGCTGGAGCGGCTTGGGTTGGAGCAGGCGGCGAAGCTGTATGGAATGAAGGTGAATCTCGGATCAGGCAAGCACGGGGAATTGTCTATCGAGGAGGCACAGCGAGAACTCGGAGTCCTCCAAGCCGCGGGCCGGCCGTATAAGTTGCCTGGGCATTATGGCAAGCCAGATCCATTGCACACTCTTCTAGTCCAGGCCGGAATCATCAAGACTCGGTAACACTTCCGGCCGGGAACTGGTAACACAGTCCACGTCGCGGGGGCCTCAAGCGGCGGAAGCTCATTTCCCGATTTCCTCATTCAATGGTAACAGAAACTCATTGACATTTCCGCCAGTAGACCCCATATTACAGTATGGTGCCGGTTGGCACCGATCGGCGCTGGCCGTTCCAGCAGACCTAGGGCAGGAGCCCCATAGATGACGGAGACCTTATCTGACCAACTGGCCGAGGCGTTGATCGCTCGCGGCTGGGCCGAGCAACCGCGTGGGAAGTATCGCAAGTTCACCAAGCGCGGCGAGCACAATCTCTACGTCGGAGACGCGGGCGCGCTGCGCTACGGCCAGAACGCCTCGACCTCGCGGAGCATGACCGGCGGGAAGTTCTACAAGGAACTCCTCGGCACGGCCAATCTCCCCTCAGTAGACCTCAAGCTCTAGGAGCCCGTCATGCAGCTCCGCTTCACCTTCAATCCCTACTACGTCCAGTTCCGTCTCGCACCGGGCCAGCTGATCTTCCTCCGCTGGCAAATCCTGTGGGGCCGGAACGCTAACCGCTGGTTCTAGTTCGAGACCGGCGCTTCGCCGCTATCTTTGTCCTCCTCTACCAAACCTAAGGAGCCTTCGATGAAGACCAAAACCCTCCAGAACCCGATCCTCATGGCCGCTTACTTGGAGATCTCTGGCCACGCGGACAAGACCGCGCTGAAGATCTTCCATGAAATGCAGGAGTCCATCCTGGCCAGGCGCGCTGATGCGGGGGCTCAGGTTCGCAGGGATATCCACGACCCCGAGGACCGGTTCATCGAGTATGAGAAGCTCGACGGCTCGACCGATCGCGACCTCTTCCGCGCCATCTGGTCCTGCTTCCCCAGCGTCCGGAAGATCTTCCCCTCCTCCTCCCTGAGCAACAACGAACTCGGGGCCTTCGCGTAGGAGCACGCCATGCGATTCCGCTTAGAAACGGCCTAGGGCCGGGCGCATAGTGCCCAAGAAGGTGAGGACCCATGTGGAATACCTCCTCACCTTCGTGGGACCTAGACGAAGAAAGGAGTCCCTAATGGAAATAGCTGAAGTCGCCAAGAAGCTCGAAGAGCTCGGCAGAGTCAACCCGCTCGAGTTCAAAGCCCGAGCCCGTCCTCTCGGAGATGAAGGATGAATAAAATCTTCCGCTCCCTCATCAACCACCCCGCCGGGTTCCAGCTGGAAATCCTTCCGAGGGAAAACAAGCTCAAGATCGCCGTAGAGCGCTGCATCAACAACAAGGCCATCGCCGGCGACTACAGCTGGGAAGTCCACGAGCTGACCATCATGGGCGACTCGAAGAAACTCGTCAGCGGCAATCGCCAAACCCGACTCACGAAGTGGATCGTCTGATGGCTGACGCTCCCAAAATCGGAGGCCGGTTCGAGTTCGACCACGCGACCCAGACCCTCGAGGTCTGGTTCACGACCGGCACTCACTTCGTCCTCGGCCCTGAAGCCGACTTCGATAAGGCCCTCCGCGGCGAGGTCCCTATCAAACTGACTGGCGGCTCGGCCGCTTCCAAGTCCAAGCTCACCTGGTCCGAGCAACTGGCCGGGAAGATGGAGTCCGAAGCGACCCGGCTCATCGCCGGCGCCAAGGTCAACCGCTACAGCCCCCGAAGCAAGCTCGAGATCTCCCTCAAGGACCTCGACCTCGGTTCCGTCCTCGCAGGTCTGAGCCTGCCTTCCAAGGAGTCCTCCAATGCAGTTCACGAAGGTTCCACCAGTGACAGCAATTCCGAGTCCGTCAGTGACCCCACTGACCCAGGCGCCGAGTAGGCGCCTGCGCTTACACTACTGCACCCTCAAGGCCGGCAACAACGTCGGCGTTGGGGAGACAGGGGCGGGGTTCCAGGACTTCGCCAACCACATTGCCCTGGTCCAATGGCTGCAGGATCAGACACAGAAGGGCATCGTCGTGGCCGTCTGGAACATCAGGGTGCTGGGATGAAGAAGGAGTATCTGGGCGACGGAGTGTATGCCGAAGCAGGCAGTGGAGTAATTACTCTCACAGTCTCTAACGGCCTCGAGACCACAGCCACGATCTTCCTTGAGCCCGAAGTCATGGCGGCCCTGGAGGACTACAATAAGCGGATGAAGGAGGAGGCTCGTGGCTGAACTTCCACTCCGCCGCAGACCACTCTCCGAACTCAGCCCCCGCGAGAAGCTAGCCCTGGCCTTGGTCGATGAGGTTGGGGAAGTTCTCTCTGATTTCGGCATCGAGGATGATCTGGGCGAGGACGTTCTCGACAAGCTAGACAATCGGATCTTCTGGAAACTCGTGGAGGCCAAGTCATGATCCTCGGCGAGGACGGTGCGAAGGCCGGCACCTGCAAGATCGGCCCAGGGTTCCCGGAGGAGGTGGTCTACGTCAAAGACAATCTCGTCCAAGCCTATCTCATCGTCCAGCCCGGAACCTACGACTGGACGTGGGATGAGGAGTCCAAGCGCTTGGATCTGGTTGAAGTAATAGGGAGTTAACCCCGTGCGCCTGCGTGCCTTCATGGCTGAGGACTTTAAGGCCTGGCTCACCGAGCGAGGGGCGGAAGTGATCCGCCCTGGTCGAGGCGAGCTGGTCCGCTTCCTCACTCATGAAGGCACCGGCTGCATCTACCAGGGCACCAAAGACAAGCTCTCTTTCACCGGCCTCGGGGGCTCGGCCTACCAGGCCTTCATGCACAGCGATCCCACCTGGAAGGCCTATCCCCGGCCAAAGGACAAGAGAGGGGAGAAGTGGCTCAAGTGGACGCTGCTATCCGAGAGAGATGGTCCTTGGTGCTGCTTCTGTGGAACCCCTCTAACCTGGGACTCCCACACGATCGAGCATTTCCTCGCCAAGACCCACGGGGGCACCAACTACTACGCCAACCTGGGCCTTGCGTGTGAGCCCTGCAATCGGGAGGTCGGCAACATCCCGGTAGCGCAGAAACTTCAGCTTGCCATAGTCAGGAGACTAGCCAATGCAGATCGGACGAAAAGCCCTGGAAGTTCTATGCCAGGCACATCACGAGGTTCGGACCAAGCAGGGCTTCACAACGGCGGAGTGGAGCAAACTCGAGGAGCGGAACCGTCAGCAGTATCGCGACGCGATGAAGGCAGCACTCTCGAAACTCCCCACTCCGGAGCAGACTGAGGACATCAGGGATGCCGTCGAATACGCTATCCAAGACGCCAGCGACATTGACGGCACCAGTCCCTCGGCCTTCATCCGCTCCCTCGAAGCTCAGGGCCTCTGCATCGTCAGCATCCCCGAGCGATCCCTCATGCTTCTCGGAAGGCCGGAAGATGGAGACCTCGCCTAAGAAGCCCCGCCGCGAAGCGCGAGCTGAGAAGATCATCAAGGCCGTTCAGGATTGGCAGCGCCTGGACGGCAAGAACTGGACTGCCTTACTCAGAGCTATCTTGGAGATCTTGCCATGAGAATGGACTTGAGAAGTGATATAGGGAACTTCTCTGCGGAGCGGCAGAGAACGCAGACTCTCGAAGATGAGACGCGGGCGATGAACCTTGTCAAAGTCCTCGACTCGAAGAGAAGCAAGTCTGGTCGCTTCCCGCGAGCCTGGCTTGCGAAGACCCTTATGTTCCAATTCGAGCGGGTTCGGCTCGAAGCCTTGCGCGAAGCCGCCAGCTTCCAGTGCCAAGACTGCCGAGAGTGCATCCCACTCGAGAAGAGCGGCAGCGGCTGGGTCCATGCTCATCGCGGCGTGCGCCCTGGGTGGATCAACCGCAGGTTGGTAGTTTGCAGGGCCACCCAGCTCCGCAACTCGACCTCTCTCGGAGGGTTCGTGTCTTGAACCCTATCTGCACTTACTACGCTATCCGGAAGAAGGGAACCTACCTCTTCCTCCCGGAGTGCGCAAGGGGCTCAACCCATACCGAGCCCGTCGATTGCACAGTCCAACGTATGCGAACCTTTCTTACGAGAAAGGCCGCAAACCAAGCCCTGCGCTATTGGGTCAAGGGCCGCTGGACGAACAGGACTGGAACTGACGACGACTTCTTCGGCAATCCTATCACCGTCGTAACTGGTATCCAGTGCGAGCCCGTCCCCGAGAGGGACATCAAGGACATGGAGGTAGTTCCAGTCTACCTCCGTCTCAACCAGTCTGACATGCTCTGAGGAGGGATCAACAGATGGCTAGAACACCACAACAGCAATCTTTCGTGGAAGCCCTGAGGGACTCCACTTCCAACATCGCACTCGAGGCCGTAGCAGGGTCGGGTAAAACCTACACCCTGGTAGAAGGGGCCAACGAGCTACAGCTCGCAGGGACAGCGGTGGCCTTCAACAAGCGCAACGCTGAGGAGCTGCAAAAGCGGATGCCCTCGTCGATCGAGTGCAAGACCATGAACGCCACGGGGCATCGGGCCTGGATGAAGCAGGTCGGCAGCGGAATGTCTGTCGACGCCGGCAAGATCCGAGGAATAACTCAGCGTATGTGGTCCTACCAGGAACGTCAGCGGACGCCAGGGCTCGATCGCTTCATCGACCTGATGCGGCTTCACGAGGTCGTTCCCGACGGGGCGCCTTACCAGGGCAAGCCAAATCGGCATAGCGCCGACTATCTCCAGGACCTCTTCGACCGCTACGATCTGGGCGGGGATGAAGAGATCGACATGTTCGTCTACTTCGATCGAGCCAAGCAAGCGCTGAACGAGTCGATCAAGATGGCCTGGAACAAGCAGATCGACTTCGTGGACCAGCTATACATGCCAATCGTCTACAACGCTCCGTTCACTCCCTCGAACTTTCTCATGGTCGACGAGGTCCAAGACCTAAGCCCCATCCAGCACAAGATCATCCGTCGGATGGCTCGGGGACGAACGGTGGCTGCCGGCGATCCAGCCCAGGCCATCTACGGCTTCGCAGGCGCGATGAGCGGGAGCATGGAGGCCATGCTGCGAGACTTCTCGATGGAGGTCATGCCTCTGACCTGGTGCTTCCGCTGCCCCGAGGAAGTCATCCGCGTGGCCCAGAAATACAATCCCAAGATCCTCCCCGCGCCGGGGGCCGAGAAGGGAGTAGTGGACTATGTCGAGGGGCTCGAGAAGGTCAGGATGGGCGACGTCGTCCTCTCTTACCGGAACGCAGCCCTCCTGGAAGCTGCCTTCAATCTCATCGCTCGCGGGATCGGAGCCAAACTCTACGGCAGCGGAGATTTGGCACAGCAACTTCTCAAGCTGGCTACCAAGTTCTCCTTCCCTCGAGACAACTTCCTGCGCCAACTCCGAGACTGGCGAGACAAGAAGGTCTCCGACCTGATCGCAGCGGGGAAAGAAGCTCAAGCCAACTCCACGTCCGACCGCGCCATGTGCCTCTCGATCATCGTCATGAGGGGCAAGTGCGAGAACGCCTACGGGCTCGAGGCCGAGATCCGCACGATCTTCGGCATGGACGGCTCGACCGCCCCGGTCACCTGCTCCACCATCCACAAGTTCAAGGGGATGGAGGCCGATCGGGTTCACATCTACCGCTTCGAGGATCTCTTCAAGGGCTCTCACTTCATGAGCCCCGAGGAGATGCAGCAGCGGCGGAACATGGCCTACGTGCAGATCACTCGGGCCAGGAAGGAACTCTACTTCGTCAAGCCAAAGGAAGGAGATAGCGAAAATGAGTGAAGGGGAAGAGAAGAAGAGCCCTTGGGCCAAACGGCTCGAGAGCGACATGGAGCTGAGCGCGGGTGACAGGGAGGCACTCACCCGTCTCGACCAAATCTCCAAGACCATCAAGCCGTGCCTCGAGCCGACCAAGTGGACAGACTTGGGTGAGAAGGAACAAGAGCAGGTCCACGAGATCTTCTGTGCGATCAAGCACCTGTTCAATCTCGCCCACTTCTCCGACGCTCTCCGCTGCACGATCTTCAGCGAGATGTTTGGGGACTTGATCGGCAAGCACGCCAAGTCCGCAGACGATGCCACGCTGACTATCTCGCTCTATTCCGAGCGAATGGTCCAGGCGGCTCAGGAAGAGCTGAGGCAGAAGCAGGTGCGAGAGCTTCTCTCCAAGGCCCTCCGAACCGCGGCGGCTCCAGAAGGGAGGCCCAATTGAGCACGAGCTTTCGTATCCGCTACAGCTTGCTCGGCGGGCACGTCCATTGCGATGTCTTTGTTGCGAAGGACTCTCGACTGACGCACGCTAAGTCTGGAACGCTCGTCTTTGATCGAGGCGCGGAGTTCCGGGACTTTGTCCACAATTTCAAGCAGGCCGACTTTCGCCTTGGCGCTAATAGCCAAGGCGACTTCGAAGCCTGCTGCACGGAGGCATAGCATGAGTCTCTCCGACCGGCCCTCTGCATACGGGCCAATCCTGCGGGCGCTGCTCAATCAGGCCGTGACCGCGACAGCTGGTATCTCTCTCGAGGTCAAGTCGGAGAGTGAAGCAGTCCAGACCAGGCAGCGGCTCTACAAGGTCCGCGAACTGGAGAACCGCAACATCCGCAAGTCCTTCGGGGCCGAGTATGCAGGCCCCTGGGACCCTATTCGGATACTAGTGGAACAATCCCAAGGCAAATGGCACGTGATCTTGACCAAGGACGAGATCCTCCTTGGTCAGGTCAAAGTCACGGACCTGGCCACGGGACAGGAGCTGGGCGTTGCCGGGGATCTTCTTAAGAAGGAGAACCTCGGCGTCGTCTCTCCTACCGCCAAAGACCCATTCGCAGAGGAGGAGTAGATGCAAGAGTATGTCGTCGGCCTATCTACAACTACTACTGCGAACTGCCAGACGGACGAAGGGTAGACTAAGATGCCTAGGGTAATGATTATGAGTTCCGATCACGAGCCGCTCACGATTCTAAGCATTCGCCCAAGCGAGTGGAATAGGATCGAAGAGGATGGACATTGTGAATGGAACTTTCTCGTCCCTGAGAGCTTCGCTCAGTGGGTTGCACTTGAGGACGAGACAGGGAAGATCCTCGATCAAGTTAAGCCCTATCATATGAAGCGTGTTCGGATCAAGTTCCACTCCGTCCACCGCTCGATCCAACCACGTCCTGATCCGTGGGAGCCGCAGAGCGAAGTGCTCTTCTGGTATGGTATCCCTGATGACGAAGAGCTAGCGCTGCTTCTACGTGCCGCGTTCCTGCCAGGGCAAGTCACCAAGTTCCAACGGCAGAGGGCACTGGCCTTTGTGCAGGGTATTCTGGCCGGGAGAGGCTGAACGATCCGCCCAAGGTCGGGCTCTGACGAGGCATGGTAACAGTTCCCGCGTGAAACTTTTACAAAAAACTGGTTGACATTCCACGCAGGACTCACTACATTACGCAGGCAAACCGGGGGACCGGGTAGCGACTCTGTAAGGAACGAGAGTGAACACAAACCAAGGCATAGCAAACTTCGAGACCTTCTTCACCAAACTTGGTGAGAACGACTGCTGGTTTTGGATGGGAGCAACCATCAAAGGAGCCAGAGGCCGCTATAAGTTTCGCGGTAAGACTTGGCTTGCGTCTCGTGTCAGTTTCACTCTTTACAAAGGCCCAATACCCAAAGGACTGAATGTCCTCCATCGCTGCGATAACCCTTCTTGCGTCAACCCTAAGCACCTGTTTCTTGGCACGCAGGCAGACAATATGCAGGACGCTTGGCAGAAGGGCCGCATTGATCCAAAGACCTGCTTTCCAAACCAGAAGAGGAACTACAGATGAACACCCAGGTCATCACTATCCAGGGTCGCCAGTTTACGATCCCGGCACCCTACGCTCAGGGCCACGTCCTGAACGAGTCCGAGGCCGCCGCCGTCAACCAGCTGTATGCGGAGAACGTCCGCAACAACTTCGCTGGCAAGATCAAGGCCGCCGAGGAGAAGAAGGAGGCCGTGCCCGGCCAGGACGAGCTGGACAAGTATTGCGCCGAATACAAGTTCGGTGCGCGCGGCGCGGCCGGCCCGAAGCTGGATCCGGTCGAGGCCGAGGCCCGTCGCCTCGCGTCGGCGGCGATCACCGAGGCCCTCAAGGCCAAGGGCATCAAGCTCAAGGACGTGCCGGACGAGCAGTTCGACGGCTGGGTCAAGGAGGCAGTCGAAACGAACGCGCAGTTCCGCACGGTCGCCAAGCAGCTCATCGACCAGCGGGCGGCGGCTCTCCAGGGCCTCGCCTCGATCAACCTGGGCGGCGGCCAGTAAGGAGCCCAGCGCGCATGTCTGTAGAAGTGGACACCCTCCTCGATGGTGCGCTCAACGCTGCCGTTGGGCTGGGTGTCCGCTGCTCAGACCCCGAAGCCCTGCAGAGACGTATCCACGCCAGACGTGTGGAACTACGCTCTGCGGGTCTTTTGGCTTACGACGGTATCCAGACCCGTCTTAATCCAAAGGACCAATTCGAACTCTTCATCTTGAAAGGACCGGCCAATGGCCAGGGGCGACAAGAAGAACTACCGACAGCTGGGGACTCGCATCCCCGAGCAGGACTTCCTGGACTTGCAGAGCTTCTACCAGGGCTACGGAATGCAGAGCAAGGTCATCCGAGTCCTGATCTCTCGGCATCTGCAGAAACTTCGAGCGCGTCAGCAGGCAGCGGCGGCGAACCTAGCCCTGGGCCTGGACACGGAACTCGTAACGGCGCGGGAGCTTGAAGAGGCCGAGGCCAGCTGAGCTATTCGCCCTGACAGTCTCCGCTAGAGCCCCGCATCAATCTCTAGCTGGTCATCCCGACGAGCCCCGGACCCCAAACGGCAAGCTCGTGACTGTCAGGGCCGATAGCTTAGGAGTGCCGCAATGAATAAGCTCTTCCAATGCGTGCCGACACCGCTTCCAGTGGAAGTCGGAGACAAGATCCTGGCAGGTCTGACTGTGCATATGTATCAGGGAGGTTTGGTCAAGGGAAAGCCCACGATCCACCTCGTGATCGACGGCACAGCGGAACTGCGCATCTACTGCCACGAACTGCGGCAGTCCCTCGACATCCTCGAGCCCGCGCCGAAGAAGCGAGAGCGGAAGTCTCGAGCCAAGCCCAGCCCGAAGGCTGCCAACCAACTCCAGAAACCGGTAGGTTAGCTATGGCAGAGATCAACTGGGGCAACAAGCCCAAGGCGTTCGATGAACCCTCAATGGGTGGAAATCTGTCAGGTCAGAAAGAATGGCCAAGTCCAGCCAAGCCAGCGTTCACCGAGGTGGTAGAGCCGGGGACATCGTTGGTCCCCTCCCAACCTGCTCCGGCTCTACCCACCCAGGAGATCTCCCCCGAGGCCCTGGACGAACTCTTCCAGCGGGACCCGCGGGAGATCACCGATCAGGAGTTCGAGGCTATGGTGCTCCATTACCGCAGCCAGCGGGGCCGGTTCGTCCAGGCCGAGAAGGACGCAGCTGCGCAGGGGAAGAAGCAGACTCGAATGCCCAAGCAGACCGGGCCGAAGGCCCCAGTGAACGTCTCGTTGGGAGACCTGAACCTGGGGGCTCTGCTGCCGAACCTGACGGTGAAGCCATGAGCGAGAAGCTGTTCAAGGGGCCAATCGTCGGCTGGATACTTGAGGACAATCATATCATAGGTGTAACGCCTGCCCGCGCTAAGCAAGATTGGGTAGGCATTCGCACTAGTGAGGTTGTGCGAATTTTCAGAGATCATCGCAATGTGCTGTGGTGTGAGACGCAGAACTCACGCTACGTTCTCTTGTAGGAGATCTCGATGTCAGAAGGCCGCAACGTCGAGCTTCCTTTCCTTCAGTCCCAGCCGACCCTCCAGTTCGCCTGGGACAATACCTCCCTGGTCCTTCTGAAGGAGTGCCCGCGGAAATACTACTACGCAATCATCTGCGGTTATCGTCCACTCCGCAAGGCCCCGCCGCTCTACTTCGGAGGCATGTTCCACAAGGCCCTCGAAGTCTACGACGAGGCCAGGGCCAAAGGCACTGACCATACCGAGGCCCAGGTTCTGGCAGTGAAGAAGGCCATGCTCTCGACCATGCACGTCGAGCCAGAAAAGCAGGAAGAGTCCTTCGATCCCGAGACTGGCGAGGTCACCCTCAAGACCGTCCCGCCCCGGCTCGTCCTCTGGCAGAGTGACGATCCGAACCGGAGCCGAGAGACCCTCATCCGCTCCATCTGCTGGTATACTGAGCACTTCAGGGACGACGTGCTCAAGACCTACGTCTTTCCAGACGGAACCCCTGCGATCGAGCTGTCCTTCCGGTTCGACCTGCCGATCAACACTCCAGACGGAGACCCTTATCTCTACGTAGGCCACATCGACAAGGTGGCTGAGATGGCGAACCAGCTCTGGAACGTGGAGCGGAAGCATACGAAGCGGACCCTCTCTTCCTCTTACTTCTCTGGGTATACTCCGAACGGCCAGGTCACCGGCTACAGCTTCGCCGGCAAGGTCGTTCTCCACAAACCAGTCTCCGGCACCATCGTAGACGCGACCCAAGTCGCTGTCGGCTTCAACCGCCACGCGCGGCACATGGCTATGCGGAACGAGGAACAGCTGAACGAATGGCTGGTGAACACGATCCACTGGATCAAGATGGCTGAACACTACGCCGCCTCCGATTACTGGCCTATGAACGAGGAGTCTTGCCACAAATACTCGGGCTGCCAGTTCAGGGACGTTTGCTCGAAGTCCCCATCCAACCGGCAGGTTTGGCTGGATCGGGACTTTCACAAAGACCCCTGGAACCCGCTCAAGAACAGGGATGTTGATGAGGACTGAGAACGACATCCCCTGGGGCTGGATCATCTTCTTCCTCCTCTGGCTCTTCTGCGGGGTCTTCGGGACCGCAGGTAAAGAGACGCTAACCTTCCCTCCCGGAACATACTACAACCCTTAGAGGCCGCAATGCCGCAACTCGACCAACACCAGTCCACCGGCCTGGTCAAGCTCCTTCTAGTCGGACACTCCGGCTCAGGCAAGACCGGGCTTCTCGGGACGCTGGCCAATGCAGGCTATCGTCTCTTTATTCTCGACTTCGACAACGGCCTGGATGTCCTCATGGACCCAGCGGTGGTCAAGCCGGAGAACAGGAAGAACATCTACTTCAAGACCTTCACCGACAAGCTCGGTGCCCGAGGCATCCCACTGAGCCCACCCCAAGCGGCGCTCAATGCCATGAACACCCTCAATCGCTGGGTCGAGATCGGACCGGACCAGAAGCCCATCGAGATGGGGAACACTGGAACCTGGGGAGGCAACGATGTCGTAGTCATCGACAGCTTGACCCTCTTCGGCAACTCCATCCTTCGGTCCGTTCTGCAGATGGCCGGCCGACCCTCTGGCCCGCCGCAGATCCAAGACTGGGGCGAAGCTATGCGCCAGCAGGAGGGGGTCATCGAAGCCCTCTACGCCGATGCAGTGAAGTGCAACGTGATAGTCACCGCGCACATCGTCTTCGGCGAAGACCCTAACAACGCCAACGCTGTCAAGGGCTATCCCAGTGCCCTTGGCTCGAAGCTGCCCCCGAAGATCGGCAGCTACTTCAACACCATTCTCCAGTGCGAGAAGATCCCAGGGATCGGCAATGCTCCGCCAGTGCGGCAGATCCGAACGCAGGCCTCGCACAATATGGAGTTGAAGAACTCGAAGCCGAGCATGATCCAGCCGATCATGCCGCCGGACCTGGCGAAGATCTTCGAGATCCTCAGAGGGAGTGCCGCATCGTGACGAAACTTTCCACCGCCTGGCTGGCCGTCGAGAAGGACCTGATGGAAGCCACCAACCTTCTACGCGACCTTCAGGTTCATATTGCAGAGCTGAACGCTCAGGCCCTCTTGGCCAATGAGCCGACGATCAATTTCCAGATCGTTGCCCCGGACCTGCGCGGTGCCATCGAAGGCCTGTTCGATCAGCTCATGGATGTCGAGGTCGAAGTCAAGGCCGAGCACCGGCGCTCGACAGTCATCTTCACCGAGGACCTTACGGCGCGAGCTGTCGACGGCCTCGCCGCTATGACCCAGCTGAGCCATCAGATGTCGGTCAGCTCTGGTTGGTGGAAGGACGAGGAAGGCAGAGACCAGGCCGACAATCCTCTCATGGTCCCGACCAAGATCGCGCTGATGCACAGCGAACTGTCCGAGGCCCTGGAAGCCGACCGCAAGGATCTCCACGACGACAAGCTCCCCAATCGCAGGGGGATCGAGGTCGAGTTCGCCGATCTGCTCCACCGGGTCTGTGACCTGGCTGGAAAGCTGGGTCTGGACCTCGGCGGCGCCTATATCGAGAAGGGCCACTACAATCTCGAGCGTGCGGATCACAAGCTCGAGAACCGTGCCTTGAAGGGCGGAAAGAAATACTAATGCAGAGACTCGAGACCTCCTCTCACCCTCTGATCCAGTTCCGGGTCCTTGGCTACAGGACCGTGGACGAGCAGCGCCGCAAGCGCCTAGACGAAACCTTCTGCGCCACTCTCGAAGGAATGCAGAAGTATCGTATCGGGCTGCTCTACGCCCACAAGCCGGACATGAACGGGATCTTGTATCGGGAAGAGGAGGTCTTGAGTGCTCATATCCCCGAGTCCGTAATGGACAAGTTCCGGGGATCGGGCTTCACAAAGCTCGACGTCTTCATGCGCGCAGAACTGCACAACTGCGAGCATTGCAACAAAGCGAGGGGAGAAGTCTATGACTGATGTTGGAAGAAGAGCGTTCCTAGGCGTGGCCGCTATGGCGCCGATCGTAGCTCCCGCTGCTGCACAGATGGCGATGGAAGGTCCGATGCCGACGCCGGCCTATCCAGTCAACGCCTCCATGGGTGCCGGGGCCGCAATGGGCCAGGTTGCTGAGCGAATGCTCGGCCCGATGAAGATGCCGTGGGTCATGCGGGGGCTGACTGAGGAAGCCTGGAGAACTCTTCAGGCCCAGCGCCGCGCCCTCTCAATGCAACTGGAGGCCCTCTACTCCAACCCCAACTACAACATTCGAGGCATGAAGTCCTGGTCTGAAGGCTTTCGTGCCTCGATGGAACGTCTGCATAAGCTCGAGCTTCAGCTTATGCTAGATGAGATCAACGCGAAGCTCGAGAAGGGCTCGCTGCTCGATCCCGCGTGAGGGGGTTCGGCGGGAGCAAACAGACCCCCAACTAGAGGAGACTAGCATGGTTGATTTTGCCGCTTTGCTGAACAAGAAGACCGAGGACGCCACTCGTCCTCCGCCGCTCCCGGCGGGTGACTATCTGTGGGCCGTCGGCGGCTACAAGTTCGGCGAGTCCGACAAGAAGAAGACCCCGTTCGTCGAGTTCGAAGTCACGCCCCTCCAGGCCTCCCCGGAGATCGACCCGGCCGGCCTCGTCGGCATCGAACTCGCCAAGCGCAAGCGCGACCTGACGTTCTACCTGACCGACGACGCGCTGTGGCGCCTGCGGGAGTTCCTGGAGAAGACCCTGCTGATCAACGGCACGGGCCGGACGTTCATGCAGTGCCTGCCGGAGACCGCTGGCAAGCAGTTCATCGGCACCGTGGATCAGCAGCCGTCGCAGAAGCCCGGCGACGACTCGATCTACAACAACATCGTAGCGCACAGAGCGCCTTAGGGCCTCCTCTGTAAGTAGGAAAAAGCCGGCGAGCTGCCAAACGGCGGACAAAGGCTGTAACGAAAGTGCTGTGATGGGGGAGGGGTCCCACCACCCCTCCCCACTTCTCCGAGGGGGACCAATGCTTCAGAACGGAAAAATCTTGATCTCGGCAGTCCACGTAGGCGACCGCCAGAGGAAGGAATACAACAACATCGAGTCCATGGCCGAGAGTCTGAAGAAGAACGGCCAGCTCACTCCAATCGTAGTCCGCCCAAATGGCGCGCTGATCGCTGGAGGCCGTCGGCTTCGCGCAGCAACCATGCTCGGCTGGACCGAAATCTGGGCCTCGGTCAAGGAAGTTCTGACCGACCACGAAGCCCAAGCCCTCGAGCTTGAAGAGAACATCAAGCGCGAGGACCTGCTCTGGTGGGAACGAGTCCTTGCCGTCGAGCGATACCATCGTATGCGAGAAGCCCTCGATGCCGAGTGGACGGCAGCCAAGTCGGCTGACGAACTCGGCATCTCGAGCGCTGAGATTTCCCGGGCCATGCTCGTCGCCAGGGGCCTGGCGGAAGAACCGGCAGTGAAGGAGATGCAAGGTGTCACCGCGGCCTATAACTACCTCCAGCGAAAGCTCGGTCGAAGCATTGCAGCAGAGACTGGCAAGCTCCTGGATGCGGTGGCAGATGACGATGAGGAAGATGATGCCGGTGGGCCCTCGGAGCTACGCCTTCCTTCGGCTTCAAGTCCGAACTCCGCTGGAGATCCGGCGCCAAGAGCTGAGCCTGTCGTCGAGTTCAAGAAGTCTCCTTCTCGGTTCCGTGTCGCAGCCGGAAACTTCCACGAGCTTCTCGCTACCACCAGTGGGAAGATAAAGTATAACTTCCTCCACTGTGACTTCCCGTATGGAGTGGGCATGGACACCAGCGCGCTCCAAGGGACCAGCGAGCGCCACGAGCGCTACGAGGACACGCCAGAGATCTATTGGAAGCTAGTGGACGATTTCCTCGCAAACCAGGAGAAGATCATTCAGCCGTCCTGCCACATCATGTTCTGGTTCTCGATGAAGTTCTACACCGAGACCATTCAGCGGTTCTCGCTTGGAGGCTGGAATGTTAACCCTCATCCTCTCGTCTGGCTCAAAAGCGACGGTAAGGGGATTATCCCCGATCCAACTCGCGGCCCACGACAGATTGTCGAGACGGCTCTCCTCATGTCTCGAGGAGATCGAAAGATTGTCCGACCTGTTGCGAACGGCTTCGCCTTCCCCTCCTCGAAAGCTGACGCTGAGCATCTCTCCGAGAAGCCCGCAGAGATGCTCTCCCACTTTTTCAGAATGTTCGTGGATGAGTCCACCGAGATGCTCGACCCTACATGCGGCGGCGGCTCATCGCTTGTGGCTGCTATCCGCGCAGGCGCAAGTCGGGCGTTCGGACTCGATCTTAACCCTGCCTTCGCCGATATTGCTCGACGACGAGTTGAGGAAGAACTCCTCGCACCTGATCCGATCAATCTGCGGGATTTAGATCTCGGCGCCGGTTTGGCCTCAGCAATGGCAGTTGCACAATGAGTGAGAGGGATAAGGAAATGGAGTCCATTCGGGTAGAGATTCTGAACCGCGCCATAGGCCACACCGCCAAGGCCCGTCCCTCGGTCTACGGCTCGCCGCACGAGAACATGTCGGCGCAGATTGCACTCATCGACGCCTTCAACGCCCATAACAAGGGCCGCAACGGCAGGGCTCATGACATGGCCATCTATGCTCTGCTCATCAAGATTGGCCGAATAGCCTCGGGGAGCTACCACCGTGATAATTATGAAGATGGGGCGGCATACCTCGCCATTGCCGGAGAGTGCGCCGAACTCGACGCCGCCTCTACCAAAGACCAGCCAATGCCGGCGATGTCTGGCGATATTCGACCGACTGTCTTCGATGCCAAAGGGCATTCGGAAGAAGTCTCGACAGGCTCATCTCTGCACGAACAAGACGTGCGCTCAACCGTTCTACGTTCGGGCTAAGATCATCGAAGGAAAGCTGCGTCTCATTCCCTTCATCGTTGGTGAGCTATGCCCCAAGTTCTCGGAACTATTGTCCCTGGGTCCAAAGTATTCCTCGTCGGAGAAGCGCCCGGGGAGACCGAGGAAATGCTTGGAGTCCCCTTCATGGGAGAAAGCGGACAAGAACTCACGAAGATGATGCATCAGGCGGGGCTGGTTCGCCAGTCCTGCTCTCTGAGCAACGTCTTCTCGTGGCGGCCGAAGAACAACAAGTTGGAGCACTTCTCACTCGAGAGAAAGGAATGGGTAGCCAAATGCAAGATGACCCCTGGGCCAAATGGAGAGCCACACTATCCCGGTGCTGGCCAAAAGCTCTACTTCGACCCGGATATCTACGTGCCGGAGATAGAGAGACTTCGGCGAGAGATCCTATCCACCAACTGCAATCTTGCCATCGCCCTGGGGAACACAGCCCTTTGGGCGCTCTGCCGGGAGACTGGCATATCCAAGATGCGTGGGACTGTGCTCCCCTCGACGTTAGTCCCTGGGCTGAAGGTTCTACCGACATGGCACCCCGCGAGTGTTATCAGGTCATGGTATCAGAGGCCGATAGTAATTACCGACCTGATGAAGGCGAAGAGAGAAGCCGAGTTCATGGAGATCCGGCGGCCGGAGAGGGAGCTTTGGCTCGAGCCCTCCATCGAGGATATTCTCGAGTTCGAGAGACGCTACTTTCCACCTTCAACATATCTAGGTGCGGACGTTGAGACCTACAAGGGCCAGATCACCTGCGTCGGGATCGCGCCCTCAAAGGACGTAGCTATCTGCATTCCTTTCTGGGATAATCGGAAAGAGGGCGGACACTTCTACTCCCCTTCCGACGAGGTCGCAGCTTGGAAGATCATTCGGCGGTGGCTCGAGAACCCCGCCCTTCACAAGATATTCCAGAATGGAATGTATGATACTCAATACTTCTATCGCTACGGGATCAAGGTGAGGTCGTTCAGAGCAGACACCATGCTCGCGCACTTTGCCCTCTACACCGAACTCGAGAAGAGCCTAGGTTTTCTCGGGTCCATCTACACCGATGAGGCCCCGTGGAAGATGATGAGGTCGAGCGCGAAGGATCTGAAGAAGGAGGAGTAGGATGGCCGCTGAGAAACTTTTAGAGGCGCTGCACAATCTACAGCAATGGCTGGCGGAAGAGAACTTATTGGAGGGGTTGCAAGATGTAACCCTTCAATTCAAGGACAAGGGCAAGCAATACGCTGCGCTTTTCTCGCTCCGTCGCTCAATGCACGCGCACTCTTTTGTGATCAAGGATCCGATGAGTTTAGGCTCGGCGCAAGAGATCTGCGGAATTGTGCTGCGCATCACCGGCAATGGTTCCGAAATTCAACTCTACCAGCAGGGCATAAGGCCGACTAAGCTATAAGGCCGAAATCACGCATCTCAGTTCGAGGGGGCTGAAATGTCCGAGGGTATTACCACAAGGCCGCTCGTTGTTTTGGAGTCTCCATACTCCAGCCTTGAGCGGAAGAAGCTCGTCGAGAACCACAACTACGCCAAAGCGATCCTCAACGACTCGATAGCTCGAGGCGAAAGCCCCTTCCTATCCCATCTCTTCTACACCCAGTTCCTCAACGACCGTCTCGCTGACCAACGCGCGCTTGGCATGGAAGCCGGCTGGGCGGTGATGGCCAAGGCCGATTTCGTTGCAGTCTACCTCGACCTCGGCTGGTCCGATGGCATGGTGGAAGGGGTTTTGAGGGCAGAGAAGTTGGGGCTGAAGTGGGAGAAGAGGAAGATTGGTTGGCCGCTGGAGCAGAAGAATGGCTAGAATTATTCGGTCTAATGCGTTACCAGAGTTCATGGATACAGAGACCTCTCTCTGGATCTACAACGCCCTAGACTCCAGCGTGACAGTCGAGGTCGGAAACGTTCTCCACAACATGCTTCTCGAGAAGGATCAGCTATCCACCTACGTCTTCGCTCTCGGCATGATGGCTCCTGCATTTCAGATGATGACGCGCGGCATCCGCGTGGATCAGGTCAAGCGGGGCGAGGTCGAGAGCCAGCTCTCTGCCATGCGGGCGCGACTGGAAGGAATGTTCCAGCGGCTGAGCATGGAGATCGCCGGCTCATCCACTAACCACCGATCCACAGACCAGATGAAGAAGTTCTTCTACGAGGTCATGGCTATTCCGCCGATCGAGATCTTCGACTACAGCACCAAGACGAAGAAGATCTCGGTCGGCCGTGAGGCAATGGAGAAGATCCAGGCCTATTTCTACGCAGGCCCGATCGCCCGGCTCATTCTCGCTATGCGGGATCTGGATAAGAAACTCCAGGTCGTCCGTGCCGGCGTCGATCCAGACAGCCGGATGCGCTGCAGCTACAACGTCGTTGGCACCGAGACCGGTCGCTGGTCCTCCTCCAAGAACGCTTTCGGCGGAGGCACCAATAACCAGAACATAACCGACGAGATGCGGGAAATGTTCATCCCTGACTCAGGGAAGAAGCTAGGCTACAACGATCTAGAACAGGCTGAGTCTAAGGCCGTGGCCATGCTCTCCGGGGATAGGAACTACATTGAGGCCTGCGCCTCCGGCGATCTCCACACCTACGTCTGCCGCATGGTGTGGCCTGGGATGCCGTGGACGGGGGATCTGAAGAAGGACAAGGCCATCGCGGAAGAGATCTTCTACCGCCACTTCACCTACCGAGACATGGCGAAGCGGGGCGGCCACTTGACGAACTACAAGGGCAAGCCTACGACCATGGCCCACCACTTGAAGATCAAGCGCGAATTGGCCGAGACTTTTCAATCCGCCTACTTCGCCAAATTCCCAGGCATCCCCATGTGGCACGCCGAGGTCGCCAGGACCATCGCCACAGACATGAAGATGATTACCAAGCTCGGCTTCGTTCGCTGGTTCTTTGGCCGGCTCCAAGACGAAGCCACTATCCGAGAGGCCATAGCATTCGAGCCGCAGTCGATGATTGGCCAGATCCTTAACATCGGACTCTATCGGACTTGGAAGGAACTAGATCCGCATGAGGTCGAAATCCTCGCCCAGGTCCACGACGCTTATCTCTACCAATACGATGAGAACCGAGAGCTTGAGATCGTGCCCAAGACCCTCAAGCTCATGAGGGTTCCGGTGCAAACTAAGCACGGGATCCTCGATATTCCAACCGAGGCCGCAACCGGTTGGAACTGGAGGAAGGCAAGCAAAGACAAGCAAGGCAATCAAATCAATCCTTGGGGGCTCCAGAAGTTCAATGGTAAACTGGACCAACGGCAAAGACCACAGCGGCTCGCTTACACCGGATACCTCGACAGGGTCGTCTCAGCCTAAACTTCTCGGCGACGACAAGCCCACGGCAACGCGGGTTCTTGAGGACTGGATAGATAAGTTCACGGAGCATTACGCCTACCTCGGGGCTCCGAAACTGTGGCTGAAGTGGGCAGCATACTCGACGGTTTCGGCCGCTCTCGAGCGGAAGATCCACGTCGTGATCAGAGGGCGAAAGCTTTACCTCAACCTCTACACTTTCCTGGTCGGCCCGCCAGGTTCCGGCAAGACCACTGCCGTCATCGCGGCCCGGGAACTTCTGACCAGAGTCCAGTCGATCAAGCTCGCTCCGAGTAAAGTAACTCCGGAGAAGTTCATCAACCTTCTCTCCAAATCCAACGCTGTCGAGGTGAAAGATGGAGCCGTCCAGCAGCACGTCAGCTTCGCAGTCTTCTGCAACGAGCTGGGAGTATTCGTGCGTCCTGGTGACAGGGACTTCACTTTTATCCTTACAGATATGTATGATTGCCCAGACGTCTTCTCGTATGAGACTATCACACGAGGTCAGGATAAAATCGAGAACCTATACATTAACCTCATTGGTGGCATTACTCCTGTCTCTCTGGCCTCAGTCATTGGAGACGAGAGCATTGGCATGGGCTTTACGGCACGTATCTTCTTCATCTACGCCGCGGCTCCTACGATTACAGACCCCTTTGATGTTCCCCTCGGAAGTGATGCGGGACCACTTGTGCACGACCTTGAGCTTATCAATATGCTTGGCGGACACTTCAGCTTTAGCCCGGAGGCGATGGCGGCTGTTCGAGAGTGGTATGCCAAAGACCTCGCTCCAGCGCCTGCTGATCCAAGATTTGCAGAATACAATCCTCGAAGGCTTACACACTGGATCAAGCTATCTGCTATTCGATCCGCTTCCCGATCGCAGGACAAAATCATTGAAGCGATTGATTGCGCTAAGGCTAAAGCAGATCTCCTCGAAGCTGAGAAGTTCATGCCCGCCGCCTTCTCTGCGCTTGGTGCAAACCCTCTCAACGTCGCAGTCCAAAACGCCCACAAGTGGCTCATGATCCAGGCGGCAATTACCAAGCAGGCCGTGCCGGAGTCAGCCCTTCGCGCTCAGCTGATGAAAGACGTGCCTATCCAATATCTGGATACTGCCGTCGAAGCAATGCTCAACGGAGGGCTGGCCTCCCACCTTGGAGGTGCGAAGCCGAATAGGTTTATCATGCCGAAGACTTCGTTAGCAGTTCCGGCAGGAAACAGTTAACATCTACTCTTGGGGAATAGATGCCAATGATACCACTTTGGAGAATGAGGTCCCTGGGCCTGCCACTCGCCCAGTTCAGGGACATTTTGCCCGCAGGCTTAGACGAGGAAGGAGACCCTTGCTATGAGGAAGAAACCGTCAAGGCGATCATCGCGCAGATCAATCGAGGTTGTCTCTGGATACACGGAGAGGTTCCCGGAGACGAGTGGCATTGGTGCGGCGCCGCGCGGGCACAGGGATCCTCTTATTGCCTTAAGCACCGGTCGGAGTCGGTGCAACCCCGAGAGCCTGCGCGCGGATCAAAGCCTCGGGGTCGCGCCACAGGGACCGATCCAGCTCAGGCAGGAGCCCAGCGTTCATCCTCACCTTCGCCGATCTCATTACGTTTGGCAGACTTGCTCCCTGCAGGATGGCAGCCCGCAGCACCTCAGTCATCCCCTTTACATCAGATGCTCTCCATGCCTGATAGAAAGCCTCTCCCAAGGCGCTGGTCTGAGCTGCGAGATTTTCTTTTTTCGTGAAGATCTCGTCCTGGAGAGTGTAAGCTTTGGCAATATCTGTTGGAGTGAAGCCGAACGCGTTCTTGTAGAAGTCGCCTGCGCCGAGTCCGGTGATGATGGGCTGACCATTGCTAGCGGCTTTCAGCGCGCCATCCTCGATCTGAGCCAGAGACTTGTAGAGCACGCGAGGCGCCAGGGCATAGGCCATCTTGTCCCAAGTCTGTTCATTCTCGAGTGGGTTCCGCCCAGCGCCGAGTTGCTGCGAGAAATAGTCATACGCCGCCCCGACCTTCTTCGCGCGCTCGAAAAGCGCGAAGTTCGTTAGGTAAGAGATGTCCTTGATCGGGTTACTGAATGGCGCCGAAGCGTTGGCTTGGAGCGAGACTCCGAAGAGCGCTGGCGCGCCATAGAACAGGACATCACTTGTCTCTGGCGAAACCCCCGCAGACCCTAAGGAGGAATAGATATGGTCCATGAGAGGTTTATCAGTCGTCCACCGGCTCATCTGATCTGCCATACCGTAGGCAAGTGTCCCGCCTGCGCCAGCGAGAAGTCCCTGGCCTCCAAGACTCCAGAGCAACGGCGCGACCTGCTTGCGACGAAGCGCTTCGTCCACATACAGCGCCATGTCGGAAATGTAGTGTGCGGTCCAGTTCTTGAACAGCCCGAAGAGGGACCCAATTGGGCCGTTAAAGAGCTTCGGCCTATCAGCCGTCGTATACTGATACATTGTCCGGTGAGTGAACTGCTTCGCGAACTGGTAGAGGGCTTCACTGTCCTTTATCCCCAGCACCTGTCCAAGGTTCTTGCCGACAACGAGAGCATGTGCTCGAGAAAGTTCTTCGCTTTTTCTGGCGGGATTAAGGAACGGCGAGGACGAGAGCTTGTCCCAAACGTCTCCGAGATCGAGGCGATCGCCAACCCACTTCCCGGCTTGCGAGTTCTCACCGATATAGTGCTCCTGCAATCCAGCTGTAATGACCCCTTCGCTAGCGGCACGATCGAAGATGGAACGGAGTTCTTTGTCTGGTTTGGCCATATCCTTGAAGGATATAGCGGCCAACTTGAGTGGCTCGAAGACGGCGCTGATTCCCTTCGGACGGCCTTGAAGATCCAGCGCCGGCATGTAGCCGAGGACTTTCTGAAGGCTCTGGGGCTCCGCGCCCATGACAAAGGCAGCTTTCGGGAGCACCGTCTGAAGGAAGGTTAGAGCGTTCATCACTGGATGGGCTAGATTATACGACAGGAGAGTGAGTTGCATCTCTGCCGCATTATAAGCCCGGACCAGGCGATCCGCACTATTTCTACCAAAGAGCGGCGCAAGCGCCTTGTCCACTGTCTGGTTGATCAGCTTGTTGACGGGACCCTTGATGCCAAAGTTCTGATTGATCCGGTAGGCCAACGCATTGAAGACCTTCGGCCCATACCTGTGCCAAACTTCGATCGCATCGGGCATGACCTGATGCTTGATAGACTGTTCCGCCAAGTATTTATATCGGGTGCTGACAGTCCCCGAGATGATGTCGAACAGTTCTTTTTTCGAGAGTGGTTTATCCGAGCCCATGAAGCCGAGAACGCCCTGGCGCAGGCGGAACTGGAACGGCTCCATTCCGAGCTTCCGAGCCTTGCGATCCATAAGGCCACGCTGCCTGGTGAGGATCGAGTTGTAAAGCTTCTGGTCCTCTTCGAAGTTCGAGAGAAATGGTCCCTTGTTATCCACGGCCATCCCATAGTCCGAGGCCAATTTCTTCGCCGCCTGGACCGCTTCATCCCTGGAGTAACCGGCGCCCATTGCTACGGTCTGGCCGCGCTCGTTGAGGACGCGGTGGCGCCAGTTTCCCCGCCAAGTGTGGCTGACAAGATAGTGCGCTGGGGCGGCCTTCAGAGCATCCTCGCCATAGGCCTTTTGGACCTCGCGGGTCTCGGCCATCAGAGTGTCGTCGGCCTTCTGAAGCTCCTTAAACAAGTTCGCAACTCGTCGCATCTGGTCAGGATTAGCCTTGAGCGCGGCCAGCGCCCCCTCCAAGTCCTTCGGCTCGACCTCTGCAAGGAGGATCTGGTTGACGAAAGGCATGTCCTCTTCTTTAAGTCCGGAGACTAGACCTTGAAGACCCTGCGGCTTATCCGTTTGGATGAGGCGGCGGTAGATATTCTTATCCTCCGAGAGTCCCTGCTTGCCAAAGAGGACCGCAGAGGACTTTGCCCTCGCAGTATCGGCGATGCCTTGAACCATCAGGCGGACTTGTTCTGCGAGCGGCTTGCCAACGAACTCTCGCTGCGCCGGCACAATCTTGTCTCGGACAAACTCCCACCCGGCGCCAGCGGCACCACGTTCTTGCTCCGTCGCGTTGGCCAGAGCCTGCTTCATGTTAGCGACCGCGCCGGGGCCGCCTACTTTGCCGAGCACACCATCCACGCCTCTACCGGCCATTACAGCCGGCGTAAAGGTCTTCTTCAGCTTCTGCACAATCTTGGGGAACGAGTCTTCTGGGAGATCCTTGAGCCCCTGAGCTTCGAGGCGGTTCCGGAGACCAGTGGCGAAGTTAGCCTGCTTCTCCGCCTGGCGAGTGATGACATCGCGTCCTACTATCGCATTCGGCTCTGACGTCTTTAGCATCACCCATTGATCACCAGCGGTGCCCTTTCCAGGGTCGCCGCGGAGTTTCCTCGCCAGGACATACAGACCGTTTTCCGCTTCTTCTCCCACAAACCAGCCGTTTGCAGTCGGCGAGAGATTCTTGCCGATAGTCTTCTGAACTGCTTTGGCCTTAGACTTGTTCGCAGCCTCAAGGAGACGGGGGAACTGAGTATGCCGCCCCCATTGAGCAGGTAGCCCCACAGAAGCCAGCGCCGTGTCAGCCTCCGAGCGCGACGCAAAACCAGCACTTGGATGCACGATGAACTGTCGCTTATTGAGCCCTTCAACAGCTCGAAGCTGGAAGAGTTGATTAATCTCCTTGGTATCAGCCCCGGACGTAAGCGGCCCGACATACTTCGCACCTCGCGCTTGCTGAGCTAGGACTTGGCGTTCGAGTTGATTAATGTGCGCCTGGACCCAGGGGTTGTCCTGGGTCTGGACGGAGGGAAGGTTGTTGTAGAGATAGCTCAGCTGGTCCTGGATCGCGCCGTTGACAGGGAACTCGGGGAGGAGATCGGACATTTTCTTCGAGGGCGGCACCCACGGAGCTAGGGACTTGACGCCCTGGCGGACTCCCCTCAGGGCCCCCATGACGCCAAGTCCCGCCACTTGCCCAAGCGCATCGTAGGCCGCGATCTCGCCGAGCGAAGTCCCCTCTGGTGCTCCGGCTGCCGCCAAGCCGAGCTTCAACGGCTCTCCGGCTGCAAGCTTGATCGACTCTGCCGCCCAGGGTTTCAGGACCCCGGGGGCTTTCGACGCACCCTCGACGAAGGTGTTCAGCTTCGCCAGCTGAGGCAGAACCTTCGCGCCGCCTTTCACGAGGAGACCGCCTGCTTTGACCTGCCCGGTGTAAGGGACTAGGAACGAAGCCAGAGTCGTGGCAATATCAGACCCAGGGTTCTGTGCCTCCCACGCAGCCAGCTGCGGATCGGGGTCTTCGAGGAAGAGGGAGATTGGTTTGCCACCTAGCTTCCCCAAGCCGGTTTCGTAAAGAGCCTCTTCCCAGAGACCCCTGAGATACCCATAGGGCTGGACGGCAGGACCTGCCGGGGCAGACTGGCCCAACCCAAGCGGCGGCAATTTCGAGATATCAACCATGCGTTACTCCGAGAGGCCGAGTATCACGTCCTCCATACTCACACCCGTCTTGCCCTTCATCGAAGAGAGCATGAACATCTGCATCAGCTCCGGGTTCTGCTGAGCGACCATGTAGATCTGCTCGACCAACATCCGGCGCGCGTCGATGTCCAGCTGTTTCGGGTCCCCCATGTAAAGGGCAAGCTTGTTCGGATCGTTCTGGGCGCCAGTCAGCAGAGCTTGTTTCGTGGCCTCCAGCTGCTCGTTCATCCCTTCGATGCCGGGAAGTGCCCCGGCGTTAACTCCGTCGGTGATGGTCTTGATGACGGAGCCCATGGAAAGTCCACCTGGATTACCAGCGCTACGACGATTGTAGTAATCGGCCTGGGCAGCATAGTAAGGAGCGCGCAGCTCCATCTCCGCCCGCTGCAACTCCGCCTGCGCCCTCTGAAGATCATAGCCCGCCTGCCACCGCTCATCTTCTCGAGCCATCTGATAGCGGTTCTGCGCATCTTGATACTGCGCGACCGCATTGGAGTATTGGTTCTGAGCGTTCGTATTCGCGGTCTCGCTCGCCGCGATCGACTGATCCGAAGCTGTGCTGCCCATCGCAGAGTTCCAGGCTTGGAGATCTCGATCGTATTGCCGCTCCAGCGCTTGATCTTCCTTGTGCTGGGCAAAGCCTCCCTGAATGCCAGGCCCCGCCATCCGGCCGAGAATTTCTCCGACAGAGCCGTAGGGACTGAAACCCCCTAGCGCCCCCGCCAGAACCGCGAAGCCCATGTCCTCGCCCGAGGTTTCGTAGGGCTTTGGTTTCGCAGCCTCGAAGTATTCGTTAGCCCGAGAGAAATCAGGACCTGCCAGAACAGGCGCCGAAGGGAAAGGTCCAAAGTCAGGAGACTCACCGCCGAACTCAGGCCGCGCCGGCAAGCCCGGAGCCGACCATGAAGACACTCCAGCATCCCCGCCTCCCCCCACAAGGCCTGCCAGAAGATTAGCGAAGGCGGGATCGGACTCCATAGGAGGCGGAGTATCCCTGTCGTGCTGCTGCGTCCAGTCAGACGGAACATATCCCCTCCGATTGTAGGGTGCCTGCGTCACCCCGAGCCCCTCCGGAAGTTCCATAGGGCCCAGGCCGCGGAGCTTCAACTCCGCAGCAATCCTCTCTGAGTCCCCCGGCTGCAAGGCGCTGAACCCTGGGCCGTAGTTATACTTCTGAAAGTTCAGAAGCTCGTCATCTCCGTAGGTTCGCCACTCCCACCGAGGGTCCTGGATGGTCCCTTCCAGCGGGTTTGGCTCCGGCGGGGCTGCCGGATACTGAGGCTGCGGCGGGACCGGGAGCGTCACCGGCGGAGTAGGTTGCGGACGTTGCTGTAGGCTCGGGGACACCGCCTGCGCGAGCGTCAGACCCGGAACCTGCTGGGGCCGTTGATACCAGCCCCCTGGAACCATGCTCATCATGCGAATGCTCCTCCAAGTCCGCCAGCGACTCCGCCAGCGAGAGCCCCCATCCACGGGTTCCAGCCCATAGCACTGGCGGCGCCATAACCCAGTGTTCCACCACCCAGCGCGCCACCGAGGAAGTTACCGAAGGTGGACGGGCTGGGTGAGTATTGCTGCGTTGTGCCGCCACCAGGGATCACGCCACCGATCAGGGCCGCGTAGTCGGAGAGACCTGCGTATGGGCTGGTCCGTGCGTCGTCTCGAAGGCCGAGGGCTTCGTTGATCAGGTCCTGTCGCCAGCCCTGTTCCGTCTGCCCCGCGGCTTGCTGAGTCTGCAAGCCGCCGCCCTGGATGCCGAAACCCTGCTGCGCCAGCTGAGGCGCCAGTCCGGTCAGTTGCGCCGTGCGCTGAGCTTGCTGCGCGGAGAGCTGCGCTTGCTGCCCCGCCTCGATCCCGCGCTCGGTCGTATAGGCCTGGTTCCAGGCTTGGCTCAGGGCGTTGGCGGTCTGGTTCGCTGCAGCATCGGTCACGTCACGCGCGGAACGAGCGAGTGCCGTGCCATGGGCAGTGCCGCCGTAGGCGCCGGCCTTCCAGGCATTCGAGCCGATCTGCGGAAAGAGTTCCTCTCGAGCCCGATTGGCCATCAGGCTGATGTTGGACTCTAGTGCCGGCATCAGGTTCGGGTTCGCAGCCGGGTTCAGGAACTCCGACCTCATTCCCGTGAGTGGACCTCCGCTTCCGACCTGCTGCTGACCTTGCTGGCCGAACTGTTGATAGGTCTGGGCGAGACCGAAGTTGGCCAGATCGGTGCCCTGGCCTGTGTTCGTCTGGCCGAGGCCGAAGGCTTGCTGGTTCGTGCTCTGCTGTTGGCCTGAGGGCTTCGCAATCAACTCCCCCGACCAAGGCGTGTTCGGGACCTGGCCCTGCGCAGTCTGAGCCTTCTGATAGATGTCCTTCAGATACGGCTGCTGTCCAGTCCACGGAGTGTTCGTGGTTACGCTTGAGCCGCTGCTTTGGCTTCCGCCGCTGGAACCCTTGCCCATAGATCATACTCCATCTCTATGTAGATTTCCTTCCATTCCGGGCCTAGTGCGGCTTTGAGGCCCTTCCTGGTGGTGATGGCTCGGACGGTGTCGCACTGCTGCTGACGAGCCCAGTCGAACAGAACAGGCTGGAATTCCTTTTGCAGTTCCTTCAACGAGTAGCCCTGCTTTGCGGCGAGCAGGACAATCTCGCAGATCCTCTTTTCGAAATAGTCGTAGATGCGAGTCACTACAATCCCCCAGTGATCCGCATCTCGACCTGACACCCACAGACCCCAATGACCGGCGAGGAGTTGGCAGTAGACATCCCGGGGCGTCATCTCTCCGTGGGTGAAGGAGAGGGCCTGCTCAATCAGGGATTCGATAACCGCCCAGTTCGCCGGGATGTTTTCTGCTTGAACTCCAGCCCACATTACTCGATGGCTCCGTAGAAGGTGATGCTGATGACGGCGCCAGCGGTAGCCGAGACGCAGGAGATGTTCGCGACGCCGGTGACGTCGAAGCACTTCTCGCTGTTAGCGTCGAGCTTGTAGGCTGCCGCGCCTGCGGTCTCATCCGCTGCAGGAACAGCTGCTGTGCCGTCGCCCTTGATGTATGAGACTGCGGAGGCAGACAGCCTCGCGAACTTGGCGCCAGCGGGAACCGGATGGTTCTCGGCAGTGTTCGCAGTAGTGCAGATACGCGCCTCGATGCGGGAGATCAGCTTCGGAATGAGCTGGCCTCCGGCGACTTTCAGATTGTTGATGGCTGCCATCTTGGTCCTCCTTAGACCGTAGTTCCGTCAGTGACACGTCTCCAGTTTGTCCCGTCGGAGAAGACCGGTTGCGGCGTGGCTAGGTCTGTGCAGTAGACCAGCATATACTTGCTCCTGAACGGCGCCGGCAAATCGGCCTGCTTAAACGGTGTGAGGCGCGGCGGTTCGGACTTGAAACTGAGCCGCTGGATCAGCGCGTCAGCCCAAGCACGCCATTCAGGGTGCATTCCAGGAGAAGGCCACGTCACGGTGTCAGCTCCTCGATGATGAGCCAGGCTTTCTGAATGCCGCCCAGGGTTCGCGAGGTACTGTCGCCATTCAGCTTCAGCGTGGCGATCGTATCTCCACCTGCGCGAACTGTGTAGGTTCGCGCAGTGAGTGAACCCGCGGCCTCTTCGTAGATGAAGTTGACCGGCGTCATCGAGGTCGTGCCGTCTACGGTAAAGTGCCGACCGTCGAGAGCATTCGTGCCGGCGATGCTGCTGAAAAGCGCACAGGCGCCGATACCTTGGCTCGAGCCGCCAAAGCCAGCAGAGACGTAGCAGCGGATGATGTTGGCTGCATTGGTTGGAGTAATGGCTAGGGAGAGGAATTGATCGCCCTCGCTGATCTGCGGGATTGTGTTGTCGCAGGGCATGGTGGTTGGGAGAGATGAGTAGGAGGCAGAGCTTACCGCCAACCGCTGAACCACCTTCGATGGAGTGGTTACGGTCTCGACCAGGGACTTGCCGCTGGTCAGCGCATATGCCGTGAGCCTCCAGACGTTGGCGGCCTCGGCAGTGAACTCCAGCACATCGCCGGCAGCGAAAGTCCGCGTGCCTCCGGGGATGATCAGCGTCGCCGAGTTGGTGAACTGCGGGGTCCCAGCCAAGCGGAGCTGAACTTTCCTTCCCGGAGTCTCACCTGCCCAGAGATTGGCGACCGTGACAGAGCCGGTCAGGGAGTAAACTCCGCCTTTGTTTGCATCGCTGGGTTCGACGAGAGTCGTCGCCGAAGCGATCGCCGCGCCTTCCTTCCACATACGGCCGAGGTTCTGAACTGAGACTGCTCGATCAGCGGCAGTGCCCGTTTCGAGTTCTGCTGTTGTGCCAAAGCGCGCGATACCGAAGGCGCTCTCCGTGCAGAGGATCGACGCCAGGACCAGGGGCGTGATGACGAGGAGGTCGCTGGTTAGCGCCACTCCTTCCGGCACAGTAGCCTTTTCCCACAAGCCCTTGACAATATCGGTGCCCTGCCCGAGCTGAGCCCCGTCGATATACGGCTGCCACTTGTCCGCAACTATCTTTCCCAGCGGCACCCATACGGTGTTCCCCTTGTTCCGCATGTAGAAGATGTCGTCGGTCTCGTTGTAATAGGTCATCGAGCCGAAGGTCGTCGCGGGAGCAGCAGCTCCGGAGTTGTTAGTGACGATTGCGAGGAGGACCGCGTTTATGTCGATCCTCGTATCCGGGAACAGCTGGTTCGCAACGTCGAAGTCATGCTGAGACATCAGGCCCTCTTTCCGGCGCCGACACCGTGCGCCTTGATTTGTTCAAGAGTCCACTGTGTGGCAGTTGACTGTGCGACCAACTTGATTGTCAGATAGACAAACCCGAGGTTCCCAGGGAATTCCTCGTAATTCTCTCCCACGATTGGATAGGGTCCATACCATTGCACAGGATCTGAGAGCTTCTCCTGCCAGCCCAAATGTAGCTGGAGATCTGACGAGACCAGATCTTTCAGGTGCATTTGGATTTGCTGAAGAGTCTTCCAGGCCAACGGAGCTTTGAGGTCCAACGGCTTGGAGACCAGACTGGCGTTGATAGTGCCGCCATCGAAGGAAATTACGTCGGACGCTTCCGACCAGAAGATCTTCCCGCTCTGAGTGCCAACGGTGGAGTAGTCATACGTGCCGGGGCTGACGCCGATGCTGATGGCCTGATCGTAGAAAGAGAACGCGCCGTTGGCGTAGCAATAGCCGATGCCGAGGTTGGGGACTTTGGAGTTCCCTGTCGGCACCACCCAGCGAAGTTGGGAGAGCTTCGCCTCGTGCCAGCCAACGATCTTCGACTTCTGGTCGAAGTTGACGTTCTTCTCGATCCAGCGGGCAAACTCTTTGTCAGTGATGATCCGCTTCGAGAACCCGTCGGTCTCGAAGATCCCATTCAGGATCAGGCCGTAGTTGCGCGGCCCCGTGGAGATCACGCTGAAGAGCCCCATAGCTCCTATGTCGTCGATCTGTGGCTTGACGCCAAACTGGAAAATCCCACCGAGATACTGCATGATCTGCATCTCGTTATGGGTGTAGACGCAGAGGCTCTCGCCTAGCGGAGCGACGGCCTGGATATAATTGTCCAGGTCGCGGACCGGGAGGTTCCCCGCCGTCGGGTCCGATGCAGGGTCCCACTGCTCCACGTTGTCCTCGGCGCACCACTCTACATAGTTCCCACCCAGGTCGGTGTTGAAGGCCAGCATGTGCGGGCCTAGCTTGGAGAGGATCTTCGCCTTCGTAGGCGGGGTTCCGGTCAGGTTCGCCATTGAAGGCCCGGTCTTGTAGATCTTGATGGGGTCGATATAGTTCGTAGCGACAAACCACTCGCCCCAGTTCTGAATGCTGACGAAGGTGGCTTCCTTGCCGATTGAAGCCTGCTCATCCACCAGCCCGCCTAGACCTGATTGCACTTCATCTGCTGCCGCCCCTCCATCCCACTTCCAGATCTTATCGACAGTGGCGAAGGCGAGGCGCTTAGCCCCGGTTGGCAGATGATATGAAAGCAGGCCGCGAATAGCAGAGACGGCTGGAGAGACCAGTGGATCTCCCGAACCGCCTCCACCATCGTCGAAGAGTCCAGCCGCTGAGTCGAACAGACCGCCGACGCTGTCGAAGAACAGGCTGTCCACCTGAGGGACGCCAAAGCCCCTCATGCCCCGCACGCCGGAAGGCGTGAAGTGCACGTTCATCGCAGTGGCCCAGAGTGGACTCGACTCGGGGTTGATGCCGGGTCGAATTCCACTCGCGACCAGATCGACTGGTATGTCGAACAGCTTCTGCATCAGGCGGGCTTGCCAAAGAGCGGGTTCGGTTTCGGAGCCTCCGACTTCGGCGCCTCCTTCGTGGCGAGCACGGCATCCAGAGCCCGCTTCGTCTCGGCGGAGACTTCTGCGTCCCCAGCGATTTCGTAGGCGGCCTGAACTTCGATCGCAGCGTTGTCACCGCTGGCGGCCTTGTGCCCGACCTGGAGCAGGCCCGCGATTTCATCTTTCGAGATGAGCCCGCGGGCCACGGCGCCTCCAAGGTGGATGGCTGAAAGGTGGACCTTACTCAAGGCAGTTCTCCTTCAGATGGTGTGAGGGGTTCAGTCGGAGGGGCCTTCAACTCAATCTTGGGCCGCTCGCCCTCCAACTGTTCAAGCAGCAGAGCGACCCTCCCCAACTGGTCGGCGGTGATAGTGTCGTCCCCGCCGCAAAGCCGATTGATGAACTGGCGAACTTCAGCATTCGGGTATCGGTTGACTGCCCCGATCGACGAGTCGCATAGGACCGCCAGGTTCAAGGCAAGTTTCTTGTCGTTGAATTCTTTTCGGTCCGCGATGGCTGTCACGAGGCCAGTGTCCGCGACCTGTTTCAGCTGGCTGTAGTAGGGCACCATCGAGCAGGAACTGAGAACCACCGCCAGCATCAGCAGAAGCGGCAGGATCACCACGGCCTTCAGGTTCGGGTTCGTGGGCTCGGGCTTGTAGATGAAGCCCTTGTCGGGAGTGATCGAAGTCACCAGCCACATGAACAGCATGACTCCGGCGGTGAGGAACTTCTCCCCCAGCCCCCAGGCCCAATGCGTATCGGCCTCGAGCAGAAAGGCCAACAGCAGCGGTCCGAGCGCCGCCAGGTTGGCCGTGTTGAACCTCGTGTTAATCATCTCCGTATTCCCTCCAGTTGGCCAGATATTGCTCTGGCGTTCCTTTCCCCTGCGGAGTATTGTAGTGTTCCTTCCAATACTCTGCGCGCCCCGCAAGACTGGTTGGACTGGGTGACTTGACGCGGCGGTAGTGCACCCTAGTCATTGCTGCAGCGTAGAGGAGGTTCCAACGAAGTTCCTCCACGTCTTGGAGAATTGACAGGCTGCGAACTGCCTCCGCGAGATTCGGCTTGTAGGCGAGGTAGTTGCGCCAGAGATCGTCGTGGGTGGGCTTCTCCATCTGCCCAGGGCCATACGCTGGCCCGTCCTTGTCATACTTGTCTGCCTGGTCCAGCCAGTATCCCATGTGGGACTCTTGCGCCCAGGTCTCCAGCACGAGGTTCTCTGCGTCGGGGCTCCAGAGGGTTAGTGTCTGGAGTGCCGGCCTGACGACGTAGAGTCTCAACTGCTTGGCCTGAATGCCCATAAGTTCCTCTCACTGTGAATTCTACTCGAACCGATCAAGTCTGTCAATGGGCCTTTATGGCAGAACATACTTGACGATCAAGAACCCAATGACCGAGAGCGCAATGGCCAGCATGGCCAAGAGTGCTGCCCGATTATCCTTGCGAAGTTCAGCAAGCGGACCTTCTTTACCTACAATCTCATCGACCTTGGTCTCGAACGTAGTCTTCAAAGTCGAGAGATCCGCTGCCACTGAGATCTTCAAGTCACTAACTCTCCGATGAACCAGCTCTCGGTCGGCCTTAGCATCTGCGAGCCGATCTAGAATCTGTTTCTGTCTCTCTTCGTCCCTCTTCTCATGTTCCGCCAACTGTAACTCCATTCGCTCTAGTCTCGCGAGTGGGTTCCCCAAGCGGAGTCTCCGAAGGAAAAGCACGTCCTCCTGGATCTCATTCGGGCCATCAGAGACCCGAAACCCAAACCTGATCAACGTATGCTCGACAGCGTCCTTAACTGTCTTTACGAGAAGATTTGACTCATCGCTCATTTGCCCTCAGCCCCGAAATGACTTCCGTTCTTATCTGCTCGACCGTCTTTGCAACGTTTGCTTGATCGAACAGTGCCTCCAAAAAGGCCTCTTTCCTTGCCTGCACTCGCCGTTCGCGCTGGGTTTCTAACCGCTGCGCGGCCATAAAGGCCAAGAACTCTGGGTTCTGATCGTCGATCTTCTCTTCCGGATAGCCATGAAAAGGCCGAGGAAGTGCGCTGACGATCTGGCCATTCTCTCGCAGGATCCACATATCAGCCATAGCTCAACCTATCTTCAACGCGAAGACCTGGGTGTAGATTTCAGTCTCGGTATCCGGTGCGCCGGCTAGGCCGAGGCCATTGGTGATGGCAGTGCCGGTGTAGTATTGAAGCTCGACGTTCTTTGAGCCCGCAGAAGCGTCGAGATAGCCCACAACCATATCTGGAACGTTCAGGCCCGTGTTGGTTCCGGTGCGGCTCTGGCCAAGGTTGACGCTGTCAGTAGTGTTACGCAGTCGAGTCTTATACCCGGTGGTGCAGTTGTAGAATGTGGTCTCGGCGAAGATCAGCCACTTGCCGGAAGAGAACGTCATGACGCTTGAGGCCAGCGATGTCACGCCGCCTGTGTTATTGGCGCGCTCGGTATTCAGCGTCCGCTTGGTCCAGACTGAGTCCACCGACGAGCCGGCGTTGGTGTTGTTGGCATACTCTTCCGACCAGATCGCGACGCTGTTCGAGGCACCCGCAGCAGCCCAAGTGCCATCGGCTCTGAGGAAGTTGGTAGTGCCGCCGCCGGACGCTGGAGCCAGGCCTTTCAGGCCAGACGTGAAAACATCTAGGATCGCCGTGGCCTGAGCGGACGTCAAGTCTGTCGGATCACCAGTGCCTGCACCAACGGCCCGGCCTTTGATGGTCTGCTGGGTCATGTCGGCGGCTTTGGCATTAGTGACTGCGTTGTTGGCGATAGTTGCTGCGAAGGAACCTGTGCCCGAGCCAGTCACGTCGCCTGTCAGAGTAATCGTCTGGTCGCCAGAATTCGTTCCGGTCAGATTCAGCAGGGTCTTGGCCTGTGCGACCGTCAGAACCTCTGGATCACCAGTGCCGGCAGTAGATCTGCCCAGGAACGAGGCTGTGGCGATATTGGTAATCTTCGCCAAGGTGACTGCATCATCGTCGATCTGGCCAGTGCCAACAGTATTCAGAACCGCTAGGGCGCCAAGAACCAGAGTGGCCCGCACAGCTGCTGCATCCGCATCGTCCAGGATCGTTCTGGCAAAGGGACTCAGATCGTATTGAACTGGCGCATCTGGGCCTGTGAAGTAGAGACCTTTGTTGTTCGCAGTCACCAGTCCCGCGAGTGCTGTCAGCATTGCGTCGAGGGGTTGGTAGCCAGTCAGCGCCGCCGCTACATCCGCTACGACTTCCTCGATAGCCGCCTGGACGTTCGTGCTGGAAATTCCAGCCGCAGGGGAGAAGGAGACCTGATCGGCCTCAACCGCTCCAAAGTTCTGGATCACTGCCGCGGTCAGCATCGCCCAAATCTTAGACGCCGCCGGCCAGACCTTCGGCACAGTCCCTTCTTGCCCGCGCAGAACCGTGAGGAAGTCTCCGGAGATGCCAGTGCAATATACGATCTCTGGATCTTGCCGTCCGTCTGAAATCGTCAGCGCCAACGGGTTCGCAGGGGTCATCGTCGTGGGAAACCGCGACAAGTCCTCGAGCTCGATCGAGGTGACGTTATCCATCACCTCGGCTTCGAGAAGCCCCCAGCAGAAGTTCTGCAATACGAAACCCACTTAAACCTCCACGTAGACCGGCGTTTGGGCCACGAACTCGCTTTCATAGGTCTCAAGGGCAGGATCGGCTACTGGGTCGAAAGTCTCGATCCCGTGGTCAGTTTCCCGCACAGGCACAGCAGCAAAAATGGGGTCCTCTGACGTGACCCCTCCCCAGCCTAGCATTGAGAAGCCCACTGGGCTTTCGATCCCACTATGGGTTTGCAGTGCCATAGTGCATCACCGCTGGCTTGTTGGCCTCCTGAAGTTCCAGGTCCGCGTCGAGCAAGGACTTCATGTGCATGGTGAGCTTGCCGCCCCACATCTCAGTCAACTCCTTGTCCTTGAGATGCGGAGCCATGTCCACCAGCGCCTGGGCCATCAGCACGTCACTGGCGTTCGCGGCGAGCCAGGGTTCGTTAGCGTAATCCGTCGGCCAGGTTGTGAAGGCCGTCCAGAAGATCTCGCACGCATAGTCCTGATCGGGGATCTGAGCCAACCAGATCCTGGTATCGCCGTCGAGGTAGTAGCCCGTCGGAGGTTCCGTGAGAAGGGCCGTCTGCTGCTGAGGGTCGATCTTGGCCAGCGGGCCATAGGAGCCATCAGCATTGACGATCCTTATCAAGTTGTCCTTCTTCAACCTAGTGGGCAACGTGATAAGTCTCGGCTGCGCCGCGTCAGCGTCCAGATTGAACGTGCTGAACCTGTTCATATACTGGAACGTATAGTTCCGCTCGATGAAGAGCGCGGCCTCTTTCACGTAGTCAGGGATCTCGGCGTCATAGGCCGTGCCGCGGCCAATGGCTCGGGAGATGCGAGAGTGCAGAGCCGAGAGGATCATGGTAACAGTTCCCGTCAGGAATTGGTAACGAAGTGGAGGGAGTTTCCCCCCTCCACTCCTTCCCCCTCTTACGCGTCGACGATGCCGGTCGACAGGTTCTTCAGGAGATAGTGCGCGGTCGGGTGGTGGATCTCCAACCCCGCCTCCGTCAGATAGCCGGACTGCATCGAGTCGAGCCCGTTGTCCTGGAGCTTCGACTGGAACGTGGTGTCATCCACGTGCCTGTAGCTCAGCTCCGTCTGGTCGACGACGAGCATCCAGGAGTCCACCGCTGCGTAGTCGGACCCCGAGGTGATCTCGTTGAACAGCGGATGCGTCTTGAGGACCAGCTCGCCGAACGGCGAGACCAGCCGCATGACGTTCATCCCGAACTCCTTCTGGCCCTGCATCAGCTGGTAGTCGGAGTTCTTGCGGATCGCGCGCTGGATCGTCAGCATCGCTCGGTTGCCGAGGAAGGCCATCTTCTCCGAGGAGCCGAAGCGGAACATCTTCTCCAGATGATCCTCGAGAATGGCCATCGAGAGGTTGCCGCCGGAGAGCGTGGCGACGTTGCCTGCGTCGATATACTCGATGATCCCGCCAGTCATGCGCGCCGGCTTGGAGTTGATCGTGGTCTCCTTCTTGTTCCCGAAGATGAAGGCCTTCTCCATCTCGCAGGAATGGAGTTCCAAGCACTCGCGCTTGGCCTCCTTCACGGCGTCGCCCGTCCGGAGCCTGGTCTTGGACGCGGTGCGCGTCATTTCCAGGGTGTTCCGGAAGATCTCCGTGTAGTTGAAGCGCTTGGTCGGATCGTAGTTGATGCCCGACGGCGCCGCCGAACCTTCCTCGAACACCGTGCCTACGACGTGGAAGTTCGGGTTGATGCCGGCGCCGAGAGTGATGGCAGTGCCGGCCACCGAGCCGAAGCCGCGGGTGACAGTGATCGTAGTATCGTTGGCTGGAGCCGCCGAGACGCGAACGAGTTCTTCGGTCTGCTCCATGCGGAGGATGTGGCCGACGCCGAGTCCACGCGCGCCGGAGGCGACGGTGAACGAGGTGGCGACGTTGGTGATCGAGGCCGAGAGAGCCAAGCGCTGGCTCGGCTTCAGCTTCTCCCACCAGTTGAACTCCGCGTCGTCGGTGGACTTGCTCTTCATGAGCGACGTCAGCGCAGTCAACGGCGCCTTGCCGTTCGGGTAGAGCAAGAGGATGGTTTCACGCCAGTTCTTCGGCCGCTGGTCGGTCACGAAGTTGGAAGTGTCACGAAGGCCTTGGATCGGCATTGTCTGGGTTCCTTAGGAAAGAAGCTCCCGGAACTGCCCCGACGGGTCCGCCACTACAGCCGGGCGAGCACCGCCCGGAGTGATAGCCGCAGGCCCATTCGGGAGCTGCGGTTGCGGAACCTGTGGCTGAGGCTGAGCCCCCGCCGCAAATCCAGCACCTTGCAGAACTTCCCTCATACGCTGGCCGATCTTATCTCGGAGGTCCGGCGTCCATCCACGAGCACCGGTCTCGCGAACGATCTGCATTGCCACCTGCTGAACGAGCGGGCGGAACACTGGGTTCGCGAACTCCTTGTAAGTGCCGTAGAAGTCCTGCGCAACGTTCTGCTGCGTCCGCTGCTGCGAGATCATCCCTTGGACAATCTGCGGCAGCACCCTGCCGAACTCAGCCCGCATCGACTTGATGACCTCGCGGTGGATGGTCTGCGCGGTGCCTTGAACGAGGCTGCCGAGCGCAGTCTTCCGGGTCGCAGGGTCGTCAGAGATGAGTGCGGTATCGAGCCCGTCTGGGATGTTGAAGACGTAGCCGTGTTGCGGGAGCTCCACCTGATCGACAGGCGGTTGGGCTTGAGGCTGTGGTTGACCCGCTGGCAGCCGAGAGACGGTATCAGCGAGGGTTGCGATTGCAGCCGCGAGGGCAGGATCTTGCCCTGGCTGCGGGGCCACAGGGGCCGCAGGGGTCGGAGTCGGGACCTGAGGCGCTGGCGCCCCCGGAGTTGCTCCCGGCTGAGGTTGGACCGCTTGCGGTGTCTGACCCGGCTGTGGCTGCACGGGTTCAGGAGTCGAAGGAAGTGCCGGCTCGCCGTTGAACAGAGCGAGGATGTCCGCAGGGACATCGCCGATCTGAGTATTGACCATCGACGGCTCGGAAGCGGGTGCAGCGCCGGAGGGCTGGGAGGGTGCCGACGGCGCTGGCTGAGGCGCTGCGGCAGGAGCACTCGGCGCTGCAGGGGCGGCTGGAGCTGAGGGCTGCGCTGCCGGGGCTCCACCGCCTGGACCCGGAACTGGGCCGCCTACGCCTCCGTCAGGAGCCAGTAGGACTGCGCTCAGCAGGGTCATTCGAAGGTGTCTCATTGCTTGGTTCCTCTTGTCTTAGGGCTTCATCTACCATCAGCCCAAAGAGCCGAGGGTATGCGGCGATTTCGCCCTGGAGTTTCGATGCGGCCGCTCGTTCCTTTTCGTCCCCTAGGTTGAGACGGAGAAAGTTGTTCTTCAACTGATCCGTCTCGTAGAGAATCTTCTTCGCCATCTTCTGAAAAGGTTTGCTCTTCAGAATTTCCAGGAGCCACTGTCGGTCCTCGGTATTCAGAGGTTCCGACTGGGCGTCTACTGAAGCGAAGAAATTCTCGTCTGTCCACGTTTTCATCAGTCTCCCTCATGCGGCCGGCGTTGTCAATAGGACTCAGCTCCCTTACGCGGCCTGGGGGATCTGAGGCTGGTTCAGCATCTGAGCCTGGACTTGCGGCGTCAGCGGGATCATGTTCGGGTTCGCTCCAGGCTGAGCGCCTGGCTTGATTTCGAACTGGTTGATGTTCCGAGCGCCGCCGAGTTCAGCCGTGAACTTGAAGATGTCCGGGAGGGAGAAGCGCTGAGTCAACTGCGGGCTCTGCGCAACGCCCATGAGGATTTCCTTCCAGACCTCGAACAGCGCCACGTTGTCGATCGGGAGGCTGCCATCGTTCAGCGGGAACGTATAGTCTCCAATGAGATCAGGCATTCCGACCTTCACAGGCGCCTGCTGACCTTGCTCTCCCATGACGTAGTAGAAGAACTCGTCGTCGAGATATTGCTGGAGGTTCAGGGACATTTGCTGGCCCAGGTCGAGCATGGCCTGAGCGCTGACGATGCGGGCCTGCGAGGCCAAGCGAGAGGCGCCCGCTTGGTTAGTGATCCGGACTTCAGCTGCCGTCTTGCGGCCCCCGGTGTCTTGCAGGCCCATCATGTTGTCTGTCACACCAGTGAGATACTGGCCGAGCTTGACGAACATATCAGCGGCCTTCATATGCCCCTGAGTCACATCGAAGATCTGCAGTTGGTTGATAGCGGTCCGAACATCCTGGCCATAGGCGGTCCGCTTCAGCCGGATCAGCTTGCCTGGCTCAGGGTTCTTCAAATCTTGCATCTCGACCATCGAGGGATCGACGACGAGCATGTTATTCAAGGCGCCCCGGACGTTGTAGATGTGGGAGTTCAGGAACCAAGAGATGGTATCCTGAAGCGGGCCGAGGTAGTCGGCGATACCGCAGTTGCCGAAGCCATAGCCGAGTTCATACGGCTCGGCCACGGCCACAGGGTGCATTCCGTGGTCAGCATCGAAGCGCATGGCCTGGATGATCTGGCTCTTGTTCCCGATCGAGAACAGCCACTTCTCCGGGCTCCGGCTCTCGCCCAGTCCCAGCTCCGCCGGCACGATCTCGACGGTTCCTTGATCCAGCTGAGTGTAGTTCTTGATCGCGGCGGTATCGGCGTGGACTTGGCCCGGAATGGCCTCGCCCTGGGAGCGAAGGGCTCTTGAGGACTCGCCCATGCCCGTGAACTTGCTCAGCGGAAGCCGCGAGGTGATCTGGTCTACCCACTTGTAGTAGCCCTGGGCCTCGTCGCGCTTGAGCATGTGGCGGCCCTCATACTTTCGCCAGAACACGAACTCGCCGCGCCGATTGACTTCCGAGATTGGAACACGCGGATCTGGAAAGAACATGAAGGGGTCCACGCTCTCGGTCTCGTTCCCCGAGTAGACCAACTTCTCCATTCGCTGCCGCGACCAGCCGCTCCGCGAAAGCATCCCGAAGAGGTTGTAGGCGGAGTAGCGCTGTGCCTGCGTCCGCTTCTCCCTCTTGTTGCACCACTTGTTGATGAAGACCCCCATGCCATAGACCTGCTGGTCCTGGCCGAAGCGGTTGAAGTGGCGGACGAAGCGGGAGTGGTCGAGGTTATACTGCAGAACCTGCTGCATGGTCTGAGCGTTCTTGGTGAACGCTGGGTTCATGGCCGAGACCTGCATGTAGGGGTTCCGGCCGCAGAAGGTCTGGAGCATATAGGTGTTGATAGTGGTGATAGTGGCGAAGGTATAGGGCACATGGATCGAGATGACCTGAGGAGCCTTGTGCTTCTTGTTCTCTTCCTCGAGGATCTTCTCGTAGTCATTCAGGTGGATGTAGGCCTGATACTTGCCCTCGTTCACTCTCCAGCGAGAGTGGAACGCCGACATGGCCCGCTCGGAACTCTCCAGCCGCTCGACGAGATACTGGAGCACGAAGGCGTGCTGCTCGGAGTTCGGCCGGAGAAAGTCGATCGGCTGCTCATTCGGCTTGATCATTGCCGGAGGCGGAGTGAAAGTTACCTGGACGGTGCTGGTAGCCTGCGCACCCTGGTCGGAGACTGGAGAGTTCATTAGAGTGCCCTCTTGAGAAGTGCCATAAGTCGCGCGCCGGTTGAGCCGAGAGCCTCTTCAGGCACCGCTCCGGTCATGGAATGAGAAATTGGAAGGGAGTTCTCGAGCAGCCGAACGCTGTTCGTCATCGGCAGCTGGAGTGCGTTGATCGTGCCCTGCGGCGGCATGGTCGAGGGAGCGGAATAGATCAACTGCTCCATCGAGGGCGTGTCGTAGTCGAACATGGGGAAGCGAGAGTAGGGTTCGATATTGCTGCCAGACGGGTAGTTCCCGTCTCCCCACGGTCCTTCCATTGCGTCAGTGAGTCGCGTCTGCAGCGTCCTCGCTTCAACCTCGCCACCGAGAGCGCGATAAGCGTTGTGCGCTCCCATTTGCTGAGCTTCGACCGGAAAGAGGTTCACCACGTCCTCAGGGTTCCCGCCACGAGCGAAACCTTCAAGGCCTTGAACCGCATGTTGGATCTCGTGCATGAGGGTAGACGACGCTTGGTCGGGACTGAGCATGTTCGAGACACCGACGCCGAGCTGATCGTTGAAAACCCCTCGAATATTGTCGGGGAGCCGAAGCTGACCGGTCTGCATATTCTCCAGCCCCGGATAGGCTTCGTAGAGGGCGGGAAAGTCGAGGAAAGTGCTGAGCGGCCCCTGCATTCTGACGCCCAGCGGACGCTCTGAGTCACTCAAAATTCCCGTGCTCGTCCAATCTGGCGGCGGTTCCAGCTGGGCCTCGCTCTGTTGCCAGGTGAACTTGGCGCCGGCCTCTGGAATTTCATACTTCCACATTCCATCAGGCCCAAGGAACCAGCCAGTTTCGTTCCAAATCTCCTTCATCGCCTGAATACGGCTCGGAACGTCAGGGTTGCTGAAGACATGCTGGCGATAGAGACGAGAGGCCCGATCGCGCATCTCACGATTGGCGATCCTGGAACGATTTCCAGCCAAAATGCCGGCTCCAGCAGCGCCACCGGCTGCGAGCCCGGAATAGATGTCCTCATTCTCCCGATCAAGTTCGCTCATGGCGCGTGTCTCCAACCCTCGAGCGGCTCCATCTGATCCTCTGGCAAGTCGTCGCCCCCGGCATTGGCGGCAAAGGGGTCTAGGAGGGCAACTGCGCCAGCCACGGCAGTAGCGTAGTCGTCGTGCTCTGCCACGCCAAGGTCCAAAAGCTCCGTTTCCAGCTCTGGAAAGACCTGTCTATGGACCACATAGCCGGCGGCATAACGGGCCTGCAAGATCCCCGAGATCCTTTCCTCGTTCTTGTTCTGATGGTGAACAGGGATCGGCTCGAAGTAGATTTTCTGCCGAAACATCTCCTCCCGGAGCAGAAATCCGAACGCGGCCTGATAGGCGTTTGACTCAAATCCATGCTTCCTGGGCTTCCAGATCCTGGTCAGTTCAAAGAATTTATCCAAACACTCTCTTGGAGTGGCTCCTCGCTTTCCCCAAACTGCGAGCACAAAGATCTTGCCGCTCTTGCGTGAGATGCCCACGACCGCAAGTGTAGCAGAGTCGGCCTTTCTCTTCGGGGAGATAGCGGGATCGTGGAAGATCGCGATGTCGAGTTCGCTGAGGTCCGACGGAGACCCGTAGAAGAAGAACTCTCGCCGGAATTGCGCCCCTTCTTTCGCGTGGACTTCATTGAAATACTCCATGTAGTAGAGATCGACTCGGCCCATGAGGGCGTAGGAAGTCTTCTTGGCCATCAATTTGGCCTCGTTCATCTTCTCAGGCCAGAGAAGATGCCCCCTCTTATCCCTTGAGCCGAATTTGACGACAGTCCAGGAAGGATCCTTCTGGATCGTGCTCAGGAGGGAGTCATTGTGGAGGAGAGTTCCCAATCCGAGGATCTCGGAATGAGCAGCATCCATCTCTTCAATAACTGGGAATAGGTCAGCGTAGGCCCACTGCTTGAGATCGGCCCGTTGAGTATCGGACTTAACGGTCTCGGAATCTTCGAGGTCATCGAAAATAACCTTTCGCGGTCGGCGTCCGAGATAAACCTGACCTCGTATCTGCGATCCAGCGCCTCGAGCAACAAAGATCTGTCCAGTTGTGGTCTCGAAGAGAGCGTCTGTCCACTTCTTGCCTTCGTTAATGCGAGGCTTAAGGTTTCCAAAGACAGACAAGACCTGCTCGTTTGCTTCGAGTTGGCGCTGGATTGTCTGGCTTTGTGCCTCAGCGTGCGGACCGGACTGAGAGACGTAGAGTTGAACGCCTGAGATCTGGTAGAGAATGTCATAGAGGCCATAGGCTGCTCCGCAGATCGTTGTCTTCGAGAACCCACGAGGCAGCATGTAAAGCGTATTCGCCTGACTGCGCAGCAGGAGTTCTCCATTCCGATACTCGAAGATCGGATAGAACAGGTCGCCGCGCTTGTAGACGAAGTTCTCAACCAACCAGTGCGGGTCGGCGTAATTCAGCACGAACCCGGTCTGCTTGGTCAGGATGGCCCAGAGGCCAACGTGGAGGTCAGGGACGCGGCCATCCCTTCCCCCGAATAGATCCGGCAGGAAATACTTACAGAAAGCAATAGGATCGAGGAGGCATTCCCTCGCAATTGCCTGAGCGGTCACGTCATCTGGCTCATGAAGTAGTTGGGCTGTGGAAGCTTGACCTGGCCCCAACCGTAGGGCGTGGTCGTGAGCGCCTGCGGCGTCGGCACAGGGGCGATCGTCTTCGCCGGCGGGGTTGGTAGAGCGCCAGGCTGCGCCTGGGCTGGATTAGCGGCCAGCCCAGGGTTCTGCGGACCGCCTGTGGGATGGACCTGCGCTTGCCCGGGACTGATAGCCGGGGTGCCCGGGCCTCCGGCGGGAGGAGTGCCGCCCATGTGCGGGTTCTGCGCTGTCGCGGGGCTTCCATACTGGGGCTGATTCGCAGAGCCCGTTCCGAAGGGATCGCTCAGCGCGGCGATGGCCTGGTCGATCGGACTGGACTTGATCGAGTCGTAAGGCAGATCGGGTCGGGTCGGACTCGGGCCGAAGAAATCTGGACCGAGCGGCACCGCGGCTGGACGGCCTGCGAGACTTGAGGCCCCTTGGATCAGACTTCCCACCACTGGAATGCCTGCGACGGTGGAGCCAACGTTCCCAATGGCTGTCACAGGGTCCCAGCTCCAATTCGCTCGGCCCGTGATCCCAGGCATCCCTGGCGCGGAGAAGCCAGGCATGGAAGGATCTTCCTCTTCCGCGCCGAGGAAGCTTGCGATCTTGTTCCCTATGGTATCCAGAAAGCTGTCATCCCGGCCGTGGAAGTCGTCGAGGGCCTTGGCTACGCGAGCACCCATCGCGTCCTGAGCCATCATCCGGTCACGGGTCCTCGGGTTCGGACCTCCGCCCTGAAAGCTTCCCGAACCTGAGCCACGGCCGCGATCTCTGTTTGATCCTGCCTGATTGTGGCTGCCGCCTCCGTAGTCTTTCGAGCCTCCGTAGGAAGAGGACTCGCGCCCTGGGCCTAGCCCACCAGTTCCAACAGCCATCGAAGCCTCCTACCTGAGCATCTGCATCATGTCGGCCTGCTGCGGGCCGCCCATCGAGGGCCCAGCACCCGGCATCTGCATCGGAGCCGGAGGCCCACCGGCGCCCGGCGCTCCTTGCATCATTCCCTCCAGACCTTGTAGAAGCTGAAGGAGGGCCTCGGGTGGTAGCGCCCCTTGAGCCATTGCTTGCTGGAGCTGCTGGAGAATTTGCTGAACCATAGGATGCATGACGTCACCTCGTCCAATGAAGGTCTGCGTAATCGAAGCCCTTCTCGAGGTGGTGGTCTAGCATTTCCTCGAGGGTAGAAAAGACCGGCCCTTGTGGCGTCCCGGCCCAGTTCTTGAACGCCTGGCAGAAAGACCACTCCAGATCCGGCCAGACAAATTCGACCAAAGGTCGATAAAGGTTGAGCAACTGAACCATTCCGTCTGGGGTTCGGGTGTTCTTGGTTTCGATAACAAGGCCCCGACCTCCGCCCAGAACGGAGAAGTCGAGCTGGGCATAATGGTCCTTCTCTCCGCCGAACTCAGAATAGCGGAACCACGACCCCCGCTGAGGGGTCAACATCGAATAGGCCGAGCTGCTCAGCGCCCGATTGAGGAGCTTGTCGAACTTCCTCTCCCATTGGCGCCCTTTCGCTTTGCGGCCCCGCGATCTCGAGTCTCTGGCCCACGAGGGTGGGTCCCTGAGGAGCTCGACCGACCTCAGAAGTCCCAACTTCGGCACGGCCTTCCAGGAGCGGAACTCGGGTTGCTGCGGCTCGAGCGGCATCTCTAACTTCCTTCAGCTTGGCCATGTCCGCGGGGGTGACGGTCGCGGACACTGCGGCGATCTTGGTAGTGGGGTTGAACCCAGCCCGGTCCAGGAGGCCGAAGGCAATGTCCTTCAGCTGGTTGATCGGGATGGGGGCCTCATCGTCCTCCAGCCGCTCCATCACCCGGTCTAGACCAAGCGAAGCTGCATGCTCGAGCCGGTCCCGCATGGTGAGGGTCGTGACGTCCCGCTCCGCCATGTAGTAGGCCAGAAGGTGCTGGAAGGCCGGACTGCGCTTCAGTCGATGCAGGTGGGATAGGGAAACTTGCATCAAACCTGCGATCTCGCTTTCCTTCTGGCCGGAGGCCATTAGTCTGGCAATCTCGTGATGACGCGGCTTCAACCTCTCCACAGCCTTGAAGGCCGTGTTGCTCGCCCCGTTGGCCTTGTCGGGGAGGGCCGCAATCTCCTCCGAGGTCAGCTCGCGTATGCTCGCAATCACGATCTCATCTTCTGAAGACGCAGCCCGGCCCCAGGTTGCCGCGTTGGCGGCTCCTTCGAGAAATCCTTCAGCGGCGTAGAATGGACGGTCTAGGATCTTGAAGGGATCCTGCGTCGCGCCGCCTGGAACGTGGGCAAGGATCTCATTCACTCAAGACGATCCTCTTCTGAGGCCAGAGGGTGAACTCCCGCTCTTCTCCCGGCAGGAGGGTCGCGACTTCGCTCCGACTCCACCAGGCGTCCTTGCCGCTCCCCATCTGCTGCTCGACGGTGATCTGCATACTCTGAGGCACGTCGCCTTTGTCTCTGCTCACCTTTACGCTGATCGTCATGGCCGAGTCCCTCCAATCCGCCTCGCTCGTTCCGGGCCAGTCGGCCCGGTAGCTTCCCCGCATTCTCCCTCGTCCCGGGGCGGCTGTCAAGAGCCCTGTTGGCGCCCCGGCACTCTGTTACCGTTTTCCCTCCGAAAGTGCTATCATTCACTGGCGAAGGAGGAGAAGATGATAACATGTGCTCGGGTGTGAGAGAATTTTCTTCCGCACTCCGGGGGGCGAAATGGCGCCCGGTCGAGGGGGGTGTGCCCGGAGTCCTAGGCGGCCAGCGGTCCTAGGACTGACTCGGCGTGGGAAAGCTGTCCGCCTTTCGCACTGCGGCGGAGAACGGCGCGCAATGCTGCAGCTGCGAAATCGGCCGGACTCGGCCATCCGGCGCATAGCTGCCATGCTCACTTCGCATAGGTCCGGGCTTGAAACCGGACTCGGCAATCCCCAAGTGCCTTGACGGTCGGGGTTGACCCGATGCCAGCGCCGGCGGTTCCGGCCTGCTACTTGACAAGTGAGGATACTATGACTGACGCAATCATCGCGGCTGCGCGCGTGATCGACCTGAGCGCGATCGACCTGAATGAGGCTCACCCGATCGTTCCGCAACTGCCGCGTTTCCTGCAGGTCCACATTCCGGCGACGGATGAAATCCGGACCTACGACCTGGAGTCCGTCACTCCGGCCCAGCTGTTCATGATGCTGGAGCATGGCGCAAGCCAGCGGCTGGGCGACGCGGCGGCCGGTAAGGACGGCCTGAAGGCGGTCGAGGCGGTGACCAAGCGCGAGAAGACCCTGTGGGCCGATGGCCGCACCAGCAACGCGGACCCGGTTCTGTCGGAGATGCACAAGCTGGTTTGCGCCATCCTGCGCCGTCCGAAGGCTGAGGGCGGCCAGGGTCTGAAGACCAAGGAACTTCCGACCATGAAGGAGTTCCCGGCGTTCCTGGCCAAGCAGGACGAGTCGGCGGTTGCCAAGATCCGGGAAGTTGCCACTGCCAACGTGGCGGCCCGGAAGGATGCGACCAGTGGGTTGACGCTCTAAGCCCCAAGCCCCGGGAGGGAAACTTCCCGGGGCCTTTTCTTTGCCCGCCCCGCGGCCCAGGACATTATAGCGAGACCGGCTTGCAAGGGCAACAGCTGGAACATTATAGCAAGTCCGGGGTCCAGTCGTATTGGTTCGCAGCTGGTTCATAGCTGGTTTGGAGCTGGTCCCTGGTTCCCAATTTGAGCCACCCCCAGGAGTGTTTTTGTTACCAAAGTTTTTTT
>FKKE01002798.1_pt1 | contig 46165 bp, 33 predicted proteins | sample 1106331 | NCBI WGS metagenome assembly FKKE01 (sample SAMEA3931202, study PRJEB13176) | freshwater metagenome | biome: Drinking water system; feature: drinking water; material: freshwater | place: China | collected 2013-02-06
ATCTGTCCAAGTCGTTCGGTCTTATGGCCGCACTGATGTTCGTGGGCACGACCGTCGTGTTCGCCGAGGAGCTCGATCCGCTGAAGCCGCGTGTGCCGTCCGATCAGATGTCCGAAGCCAAGGCGATGAAGAATCCGGTGGCCGCGACGCCGGAGAGTATCGCGAAGGGCAAGGCGCTGTTCGAGGGCAAGGGCACCTGCTTCAATTGCCATGGCAAGGAAGGGAAGGGAGATGGCCCGGCCGGCGCGATTCTGAACCCGACCCCGCGCAACTTCACGAACTGCAAGTTCCACAAGAAGCGGAAAGACGGCGAGCTGATGTGGGTCATCAAGAACGGCAGCAAGGGCCCCGCGGCTGATCCGAAGCCGACCGGCATGGTCTCCTTGGTGCCCGGGACCATTTCGGAAGAAGAAGCCTGGTACATCATCAACTACGAGCGCAGCTTCTGCAAGGGCGGCGAATAGTCCGCGACCGTCGAGCGGAATCCCATGAAGGGCAGGGGGGCGTCCCCCTGCCCTTTTTGTTTGCTCGACTGGCATGCCCCTGGAGCGATCTGCGAGGAAGGAGTTAGGGAACGGCGTGCTGTGTCGTTCGCCCTCGGCGAGTCGTGATCGGACTATGAGCAAGAGCGGTGGGGCGGACGGCCGGTCACACCATCTCAACGAGCCGATTCCGGTGCGCAAAGATCAGGAGCTTTTGGCGGTCCAGCACTTCGAGCTTGCTGAAGATATTCGAGAGATGATGGCGAACGGTAATTTCACTGATCCCCAGTTGATTGGCGATATCCTTATTCTTTAGTCCCTTCCCGATCAGTCGGATAATCTCACGCTCCCGTCTAGTCAGACTGCCGATTCTGGACACATCCTGCCGCCGCGCCGATTCAGCGGAAAATCCGTTGAGCGGAATCGTCGTCGTGGGCCGAGACATGGGTGAGTCGCCTCGTTTCGGGGCGATGCCGCAGAGACTCTCGATGGCGGCGTTGAGCACCGCGGGCGGCTGTACCTTGAGCACGACTCCGGCGGCGCCCGTGCGGAGCGCCTTGCGGACCAATTCGTCGTCTCCGAGATTGCTGAGCAGCAAAATCAGCGGATTGGGCGCGGTCGATTTCAGCCGCTGAATCAAATCTACGATGTCGACGCCGGAGAGGTCGAGATCGATCAGGAGCACATCGGCCTGCGCCTGGGCCGCGGCCTCGATAGCTGTGTGCGCGCTGGTCGCTTCTCCGATCGTGTACTCGTTCGCCTGCGACTCCAGGATCATGCGCACGCCGGCGCGAATCATGTGATTGTCGCTGACGATCACGACTCGAAGAGACGTGGAGGGATCCTTTTGCGACATCGTATTCATGTGCTGCCTTCTCGATCGCGGCTCGGCGGCGTCAATTCATCTGTTCGCAGCGATTATCGGGCGATTCGCTGGGCCCATCTTCGGCCTATCCCCGTCGCTCCTCAAAAAGAGTCTACGTGTTCTGTGCTGATACAAATGTACGAGTAGCGCGGCCATTGAATCATAACCCTCTAGGTCAAAGCAACCTCCCCAAAAGTGGTAGAACGACAGTAGCCGTGGACCTACTTACGTGTGATATCGAAACCGGGACGGACCGAATAGAATCGGATCAACAGCGGAAGGGAGTTCGCCTATCCATGGGGTCCTGTGGCTGTGGGGTGTGTGCGCCACGCAGCCTCAGTCGGCCGGTGCGGAACAAAATCAGGCTGCGCGCCAGGCTGCGCACTCCCTCGAAAGTGGTAGAACAAGCTTCCGTGTCGAGCAAGGCCGCCGCGACAGGAAAGCGGGACAACCGTACGTTGTAGGGCCTACTCTTTTCGTTGTATTCCTGTCGGCGCGGATCGGCTTCTGGACTGGGTTCCTGGTAGTCACAGGGCGGAGCTGTATCTCTAGGCGCCCCTGCTGGATCCAGGGCGAGCTCGAAGGGAGGGAAATCTGATGTTCGGGATTGCTACCCAACGCAGTGCGGAAATGGGTGTGGCCGATTCGGGGAATTGGTTTGCGCTCAAGACTCGGGCCCAGCACGAGAAGGTGGTTCGTGATCGGCTCCGCAAGCTGGGGTTTGAGCATCTCCTCCCGATTCTCCTGCGGGTCAGTCAGTGGCACGACCGTAAGAAAGTGATCGAGGCCCCGTTGTTCCCTGGGTACTGCTTTGCGAGATTGGCGGACGAGCATAGAAGCACCGTCTTGCAGTTGCCGGGGGTTGCCTATATCGTGGGACATGGGGGGAAGGCCGAGGCGATCCCGCATCAAGAAATTGAAGCCCTCAGGCGGTTGGGGAGGAGTGGGCTCCAGTACGAGGCGGCGTTCTCGCTTGTTGAGGGCGATCCAGTCGAAATCATTCGAGGCCCGCTGGCCGGGGTCCGGGGGACTTTGGTATGCAGAGAACGGTCTCATCATGTCATTATCGGGGTGAAGCTGATTCAGCAGGGCGCAAAGATCAAGGTTGATGTAGAGCATGTCAGGCGCATCGAGGACCCCGCCACCGGGGGGCGAATTGTGGATGCTGGAAGGCTTACGCAGTCTGAGTATGCCCTCGCAGCAAGGTGATGCGGACTTGGGGTTCCTGTGAAGGCAATGCCATGACTTCTACGACTTGTCATCGTATGCTTGCTCTGTGTCTTGGACTCTGCGGAGCAGTGCTCCTGGGGTTGCCGGGCGCGGGGTCCATTAGTTGGGCTCAGCAGACGATCACTCCACCTGCTACGACTCAGCTTCAACAAAACTTCTCCGGCGGACAAGGCTTCGTCTGGCTTTCCCAATTCGCAAACCCAGCGCTCCTGGGATCGCTCTACATGACACCGAACTACCCGTTGACCGGATATTATCCACTCTATCCGGGTGCCTTCAATTCCTTGAGGACAACCGATGGAGTCCAGATTGGCCCCTTGAAGATACATCCCTTCTTGGGTCTCGGCGAAATGTACACCGACAACGTCTTCCGAACCGCAAGTAACCGAACGAGCGATTTTGTCCATGCGATGGCGCCGGCGATCCAGGTGCAATTGCCCATGGCTTTCCGTCATGCGTTGATTGTGGACTACCGCACAAATCTGCTGTTCTTTGAGCGGACACCGTCAAATGATGTGCGAGATCAGACCGGCTCGGGGAGACTGATGCTGGATTTCCCCGGAGGACTGAAGGTTGATCTGCAGGGAGAGCATAAGATCGGACACGATGCCCGAGGTTCCACGCAGGATGTCCAGGCGGTTGAGGTCAACAAGTGGAGGGCGGATAGCTTTACCGGGAAGATTGAATATGCGGGAGCTCAGGCAGGTGTGGCCCTAAACCTCCAGTCGACCAGGTGGAACTATACGAACAATAATCTGGGCCCCATAATTGACAGACTGAGTAACTATGCCGGCGTGACGTTTTCGGGCTTGGTCTCGCCGAAGTCGTCGTTGTTGGCCAGCGTAGGCATCAGTCAGCAGATCTATGACCAGAACAAGAACCTCGATGCTGACATTTATACAGTCAGCACGGGTGCTCGCTGGCAGGTCAGCGATCTGACGTCCGGAGAACTCTTGCTAGGGTATCAATTACTGAAGTTCTCAAAGGCTCAAATCAACCAGCCTGGACCAGTGTTAAGCCAGTTCTCGCGTGATCGGGATTCCTCCTCGAATTTCTATGTGGCCGGCAATCTCAGGTGGACGCCCACGTCCTATCTCTCCGTGAGCCTGCAGCCCTATCGTACCATTCAGCAAACGGTTGTGGCCGGAACACTCTTTTTTGTGTCGACCGGAGCGAATGTAGCGGTGTCCCACTCAATGACACAGCGAGTGGCTCTCAATCTGAATCTAGGCATCGAACAGGATAAGTTCACGAGTGGTACGGGACTAACAGCGTCAGACCAACGCACTGACACGTTGAAGAACGCAGCCTTTGGCATCACATACCGCGCCACAAGATATCTTGGTGCAAGTGCGCAGTATGCCTATGAAGATCGTGCTTCAACAGGCGGTGCATTCGTTTATCGCGCCAACACGTTTACGCTCGCTTTTCAAGGGGGATTCTAAGCAGATGAGGGATCGTAAGTGCATCTGCTGGCGTTCGCGATAGGATAACAGGAGCCCATCTGTCGATTGTAAGGATTGGGAAGCATAACATGGAACACGGTAAAACAAGCATCGTGCCCTATCGTGCCGTTCACCCGGGCGACATTATTTCCGAGCGTTCAGGAGATCATGCACTCGCCGATTTGGTAAAGATGTGTAGTCGTCGTCTGTGGCTGATCGGTGGCGTGGCAGGGGGGGTTACCGCTGTCACTTTTCTTTGGTCTTCCCTGCAGACCCCGATCTATCAGGCGAAGGCAACAGTCGTTATCAACCAGGAGAGTTCAAGTATATTGGAAAAAGAGAAAGGGCATATTGCTCAGGATGTCAGTCCGGAGTATTTCCAGACTCATTTTGAATTGATGAAAAGCCGGACGGTGCTGCAACGCACGGCGCAGCGTCTGCATCTGGAAGAGCAACCCGAATACAATCCCAAGCGGGCGGGCAAGAAATCGTGGCTCTCCACACTGTGGCCATTCTCTTCGAGTGATAACGAAGTTGCCCAATCCAGTGAGCCGCCGGTGTCTCCCGAGGTGGCTGAGGATCTGTTGCTGAGGACTTTTGGTGGAACTATTGAAATCATGCCGGTGCGCGGGGCAAGATTGGCGCACGTTACGGCGCAATCTCAGAATCCAGGATTTGCTGCGTTGGTTGCGAACACCTTGGCCAACGTTTACATCGAGCGCACCCAAGAGCTGAGCGCTAAGTCGACGGAAAACTCAGCGAAATGGTTCATGACTCATGTGGATGAGTTACGCAAGAAGGTGGAAGCCTCCCAGCAGGCACTGTACGTGTTCCGGACCAAGCACGGCCTGCTCGACGGGCGCGAAGGGAGAGCCGGAGGAGCGCAGAAGGTCGGCGAGTTGGAGTCCGAGCTGGTCAAGGCCGAGGTCAAGAAAGCGGAGGCACAATCGCGATTCCAACAAATCCAGGCAGTGCTTCAGGGGCCGAATCAGAAAACGCAGATCGACTGGTCGAATTTGGATGCGTCGACCGAGGTGCTGAGTTCTCCCTTGATTCAAAATCTTCGAGCCCAAGAGATCAAGGTATCCGGGGAAGTGGCGGAATTATCCGACAAGTATGGGCCGCTTCATCCCAAGCTGGCACGGGCCAAGGCGGAACTGCAAGATCTCCGTGAACGCATCCGGCATGAGGTCCAGAAGATCTATGATTCCATGAAGCACGAATACGATGCAGCGGCGGCGAGAGAGCGCTCCATCAAAGAGGCGGTGGTGCGACACAGGCAAGAGCGAATCGGTCTTGAGCAATACGAGATTGAACGTGGAATCCTCGAGCGGGAAGCCGAAAGCAATCAGCACTTATTTGATATTTTTCTGAAGCTGACGAAGGAGGCGGATGTCCTGACTGGGATGAGAACCGCCAGCGTATACTTGGCAGACCCAGCCGTGCCAAGCTCGTTTCCGGTAAAGCCCAGGAAAGCTCTCAGTACCGCGTTGGGCTTGCTCCTTGGACTCATGACTGGCGTTGGGCTGGCGCTGTTCTTGGAATCGAGGCATCGAACTCTCAGGAGTCCGGAAGACCTAGAGCGATACATGCCATCGGTTTCCCTGCTCGGGGTGGTGCCACTGTTTGAAAAGCCGGAGACCTCAACTGCCCGGTTGCTCCTGCCGGGGCACTCCGGAGGTCCTGTGGCGGAGAGTGTGCGGATAATCCGAACCAGTTTGCTGATGTCCCATCCTGACCAATTGCCGTCGTGTGTCCTTATCACAAGCGCGGGAGAGAGCGAGGGCAAGACCACGCTGGCCGTAAACCTCGCGATGGTCCTTGCTCAGTTGGAGGAGACAAAGGTCATCCTCATTGATGTCGATTTTCGCAAGCCTACTCATCATCACATCTTTAAATTGCGGAACGAGCAGCGGAATACGAAAGGGTTGGTCGATTTCCTTAAGAATGAGGCGCATCTGGAAGAAATCATTCATCCGACGGAGACCCCGAATCTGTGGGTCATCCCCCGCGGGAGCTCCCTGACTAATCCATCGGAAATGCTCCACTCAAAGCGAATGACGGACCTCCTCAATTGGTGTCGAAAAGAACGCTATCATGTCATTCTGGACTCTCCCCCGGTCCTCCCAGTTGCGGATCCCGTCATCTTGGCACCAAAGGTAGACGGCGTGCTCGTGGTCGTCAGCTCGGGGACTACCACGATGGATGCCTGCCGCACAGCGGTTCAGCGTCTGGCCTTCGCCGGTGGGAAGATTCTCGGCGTAGTGATGCAAAAGGTCCAAGAGACGGACGTGCCCTACTACTACTACTCATCATACACCACGCCTGATAAATAAGCTCCTGTCGGGCAGTTACTCACTTGCCGCCAGTTTGGCTCGATTGGCACCTTGGAAGCCTAGGTTCAACCCTGGGCGCGTCCACTTGAGTGAGGCCGTTGGGTTCCGTGTTGGGGCATGGAGTTGACTGTTAGGCGGGAATTAGCTTGAGGGGTGCTGAGATGTGGGCGCACACTTTTACTGTGTTTACCGCAACGTATAACAGAAGGCACACACTCGGTGCCGTGTTCGAAAGTCTCCTCGCGCAGACCTACAGAGATTTCGAATGGCTCATCGTCGATGATGGCTCCACGGATGGCACCAAGGATCTAGTCGAGTCGTGGATGCGGCAAGCGTGGTTTCCCATCCGGTATTTCTACCAATCCAATGGCGGGAAGCATGTTGCCTTCAACCGGGGAGTGCGAGAGGCGAGAGGGGAATTACTGACTAACCTGGATTCGGATGATACGTGTGTGCCAGAGGCACTAGCCCGGTTTTACTATCACTGGAATAGAATCCCCCAGGCCGTGCGCCACCGATTCAGCGGGGTAGTGGGGCTATGCCTCGATGAGAACGGACACCACGTCGGAAAAGTATTTCCCCGTGATGTGCTGGACTCGGACTCCTTGGAGATCCAATATCGCTATAAGGTGCCTGGCGAGAAATGGGGGGCCCATCGGACAGAGGTCTTGAGACAATTTCCCTTTCCCGAGGGGCCTGACATCTTCTTCGTTCCGGAAAGTGTAGTGTGGGGAGCGGTGGCCCGCCACTATAAAACGCGTTATGTCAATGAAGGCCTCCGCGTCTATCGCAACAACTATGAGGGCAATGAAGAACAACTCTCGCGTGCGCCCATTAGCCCAAGGGGAGCCGCAGGGATGGTGTCTTGGCATGTGGAAGTCCTGAATAAAGAAATCGATTGGTTTTGGCATGACCCTTCCTTCTTTCTGCGCTCCGCCATCCATTATGTCCGATTTAGCCTTCATGCTGGTGTCGGTCCGCGTCCCCAGATAGACAGGTTGGGCAGATTAGCCAGTCTCATGCTGGTTGGCATCGCATGGCCACTGGGGTGGGGCATGTATTGTCTGGACATAAGGCGCCTTCGTTACAAACATGCATAGCAGAAACGGTACAGCTCAACCCGCACAACAGGGCGGGTTGTCCAACATGACCGCGAGCATTCAGCTTGGTCGGCAGTGGTGGGCTTCCTGGCAGGCCCGATCGATGAATCGTCAGGTATTTGCAGCCATGGTGACAGTGGGATGCATGACGGTTCTCGTCAAACTGGTCACGGTCCTGAAGGACGTCGTGCTCGCTCATCAGTTTGGCACAGGTGATGCCTTGGATGCGGTGCTCATCGCCTTTGTGCTTCCTCAATTTGTCAGTTCGTTGATCGGCGGATCCTTAAACGTTGCCCTGATCCCAACGTATATCCGGGCTCGGCAAGGAGAGGGCCCTGAAGCGTCGCAGCGGCTATTTTCAAGCATCATGATCGTGACGACGGCTTGTCTTGTGGCAAGTTCTCTGGTGCTGGCGCTGGCGGCGCCTGCTATCCTTCCTGTCTTGGCATCTGGATTTTTGGCGGACAAGTTGGCGCTTGCGGAGTCACTGTACTACATCCTGCTTGGGACGGTGGTCTTGAACGGCGTCGGTGTGACGTGGGGCGCAGTACTCAACGCAGGAAACCGATTTGCTTTGGTTGCTGTGGCTCCAGTGATCACCCCGGCCATCATGGTTGCGGCAATTCTTGTCGCGCCGACAGCCTGGGGCGGCTATGCCCTTGCCGGAGGCGCTGTAGGGGGAGCATTGATTGAAACGGCCTTGCTGGGCTGGGGGCTTTCACGAGAAGGGGTCTCACTCATTCCTCGGTGGTCAGGCTCTAGTCCTGCGGTTAAGCAGGTATTGGAGCAGTATGTCCCAATGGTCGCGGGGGCCGTCTTAATGGGCAGCACGACGGTCGTGAGCCAATCCCTGTCGGCCATGCTCGACTCGGGTAGTGTTTCAGCCTTGTCGTACGGCAGCAAGGTGACAAACCTGTTAGTTGGTGTCGTGGCTTTGGCGGTGAGCACGGCGGTCCTTCCCTACTTTTCTGATATGGTGGCTCGGGAGGATTGGAAGGGTATCCGCCACACGCTGATGACGTATAGCCGTCTGCTCCTGATGGTGACGCTCATGATTACAGCCACGCTGATGTATTACTCCGAAACCATAATCACTCTACTGTTTCGGCGGGGAGCGTTCACGGAAGCGGATGTTCAGTTGGTCAGCCACGTGCAAGTGATGTATCTTCTCCAAGTCCCTCCCTACGTGCTCAGCATGCTGTTCGTCAGACTCATCTCGGCCTTGAAAGCGAATCATCTTCTGCTGTGGGGAGCGGGCGGAAATCTCATCGTCTGCATTGCCTCTTCCTATCTCCTGATGAAAGGGTACGGTGTGATGGGCATCGCCATGGCAACGAGCTTGATGCATTTTGTGTCGCTAGCATTTCTGTTCATCATGTCCATCCAGTTGCTCCGGGGGAAGGAACATAGGCATGGATAAAGCTGGAAGAGAGTACTGGGACCAGCAATATCAACAGGTTTCTGTCTCCGGTTCAGTAAACCTTCAGAACCAGGGCCTGAACAACTATGCCAATCAGCGTGTCCATGAACTTTTCAGAGGGATACTGGCCGGTGTGGACACCAAAGGGAGGACGCTGCTCGAAATCGGCTGTGGGAATTCAGCCTGGCTGCCTTATTTCGCGAAAGAATACGGATTTCATGTGTCCGGTATCGATTATTCACCGCAGGGCTGTCGACATATTAGATCGCATCTGGCCATGGAAGGCATTGACGGAGAGATCGTGTGCGGGAACTTCTTTGATCCACCGCAACGGCTGAAGGGAGCATTCGATGTTGTCGTGTCTCTCGGGGTCGTTGAGCATTTTGTGAAAACCGGAGAGTGTCTGAGAGCCTGTGCTGAGTTTCTCAAGCCAGGCGGATTGATGATCACCCTCATCCCCAACATGACGGGCCTTATAGGGATGTTGCAAAAGCTTGCGAACAGGCCGGTGTATGATACCCATGTCCCCCTTGATCGGATCCAGTTAGCCGCGGCCCATGAGAGTGGCATGGAACTGGTCTGGTGTCGTTATTTCATGTTCTTAAACCTTTGCATCTTGAATCTCGGAGATCCCGAGCGTTCTATCGGGGCCGCAATAGGCGCTCGTCTCGCGTCCTGGGTCACGAAAGGGACTTGGATTATGGGACGCATAATGCCTCTGCCTCCGCCAAACCGCCTTACTGCTCCGTATGTCGTTGCTGTCGCGAGAAAACCATGCGCATCACCCTCGTAATTTCCAATCTCGGCGCTGGCGGAGCAGAACGTGTGATGAGTGTCATGGCCAATTACTGGGCGGACCATGGCTATGAAGTGACAGTGATCACAATAGCTTCCGCTGGTGAAGACTTCTATGCTCTTCATCCCAGAGTCCATCGAATCGGCTTGGGACTCTATAGGTCCTCCTCACATGTCGCTGCCTCGGTCTGGAGTAACTTTGTAAAGTTGAAGCGCTTGCGACAGGAACTGAAAAGATCCCGGCCGGACATCGTCTTGAGCTTTATTGACACCACCAACGTGCTCACGTTGACGGCGAGTGTCAGGTTAGGTGTGCCCATCATTGTCTGTGAACACACTGATCCTCGCTATCATCAGATTGGTCCTTTATGGTCGGGGCTGCGGTACGTGGTCTATCGCCGAGCCGTTGCAGTGGTGGTGCTGACGAATGCGCTGAGAGAGTGGGCTGAGCGGTTTGTGCGCCCCGAGGCAGTCCATATTATCCCCAATCCCGTCATGGTATCCGACGATCAGTCTCCAGACTGCGGGAATTTCGGACTTCGTGGACGGACGGTGGGAGCCATGGGACGCTTGGGTCCCGAGAAGGGATTTGACATCCTCCTGAAGGCTTTTGCCCGATGCGCGAAGACGCACACCGAGTGGTCCTTGGTTATACTTGGAGAAGGCCAAGAGCGAAAAGCATTGGAAAAACTGATTGAACAATTGGGGATCAAGGATCGTGTGTCGATGCCAGGGCAAGTTCAAGGACCATTCCGGATTCTGCGCAAGCTGGACATGTTCGTGCTCTCTTCACGTTACGAAGGGTTTCCCATGGCCCTCGTGGAAGCCATGGCCTGCGGGCTTGCCGTGATTACTACTGACTTTCCAAGTGGGGTCAGGGAGATTGTGCGCGAAGGTGTCGATGCTGTCGTAGTGCCCGTCGAGAATATAGACGCCTTGGCCACTGCAATGGATCGATTGATGTCGAATCATGTCGAACGGAACTGCCTCAGGACACGCGCGGTAGAGGTAACAGAACGGTTTGGCACTCAAACGGTCATGACAATGTGGGAGGGTGTGATCAAATCGTGTGTGCCGGCGATCAAATCGAGAATGCCCCGGATAAGTCCAGAGTCTCTGGCGGGAAGCGTGAGCGGGAAATTGATGGAATAGGCAGCAGGTCAGTCGTGAGTCTATCCTAAGCGTGCGGACAACCGAAAGACTGGAACATCAGCGTCGCAGAGCCATGAAAATATTTTTCCTTATTCCTTCACTGAATTATGGTGGCGCGGAGTGGCAACTGATTCTACTCGCGAAAGGGCTGCGTAGTCGCGGACACGATGTGACTGTGGCGCTGTTTACTGCAGGATGGCCCCTGGAGCAGGTCCTGCGAGATGCCGGCGTGAAGGTGCGTTCATTGAATAAGCATGGGCGATCTGATGTGTTGGGCTTCATGAGCCGGTTGATCCGAATGGTGTGGGAGGAAGCACCAGACATTGTGCACAGCTATCTCTTGCATACGAACGTGCTGGCCGCATTCGTCAGACCTTTTTCTCAATCGACCCGGATCGTCTGGGGGGTGCGGTGCTCCTCAATGGACTTGGGTGAGTCGGATTGGGTCGATACCCTGTGTCTCAAAGTGAGTCGTTGGCTGGCTGGCTGGACAGATGCAATCATCGCGAATTCACACGCCGGGCGTGAGTATCACCTGGCCTGCGGGTATCCGTTCGACAAGTTGGTCACGATTTCCAACGGGGTTGACACGGAGAGGTATCGTTCGGACCCAGATGCGCGTCATAGGCTCCGAGGCGAGTGGGCTGTCAAAGACCATGAAAAGTTGGTCGGAATCGTGGCGAGGCTCGATCCGATCAAGGATCATTACAACTTTTTGAAGGCGGCATCTCTGTTGGCGAAGAAACGGAACGATATACGATTCGTCTGCGTTGGAGGTGGTCCTGAGGAGTATCAAGTGCAACTTCAGTCATATGCGAAAACCTTGGAGTTGGAAAAGGTCCTGCTGTGGGCGGGGCATTGCGAAGACATGCCCAGTGTCTACAATGCTCTGGACGTCGTCGTCAGCTGCTCTCATGACGAGGGGATGTCTAATGCCGTCTGTGAGGCCATGGCCTGTGGGGTGCCTTGTGTTGTGACGAATGTGGGCGACTCGGCCTGGCTGGTCGGGGATGGGGGTGAAGTGGTCCCACCGAGAAATCCATCGGCGTTGATGAGCGCCATTGAACGGTTGCTGGACCAAGGAACGTACGACCCGGCTATGATTCGACAACGAATCGTGGAGCAGTTTTCAGTTGGCAGTTTGGTGACCAACACGGAACGTGTGCTGAATAATTTGCTCCAGAGTCCCGTGTCAAATGCGTCTGGCTGCGCGCGTGTAAAGCCTATTGTGAGGTCGCCCGAAACTTCCCGATGAAGGAGCTTCGACCGCAAACACGCTGGAGCAGAGGGATGAGCAGGCCCCGTGCCGTGCCAACGTATTTTCTATGACTCCCTAGGATGTCTGAGGCCAGGTGCGTCGATCAATCCTAGTCCCCTTCGCGCTAACCGCCACGAGTCTTGCGCTTGCGCTAGCCGGAGGAGAACTTCTGGCAGGGTGATGCGACCTCTCTCCACTATCAGATATGTGGTGGCTGCCGACATCGGCCAGACCATGGTGCCCAATCAGCAGGGCCGCGCAATCGGTCAAGATTTCGATGTGGAGATCCTCATCAATAGCGGAGGGTTACATGATCTTTAGCATGGGCTTGAGAAACCGCAGGACGTATATCGGGTTGTAGTGTTGGGCGATTCCTTCATGGAAGCGCCGCAAGTACCGATGAACAGGGGTTTTCTAGAAAATTAGAGGAAGCCCTCCAAGGTTGGGTCAAAGGGAAGCGCATTGAGGTCATCAATCTGGGAGTCTCTGGGACCGGGCCTGCGCAGTACCTTCAAGTACTGAAAGCACGAGGGCTTGCCTACAGGCCGGATCTGGTGCTCATGGCTGTGCTCCCCTCCCTGAATCAGCCTCCACCTGACAGTTGGCCAGCCGTTTGGCATCGTGATTGGCGGTCGGGTCAACAATTTGTGGTATATCAACGACGGGGAAATGCCCGCCATAGGACGCCACTCGACTACTTGGCTTGGCAACCATTCGCGGCCAATATGAGCAAGTATCACAAGTTCTTAGTCATCCTATCCACGGCCGTGTTTTTCAGCAATTTCCCGGAGTGGAACGCCCAGTTTACGAAGCTACCGAGCCCCATACATTGGGTGATGGGAATCTACGTCCTAGCCCTGCCCATTCTGTTCAGGACGTTAAGGAAATCAGATGTCTTGCGCTCTCCTGTCATGCTGTGGGCCTTTGGCTTTATCTGGTTCACGATGGCCTGGTTTCTCCTGTTCGGACAGAATGATATGGCATGGCAGGAAATTCAATGGAGAATTCATGGGCTCCTGATTATTTGTGGGGTCCTGATCCTTCTGTGGGACCCCGATGCTGTCAGGGTCTCGAGGTATACAGTTGCGGCTGGGGTCCTGTTCGGGGTGGCCATCAATGTATATGATTTCTTTGTGCCCATGTCCTTCAGTAAGCTACCCGGTCGTTCGGCCGGGCTCTATGGGGATCCGAATTTCTCGGCTGAATCGCTCGTGCTGGGGATGCTTGTAAGCATCACCGCATTGCCCGCATGGTGGCGGGGATCGTTCATGTTGACGACAGGGATTGGGGTCTGTCTCACGATTTCTCGTTCAGGTATTCTCGCATGGGTTTGTGTGTGCGGAGTATTGATCCTCCTGAACAAGGTGCGCATGAAGGGGCTTCTGATGACCGTTGCGCTGGGGCTGGTTCTTATCATCGTAGTCTTATTGCCAATGGGAGACCAGTTGCTCACTGAGTTGGAAAGAAAAGGGGTCATTAACAAGAACCTGGTAGAACGGCTAGATTGGTTCGCGGACCCAACCGGAGTGTCCGATCACTCGAGCTGGGAGCGAAAGCGTGTCGCGCGAGAGGCTTGGGAGAAGGTTGCCGAACGCCCATGGACCGGGAGCGGCCCGGGGAGCTCGCGTACGGCGATTGTGGGAACACATAACCAGTATCTCGCGCACATGCGAGACCATGGTCTCCTGGGTGCGGGGATAGTGCCCCTGCTCCTCTTGGCCCTGTCATGGAGGGCGCAGGGAGAAACGAAACAGCTCGCCTTGCTGTTCGGATGTGTGGTGATGTGGCAATGTTTCTTCAGCCATACCATCCTTGATCAGGCGCCTCGGTTGAGTCTCTTCGGGCTCATGGGCGCCTTCGCGTGGGCCAGTCGGTCCTATGCATTCACCCAGGCACAGAGTCTTCATGCGGGGAACGGAATGGCACCGAGGGCTTGGTCAGAATCTGCAAACCATCCTTTTAGTGGGCCGAAAGGACTCATGAAGCCGACTCGCTGGTGGAAGGGCAGTTGCGAGTCCTAGAACCTATCTCAAAATCGTTGTGTTTCGGCGTACACGTGTTTATACTTGCCACCCATGCTGCGCTTGCGCGACGACCAGTGGGAGAGGATTCGGGATCATTTCCCCGAGGAGCACATCCCGGAACACCGCCCGGGGCGCAAGCCCGTGCCCACGCGCGATGTGTTGGAGGCGGTGCTCTGGATGCTGAACACGGGCGCGCAGTGGCATATGCTGCCGCAGGGCTATCCCAACTACAAAACGGTCCATCGCCGGTTTCAACAGTGGTGCCAGCGGGAGGTGTTGCGCGACATTCTCACACAGTTGGCGAATACGTTGCGCGAGGAAGGCGCCATCGATGAACGCGAGAGCTTCATCGACGCCATGTTTTCCGCAGCGAAGGGCGGCGGCGACGCCGTGGGCCTCACGAAACGCGGCAAGGGCGTGAAAATCCTGGCGATTGTTGATCGCCAGGGGCTGCCCCTCTCGGTCAGTACGCACGCCGCGAATCATCATGAGGTCACATTGGTGCAACTCAGTTTTGACTTCTACATGCTGGAGGCCAAACCCGAACATCTCATCGGGGATCGGGCCTACGACAGCGACGGGCTCGATGACCAGCTCAAGCAAGACGGCGTGAACCTGATCGCGCCGCACCGGTCCACTCGAAAACTGCGAACCCAAGACGGGCGCCCCTTGCGCCGGTACCAACGCCGCTGGCTTGTCGAACGGTTCTTTGCATGGCTCCAATGGAAGCGGCGCTTGCTGATTCGTTGGGAGTACTACGCCACCAATTTCCTCGGGTTTGTGCAGCTGGCCTGCATCAGCATGCTGCTCAAGCAATTTTGAGATAGGTTCTAGTCAAGGGCTGTTTCCTTACGGGGCAAACGTCACATTGGCGTACTCCAGGTCGACAACGGTCTAAACATCTAAACAAGAGAGGTAAGCGCAATGAATAACTATGAAGTCTGCGCTCAATGGGTTCAAGACCATTCTCCCCCAAAAGGGGCGCGCATCTTGGACTATGGGTGTGGAAAAGGGGAGATTGTCGAAGCACTACGATCGCGGGGATTTGAGGCGTTGGGGTGCGATGTGTATTATGAGGGCGGCGACTACTCGTCTGGTGTAGATAAGAAGCTCCTCGGAGGGATCATTCGACGCATGGAGGGAGACAAGATTCCATTCCCCGATGACAGCTTTGACTACGTCATCAACAATCAAGTTATGGAACATGTCAAGGATATGGATAGTGTGCTGAAGGAGATTCATCGGGTCTTGAAACCAGGCGGCCAAGTCTTGAGCCTCTTTGGAGACAAGACCATGTGGACGGAAGGGCACTGTGGCATCCCCTTCCTTCACCGGTTCAGGAGGGGCAGCCGACTCAGGATCTACTATGCAGCTGTGCTTCGGCTCTTCGGGTTGGGGTATCACACCGCCGGTAAAAGTGTCATGCGCTGGAGTCAGGACTTTTGTGACTGGCTGGACAAATGGTGCTACTACAGATCCCTCGGAGAGATCGAAGGGGCGTACGATAAGTATTTCAGGGACCGCCAGTATATTGAAGTTTCTTGGTTACACCAGAGGCTCGAGTCTCGTGCATGCATGGTCTCGTGGTTGCCTGAGGCGGTGCAACGCTTTGCGTATCGCAAACGTGCCGGCATGGTATTCGTAATGGAAAAGTCATCGGCCTAGCGGTCCTCGGCCTTTGATCGTCAGGTCCACGTCCACCCGTGTTCCCTGGAAACACCGCGAAGCGACCGGCACGCCTGCAGAATAGAGGCGCGCCACCCTTCTAGATGTCGACGAAGAACAAGCTGAAGAGGCAAGCGCCGTTGTCGGTGCTGTTCTTGACCAACAGCGTCGGAATCGGCGGGGCTGAGCTGATGCTCTATCGGCTTATCTCAAATCTTGACCGGAGACGCTTCACGCCCAGTGTCATTTCATTGATCGATATTGTACCTGCTGTCACCGGCGAGTTGTTGAGGAAGTTGGGGATATCAGTCAGGACGTTGGGATTGCTTCCTGGAAAACCCAACCCAGTAGCTTTTCTGCGGCTCGCTCATTGGCTGCGGCAGGATCCGCCGGATGTGATTCAGACGTGGATGTATTACGCCGACTTGGTCGGGGGGTTGGCCAGTCGCTTGGCTGGGAAGATTCCGCTCTCGTGGGGAATCCGTGGCACTGATCTCAGTGAGGAAGGAAATAAGCGAATCCTTTTGCTCACCGCAAAAGCATGTGCGGGATTGTCTCGATGGCTGCCGGATCGAATCGTCTGTTGCTCGGAAGCCTCACGACAAGTGCATGCCGCGCTTGGGTATGCGACCGAGAAGATGATGGTGATTCCAAACGGGTATGATCTCGAAGCGTACCAACCCGATGCGGTAGCGCGTGAATCGGTCAGGAAGGAATTGCAAATCCCTGCTGAGGCTCCGGTTATAGGATTAGTCGCTCGATTTCATCCCCACAAGGACCATCGCAATTTCGTCCAGGCTGCGAGTCTACTCCATCAAGACAGGCCAGATGTGTATTTCGTACTGTGCGGTATGGGGGTAAGTTGGGAAAACAAGGAATTAGCCAGGTGGATCGAGGATGCAGGGATTCAAGCGCGGTGTCGCCTACTCGGATTGCGAGACGACATTCCTAAGCTGACCGCAGCCTTTGACATCGGGTCCTTGTCTTCCTTTGGTGAGGGCTTTCCAAACGTGATTTGCGAGGCAATGAGTTGCGGGGTCCCCTGTGTTGTCACTGATGTAGGGGATGCAGCACGGATTGTCGGAGAAACAGGGTTAGTGGTTCCGGTGAAAAGTCCCGTTGCATTGGCGGGTGCCTGGCGCAAAATGCTCGACGTTGGTCGGGAAGGCCGGAGTCAATTGGGCATGGCAGCTCGGGTGCGCGTCCGGGATGAATTCGCCCTGCCGCAGATTGTGGATCGGTATCAGAATCTCTTTGAAGAACTGGCGTGTGCTGCACGGGGCTAAGCCTGTCGTCCGCATACTGCCCCACTACGATCACAGAACCCTACCGAGAGGTCACTTCCATGAAGTGGGGAAACCATCAGGTGAGATTGCGGTGAGGGAGGCGTCATGATGAAGGTCATCGCGATCAATGTAGCAGCAATTCTAGGGATTCTTTTCCTATTTGAGGGAGGGATCAGAGCGTTCGTTAGGTACAATCCCGCCTACTATGTCGGAGCAAAGGCGGTTGGCTCATGCATGCCTCATCCCTACGGTGAGGTGTGCTTCAATAGCCTCGGCTATCCGGACGATGAATTCGATATGGCCTCCACCAAGCCCCGTGTAGGGTACTTCGGGGATTCAGTGTGTTACGGAGTCGGAGCCGGACGCCGGTATCGTATGACCGATATTCTCAAGGAGCACTATAGGGAATTTGCGCATTTCAATTTCTGCAATATCGGTGATAACCCATTGTCAGATCAGACCCTCGGGAATATCAGAAAATTCGCGGAAGGCTTTCGGCTATCCCATGTCGTCGTCCTTATGAACTTAAACGATATTCCTCCGACAATGGCTGAGCACCAAGCCAGCCACGCGATGAGTTCCCAGACTCAAGAGGTGAATCATGCCCCGCAGAATGTGCCATGGACGGTCATGATCAAGCAGGGGATCACGCCGATCGACTTACAATTGCGAGGAGTAAGCTATCTCTATACGCATGTGAGGAACTTGATCAAGGAGCGGCTGACGATCGCGGGATATGGTGTTGACGGGTACCAATCTATCGAGTTATTTCCTCAGGCGAATTCTGAGGCGTTTAGGTTGGCGGCTGAGAAACTCAACAAGTTGGAGCGAGATCTGCGCTCACAAGGCGTCGTGCTTAGGGTGGTCCTGGTCCCATATGAGATGCAGATTTCGGCCGATGCGGCCAAAGTCTATCGTCAATTGCACATCGAGTGGGAGGCTGGATTTGAAGACTGCAGTGCGCAGAAGCTTATCGCAGCCAGCCTTGCTCCGAATATGCCGATTTTCAATACCTGCGACGCCTTCAACGGCTACCGAGACAAGACCAAAGTGGGCGAGTTGTTTGTGTATGACAAGGGGGACAAACTCGATTGGAACCACCCCAATCGGGAAGGACATCGATTGATCGCGGACTATCTGATCAGAAATCACTTTTTACCACAAGCGTAACGCCTCGTCGCCATGCTTGCAACGTTCGGTTGATCGTTAGCACGACTTGTCGATGAATCCTGAAACGAAGGCGCGCAAGTCGTCGCAATCTCTCACAACGAAGGGTTTTCACCATGACGCGGATACGGTATATCCTCGGCATTTCCGCCTACTACCACGATAGTGCCGCTTGTCTTCTGAAAGATGGGGAGATCTTTGCAGCGGCTCAGGAGGAGCGATTTACACGGAAGAAGCATGATCCTCGGTTTCCGGTCCATGCCATTCGGTATTGCCTGACGGAGGCGGGGATTACGCTTCGAGACGTGGAGCATGTGGTGTTCTATGAGAAGCCGTTGATCAAATTCGAACGGCTCTTGGAGACCTACGTGTCCTATGCGCCTAAGGGGCTTAAGTCCTTTTGGGCGGCGATGCCGGCCTGGCTCAAAGAAAAGGTGTTCCTGAAGGATCTGATGAAGAAGGAATTCGCGAAACTGGGGGGCATCGAGCCCGCTTCGGTGCCGCCGATGCTCTTTCCCGAACACCATGAATCCCATGCCTCGTCCGCGTTCTTCCCCTCTCCCTACCAGGAAGCGGTCGTCCTCTGTATGGACGGGGTCGGGGAGTGGGCGACGTCTTCAGCATGGCTCGGCAAGGGGAATAAGCTGACGCCTCTGTGGGAGATACCCTTCCCGCACTCCCTGGGGCTGCTGTACTCCGCCTTCACCTATTACACGGGATTCAAGGTGAATTCCGGTGAATACAAGGTGATGGGCCTGGCGCCCTACGGCGAACCGAAATACGTCAAGCAGATCTACGAGCATCTCATCGACCTCAAGGCTGATGGGACCTTCCGCTTGAATATGGACTATTTCAACTATTGCACCGGCCTGACCATGACCAGCGAGAAGTTCCACGAGGCGTTCGGAGGCCCGCCGCGGAAACCGGAATCACCGCTGGGACAACGGGAGATGGATTTGGCTCGCTCGATCCAGGAGGTGACGGAAGAGATCATGCTGCGGCTGGCGAAGACGCTCCATGATGAAACCGGGATCGCCAATCTCTGCCTGGCCGGCGGCGTCGCCTTGAACTGCGTGGGGAACGGCAAGATCTTGCGGGAAGGCCCGTTCGCGAATATCTGGATTCAACCGGCCGCGGGCGATGCCGGTGGGGCCATCGGGGCCGCGCTGGCGGCCTGGCACACCTGCCTCGATCAGCCGCGCGTAGCTGACGGGAAACGGGATCGGATGCGGGGCTCCTACCTGGGGCCGACCTTCAGCAACGACGAGATTGAACAGTATCTCCAATCCGTCGGAGCCCGATACGTGCGGCTGGGTGATGACGAGCTGATCAATCGTGTGACTGAAGAGTTGGCGCAGGAGAAAGTGGTTGGATGGTTCCAGGGGCGCATGGAGTTCGGCCCGCGCGCGCTCGGCGGTCGCAGCATCATCGGGGATGCCCGCAGCACCAAGATGCAGTCCGTGATGAACCTGAAGATCAAGTACCGGGAGTCCTTCCGACCCTTTGCGCCGTCGGTGCTCCGGGAAAAAGTGGGCGAGTATTTCGATCTCGAAGCCGATAGCCCCTATATGTTGTTGGTCGCGCCCGTGCGAGAGAAGCAACGGAAGAACTTGACGGAGGCGCAACGAGCGCTCTGGGGCATCGACCTGCTCAATGTCCCCAAGTCTGATATTCCGGCGGTCACGCATGTGGACTACTCGGCTCGTGTGCAGACGGTCCATCGAGAGACGAATCCGCGGTACTACGATCTCATCAAGGCGTTTGAGTCGAAGACGGGGTGCGCGGTGATCGTGAACACCTCATTCAATGTACGCGGGGAGCCCATCGTCGGAAGCCCGGCGGACGCCTATCTGTGCTTCATGCGGACGGAGATGGACGTCCTGGTGTTGGAAAACTGCGTGCTGCTGAAGGGCGACCAGGCCCCGCTTGGGGGCGACACGGACTGGAAGAAGGAATTCGAGTTGGACTAACGCGATCAATGCAAAGGAATCAGATCATGACACAGACCGCGACAGCTAAACAGTTGCAGCAGTTCGGCTGCCTGATGGGCGCGGTGTTTCTCCTCATCGCGTTCTGGCCGATGGTCGTTTGTGGACAGCCTGGCCGCTGGTGGGCACTCCTCTTGGGGACGGCGGTGCTGGTTCCCGCGCTCGTGATGCCCGGTGTTCTGGGCCCACTCTACCGCGCCTGGATGACGCTCGGCGGATGGATGAGTTGGTTTAACACTCGGCTGATTCTGGCCCTGGGGTTCTTCGGTCTGGTGACGCCCATCGCCTTGGCCCGAAGATTGTGCGGCAAGGACTCCATGCGGCGGCGGTTCAATGCCGAGGCGACGTCATACCGCCTGCCTCGGGCAGCCCGTCCGGGCACGCATCTGCACCACCAATATTAGTTCTGAAAAATGAATTCACTCGCACGGATACGGAGGATGCCATGAACGAATTTGCACTGGAGCTGTGGGGCTTTTTACGGGAGCGGAAGAAATTTTGGTTGCTGCCCATGGTGATGTTCCTGTTTTTACTGGGAGCATTGATCGTTCTGACAGAGGGTTCCGCCGTGGCGCCCTTCATCTACACCCTGTTTTAGAAGCTCAGCGCTAGGTCGCATCTTCGAATGTCTCGCAACTGGCGAGTTCCTCAGAAGTCAGAAGTCGGTGTATGGGAATCATTGAGTTTGAGAAGGCAGTGCGATAATGAGGTTTGTGAGAGGTCTGCCGATGCGAGGATCGAGTCGTGTATCCGAGTGGATAAGGAGCGCGAGGCGCATTCAGCAGATTCTCTCTGAACAGAAGAGACCTCTGCGATTCATTGTCTCTAGGCTGTTGTGGCGCCTTGGAATATCTCATTGGTTCATCATCCAAAGGGAGGGGTATCGCCTGCGGTTCTTTCCTACCAGCCTTTCCGCTGAGTACTGGATCAACCCCTTTACCAGATGCGATGATGAGTTATTTCTCAAGCAGAATTTGGGCGCGGGGGACTACGTCATCGACGTCGGAGCCAATGTCGGCACAATCGCACTTGCCGCCGCGACCCTGGTTGGCAGGCAGGGCACCGTCATTGCCATTGAACCGCACCCCAGAACCTCGGGGTATCTGCAGGCCAATGTCCGACTGAACGATTTGCCCAATATAACGGTCCTGAATATGGCCGTGGGGAAAGAAAGTGGGGCCATTATGTTTTCTGACATTAGGAATGATGACCAGAATTGTGTCGTAAATATGTCTCCGCTTGTTGTGCCGATGGCGACCCTCGACAGTCTACTGCTGGGAGAGGAGCGACGTGTGAAGTTACTCAAAATCGATGTCGAGGGGTATGAGTTGCCAGTTCTGCAGGGTGGAGAACGGACTTTAAGGCGGACGGATTGTGTGTACTTCGAATCATGGGAGAAGCACTACAATAAATACGGATATACGTGCGGGGATCTGATTCGGCAGCTAAATGGGTGGGGATTCTCAGTTTACAAGCGCGTAGAAGCGGGGGAGTTGCGAGAGGTAGGTCCTCAGTACTCGTCGGTCGTCTGTGAGAATCTTGTTGCTCTCTCACGTGGGAGAGGCGGAAGTGCATGAAAGGAAGCAGATGCTGGCGGTTGTTCGTGTTCGCCTTCGGAAGTGTGTGTCGGTGCTGTGAATGGGCGCGATCTTGTGCCGAGGGTAGGGGTACCAATTCAAGCTGGCGATCTCTGCTCTGGGGCGAGGGATGCGAGTAGGATTCGGGGAACCGCATTGGGCTGCCAGCGTAAAGCCTCAAAGCGCTATGGTCAAAAGGCGGGGTATCTGGGGATTGACAGCCTGCATCGGTCACAGTCTTAAGCAGAGAGTAGTGGCCTTCCCTTCTCGGTCGAAATTCTGAGGTCTCCGGTCCTGAAAGGAGTGGCATGCCCGGTAGCCGGGGGATACCACTCAGATTTCCCTATGAATCGAGATCAATTTGTAAGCTCATTTGTGAAAGGGAAGCCGTATGTGTGGGATTAGTGGCTTCTTGGATGCGTCGCAGCGCTTGGGCAGTCACGAGCTGCAAGGCATTGCCGAGGACATGACCAATACCCTTCGCCTCCGTGGTCCGGATGATGTCGGTATCTGGACGGATGAAGCGACTGGTATTGCCCTAGGGCATCGTCGCCTCTCCATCCTAGATCTGTCGCCGGAAGGGCATCAACCGATGCGCTCAGCCTGCGGACGGTATGTCATCACGTTTAACGGCGAAGTCTACAATTTCCGAGCTCTTCGTCAGGAGATGGAGAGGCTCGGCCATCACTTCCGGGGACACTCTGACACCGAAGTCATGCTCGCCTGCATTTCCCAATGGGGCATCATGGACGCCACCAAGAAATTTAACGGCATGTTCGCTTTTGCCCTCTGGGATCGACGTGAGCGGTTGCTGCATCTGGGCAGAGACCGGATGGGGGAAAAGCCCCTCTATTATGGATGGATGGGCAAGACCTTTCTTTTCGGTTCCGAGCTCAAGGCCTTACGCCGGCATCCCGACTTTTCCCCTGAGATTAACCGCGATGCCCTGGCGCTCTATCTCCGCCACAACTACATTCCAGCTCCTCATTCCATCTATAGAGGCATCACCAAGCTGTTGCCTGCTCATCTGGTAACTGTGTCGGAAGCGGATGTCGGCCGCGCACCTGTGGCGAGGTGTTATTGGTCCCTTGAGGAAGTGGCGGCACAAGGTGTGGCGCAGCCGTTTCCAGGCTCCGAACAGGAGGCCATCGCACATCTGGATGAGTTGCTCAGAGACTCGATCAAACTGAGGATGGAATCGGATGTTCCGCTCGGGGCTTTTCTCTCCGGCGGGGTGGACTCCTCCACCGTGGTGGCCCTGATGCAGGCCCAGAGTTCACGGCCGGTACAGACCTTTACCGTCGGCTTCAATGAATCGGCCTATAACGAAGCCGAGCATGCGAAGGCCGTGGCGCGACATCTGGGAACGGCTCATACAGAGATCTATGTCACGCCAGAGGAGGCTATGGCTGTGATCCCTCGCCTCCCGTTGCTCTACGATGAACCATTTTCCGACTCGTCACAAATCCCCACGTTTCTGATATCCGAATTGGCAAGACGCGACGTCACGGTGACGCTGTCCGGAGACGGCGGCGATGAATTGTTTGCTGGCTATACGCGCTACTTCCTAGGCCTGCGTGTGTGGAGGCATGTTGGGTGGCTTCCGTTAATGGTCCGCAGCCTGGCCGCGGATGGGATCAAGAGCATCTCGCAGGAGTCCTGGGAGCGTCTATTACTCGCCGTTGGGTCGGTACTGCCGAGGACCCTTCGCGTACAGCGCCCCGGCGCGAAAATGCACCGACTCGCCGAGGTGCTGACCGCGAAGGATTCGGATGCCATTTACCTGGAGATGTCGTCTCATTGCAAAGATCCCTTATCGCTTGTGCCGGGCGCTGGAGAGCTGCCGGTGGTCTTAGGTAATGGGGGGGGGCTGAGGGCACTCAACGGGTTCGCGCAACGGATGATGTACATCGACATGATGACCTACTTGCCGGATGACATTCTGGTAAAGGTCGACAGGGCCAGCATGGGGGTGAGCCTGGAATCTCGTGTGCCATTTCTTGATCATCGACTCGTTGAATTTGCGTGGAAGGTACCACTGTCCTTGAAGATTCGGGATGGAGTCGGAAAATGGCTTTTGCGCCAGGTGCTCTATCAGTATGTGCCCTCGGCCTTGATCGATCGTCCCAAAATGGGGTTCGGGGTTCCTATCGATCAGTGGCTTCGAGGGCCCTTGCGGCAATGGGCGGAAGAGCTCTTGGATGAAAAGCGATTGCGGGACCAAGGGTTTTTCAACGTCGAACCGATTAGGAAGCGATGGCGATCGCATCTGTCAGGTGACGCCGACTGGCAATATCACCTGTGGGATATCCTCATGTTCCAGGCCTGGCTGGAGGAGGAGCGTACCGTGGCGAAGTGAAACAGCGTGTGAGATGGGCCGAGCTGATACGGATGAAGATTGAGGACAGGGAGCTTGAGAGGATGCGATGAGAAGTCGTTGAGAGGCGGGAGTCGGGCGAGTGAGGAAGAAAGAGTTGAGCGGAGTGCCAGCTTTGAAAGGCGACAAACAATCCAGGGATGGTAGTGGCAGATCTCATATAGGTACGGAGGATACCTGCGCTTGCCGCGCTTTGTTGGGTCATCCCTTACATCACCTGGAGGCCAATATGTTGAGCGGTAGACGTGGCGTAATGGTTATAAGTTTGGATTTGGAACTCTCATGGGGGCGTTTCGACAAGATGTCGATCGAAAAGCTCAACGCGGAGTCTATGGAGGAACGGAGGCACATCAAGAGGCTGCTTGCGCTGATGGACCAGTATGATATTCCGGCAACCTGGGCGATGGTCGGGCACCTCTTCCTGGACCGGTGTGAGCGCAACGATCAGGGGGTGGCGCATGCGGATCACACACCGCATGCGGCCTATTCCTGGTTGCCCCATGAGTGGTATCGCCATGATCCCTGCACGGAGGCTTTCCGTGCGCCAGCCTGGTATGCGCCAGACGTCTTAGAGTGGATTCGGAATGCCAAAGTTCGCCACGAAGTTGGTTCGCATTCGTTCGGCCATATTTACTATGGCGATCCCGAATGCACTCCGAAGATCGCAGAGGTGGACTTGAATGCGGCCATGAGAGCCGCAGAGGAAAAGGGAATTACCCTCACCAGTTTTGTGTTTCCCCGAAACATGGTAGGGCATCTGACGGTCCTTCGCAAACTGGGGATTAAAGCTTATCGGGGGCAGGATCCCCTGATGCGAGGCCGGAGATTTCCCCCCATCTTGAGAGCTGTCCATTACTGGCATCAGTTCTGGGGGATTCGGCCCGATCCGGTTCGGGCCGAAGAGACGCTTCCCGGCATGTGGAACATCCCTGGCAACCAATTCTTCATGCCAAAGGACGGCATTCGGAAGCTGATTCCCATGGCCTGCCAAGTTCGCAGGGGCAAGGCTGGCATTGACCAAGCCATCAAGAGAGGGGATCTGTACCATCTCTGGTTTCATCCTTTCAACTTGAATGCCAAGCCGGACACGATGTTCTCGGGCTTGGAAAGAATCTTCACCTACGCAAGTCGCATGCGGGAAAAGGGGTTGCTGGATATTCTCACGATGAGAGACTATGCCAGGCAGCTCGAAGGAGAAAAGCGAAAGCGGTCTACTGCCTCCTACTCGTTGGCCTCCTCCCAGACCTAACAGGCCCTTGGGCCGTCGTCCCGTGTCGAATGTCGACGGCGGCCCAGGGACTTTTCCCAAACACTTCGAGGAACGCAATGTCCAAATTGCTATTCGTCGTCGATGAGGATTGCTATTTCTTGTCGCACCGTCTCGATCTAGCCAGGGCCGCCCGAAACGCCGGGTTTGAGGTGGTGGTGGCAACGAGGGTTCAAGAGCATGCCAAGCCTATCGAAGACGAGGGATTTAGGCTCATACCAATCCGGTTGCGTCGCGGGATCCAGTCGCCACTGGACGAAGGGGCCGCACTCATCGAGCTTATCAGGCTGTATCGTCGCGAACGGCCGGATATTATTCATCACGTTGCACTCAAGCCGGTCCTGTTCGGCGCGATAGCTGCGCGCCTGTGCCGGGTGCCGGCCGTGGTGAATGCGATCACCGGCTTGGGGTACATGTTCCAGTCCAGCGGTTGGCGTCGGCGGCTTCTCCGCGGGGCAATTACCCCCCCGCTGCGATGGGCACTTGCGAGTTCCTGTTCCGCCGTGATCTTCCAGAACGGTGAGGATTCTCAGGACTTTCTCAACGAAAGGCTCGTGACAGACTCCCAAGCTATCGTTATCCGTGGGGCGGGGGTCAATGTCTCGCAATTCATGCCCGCTCCTGAACCGGCTGGGATTCCCGTCGTCTCGTTGGCTGCAAGGATGGTCTGGGATAAGGGAGTGGGAGAATTTGTGCAAGCCGCGAGATTGCTGAGGGCAAAAGGAATTAAGGCGAGATTCGTGCTGGTAGGATCAGTTGATAGTGACAATCCCACCTCACTCTCGGAAGCGGACTTGATGGGTTGGGAGAAGGACGGAATTGTGGAGTGGTGGGGGCATCGAGAAAACATGCCGGATGTCTATGCTGCTTCACACGTGGTCGTTCTGCCGTCGTACGGGGAAGGATTGCCGAAAACGCTACTGGAGGCGGCGGCCTGTGCCAGACCGCTTGTGGCCACCGATGTCAGAGGTTGCAGGGAAATCGTGAGAGATGGCGAGAATGGCTTCCTAGTACCCGTGAAGGAAGCAGCCCCCTTAGCCCGAGCGATTGAGACACTCCTTCATGACCGGGCTCTGCGCGCCAAGATGGGGGCCCGCAGTCGCGAACTTGTCGAGAAGGAATTTCGTGTCGAACTGATTGCAGATGCCACAGTCACAGTGTATCGACGACTGTTGGAGCGGAGCGCCGCTGCCTCGGTCGGAGGAGGTGCTGTATCATGAAGAGAGGGCTGGACGTCATCGTGTCGTGGGTCGGGCTCATCGCGCTGGCTCCGCTGTTTGCGATAGTGGCCGTGCTGATCAAGATGGACTCGGCGGGTCCTGTCTTCTTTCGGCAGGAGAGGATCGGAAAGAGATTTCGCCCGTTTCAGATTTTCAAATTCAGGACTATGGTGCAGGATGCTCCGTCACGAGGAGGTGTCTTGACGAGCAGCGGGGACGCACGGATTACCAGGATCGGCAAGATTCTCCGTCAGATGAAAATCGACGAGCTGCCTCAGCTGATCAATGTCCTCCAGGGTGAAATGAGCCTCGTGGGTCCTCGCCCAGAAGTTCCCCGGTATGTGGAACTGTTTCGAAAGCACTATGAAAAGATTCTGGAGGTTCGACCGGGCATCACCGATCTGGCCTCTCTGAAGTATCGTGATGAGTCCGCGATCCTGGCGAGGTCGGACAACCCTGAACAGGAGTATGTCCAACGCATTCTCCCGGACAAGCTTCGCTTGGGGGAGGAATATGTCCGCCGATCGTCGTTGGCTCTGGATCTGATGCTGATTTCAAAAACTATAGGGGTCATGATTCCGACGTGGAACTCTGAAACGGCTGAAACCAAGCCTCGCCTGTAGGTAATGGGGGCGCGCTGTTTTGGAAGCGAAACACCACAATGGTGACCGGGCGATGTAGTGTCAAACGGGTAGTGTATTAATTCTGAATGTCGTCCCCCCTCTTAAACTGCAAGAGATCGCATCCGAAAACGGCGGGTAAGGAGTGCGGTGCATGGTCTTCTCGGGGGGCGAATCATATTTGTCCGCTCTGACCGGGACGCAGAACTCCGCCGAGAGGGCTTCGCCGCTGCGTATCCTTCTCTGCTACAAGAGAACTCGGTGTCCGGGAACACTGTATGGATTTCCCTTTAGTTATATGCGCGGCCACTTCGCTTCTTCAAGCAGACTGTAAGGAAACCATCCGTCCTCAGTTCTGAGCCTCCACGAATCGGCGCTTTTCCAGTTTAGGAATCCCTCGAATCTCCTGCAGCGGGTAGGGCTCCACATCCGGACATCGTTGGACTACTGATTGCTGGCGGTAGTTCGTCGTGGGCGCGCTGGCCTTCTGCACGCGGCTGCTGAAGGGCTAGTGATCTGCAGGTCGAGGGTAGACCAGCACGGCGTGTGCGGTATCAGGAAATCTGGATCACAAGTGTCCATATCGCGGGGCTTGTAGCAGAGGGCAGTGTCTGATGTCTCACTTTTCAAAACAGGAAAGGGTATCAACATGTTCATGAATGAATCGACGAGTGTGCCCATGCGTGCGGGATTCCTCCCTTTTGCGTTGCCGTCGATTGGAGAGGAAGAGATCGCGGAAGTGGTGGATTCGCTTCGTTCGGGTTGGGTGACGTCGGGTCCGAAGGTAAAGCGATTTGAAGGGGAGTTCGCCCAGTATGTCGGCGCACCACATGCCATTGCGGTGAATTCGTGTACGGCGGCCTTGCATATAGCCCTGACAGCCTTAGGGGTTGGTCCCGGAGACGAGGTGATCGTGCCTACCCTGACCTTCTGCGCCACCGCCAATGTGGTGGTCCATCTGGGAGCTCGACCGGTGTTGGTCGATGTGGGTGAGGATTTTAACATCGATCCGTACGCGATCGAGCGGGCGATCACGCCGAGAACCAAGGCCATCATGCCGGTCCATTTCAGTGGGCAGGCATGCAACCTGGATGCCATATATGAAATTGCGAGATCTCACCGGCTGGCGGTGGTCGAGGATGCGGCCCATGCGGCCGGAACGGAATACCACAATAGAAAGGTCGGGTCAGCACCATCAGCGGATGTCCTTGAGCCTAATAGACATGCCGTGTGCTTCAGCTTCTATGCGATCAAGAATTTGACCACCGGTGAAGGAGGGATGATTACGACCGGGGGACCTGTACTGGCGGAGCGTATGCGGCTGTTAAGTCTCCACGGGTTGAGCCGTGACGCTTGGAAGCGCTACAGCGGGTCCGGTAATTGGTATTACGAAGTGCTCGACGCCGGGTATAAGGACAACATGACCGACATCCAAGCCGCCATGGGTATTCACCAACTCAAGAAGTTGGATCGTTTCATCGATACCCGGGCTCAGTATGCTGACCTCTATGCAGACGCCTTCGCGAGCATACCGGAAATTGAGTTGCCGCTGATTCGTGATAACGGAAAGCATGCGTGGCACCTTTTTGTAGTCAGGCTGGCTTTGGAACGCCTCACAATCGACCGGGCTCAATTTATCGAGGAATTGCGTACCCGAAATATCGGGACCAGTGTGCACTTCATCCCCGTGCATCTCCATCCTTACTATCAGAAACAGTTTGGGTATCAGCGTGGGGATTTCAAAGTTGCGGAATCCCTATATGACCGGATCGTCTCACTGCCTCTGTACCCCGGGATGGCTGAAAGTGACGTGGAAGACGTCATTCGGGTTGTGCGGGATGTGATTGCTCGAAATAGGAGGTAACTGCGATGGCTGCTATGAGAGTCAACAGTAAGATACTCGAGGGTGCTGTGCGGATGGTTGCTGACCTCATTATGACTAATGTCGCCCTTGGGACGGCGATGCTAGTCCGCTTTCTGGTGGAGACAGGGGGAGGCGGGGACACGACTTTTTCTGGGTCGTTGTCTCTCTACGTGGGGCAATATGCACACAGCTTTTGGATTATCACGGCGATCGTTCTTGCGGTTGCCTATTTCGGTGGTTTCTACACGTCGGGGCGTTACTATCAAAGTCGGTACAAGGCTTTGGTGGTCGTGCAAGCCGTGAGCATCAGTTACCTCCTATTCGCGTGTCTCGCTTTTCTATCATTGGGTGCGATCTCCCTCCCCCGGAGCGTGCTGTTCATGGGGTGGGGAATCACCTGCATTATGCTCACAACGGCACGCCTGTGGTCGATGTTCTGGCGACAGCTGGAGCAGGCCGCTGGGGGGCGATCGAAGCTCGCGATGGGAAAGGGCCCGACCAGGAAGATCCTCGTCATTGGAGGAGCCGGCTACATTGGCTCGGCGTTGCTCCCAAAGTTGCTGGATGCTGGTTATCAGGTCAGGCTTCTGGATCTGTTCTTGTTCGGTAAGGAGCCGATTGCGAAAGTGCTCGGCCATCCAAATCTGGAGATCGTTCAGGCAGATTTTCGGCACGTCGATAAGCTAGTTGAAGTTATGCGAGGTGTTGATCAGGTTATTCATCTCGGTGCGATCGTGGGTGATCCAGCCTGTTCGCTAGACCAGGAACTGACCGTTGAGGTCAATCTCATGGCCACTCGTGTGATCGCGGAAGTAGCGAAGGGAAGTGGCATCCGGCGATTCTGCTTTGCGAGTACTTGTTCTGTGTATGGAGCAAGTGATGGGCTCCTGGAGGAACGGTCTGAGGTGAACCCGATTTCCCTCTATGCCCAAAGCAAATTGGCTTCTGAGAAGATATTGCTGCACTTGGCAGATGAGTCATTTTCCCCTGTGATTCTCCGTTTTGGGACTGTGTATGGCCTCAGCGGTCGGACGAGATTTGACCTGGTGGTCAATCTCCTGACCGCGAAGGCCGTAGTAGATAAGAAGATCACGCTGTTTGGAGGCGATCAGTGGAGACCATTTTTGCACGTCGACGATGCTGCCTTGGCGTTGCTTAAGGCCGTAGAGGCACCCACCGATCTGGTCCACGGTGAAATATTCAACGTGGGTTCATTCGAGCAAAATTATCGGCTCGGAGACGCAGCCAAGATCATCCAATCAGTGATCCCGGACGCGGAAATCGTCGATATGGGCGCCGATACTGATTTTCGCAACTATCGTGTCGACTTCAGCAAGATTTCGAAAATGCTCGGATTTGCACCCCACTGGACACTTGAGGCGGGCATACGACAGGTCCTGACGGCCTTGCGGAGCGAAAGTGTCAGAGACTATCGGAATGCGATGTACAGCAATGTCAAGTTTCTAAGAGAAGAGAGTAACTCGCGCCTGATGCGGCGTGAGACCGGGTGGGCCAATCGCTTAATTAAGGACGAAGCCAAAGGGAGATCGGGGTCCACGGTTGGGGCGCGAGTATGAATTTGACGTGGACATTGTGGTTGCGACCGGGCGTGGTTGCTTGTGATCGCCAATGATGTGTCAACTTACGGACCGAATTCGTTCGAATCGGTAGGAAGTGAGCCATTTCATGAACGCCCCTAAAGTCGCATTGCGTGTGGCAGAGTGGAATGAACGAGACCTCAGCGGGATATGGGACCTCTGTCGTCAAACCTTTGATATCTACCGTTCTGTCACACGGACAGACTTCTTGGAGCTCTATCGACACCGTTGGCTGGACAATCCCGCTCGCACCGAGCAGCATACCTTGGGGTGGGTTCTCGACACTCCCGAAGATGGCATCGCAGGATTTGTCGGCATGGTCCCCGTTCGTATGAAACTTGGGGACAGAGAGGTCGTTGGAGCATCTGGCACCACGTTTGCCGTCTTGTCCTCCTATCGTGCCTATAGCGTCAGTCTATACAAGAAATTCACGGATTGGGGGAATCAGCAGCTTCTGATCGATGTGACGTCGGGCGAGGTGGGAAATAAGTTGCATACTCACCTCAAGCAGGGGTTGGTTCCGATTCCTGTCGGGCAGATGGATCACCAGTTCTTTTGGCCGATACGACCAGAGATCCCGGTTAGATGGATGTTGGAAAAATCACGTTGGAAGACCTGGGCCCCACTGTTCGGTCAGCCGCCTTTTTCATGGTTATTGCGGGCATGTGCCTGGGCGAAGTTCAGGTGTCACCGGAGAGTTCAATTCTCAGGTGGAAATCTCCCGGTAGAATCTGTAGAGGCAATCACCGACGAGTACACTCGGTTTTGGGAAGCTCACAAGCATCAATATGGCATCACGACAGTTCGGGATCAGCGATATCTTCAATGGCGGCATATAGATGTCCCTCCCGCCATGAATATCGTCCGGATGTTTGCATGTCGAGAGAAGGGGCAGCTCAACGGGTATCTTTCGTTGATGGAGCGCAACCCTGAAATGAATTACTACCCAGGACATTTTCGCGTCATTGACCTCTTCTACGATCGAACTCGGCCGGAGGTATTGCAGAGTTTAATGAACCATGCCTTCGAAGTTGCGAGAGCGGGAGGCGGTAGTCTTTTCGAGGTTTCAGGCATGAGTCCGGAAGTGATGGATCAGCTTCGTTCGCAAAGGCCGTATGAGAAGCTCCGCGGATCCTGGCCCTATTGGTACAAGACTCCATCGAGTGATCTGGCTGATGTGGCCTCCAAGGCAGAGTGGTGGCCGTCCAGTTCTGACGGGGATTCAAACCTGTAAGGTCTAGTGGCCGGTTGGTGTGGAATGGTCATGCGACACTCTGACGAGAATTGCAAGTGGCATCGGGCCGGTATGGGAGTTGTCAGTGAATAAAGTCTTATCGCTTCGATTGGTGGCCGGATCCCGTTCCATGGAAATCCTGGATTCTTTTCGATCGGGTACGGCATCAGGTCAGTTGATTGTGCAGTGTGTCCGTTCTGCGGCAGCGCTAGAGCAACTGGCGGGGGAATGGCGGGATCTCTTTGAGCGGGTCAGCTGTCGGAACGCGTTCCTCGGCATCGAGTGGGTGGAATCCTGGTGGCGTCACTGGGGTGGTCCTCATCACTTATTGGTTATCGGCGTGCGGAATAGTTCGGGGCAGTTGGTCGCTGTGGCTCCATTCTATGTCAGGAGGGCGAGGCTGCGAAGTTGGGGGACGCGTGCGCTATGCTTTCTTGGCAACGATTACGTGGCGCCAGACCATTTGAACATCTTGGTGGATCAGGAATATGTACAGTCATCGATCAAGGCCATCGTGGAGCAGGTCCAGCGACACCGTGGGGAATGGGACTATATCGAACTCTCGAATGCCCAGGCGGCCACGCCGGTGTTCTCAGAACTGTGCCGGGAGCTTAAGGCGCATGGCATGAGGGAGCGGGTCCTGCACGTTGCCGGATGTCCATACGCAACCCTGCCGGACTCCTTTGAGGCTTACTTGGGGAGTGTTGGCTCAAACCTTCGATACAATTATCGCCGGCGCCGTCGCGCACTTGAGCGCGAGGGACAATTGAAATTCGTGGTGTGTGACAGTTTGCCGAAGATCCGCGAGCACTTCGAGGAATTGCGTGTCTTGCATGGACTGCGGTTTGGACAGAAGCAGGTGCGAAGTGCGTTCCTCCTGCCGCAGATCCAGGAGTTTCATGCAGACGTACTGCCTCGCCTTACAGCGAGTGGCATAGCTCGCTTGTACTTGCTCCAGATGCAGGGACGCACCGTCGCGGCATTGTATGGATTTTCTGTCGGGAAGACCTTTGCGTTCTATCAGTCTGGGATGGATCCGGCGTGGTCTCGGTTGAGCATCGGACTGGTCATGATGGGATGTGCCATAGAGGAAGCCATTCACTCTGGCCATGACGAATTTGATTTCTTGGCCGGTGACCAAACGTACAAACTGCAATGGGCCACGCATAGTCGAAACGACGTGACTGTCTGTTACTTCGACCGGCGTGCCCGTAGCCGGCTCGGCTGGGCTCGCTTTGAGACTATCCAACGGCTAATAAGGGTCAAGCAGGGAGCCCGGCGGTACGCTCGGGCTGTGAGCGGATTGTTCCCAGCCGGGGAACATGCTGATTCGAAACCGATGGAGTGACCGCGAGCGGCGGTGTCCACTGTTGGCGGGGGCGACACTCGTTCCATTACAGCAGAGATGCAGAGGGAGCCCTCCCATGAGCCAGGTCGTCCCGCATCCCGGAAGCGCTATCATCCAAATCCAACCTCGGGCTGCCGGTGCACAGGCCGGGTCGGACGTACGACAACACACGGTGGAGTATGTGTGGACAATGGCCGCTTTGGTGCAGGTGGCAGAGGAATGGCGTGAGCTATTCAAGCGGCACGGCTGTCGCAACGCCTTCCTCAGCTATGAATGGATGAGTGCCTGGTGGCGGCATTGGGGTGCGTCACACCGTCTGATGGTGCTGCTGGTTCGGGACCAGGAGGGCGAGTTGGTGGCGCTCGCACCATTCTACCTCAGGGGCTCACGTCTCGGGCTTCTGGGACCGCGCGCCCTGTGCTTTATCGGGACACAATGGGTGGGATCGGATCATCTTGATCTTATCGTGGCACCGGGCTATGAAGATTCGGCCGTCAAGGCGATTGCGGCTGCTGTGCAGGACCGGCGTGACGACTGGGACTACATTGAACTGGCCGACGGAGCCGAAGCCTCGCCGGTGTTCACCTCGCTCTGCCGAGCCTTCGTGGATGCCGGTATGACGCAACGGCTGTTGCGCGAAGAGCCATGCCCGTATACACCGCTCCCGGCCACCTTTGAGGAGTTACTGGCGGGCCTCGGGTCCAACCAACGCTATAACTTCCGCCGGCGTCGCCGAGCCCTTGAGCGCAACGCCGGGATGGTCTTCCGCGCGATTCAAGGCGGGCCAGAGCTCCACGGGCGATTCGCTGACCTCGTCAGGCTTCATCGCCTTCGCTTCGAGAGCCAACAGCGGAATACTTTCTTCCCTTCCGCTTCCGTACAGAGCTTCCATGCCGACGCCTTACGGCAACTGGAGACGGCTGGGATGGCGCGCGTGTTTGTCTTGGAATCGAACGGGAAGGCCATTGCGGCGCTGTACGGATTTTCGGTTGGCAAGAGATTTACGTTCTATCAATCCGGGATGGATCCGGCCTGGTCCCGCCTCAGTGTTGGACTCGTCATGATGGGGTGCGCCCTTGAAGAGGCCATCCGCAGTGACCACGATGAGTTTGACTTTCTTCGAAGTGACGAGACCTATAAATTCCAATGGACAAAGCATGTCCGGCGGGGCAGAACACTGTGTTTCTTTAAGCCCCGGCTGAGGAGCCGATGGGCCAGTCCCCATATCTCGGCGCGTGAGGCTATCAAACAAGGCCTCCGGCGGTACGTGCTTCCGTTGCTCGCAACGGTGCCTTCGTTGAGTCAAAAACTGCAGGAGGGGTGGGGAACCTGCGCAGTACTGAAGCCCGGAGCGAGGAGAGGGGGCGTGAGACTATCCAACGGTTAATAAGGGTCAAGCAGGGAGCCCGGCGGTACGCTCGGGCTGTGCGCAGATTGTTCCCAGCCGGGGAACACGCTGATTCGAAACCGATGGAGTGAGCGCGAAGCGGCGGTGTCCACTGTTGGCGGGTAAGACTCCGATTCGAGAACGGTTTGAGAGAAAGGACATACCATGGGAAGCTCTTCAATCTGGGACGTTGCGATCATCGGGGCCGGCCTTGCAGGCGTGAGCGCCGCCACGGTGCTCGCCAGACAGGGAGTCCGGGTCGTGCTCGTGGATCCTCGTGAGACATACCCGGCATGCTTCAAAGCTGAAAAGATCGAGCCCGATCAGGCGGAGCTGTTCCGAAAGTTCGGCCTCCTGGATGGGCTCCTGCCCCTTACTGGACGCGTTCACGAGATAATCAGAGCTCGGGGGAACAGGATGCTCCAGCCGATGAGACTGGAGCAATACGGCATCTTCTACCATGACATGGTGAACGGGGTACGGGCACAGCTCCCGTCGTCGGTCACGTGGAAGCTAGATCGCGTCCGTAACATCGCTCTTGATCCTGATATTTCGCGCGTGACGCTCATGAGTGGTGAAACGCTTGCGGCACGTTTGGTGGTGCTTGCCAGTGGCACCGGCGGCAATCTGCACGCCAGTCTCGGCATCGGGAAACGCATGATCAGTGAGAAGCACTCATTCGCGCTCGGGTTCAACGTCGCGCAAACGGATGGGACCCCTTTTCCTTTTGAAGCGTTCACCTATTATCCGGAAGGGTTCGATAAGCGGGTTGCCTTTCTGACACTCTTTCCGATTCGCAATGTAATGCGAGCGAACTTCTTCGTATATCGCTTACCGGGAGAGCTGTGGGTGCGTCAGTTCACTAAGGAGCCTGAAAAACTGCTTCTGGAGTCCCTGCCCAAGCTGGCCCAGTTCATTCGCCCCTTTCGTGTCACGAGCCGGATCGAGATGAGCCCGGTTGATCTCTATCAGGCCGAGGACCACATTCATCCAGGGCTTGTACTGCTTGCGGACGCATACCAAAGCGTCTGTCCAACAACCGGCACGGGGGTAAGCAAAGTGCTTACGGATGTGGATGTGATGGCTGAGTGCGTGCCCGACTGGCTGGCGACGCCCGGCATGGGTATCGAAAAGATCGAGCGCTTCTACCGGCATCCTCGAAAAACGGTCTGCGATGAACAGTCTCTCCGAGGCGCAACATACTGTCGAAGCTTGTCGATGGACTCTTCGCTCCGGTGGCGCTTCTACCGCGAGTTCATGTACTTGAGATGTCGTCTGGTGGCCTAGCGTCTCCCAACTGAGCGGCCTCCTGAAAGGATGGGATCAGGGGCATCTCGCCGTCGGCTCAATCGTCGTTGCCGGGAGCGGAGAGTTCGGTTGATCCGGCAGCGATGGACCAGGAAGCTGGCTCACCATCCTCGTCAATCTCAAGACCGGCCCATAGCGTCAGGCGGTAGGTTCTGCCGGACGTCACCATTCTTTTTGAAACCATAACGGCCACCAAGCTGTCCGATCAGGCGTGGGTGCGTGCCGCCTTGCGGGAGCAAGACGCCCTCCCCCTCTCTCGAGTAGGATCCCCGCCCTCCGTGGGATATCGAGTCTTGTCGTGTCTATGATAGAAAATCGGCTCAAATCGTTGAATCGTAGATTCTTCAACATGAAGGGAATACGTACCATGTGGTGGGCAGGTCTTGCTCTGTTGTTCACCATTCTCTCGGGGTCATCGGAGGCGGCGGACAGCACCGCCGCATCCGACATCTACCGTATTGGGCAGAATGACGTGATCCGCATTCAAGTCTTCGGAGAAGAAGATCTTACCATTGAAACAAAGGTAGCCGGTGACGGGACGATAAATTACCCTCTGCTGGGTTCAATCCAAGCTGGCGGGAAAACGGTGAAGGAGCTGCAAGATTTTCTTGGCAAGCGCCTTGCGGAAGGCTACGTGCGGTCGCCTCGCGTGACCGTCCTCATGGTGCGCTATCGGAACTACTACTTAAGCGGAGAGGTTAGGACGCCTGGCGCCTATGCCTATGAATCAGGACTGACCGTCCGCAAGGCGATCAGCATGGGCGGAGGGTTTACCGAAAAGGCCGAGATGCGCCAAGTCATGGTCACGCGGCGAGTCAGCGATCGGGTGGAAACCCTCACCCTCCCGCTCGAAGCGCCGGTGTTGCCGGACGACATCATCGTGGCGGGACAGATGCAGAAGTTCTTCGTCACGGGGGAGGTCAAGACTCCGGGCCGCTATTTGTTCGAGTCTGGATTGACCGTGCAGAAGGCGCTTTCGATGGCCGGAGGTCTGACCGAGAAGGGAGATCCCGGCAGCATTCGGGTGACGCGGGTTGACGAGGCCTCGGTGAAGAATCTCGTCGGCGGAGCCGACACGCTCGTGTTCCCGGACGACATCATTCTGGCCGAAGCGCAAAACAAGAAAGTCTATGTGAGCGGCGAAGTCAAACTTCCGGGAGGCTATCCCTACAAGGACGGTCTCACTGTGCAGAAAGCGCTCGTGATGGCCGGGGGGCTCAGCGAAAAGGCGGAGAAGACCGCGCTTAAGATTGTGCGGCAAGCTGAAGGGCGTGAAGAAAGCATTCCGGCGACCCTTGCGACTCTTCTGCAGCCGGAAGACACAGTCATTATTCCGGAAGGGCAGCGGTTCTACGTCACTGGAGAGGTCAAGACGCCGGGGCGCTATCTCTACGAGGTCGGCCTAACGGTGCAGAAGGCCTTGTCAATGGCGGGGGGCATGACGGACAAGGCCGATCCCGCCGGCGTCAAGATGACCCGCCCCAAGGCTAACGGGATCGAGATGGCCACGGTGTCTCCGGACGCAGTGGTCTTGCCGGATGACATCCTCGTGGTCGAGGGGCAGATTCACAAGTTCTACGTGAGCGGAGAAGTGCGGGTGCCCGGGAGCTATAGCTATAAGGAAGGGCTCACGGTCCAGAAGGCGCTGGCCATGGCCGGCGGGCAGAGCGAGAAGGCGGAAAAGGGGGGGCTGAAAATCGTGCGAAAGGCCGACGGGCGGGAAGAGTCCCTGTCCGCGACGCTGACGACCGTCGTGCTGCCGGAAGATACGATTGTGGTCCCGGAGGGACAGAAGTTTTATGTCAGCGGGGAGGTCAAGACCCCCGGGCGGTACCTCTTCGAGCCGGGACTCACCGTTCAGAAGGCGCTCTCAATGGCCGGCGGGCTGACAGAAAAGGCCGATAAGGGAGAGATCAAAATCAATCGGCTCGAGGCCGGAATCGTGCAAACGATGGTGTTGCACGTGCACGACCTGATCCAGCCGAATGATGTGGTGGTCGTGGCCCAGGCGCAGAAAATCTTTGTGGAGGGTGAAGTCAAGCATCCCGGACATTTCCCATTCGAAAAGGGGATGACCGTGCATATGGCGATCGCGATGGCCGGCGGGTTTACCGACAAGGCGTCGCAAAGTGGAACCAAGGTCTTGCGGAAGGTCGACGGGCAAGAACAGTCGGAGCGGGCCAAGCTCGACGGGCCTGTGCAGCCCAATGACATTATCGTCGTGCCGCAACGTTTCTTCTAATGGGGGTCCGGCGCCGCGGGCTTGGCGATGGCTGACAAGCGCCGGGACGCTATGTTACAAATTTGTGCTTCTGATATTCGTCTCCGCGAGGGCCTTACAGATGATTCCGCACCACGGATGGCGCGCCGGTCTCATCGTGCTATTGCTGGCTGTATCGGCTGCGGCTGAGCAGACCCCGCCCGCCCATGCCACCTACCGCATTGGACCGAATGATATTATTCGAGTGCAGGTGTTTGGAGAGGATGACCTGACCGTCGAGCGAAAAGTCGGTGGCGACGGGAGGATCGACTACCCCCTCCTCGGCACGATTCCGGTGGAAGGCCGAACCGTTGAGGAGCTTCAAAAAGCGTTGACGTCCGAACTGGCGTCGGGCTACCTCCGGCATCCCAAAGTTGCCGTCTCGATCGTCCGACATCGCAATTTTTACGTCGGTGGGGAGGTCCGTACGCCGGGCGGATTCCCGTATGAAGAGGGGTTGACCATTCATAAGGCCTTGGCCATGGCCGGGGGTTTCACCCAAAAATCGGATCGAACCGGAATTACGGTGACGCGTCAGAGCACTCATGGGCTCGAATCGGTCTTGGTGGAGCCGGATGCCGTCGTCCAGCCTGATGACCTGATCGTGGTCCCCGAAGTGCAGAAGTTCTATGTGAACGGGGAAGTTCGGACGCCTGGGAACTACTCGTACGAGCGGGGGCTGACGGTGCACAAGGCCATTACCATGGCCGGCGGCTTCACCGACAAGGCCGCCAAGAAAAGCACGAAGGTGATGCGTGTGGTGAATGGGAAGGAGCAGACCTTGGAAGTGACGCTAGATTCCTTGGTGCAGCCCGAAGATATCATCGTCGTGCCGCAGCGATTCTTTTGATGAGAGCAGATAGGTCCTGGACCGGTGGGTCCTTCCACGGATGGTTGAGATCGTATAAGTGAGGTGTAACGCAAGGAGCAGAGTCCGCCTCCCTGATCAATGGCGCGAAGTCTTGGAGAAGGTAGCATGGTGAATCCGTCCCCCGAAGACTATTGTCGATTGGCGCCTGGAGAAAAACCCAGGTTGATCGTCGTCATTGATACAGAAGAGGAGTTTGATTGGGGTGGCGGTTTCTCGTCAAAGAACACCTCGGTTCGCGCCATGCGAGGGATTCATCGTGTTCAAGAAATTTTTGATGAGTTTCGTATCACGCCAGTGTATGTGATTGACTACCCGGTTGCATCTCAAGCCGATGGATACCTGCCACTTCAAGAGATTCATGCTGATGGGCGATGCATCATCGGGGCCCATCTCCATCCATGGGTCAACCCGCCGTTTAAGGAGGCGGTCACTCAGCGAAACAGCTATCCGGGCAATCTACCGCGTATCTTGGAAGCCAACAAGCTGAGCATGCTTGGTGACGAGATTGAGGCCAGGTTCGGCTCCCGTCCGGTCATCTATAAGGCTGGCCGGTATGGCATCGGTGCCTCCACCGCTGCCACCTTAGAGGAGCAGGGGTATCAGGTAGATCTGAGTGTCTGTCCATGGACAGACTTTTCCCCTGCTGAAGGTCCCAATTTCTCGTCCAGCGGAACTCTCCCCTATTGGTTTGGGAACAGACGCACAATGTTGGAGCTGCCCCTAACAGTTGGCTTCGCCGGCCCACTTAGGCGATTCGGGTATGGGGTAGTGACCAACCCTGGCCTAGCAAGGCTGCGCCTGGATGGCGTATTGTCTCGACTCCACCTGGCGAACAAGATTTGGCTCACGCCAGAAGGTTTTCAGTCCAGGGAACACATCAGGCTCACTCGCGATCTTTACGCCGATGGAGTACGAGTGTTTTCCTTTGCCTTTCACAGCCCTTCAGTCGAACCTGGGTATACTCCCTACGTTCGATCACAGGGTGACCTTGCCAAATTTCTCGATGGATGCCGGAGGTATTTTGATTACTTTCTGGGGAATGTTGGTGGGCGCCCAAGTACACCGCTGGAACTTAGGGAACTGTTCTTGAAAGATCACGTGCCACAGGCGGCTTCTCTGGCGAGAATCAACGGGTCGCTGGATCGACCGCAGTGGTCTCGATAGATGGCACGGTCCATGTGAGCCTCGACTTCTGGGCTAAGCTACCAATGTATATTAATAAGTCATATGTTTGGTCTGGATTGCGAACCTGCAGGTAAATATGACAGAGGCACGCCCATCGGTGTACTCACGATTCTCCCGTGATCACGCTATCCGCCCCTTTGTGGCCCCCTATAGCCCAACCTTTTAAGTGCTCGCCACAGTAACTTCCCTCTGGATTCCTATTGCCATAACTCATTGTCCACCGCACTCTTGCGAATTGTCCCGTAGATGGATTAAGAGAGCAGTTCCACGCCCTGTTGTCAGTCGCTCCAGGCCATGAGGGGCGCTCGACTCGAACCCTGACTGGGTTATATTGGTCGCCGTTGGTGAACAATGTCTCATGTTAGGGGAGATATATACCGCTACCCAGCAACTCTGTGGATTCCTCAATGTTCGCACATTTGCTGTATGTGAGCGCCTACCGAGGAACACTTTGTGGCAACTGATTCAATCTCCAGTTGGTAGCAAACTGCTCCAAATCGTTAGAATTGTTTGAAATTGATATCCCTCACAACCTTCGGCATTCATGTTGCAAGGCTGAGAACCGAAAAGGATGTTGGACTCCCGTGGCTTTGATGTCTCGATGGTGTCCACTATCAACACAAGTAACCTGCCAGGACAGAATTTTGAGGGTGAGCATGAGTGGTAGCGGAAAACAACAAGCGGTTCGAATCTCACGCTGCTCCAGCCGTCTGATAGCCTGGATTTTTGGATATGTCCTATTCTCTGCATGCCTTCCACCGTTCTGGACAGTTGATGCCTTCGCCGCGACCTACTATGTCTCTCCCACTGGTTCGGACTCAAATTCGGGGAGTCAATCCGCCCCTTGGCGTACGATTGGTAAAGCGGCATCCACCCTTGTGGCTGGCGACACAGCCCTCTTGCTGAATGGGACCTACGATGAAGGAAGCATTAGTTTTGCCAATAGTGGGACTAGAACCCAACCAATCACAATTAAGGCTCAGAATAGGCATCAAGCAATCTTGGCCTCTCGCTCCGGATGCAATCCCTCGATGAGCATTGGCACGAGCTGGATCACTATAGATGGGCTTCGATTCCAGATGTCGCCCAACAACCCCTCATGCGGCAGTCCCAACAGCGCGACTGTCTACATACGATGCTGGGAGACGAATCAAGCGACCCCTTCAAATCAGACTTCGGGAACGGAAGGCTGTACGCTGCGAGGGGCCCTTATGGATGCGGATCCAAGTCGCTATGAAGCATTCAAATCAAACCAGGATTATTCCTTGGTTGAAGACAGCGACTTGCCTGATGTGGCTACGTTCAAAACCAAAGGCACCATATTTAGAAACAATATTGTGCGACCGCTCCGGGGTCGATATGGAATAGCCATTATCGGCAAAGGAGGAGTTCGGGACTTCCAGGTCTACAACAACATCATCTATATCGATTCGGGTCATGAAGGAATCGCTCTTGGTGGGTATTCCTGTTGCTTATATGACGGCAGTGGATACGAGGCATTCAATTCTGTGGCATACAACAACGTGATCATCACGCTCGTAGGAGGTGCCACTGCTTCGCTCGTGATGTACGGAGCCAAAGACAGTGCCTTCATCAATAACGTCTTGGTTGGTGGTTACATCAATTTTGCTGCCGATGCCGCCGGCGGAATACCACACAATCCGACGATAAAAAACAATATCATCGATTGCCGCGGAGCGTCCCTGATCAATGGGAATTTTTCGGGCCCTCTGGCTGCAGACTACAACCTTACCCAAAATTGTTCCGGGGTGCCCTCACAAGCTCATTCGATCACAGGAGATCCTCGATTCGTCGACCCTCAGTCTGACTGGCATCTTCAGGCGGGAAGCCCCGCTATTGGCGCCGGTACGCCGGTCACCTTTGTCGGCTATGCGGGCCAGACCATCGACGTCTCACAAGATAAAGATGGTCTTGTGCGGGCTACTCCTGTGGACTTGGGAGTCTATGAGATGGGTGGACAACCGCCAACGACACCGTCGGATACAGTTGCGCCCTCCATCCCGAGCGGTCTAACCGCCGCGCCCGTCTCTGCCACCCAGATCAACCTTTCGTGGAGTCCTTCATCAGATAACGTCGGAGTCGTGGGATACCGGGTCTTTCGTGGGGCGACACAGATTACAACTGTTACAGGCACGACCTTCAGCAACACGGGGCTGAGTCCCTCAACGACTTATTCATATTCAGTATCTGCCTATGATGCCTCTGGGAATGTCTCGGCGCAGTCGAGTGCAGTGACCGCGACGACGCTCTCGGCGGCGACACCTCCGCCTCCGGCGTCACTGCTGCCCGACAGTTACTTCAAGTTCGATGAAATCAACGGCGGGACTGCCTCGGATTCTACCGGGCAGAACAGTGTACCTCTGCTGAATGGCGCGACGTTTGTAGGCGGTGTCTTGGGTAATGCACTCAGCTTGGATGGCATCGATGATCGGGGGGTGCGCACTTCGACGACAGGGCTGAATCTTTCTGGATCAGTGACCATCGCAGCTTTTGTGAGGCCGACTGCGCTGGCCTCCAGTGCCTATCAGACGATCGTCTTAAAGGGCGATCCTGCTGCCGGCCGTGGGGTGGGTTTCAACATCTACAATGGATCGTTAAATTTCGTTAAACTCGGCGTCGAAGATGTCAGAAGTTCCGTGTCGATAACCCCCGGTGTGTTTCAACACATAGCTGTAACCTGGGATCCGGCGACGGGTGAGGTGAAGTTCTTCAAGGACGGGCAACTTGCCCAGAGTGTTATCGCCGCAACGCCTCACAACAGCCCGCTTGACACGGACGTGCTGACGATCGGCGCGTGGGTTAGCGGGGGGTCTTCTTTCGGGGGCCTCGTTGATGACTTGCGACTCTATGGACGTGCGTTAGGGAGCCAAGAGATTTTGGACCTCAGTCAGCTTGCAGCCACCGCGCCACTTCCTCCTGTTGGAACGCCGGCCGACTTGCAGGCTCCATCTGTTCCGATAGGGGTAAGTGCTACAGTGGTCTCGCAGACGCAGGTCAACCTGGCCTGGAATGCCTCGACGGACAACGTCGGGGTGACGGGCTACCGGGTGTATCGCAGCGGGACGCAGATCGGCACCAGCACGACGCCGAGCTACAGCGTGACGGGTCTGACGGCGAGCACGAGCTACAGCTTCACGGTGGCGGCGGTGGATGCGGTGGGCAACGTCTCGAGCCAGTCGAGTGCGACGAGTGCGACGACGCAGGCCGCACCGGACACAGCGGCGCCGACGGTCCCGGGCAGTCTGACCGCGACCACTGTGTCGCAAACACAGATCAATCTGGCTTGGGTGGCGTCGACGGACAACGTGGGTGTGGTGGGCTATCGTGTGTACCGTGGAGGCAGCCAAGTGGCCACCACGACGACTCCCGCGTATAGCAATACCGGCTTGACGGCCGGGACGAGCTATAGTTTTACGGTTGCGGCCTATGATGCGGCGGGTAACGTCTCGAGCCAATCGAGCGCGGCGAGTGCGACCACGCAAGCCGCGCCAGATACGGCCGCGCCGAGCGTACCGGGCGGCGTGAGTGCCACAGTGGTCTCGCAGACGCAGATCAACCTGGCCTGGACAGCTGCGACAGATAATGTTGGGGTGACGGGCTATCGGGTCTACCAGAGCGGGACGCAGATCGGCACCAGCACGACGCCGAGCTACAACGTCACAGGGCTGACCGCCGGGACGGGGTACAGCTTCACGGTGGCGGCCTACGACGCGGCGGGGAACGTGTCGAGCCAGTCGGGCGCGGCGAGTGTGACCACGCAGGCCGCATCGGACACAGCAGCGCCGACGGTTCCCGGCAGTCTGACCGCGACCGCTGTGTCGCAAACGCAGGTCAATCTGGCCTGGAATGTGTCCACTGACAACGTCGGGGTGGCGGGTTACAAGGTATTCCAGAACGGCAGTCAGGTCGCCACGACGACCACCGCAGGATATAGTCAGACCGGTTTGACCGCCGGGACGAGCTACACCTTCACGGTATCGGCCTATGATGCGGCGGGGAATACCTCCGGCGTGAGTGCGGCGGCGAGCGCCACCACGCAGAGTCCGCCGGTCCCGCCTGCGCCGAGCCCCACGGCGGCACGGACGATCGAACTCTCGCCGTCCAATGCGGATACCACGTGCAGCGAAGAATTTGAGAACACCGCCAATACCCTGCGGGCCGGCGATACGCTGGTGCTGCACGGCGGGACCTATTCGCAGAGCTGCGCGCGGGTGCTGAGCAATCTCCATGGGACCACCCAGCAGCCGATTGTGATCCGTGCGGCCACCGGCGAGACCCCTGTGCTGACGAGGCCGGTCCGTCCGAACGGAGACTATGATCAGAACAATCTGGAAATCGCGGACTCCTCCTACGTCACGATCCAGGGGCTTGTCTTCCGCGGCGGAGAGATCGGTGTCCGTCTGACGGGTACGAATCACCACTTGACGATCGAGAACAGCGAGATTGCGGACACCGGGAATGCCGGGTTCACCGCGAACAGCGGCGACACCGACGCCTTGATCCTGCGGCACAATCAGATCCACCACACCGGCCGGTTCACGCTCGCCGCGACGGAAGGCGAGGGGATCTATCTGGGGTGCAACGGGGCCACGTGCCGGGTGACCAACAGCGTGATCGAGCAGAATTATATCCACGATCTGCGCGGCACGAGCAGCGGTGGAAACGATGGCATCGAGGTCAAGGTCGGTTCGGGTGGGAACATTGTGCGACACAACGTGATCCACACGACGACGGTCGGCACGGCCTACCCCTGTATCTTGGTCTATGGGGGCGGCGCCAATCCGAATACCGTGGAAGGGAACGTGGTCTGGCAGTGCGGCGAGGCCATTGTTGCTGTCGCCGATGCGACCGTGCGAAACAATATCGTCCTGCAATCCAATACAGGCTTGGCCTCCTATCCGCATGAACAGGTGGCGGTCTTGCAGAACGTGAGCTTTATCAACAACACGGTCTATGGCCATGCGGAGTGCGCGTCCCTGCGGTGGACGGGCGCGGTCAACATGGTCCTGGCCAACAACGCGCTCTATTGCGGCGGACAGGTGGCGATCTATGCTCCAGGGCTGGTCGCTCCGGGTGCGCAGGCCACGAGTAACTATGTGGAAGGCGCGCTGGTCGGGGTCGGGATCGACGGCACGCGCTTCTTGTTGGGCGGTACCGCGGTGGGCACGTTCGCTAATCCGGCAGCGCTCGACTTCTGGCCTCAGGCGGGGTCGCTCTTGCGGAATACCGCGAATCTCGCCTATCTCCCGAGCGCAGATTTTAACGGGCTGCCGCGGACGCCGTCCCGGGATGTGGGTGCCTATGCGACGAAGGGGTTGGCGCAAAATGTGGGTTGGCGGATTACGCCGGGCTTCAAGGTACTGAGCGGCGACAGCACCGCGCCGACCAAGCCCCGAGGGCTGCGCGTCCGGTAGACACACCCGCACAAGCCTCGTCGGTCAAACGGGAGAGCCCCGGCGTCTGAAGACACCGGGGCTCTTTTCGTTCAACCCATAAGCCTCATGGAAGCATCGACACGAGTGGTCCCCGGATCGGGGCGTCGAAACAGACGGGAGTTGTTTGATCAGCGACCGGCAGGCAAGGGAGCCGTTCTGGTCATGACGGTGGCGGCGGTCTTGCTTGAGGCCCCGAGAGAAGGGACGGCCTGAGGTTTCTGTTCCTGGTTATAGTCCGAGCGGGCCACTTCGGCGACGGACTCCGAGGCGTAGGCGCTCAGTTCGCCGAACGTCACGTCGCCATCGCTATTACTGTCCGCCTCGCCGCGCAGGCCCTTCAGGAGGTAGTAAGTAAAGAGGCCGTGCCCGAGCTGCTCAGG